>Ga0208478_1000023_pt1 | contig 66163 bp, 61 predicted proteins | sample NGESurdeep072012_5_FD_184462 | JGI IMG/M metagenome (GOLD analysis project Ga0208478, IMG submission 184462) | Arctic peat soil microbial communities from Barrow, Alaska - NGEE Surface sample 415-2 deep-072012 (SPAdes) | ecosystem: Environmental > Terrestrial > Soil > Wetlands > Peat ...
TTGATCACGCCAGTGGCGATGGAAAAGGGCTTGCGGTTCGCAATCCGCGAAGGCGGACGCACCGTGGGCGCCGGGACCATCAGCGAGATTATTGCGTAGTTGGTTTCCCACCCCGCCAAAAGAAGGCGGGATGGGGCACCCAGAGTTTAGGGATCTCTCCCACCCTGTCGCCAAAGAACGGCGATCAGGGTGGGGCACCCAGTTTTTTCTCGGCGGCGCGAAGGCGCTTGCTGATTTCCGCGCTTCGACGCGGACAAGGCTTCGCAGTCCAACCTGCGGAGTAAAACGAAAGGGAAGACATCAATGCCCCGTGAGATTGTTACGTTGCAGTGTGGAGAGTGCAAAGACCGCAACTACTCCACCACTAAGAACAAGAAGACCACGACCGGTCGGCTGGAATTCAAGAAGTTCTGCCGTAAGTGTCGCAAACATACCCCGCACAAGGAAGCGAAGTAGCGGTGGAACGCGGGCGATTGCGTCCGCGACAAAAGTTAGGGGCGTAAGCTCAACGGCTAAACTGTCGGTCTCCAAAACCGAACTTGGGGGTTCGAATCCCTCCGCCCCTGCCAGTGTTCGGAACCACCGCATGAGCGGGGGTTGAGTAGCAAGTAAGTAGAGGCGCAGTAAGGCGCCGGAAACAGGTATCAGATGGCGAAGTCAACAGCGATCGAGCCGGTCCACGAGAGCCGCCTGGGAGCGCTCAAGGAGTGGCCGCAGCGCGCCAAGAGTTTTTACAACGACGTGCGCACGGAGATGAAGAAGGTCACGACCCCGTCGCGCAAGGAAGTACAGGGCACGACGACAGTGGTCATCATCACGGTATTCATTTTTGCAGGTTACTTCTGGATCATCGATTCGATCATCGGTAAAAGTCTCGATAAATTGTTGCGCACCCTGGCGCACCGGTAGAGCGTGGAGTTAATGGCAGACGAGCAGATAAAAACCGAAGAGAGCACTCCCGAGCAGGAGACTGTTGCGCAGACCCCTGCGGTCCCCGAGACCCCGCTGGTAAGTGCGGCGGATGGATCAGGCCCGCCCACGAACCCGAACATGAAGTGGTACATCATCCACAGCTATTCGGGATTTGAGCGCAAGGTGAAAGAGTCGATCGAGGCCCGCGTGCGCGCCGACGAACGGCTCGGTGGCAAGATTGGCCGCGTACTGATTCCGACCGAGTCGGTCACCGAAGTTCGCGGCGGCAAGAAGTACACCAGCGAGCGCATGTTCTATCCCGGCTATGTGCTGGTGGAGATGGACATGGACGACAACGTGTGGCACGTGGTGAAGTCCACGCCGCGCGTGACGGGGTTTGTGGGCACAGGCCAGCAGCCCACGCCGCTGTCGGACGAAGAAGTGCAGCAGATCGTGTACCGCGTGGCCGACAGCAAGGAAAAGCCCAAGCTCAAGGTCAAGTTCGAGAAGAACGAGTCGGTCCGCATCAGCGAAGGTCCTTTTGCCAGCTTTACCGGCGTGGTGGACGAGGTGAACGAGGACCGCGAGACCTTGAAGGTGATGGTCACGATCTTTGGCCGCTCGACTCCGGTGGAGCTGGAATTTGGACAGGTCGAGAAGGTTATTACGTAGCATTAATTGGTAACGTCAGGCCGCAGCCTGCCGCATAGCGGGCGCTGTGCCGAGATTGAGTTCATAGGATTACGAAATGGCAAAGAAGATTACAGGTACCGTGAAGTTGCAGATTGCGGCGGGCAAGGCGACGCCGGCTCCTCCGGTTGGTCCGGCGCTTGGTCAGGCGCAGATCAACATCATGGAGTTTTGCAAGCAGTTCAATGCCAGGACCAACGCCAAGGAACTGGATGGGTTGATCATTCCGGTGGTGGTCAGTGTTTACACCGACCGCACCTTCACCTTCATCACCAAGACGCCGCCAGCTTCGATTCTGTTGAAGCGGGCCGCGGGCGTGGCGAAGGGTTCCGGCGTCCCTAATAAGGACAAGGTTGGGAAGGTCACGGAGAAGCAGGTCCTGGAGATCGCCAAGCAGAAGATGCCTGACTTGAACGCGGCTTCGGTGGAAGCGGCGGTCAAGAGCGTGAAGGGCACGGCGCGCTCCATGGGCATCGAAGTTACGGCGTAGAGATAGGCCCTCGCGGGCTAAAGCCCGCTCGGGAATGATTTTTTGGAGAGCTTATCGGCACGACTGAAGTCGTGCCCTGATACGAAGCCTAGTGAGTTTTACGGCGGTGAAAGCCGCCGGTCGCAAAGACCACGGCCGCGCCGGAACAGAGGGCGGCGGTGGAAGACAAGGAGCAGCATGAAGAAATCAGGAAAGAACGTTGAGAAGGCGCGCGCCGGGGTTGAGAAACACCCGTATACGCTGCAGGAGGCCGTTCCCCTTCTCCAGAAGGTGAAGTTCGCCAAGTTCGATGAGACGGTGGACCTCACGATGCGCCTGGGAGTGGATCCCAAGCACGCAGACCAGATGGTGCGCGGCACGGTCATTCTGCCGCACGGACTGGGCAAGACCAAGAAGGTGCTCGTCATCGCTTCCGGCGAGAAGCAGCGTGAGGCGGAAGCGGCAGGCGCGGACTTTGTCGGCGGCGAGGACATGGTGGAGAAGATCCAGAAAGAAAACTGGACCGACTACGACGCCGTGATCTCTACCCCCGACATGATGAAGTCCGTCGGCCGTCTGGGAAAGGTGCTTGGTCCGCGCGGACTGATGCCGAACCCGAAGACGGGCACGGTCACCTTCGATGTCGCGGCTGCGGTGAGGGAAACCAAGGCCGGCAAAGTCGAGTTCCGTACCGACAAGACCGCACTGGTACACGTGCCGGTGGGCAAGATTTCGTTCGATCCGCAGAAGTTGGTGGAGAACGCCGCGACAGTAATTACCAGCGTGATCAAGGCCAAGCCTTCGGTTGCGAAGGGCAAATACATCAAGGCGTGCTACCTGAGTTCCACGATGGGTCCGGGCGTTGCGATTGACACCGCGGCAGTGGAATTGGCGGCGAAGGGCTAACCCCTCGCGGGCTAAAGGCCGCTCGGGATGGCAAGAATGAAGTGCTTTTCGGCGCGACTAAAGTCGTGCCCTGATACAAAGCGACGCGATAACGGGTGTTTCCGCAAGCCGTGAAGCGGTGCCCCTTCAAATCGGATTTTGGGAAAAGGAATCGAAGATGGCCGTTACTAAAGTGAAGAAGATCGAACAGGTTGAAAAGCTGAGCCAGGACCTCCAGGGCGCGAGCCACGCCATCGTCGGCACGTTTAGCAAGCTGACGGTGGAAAAGGATTACGAGCTCCGCAAGGCAGTGCGCAGTGCAGGCGCCAGTTACCGCGTGGTGAAGAACACGCTGGCGGAACGCGCAGCCAAAGGCAGCAAGGTCGAAGATGTGGTGAAGGGGCTGGCTGGTGTCACCTCGATTGCCTATACCAGCGGCGACCCGGTTGCGCTGGCGAAGGTACTCAGCAAGTACGCCAAGGAGCATCCGGAATACACCTTCAAGGCGGGCATCGTCGATGGCCGCGTCATTGCGATCAAAGACATTGACGCGCTGGCCAGCATGCCGTCGAAGGAAGAAATCTACTCGAAGCTGCTGTTCCTGATGAGTGCTCCGGCGCAGCGCCTGGTCACCGTGGTGAACGCGATTGGCCGCGATCTGGCCGTGGTCATCAACCAGGGCGTCGAGAAGAACAAGTTTGCCGGCGGAGAAGCTGCGGGCGCGTAGTCCCCTCGCGGGCTAACCTTCACCCCACGAAGCGCAAAAGCGGCGCTTCGCGGGGACCCCGAAAAGCCCGCTCGGGATTATGAGAAGGCGGCGTGCGGCACGACTAAAGTCGTACCCTGATACAAGGTTTTATGTTCGGCCGAAGAAGATTGATTCGGCCGTGAATTGCAAGTTTGGGAGCGCGCGAGTGCTTCCATAAGAGATTGAGTTATCGGTTGTGAGGCGTGCTTTTCCCGCGTGAGTCTGGCATACGGGGCGATCGCAAGATCGGGCACACTGGAAGCCTCGGAAACTGGTAACGAAATCATAACTACGAATAACGAACAAGTGGAGACACAAATGGCGGATCTGCAGCAGTTGGAAGAGCAAATCGTTGGCCTGTCGCTTCTGGATGCGGCGGCCCTGGTAAAGAATTTGGAAACGCGTCTTGGCGTATCGGCAGCGGCAGCGGCCCCTGTTATGGTAGCGGGCGCAGGCGCGGGTGCGGCGGCAGCGGCACCGGTAGAAGAGAAGACGGAATTTGCCGTCGTCCTGACCGCCGCGGGCGCCAACAAGATCAACGTGATCAAGGCGGTTCGCGAAGTGACCAGCCTCGGTCTGAAGGAAGCCAAGGACCTGGTCGATGGCGCTCCCAAGACCGTGAAGGAAGGCATCACCAAAGACGAAGCCGCGGCGATCCAGAAGAAGTTTGTCGATGCAGGCGCATCGGTAGAAGTAAAGTAGTTCCCCGCCCCGTTCTGGCGACGGAACGGGGCGATTCCACTCCGGGCACGCTGACCGGAGTTACAGGCGGCTGCCGTCAGCGGTCCACGCGACGGCGGCACAAGTTCCTCTTGACGTTGGAGCGGGCGTCTAGAGGCGCGATGATTCTGCGGAAGCGAAGTGGCTCTCTACAGCAGGGACCACAGAATTCCCGGGCATCGTTGGGACGGATTCAAGCAAGTTCGGATCCGGGCAACTCAGCAGGTAGTGACAGGCGGCACGTTTAGCCATTATCGCGTCGGCTCAGGCGCGACGGCGGGCGAGCCGAGGACAAGGCCTGAAGATACTGCAGCGGAAAGTAAAATCTAACGCGGCACGATTCGACTCGTCGCGTTCCCGGACCGAATGGTCATGGGATTGCTCAACGCCTCACTTGGCGCTTGCGGAGAACTCTGTCTCTGCGGGCGCACTCGTGTCGTTGCGCAAAATTTCCGCAGAGCGTACTTCTTTTGGACCAACCCGTCACTGTACGACGCAGATGTCGGCGTCGCACCACCGCATAATCGCGGCTTGCACGGCCAGGCGAGCGAGCCTGACCGGCACTGATTAGGAGCTTTATACATGGCGCAACAGAAAACTGCCAATAGAAATCGTTTCGACTTTTCCAAAATTCCTGCGACCATCCAGATCCCGAACCTGATCGAGGTCCAGAAGCGTTCCTACGACCGCTTTCTGCAGATGGATTCGCTGCCCAGCGAGCGCGACGATTCGGGATTGCAGGCGGTATTCCAGTCTGTCTTCCCCATCTCCGACTTCCGTAATGTGTCGCAGCTCGATTTCGTCGAGTTCGCCATCGGCAACTGGGAGTGCAAGTGCGGCCACCTGAAGGGGCTGAACCACCTGCGCACCACCTGCCGCAATTGCGGCTCGACGGTCAAGACCGATCCGTTCCACCTGGGCGACGTGCTGTGTACCAAGTGCGGCACGTACAACGCCAACACGCCTGACTTCTGCAACAAGTGCGGCGATCCGGTGGGACTGCAACTGAAGTATGACGTGGCAGAATGCGAAGAGCGTGGGATGACGTATTCCGCTCCGCTGAAGGTCACGATGAGGCTCACGATCTTCGACAAGGACCCGGAGACCGGCAACCGATCTGTCCGCGACATGAAGGAGCAGGAAGTCTTCTTCGGCGACATTCCGCTGATGACGCAGAACGGCACCTTCATCATTAATGGGACCGAGCGCGTGATTGTCAGCCAGTTGCACCGCTCGCCTGGTGTCTTTTTCGAGAACGCGAACAACCGCACGTACTTCCTGGGGAAGATCATCCCGTACCGCGGTTCGTGGGTTGAATTCGAATACGACCAGAAGAACATCCTGTACGTGCGCATCGACCGCAAGCGCAAGTTCCTGGGAAGCATTTTCCTGCGCGCGTTGGGACTGCGTTCGGACGAGGACATTCTCCGCACGTTCTACACCATCGATCGCATCGCTCTGCGCGACAACAAGATTTACTGGACGCTGGAGCCGGGCGTTGACAAACCGACCAACCTGCTGGGCATGAAGCTGGCGCATAAAATCGCGACTAAGAGCGGCGAAGAGATCGCGCACTCGGGACGCAAGGTCACGGCTTCGGTGATGAAGGAAATCCTGAAGCACAAGGTTTCCGAGATCGAAATCGACACCACGGACCTGGAAGGCGCGTTCGTCGCGGCTGACGTGATCGATACCGCTACGGGCGAAGTGCTGCTGGAAGCTAACACCGAACTGACAACGGACAAGCTGTCGAAGATGCTCGAGGCCAGCGTCGCGGAACTGCACTTGTTCTTCCCGGAGCGCGACGACGTGGGCACGGTGATCAGCCAGACGCTGCGCCGCGATTCGGTCAAGACGCCGCAGGAAGCGCTGATCGAGATCTACCGGAAATTGCGCCCGGGCGATCCGCCGACGCTCGACACCGCGACGTCACTCTTCCACGGAATGTTTTTCGATTCCCGGAAATACGACTTCTCGCGGGTGGGCCGCCTGAAGTTCAACATCAAGCTGTTTGAGAGCGAGGACGCGACCCACCTCGACCACCGCACGCTCGAGCCGGATGATTTTTACGGCACCATCAAGTACCTGCTCAAGCTGCGCAAGAACATCGGCTCGGTGGACGATATCGATCATCTCGGCAACCGGCGAGTTCGCGCCGTTGGCGAGTTGCTAGAAAACCAGTTCCGCATCGGCTTGGTCCGCATGGAACGCGCCATCAAGGAAAAGATGAGCGTGTACCAGGAAATGTCAACGGCGATGCCGCACGACCTGGTGAACGCCAAGCCGGTGATGGCCGCGATTCGCGAATTTTTCGGATCGTCGCAGTTGTCGCAGTTCATGGACCAGACCAACCCGCTGTCGGAGATCACGCACAAGCGCCGCCTCTCCGCACTTGGCCCGGGCGGTCTGTCGCGCGAACGCGCAGGATTTGAAGTCCGCGACGTTCACCCGACGCACTACGGACGTATCTGCCCGATTGAGACGCCGGAAGGCCCGAACATCGGCCTGATTTCGTCGCTGAGCTGTTACGCCCGCATCAACGATTACGGCTTCATCGAGTCGCCGTATCGCAAGGTGAAGGCGGGACACGTTCTCGACTTTGTGAGCGTGGTCAATGCCGGCGATAGCGACCGTCGCGTCGGCGATCATCTGGAGAAGGCCGAAGTCATCAAGCTCAACAATGAGCTGCGCGAACGCAAGAAGAAACTGATCGACTATGAGCCGTTCTCGTTCTATTTGTCGGCATGGGAAGAAGACCGCCACGTGATTGCGCAGGCCAACGCGGAAATCGACGACAAGGGCCGCATCGTTGCGGAACTGGTCAACGCCCGCAAGGCCGGCAACTTTGTGCTGGTGAACCGCAACGAAGTGGACTACATCGACGTCAGCCCGAAACAGTTGGTATCGGTGGCCGCTTCGCTGGTTCCGTTCCTGGAGCACGACGATGCCAACCGCGCCCTGATGGGTGCGAACATGCAGCGCCAGTCGGTGCCGTTGCTCCGCGCGCAAGCGCCGATCGTCGGTACCGGAATGGAAGGCGTCACCGCCCGCGATTCCGGTGCGGTGGTGCTGGCACGCCGCAGCGGCATCATTGATTCAGTGGACTCCGAGCGCATCATCGTGCGTGTCGAGGGCGAGCATCATCCCATGCAGCTTTCGCGCGAGGTGGGCAGCGATATTTATCAGCTCACCAAGTTCAAGCGCTCCAACCAGAACACCTGCATCAACCAGCGCCCCATCGTGAAGAAGGGAATGCGCGTGGCCAAAGGGCAGGTCATTGCCGACGGCCCCTGCACCGACATGGGCGAGTTGGCACTCGGCCGCAACGTGCTGGTCGCTTTCATGGCGTGGCGCGGTTACAACTTCGAGGACGCGATCCTGGTTTCCGAGAAGATGGTGAAGGACGACTATTACACCTCCGTCCACATCGAGGAATTCGAGATCGAGTCGCGCGATACCAAGCTGGGTCCGGAAGAAGTGACGCGTGATATTCCGAACGTAAGCGAGTCGGCGCTGCGCGATCTCGACGAGAGCGGAATCATCCGCATCGGCGCGACCGTGAAGGCGGGCGACATCATTGTGGGCAAGGTCACGCCGAAAGGCGAGACGCAGCTCACTCCGGAAGAGAAGCTGTTGCGCGCCATCTTCGGCGAAAAGGCCGGCGACGTGCGCGACGCATCGCTTACCTGTCCTCCGGGCATCGAGGGCACGGTGGTCGATGTGAAGATCTTCTCCCGCAAGGGGCAGGAAAAGGACGAGCGCGCCAAGTTCATCGAGGCGCAGCAGATCGAACGCCTGCACAAAAACCTCGCGGATGAAATTCGAATCCTCACCGATGAGCGTTTGAAGCGCCTGGAATCGCTGCTCGGCGGCAAGGAAGTCCTCGCCGACCTGCACGACGAGCGCACCAACAAGCGCCTGCTGACCAAGGACGTGGTGCTGGACCGCGACACCATCGAGCGGATTTCGACGCGCAATCTGAAGCGCATCAAGTACGCCGACAAGGACCCGCGGGTCAACGAGCAGATCGACGAGATCGAGGAAATGACCTCGCGCCAGATCGATGTGCTGCGCAAGATCGTGAAGGAAAAAGAAGAGAAGCTGCAGAAGGGCGATGAGCTGCCACCGGGCGTGATCAAGCTGGTGAAGGTGTACATCGCCATGAAGCGCAAGCTGAGCGTCGGCGACAAGATGGCCGGGCGGCACGGTAACAAGGGCGTGATCGCCCGCATCCTGCCCGAAGAGGACATGCCGTACCTCGAGGACGGAACGCCGGTCGAGATCGTCCTGAACCCGTTGGGCGTTCCCAGCCGTATGAACGTCGGACAGATCCTGGAGACGCACCTGGGATGGGCGGGTTATCAGCTTGGTCAGAAGGTGGGCGAATTGTTGCGGCAGAATTCGAAAGCGGAGTTGCTGCGCAAGGAACTCAAGGTGTTGTTCAAGGACACGCCGTTCGTAGACAACCTGGTCAGCCTCGACGACGAAACGCTGGAGCACTTAGCGGATGGCATGAAGGACGCCGTTTACTTCGGATCGCCGGTGTTCGATGGGGCCAAGGAGCACGAGATCAAGTCGCTGCTGGCAGAGGCCGAATTGCCGACTTCCGGCAAGACGTACCTGTACGACGGCATGACGGGTGAGAAGTTCGAGCAGCCGATCACGGTTGGCTATATCTACATGCTCAAACTCTCCCACCTGGTCGACGACAAGATCCACGCGCGTTCCATCGGACCGTACTCGCTCATTACCCAGCAGCCGCTGGGCGGCAAGGCGCAGTTCGGGGGCCAGCGCTTCGGAGAAATGGAAGTCTGGGCCCTGGAAGCGTACGGAGCGGCGTACATCCTGCAGGAATTGTTGACCGCGAAGTCCGATGACGTTTATGGCCGCACCAAGATTTACGAGGCCATCGTCAAAGGCGAAGCGGCCATCGAGCCGGGTGTGCCCGAGTCGTTCAACGTGCTGATTCGCGAGTTGCAGTCGCTTTGTCTTGATGTGGAGCTGATCAAGTCCAACGAAGGCAAGCCATTGATCGCAGCTCCGGTCGCCGCCGACTGATCTTTAAGGATCGGGGTGTTGCCTCCACTGCTCCCGCAGGAGGCAGCACCCGGTGAGTCGATTGAAACCGGGAGCCGCCGGCGGCCGCGCAAGGGCCGTGGGACCTGCAATTCGCCGCGGCGAAACCCGCAGGGTAGGAGGACAATTTGTACCGTTCGAATCCATTTGAGCTCGGAAATCCGATTGCCGACTTCGACGCCATCCGCATCAGCCTGGCTTCGCCGGAAAAGATCCGCAGCTGGTCTCACGGGGAAGTAACCAAGCCGGAGACCATCAACTACCGCACCTTCAAGCCGGAGCGCGATGGCTTGTTTTGCGCCCGCATCTTTGGCCCGGTCACCGACTGGGAATGCTTGTGCGGCAAGTACAAGCGCATGAAGCACCGCGGCGTGATCTGCGACAAGTGCGGCGTGGAAGTGACGCTGTCGAAAGTCCGCCGCGAGCGCCTGGGACACATTGAACTCGCTTCCCCGTGTTCGCATGTGTGGTTCTTCAAGGGACTGCCCAGCCGCATCGGGCACATCCTCGATATTTCGCTGCGCGACCTTGAGTCCGTCCTGTACTTCGAAGCTTATGTCGTAGTGGAAGCCGGCGAGGCGCCGGTCAAAGACCGCGAAGTGATCAAGGACGAAACCAAGTTCCGCGAACTCGACCTGCAGTTCCGCGCCACCGGCTTCAAGGCCATGATGGGCGCCGAAGCCATCAAGGAACTGCTGAAGCGTGTCGATGTTGAGGTGCAGTCGGTCGAATTGCGCGAGAAGATGCGCAGCGAGACCTCGGTGCAGAAGCGCCTGAAGTATGCCAAGCGCCTGAAGGTCATCGAGGCCTTCCGCAAGAGCGGCAACAAGCCGCAGTGGATGATCCTGGATGTGATCCCGGTCATTCCGCCGGAGCTGCGCCCGCTGGTTCCGCTCGATGGCGGCCGCTTCGCAACGTCCGATTTGAACGACCTCTATCGCCGAGTCATCAACCGTAACAACCGGTTGAAGAAGCTGATGGACCTGCACGCGCCCGAGGTCATCGTGCGTAACGAAAAGCGCATGCTGCAAGAAGCGGTGGACGCCCTGTTCGACAACGGACGCCGTGGCCGCGTGCTGCGTGGTGCCAACAACCGCCCGCTGAAGTCGCTGTCCGACACGCTGAAGGGCAAGCAGGGACGCTTCCGCCAGAACCTGCTGGGCAAGCGCGTGGATTACTCGGGACGTTCGGTGATCGTGGTCGGTCCCGACCTCAAGCTGAACCAGTGCGGTTTGCCGAAGAAGATGGCGCTGGAACTGTTCAAGCCGTTCATCTATCACCGGCTGGAGCAGACCGGGCACTGCACCACCATCAAGCAGGCCAAGGAAATGGTGGAGCAGCAGGAGCCCATCGTTTGGGACATCCTGGAAGAAGTGATCAAGGACCATCCCGTCCTGCTGAATCGCGCTCCCACGCTTCACCGCCTCGGCATCCAGGCGTTTGAGCCGGTGCTGGTGGAAGGCAAGGCCATCAAGATTCACCCGCTGGTCTGCACCGCATTCAACGCCGACTTCGACGGTGACCAGATGGCCGTGCACATTCCGCTGTCGCCGGAGGCGCAGGTCGAAGCCAGCGTGCTGATGCTGGCGTCGCACAACATCCTGTCGCCCGCGTCAGGACAGCCGATCACGGTGCCGACGCAGGACATGGTGCTGGGTATCTATTACCTCACCAAATCCAAGCCGGGCGCCAAGGGCGAAGGCCGGGCATTCGCCAACATCGAGGAAGTGTTGCTGGCGAAAGAAGCGGGCGCGGTGGAGACACTCACCCCGATCCGTCTGCGCTACACCGGCGAGGTCATGGACCTGACGACCGCGTATGACGATCAGGACGTGATCCACACCGAGCCAACCCACTTCGAGCGCCAGTTCATCTCGACGACCGTGGGCCGCGCCATCATGAACGATCACCTGAAGGGCGGCGCCAAGGACATGCCGTACATCAACGGCCTGCTCAAGAAGAAGGGCGTCGGCCAACTGGTGAACTACTGCTACCTGCGCTTCGGTCTCGAGACCACAGTGCGGATGCTCGACGGCATCAAGCAACTGGGCTTCCAGTACGCGACGAAGGCTGGCCTGTCGATCGGCATCGACGACATGGTCATCCCGCCGAGCAAGCCCACGCTGGTGCGTAACGCTGAGAAGCAGGCCATCGTGGTGCAGCAGCAGTACCTCGACGGCGCCATCACCAACGGCGAGCGTTACAACAAGGTCGTGGAAATCTGGTCGAAGATCACCGAGGAAGTTGCCGACGAAATGTTTGGCAACATGCAGCAGCAGGACAAAGAAGGCCAGATGAACCCGATTTACGTCATGGCCGACTCCGGCGCTCGTGGATCGAAACAGCAGATTCGTCAGCTCTCCGGTATGCGCGGACTGATGGCCAAGCCTTCGGGCGAAATCATCGAGACGCCCATCACGGCGAACTTCCGCGAAGGCCTCACGGTGTTGGAGTATTTTATTTCCACGCACGGCGCTCGTAAGGGACTGGCCGATACCGCATTGAAGACCGCGGATTCCGGCTACCTGACCCGCCGCCTGGTGGACGTGGCGCAGGACGTGATCATCAGCGAATACGATTGCACCACGGTCGATGGCATCTACGTGACTTCCATCGTGGAGTCAGGCGAGATCATCGAGCCGCTCCGCGACCGTATCGTGGGCCGCGTTTCGCTGGAGAAGATCAAGGACTACGAAGGCAACATCATCGTCGATATCAACCAGGAGGTCACGGAAGAGCTGGCGGTTTCGGTGCAGGCTGCCGGTATCGAGCGGGTGAAGATCCGTTCCGTGCTCACCTGCGAGTCGAAGCGTGGCGTTTGCGTTATGTGCTACGGACGCAACCTGGCATCCGGACGCCTGGTCGAACTGGGCGAGGCCACGGGAGTCATCGCAGCGCAGTCCATCGGCGAGCCCGGAACCCAGCTCACCATGCGTACGTTCCACATCGGCGGTACGGCGTCTCGCGTCAGCGAGCAGTCGCGCCTCGATGCCAAGAACAATGGCGCGGTGCGCTTCGTGAACCTGATCACGGTCCGTTCGAAGGAAGGCTACCTGGTCGCGATGAACCGCAATGGTTCGATCGCGGTGGTGGACGAGAAGGGCCGCGAAAAAGAGCGCTACGCAGTCGTGTATGGCGGCAAGGTGAAGGTCGAAGACGGCCAGCAGGTTTCACTCGGCGACGTGCTGGTCGAGTGGGATCCGTACACTTTCGCGATCCTCACGGAAATTGGCGGAACCGTGCAGTTCAAGGACCTGCAGGAAGGCCTGACGCTACACGAGGAAGTCGACGAAGTGACCGGCCTGTCACGTCACGTCGTGATGGATTCGCCGGACGAGAAGCGCCAGCCTGCGATCGTCATCAAGGGCGCCAAGGGCAGCAAGCGTTACCTGATGCCCTCGCGTGCTCACTTGATGATCCTGGATGGCGACGAGGTCACGCCGGGCGAAGTGCTGGCGAAGATCCCGCGCGAAACCACCAAGACCAAGGACATCACGGGCGGTCTGCCGCGCGTGGTCGAACTGTTCGAAGCCCGCAAGCCGCGCGAGACCGCTGTCATCAGCGAAATCGACGGCATCGTGAGGTTCGGCGACGTCGCCAAGGGCCAGCGCAAGATCTACGTGGTGGCCGACAACGGTACCGAGAAGGAATACCAGGTGCCGCGTGGCGTTCACATCAACGTGCAGGAAGGCGAGCGCATTAAGGCTGGCGAGCCGCTGATGGATGGACCGCTCAACCCGCACGACATTCTTGCCGTGCTGGGCGAAAAGGAGCTGCAGGCTTACCTGGTGAACGAAATCCAGGAAGTCTACCGGCTGCAGGGCGTGAACATCAGCGACAAGCACATTGAAGTGATCGTCCGCCAGATGATGCGCTGGGTGAAGGTGGAAGACGTAGGCGACACGTCGTTCCTGCTGGAACAGCAGATCGACAAGTTCCGCTTCCGTGAAGAGAACGAGAAGACGATTGCCAACGGCGGCAAGCCGGCCACGGGCCGTCCGCTGCTGCTGGGCATCACCAAGGCCTCGCTCTCGACCGACTCCTTCATCTCGGCGGCCTCCTTCCAGGAGACCACGCGCGTGTTGACGGAGGCCTCAATTCAGGGCGCCGTCGATCACCTTCGCGGCCTCAAGGAGAATGTCATCGTGGGCCGCCTCATTCCCGCGGGAACCGGCATGGAGTACTACCGCAATGTCCGGCTCTCCGAGGAGATGGAACAGGCCGCAGTCAAAGTGCAGGAGGAGGTCACGGCCGCGTATGAGGAAGCCGAACGCGCGCTGGAACTGCTCCGTCACGAAGGCGAAAACGAGGCAGAAGAACTCACAACCGAGTAATCCCTTCGCAAATCAGCGCCGCTCGTGTACCCACACGGGCGGCGTTTTTCTCAGGAGAGAGTTGCAAGTAACGGTTTCGCGGGGCGAATCAATTCGCCCCTGTTTTGTAAGGGTGTGTACACTTTAGGCGCGCCCTGCTCGCAGTTCTGGCTACTATGTCACGGTTCTTCAATCATCTGCGGCTTGCTTTCTGGCGCGCTTTCGAGCACGACGCTTTCGGTGTGGCCAAGGGCGCGGCGTTCTCCGCCATTTTGACGTTCTTCCCCGCCATCCTGGTGCTGGCCTCAATACTCTCGCGTTCGCAAAGCAGTGGGGTCTTCGTGCGTGAGATCTTTCGCGCCGTGGGCCGTGTTCTTCCCGAAGGCACCAACAACGCGGTCACAGAGTACGTCACCGGCGCTAAGCCGGTGCAGACCCAGTTCCTCGTCTGGATCAGCATTCTTACCTTGTGGACGGCTTCCGGCGTCATGATCTCGTGGATGGAAGGCTTTCGTAAGGCCTACCAGATGCCGAAAATCTGGGGCTTGGTGAAAGAGCGATTGATCGCTTTCCAATTGGTCGTGCTGGCAGGATTTCCCATGGGGTTTGCATCGTTCCTTGTGGTTTTCGGCAACCAGATCGAGCGCTGGACCATATTTCATGCCGGCCACGAATTGACGCCTTACATTCTGGGGCTATGGACGGCGGTGCGCTGGATCATCGCCACGATGACCAGCATTGCCGTCATCGGGCTGGTTTATCATCATGGCGTTCCCAGAACACAGCCTTGGCACAGGGTGCTCCCCGGATCAGTAGTGGCGACTGTACTATGGGTTTCTGTCACCGTGTTATTCGGCTGGTACCTGCGGCGCTACGCCAATTACGGCGTGATCTATGGCTCGGTTGGGACCGCCATCGCGCTCCTGATCTGGCTGTACCTGGTGTCGATGGTGGTGTTGATCGGAGCTGAATTCAACGCTCTGCGGTATCCCCGCTTCTTGTTTGGAGCGCATTCGGATTTCAATTCGGCGCAGAAGCGCGTCGCGGCACTCTGAGCCAGGGCAGACATGCAAAATACGAAAGCAAACAACTTCGAACCTAGCGACGATCCCTTCCGGAGCCCCGGCGCCTCACGCCGCCGCGCCAAGATTGTCTGCACCATCGGCCCGGTCAGCAACTCCGAGGAGATGATTCGCGATCTCATGCGGTTGGGCATGGACGTGGCCAGATTGAACTTCTCCCACGGCACCCATGAACAACATGCCGTAGTGATCGAAAGGCTGCGCAAGGTGGCCACCGAGCTGAACCGCAGCATCTGCATTATGCAGGACCTGCAGGGCCCGAAGATCCGCACCGGACGCCTGGCATCAGGCGCGCCAGTGGCGCTTAAGAAGGGGCAGACCGTCACCATCACCCCGAAAGATATTCCGGGCACGACCGAAATTATCTCCACCACCTATCAGAACCTCGCCGCCGACGTGAACCCCGGTGAACGAATTCTGCTGTCGGACGGACGTATCGAACTGGTGGTGCGGGAAGTCCGTGATGGCGAAGTGGTGTGCGACGTGCTCGATGGGGGCATGCTGGGCGAGAACCAGGGCATCAACCTCCCCGGCACCAATGTCAGCATTCCTTCGCTGACCGAGAAGGACCTGCGGGACCTCGAGTTCGGCTTGAAGCAAGGCGTCGATCTCGTCGCCATATCGTTTGTGCGAACGGTGCAAGATGTGATCAAGGCAAAAAACGCCATCGCCGCCCATCGCAGTGACGTCGGCCTGATTGCCAAGCTGGAGAAGCCCCAGGCCATCGAAAACCTTGACGGCATTCTCGAAGCTGCCGTGGGCGTGATGGTAGCGCGTGGTGACCTTGGCGTGGAAGTTGCACCGGAAAAGGTCCCGCTCATCCAGAAATATGTGATTCGGCGCGCTCTCGACTTTCGCAGGCCCGTGATCACCGCCACGCAAATGCTGGAGTCGATGACCGATAGCCCGCGTCCCACACGCGCGGAAGCCAGCGACGTTGCCAACGCCGTGTTCGATGGCACCGACGCGGTGATGTTGTCCGGCGAGACGGCCAGCGGTAAATATCCTCGCGAAGCCGTGCAGATGATGGCGCGCATCGTGGCTGAAACCGAGGCCCACTCCCTGCACCCGCTGACGCCAGGGCATCGTGAGGCTCGGCATTTGTCGGTTGCCGAGACCGTTTGCGAGTCGATGGCGCATGCGGCCAATGACCTCAAAATGCGCGCCATCGCGGTGTTTACGGAGACCGCGACCACCGCTCGGATGTTGTCGAAGTACCGTCCCGCGGCGGATATCTACGCGTTCTCGTCTTCGGAAACTGTGCGGAATCGGATGAATGCGCTGTGGGGAACGACCCCGCTGATGTGTCCGCCGAAGATGTCGGTCGAACGCATGGCCCAGTTTGCGGAAGAGGAATTGAAGCGGCTCAACGTTCTGTCGCCCGGAGACGTTTTCGGCCTGGTCGCGGGCACGCAAAACACGACGGGCGCGACCAACTTCATGCGTTTGATCCAGATCAGGGATAGCGAAGAACCAACCAGTCAGGCTGCCGGGAACTGAGCCCGGAGTTACTTGCGTTTTGTACCACGCTGAAAGGTCACAACATGGTGAACGAAGTGGTTTCGGTGGCGATTCTGGAAGCACTACCCGGCAAAGAAGAAGAGCTGCTCATTGTACTGCGCGAGTTCTATACCATGATGCATGCCAAGGGATACTCCAGCGATTTTCTCAACCGTGACAGCGATCGGCCTGAACGCTTCATTCACCTGCGCCGCTGGAAGTCGGAGGCAATTCGCAGCGAGGCCCAGATCGATCCCGACGTGCACCGTTACTGGCAGCAGCTTCCGGGTCTCTGCACCATCCCCTCGGTGTACGAGAACCTGGAGACGATGTTCGAGAGCTGAGACGACTTAGAGGCGACGATGCAAGAAGACAAGCAGTTTAAGGCCATGCCGCTACAACCCTGTTACGACTTCCTTGACGCCAACGGTTTGCCCGCGGAGGCTGCCAGGATACTGGATACGCTGCTAGGCAAGGGCATTTATTACCAGCGAGTGAGACGGGGAATGTTACTAGAGGTTTAACGGGTACACAGTTTGTTAGACAAATTCATATCGGAAAGATGGCCCTATGGCGCGACAAGCGCCGGACAAGTTCGGCTAGCAAGATACGATGAGTGCTATGCGGACTGGAAGAACTCGGCGGATGAACCGGATCCTCCCAGTGACGATGGACCGGGCAAAGGCGCGAGTCAATTCGCCTTCGAAGCGGACTTACGGGACTACCTCGCGAAAAACTTAGGGTTGCTTGAGTCCGGAATGACACTATGGCCTACGCCCAACGGTGAATCGGCGGTTGAGTTTCACCTCGACGGAGGGCGGAGGATAGACGTATTGGCGAGGGACTCGAAGGATATCCCAGTTGTAATCGAGTTGAAGGTGAAGAAAGGTCACGAGTACGTGATCGGTCAGGCTCTCTATTATCGCGCGTGCATCCACGAGAAGTTCAGTGTGTCCGAAGTGCGTACAATCATAGTGGCGGGTGAGATAGGTCCTGAGCTGCACCTTGCGATCAAAGAGCTTGCCAACGTACAGCTTTTTGAATATCAGTTGTCCATGACGCTGACAAAAGTGTGAAGCCTCCGGTAAGAGCCCGGCAACTCATTACTCAATTTACCCACGGTGGCCGCGTATCGCCGTTCTTCTTCTGGCTGTCGCGAGCGGCGGGATCGCGCATCTTGCCATCCTCATCGAAGTAATCTTCGTGCTTGTAATCGCCACGGTCATGCTTCCGCATGTACACCTCGAACTTCCGTGCAGCGCGTCTCCGCTTCCAGCGATAGTAGGAATTGCGGATCCCGTAGAGACGCTCCGAAGTCAGGAATCCGAAGCCCCGTCGCGGCACGAACTTCAGGAAGAGATACCCGAACAGTCCGCCTCCCAGGTGCGCCATGTAGGCGGTCGATTGTCCCATGCTATGGGCGGAGGAAAGCGCGCCATACAGCGCCAGCAGCATCAGGCCAATCACAAAGTAGCGGGCCTTGATCATGAAAGGGATGGGAAACAGCATGATCTCTGAATCGCCGTGGAGAATGCCGAAGGCGACCAGAATACCGTAGATTCCGCCAGACGCGCCGACGGTCGGAACCAGGGGCGATGCGCCCAGCAATCCTGTGAAGGAGACGATCGCAGTGCAGATCGCCGCGCCGATCAGGCAGAAGAAGTAGAACTGCATGAACAGGCCATAGCCCCAATCCTTTTCCAGTTGGGCGCCGAACATCCACAACGCGAGCAAGTTGAACAGGATGTGGAAGAGGCCAGCGTGCAGGAAGGCGTAGGTCACGAACTGCCAGATCCAGCCGTGGAGCACCGCCAGCGTGGGCACCAATCCGAAGTGAAGATTGAACCACGCGTCGGCGGTAGGGGACACAAATGCGTTCAGCAGTGCAATCAGTAGAAACACTGCGCCGTTCGCAATGAGCAGTTGCTTTACCGCCGGCGTGAATGGCGGAAAGCTCAGGGGCATCGTGGTACCGCGTCGCATCTGGAAAACTCCGTTCTGACTTCCTCCGAAGCGCCTAACGCTCCGGCACGGGGACTGCGGGAAGACTGCGATGCCCCGTGACATCCGTGGCCTGCACCGCGAAGACCACATTGTCTTTCGACAAAGGCACAGTGGCCTGGGTGACGTTGCCGAACGCCTGCGCGTGCTCCCAGTCGGGAGCGCCCGTGTCTCGCCACAATACGAGATATCCGGTCGAAAGGCCTCCGGGAGATGCCTCCCACACTAGAGTGGAATCGTTTTGCAGGGCCTTCGTCAACACCCGCACTTTCGCGGGCGGCGCCGGGGCCGACGCCAGCGACGCCAGGGTCGCGGCGTTCACCCGAGCCACATTCGCCGTGTAGTCATAGTCCACGAACTTCGGGAGGTCACCATATTCGATGCCATTCTCGGTGCGAACGTTCTGGTGCTGGTGATCGTAATTTTCGCGATACTCGGTGAAGCGGACCGCCGCGAATCCCTGCTCGTTAAACGAAATATGATCGCCGCCGCGCAAATAGCGGTCGCGGCGGAACACCACCTGCGGGTGAAATTCCTTCACCGGAATGTATTGCTTCGACGTGGCTGCGATGTAGCGGGCCAGTTGGCGCGAAGCCCCGTCGTTCTCACCGCCGAGTGCCCGAATCAGCTTCAACTCAGCCTCGGTTGCGGTCGCAGGAATTCCTTCGGAAAAAACACGCACGGTACGTGGATCCTGTGTTGTGTTTCCGGGTGTGCGATCGCCTCCGACAATGTCGTTGTTCAACACGGCTTCAATGTCCCAGCCTTGCGCCTTGGCCATCTTGGCGAAGCGGGCGCTGCCATAGAGACCCTGCTCCTCACCGGCAACTGCGACAAACACAATCGTCGCCGGGAAGCGATGCTGGCTCAGCACGCGGGCACACTCCAGGCTCACGGCGGTGCCGCTGGCATCGTCGTTGGCGCCGGGTGAGGCTCCGGCAGCATCGTTCGTTTCCGAGTTGCGGGAGTCATAGTGCCCCGTGACCAGAAATATCCGTGAGGCGTTTGCCGGATCGCTGCCGCGCAGGATTGCATACACATTGGTCAGCTTGGTGGGCTTGGGAACCCGCGTTCCTGGTTCCTGGGTGAACTCGTCTGTCTTCACCTCGAGGCACCCGCCGCAAGCCTTGGAGTAGCCCTCGAACTCGCTCCTGATCCACTCCGCTGCAGCATTAATGCCTTTGCCGGTAGTCGTCGAGACATCAGAAGACAGGGTGTGCCGGGTCTGGAAACTCACCAGTTTCTCGATGGTCTGTTGAACTTGTTGAGCGGAAACTGCTTTTAATGCCGCTGCAACCTGCGGATCAGGAGCAGCCACGGGAATGCTGTCACTCTGCTCGGAGACGCGAGCAGTTACCGGCGACAATGTCAACCACAAACCCGCGGCACCGGCAAGAAACATTTTCATTTTGGGCATCGAAACCTCGCAAAACTTCATCGCTTCTCATGTGTCTATTACTTGACGCTGATAGCAAGAGATTCTAAATATAAAAGGGGGGATGGCGCTGTGATTCTCGTCGGCGCATTTTTCCGAGTGCAGAATGGAGGTAGCTGGCCATGGTGATCTGTCCTGAGTGCGAGAGCGATCTGGACATCGAAGAGGACGAGGTGGACGAGGGTGAAGTCGTCTCCTGCCCGGAGTGCGGCGCGGATTTCGAAGTGGTGGCGATCGAGCCGCTGCAATTGAGCCGCCTTGACGAGGACGTGATCGACGAAGAAGAAGAAGTTAAGGACGAAGAGGAAGAGGAGTAGCGTGCGCGGTTGTTGGTCTCAACGTGGTTGCAGGACCGCGTGCGCGCATTTAAGGGTGCTGTTGCTGCTGCTGGCAGCCAGCGGCTCGCTGGTGGCTGCACCGCTCCATTCGCCCGGTCCCGACCCGCAGGCGAACAAAGCATCCAAAGACTACGCCCTGATCGTCGGAACCGTCTGGGGGCCGGACGAGCGCCCACTTGTTGGCGTTCCCATTACCATCCGCAGCGCTACTGGCAAGAAGGCGAAGTGGGAGCTTGTGTCCAACCAACGAGGCGAGTTTGCGCAGCGAGTTCCTCCAGGCCGGCAGGATTACATCATTCAGGCCGACGTCAAGACCCCGAAAGGCCAACCCAAGCCTGAGATTACGGTCCAGATTGAAGACAATGAGCGGAAAGATGTCGGTCTGCATCTAAAACAGCGGGGACCAGCCAAGCAGTAAACTCCCGACAGGAGACTCCATGAAGAAGTTTTTGGGATTGTTCGTGATTGCGATGGTGTCCGTCAGTTGCATGGCTCTGCAAATCACGATTCCCATGGGCGGATCGTCGAGCGGGCCTACTCCCAAGAAGACGCGTCCCACCTCAAAGATGCTGAACGGCACCGTGCAGGACAAGAGCGATCAACCCATCGCCGGCGCGGTGGTCTATCTCAAGAACATGAAGACCCTGGCCGTGAAGAGTTTTTTCGCCCAGCAGGACGGCTCGTATCGTTTCCCCCAGCTTGCCTTGAATACCGACTATGAAATTTACGCTGAGAAAGACGGCAGGAAGAGCGACGTCAAATCCATCAGCCAGTTCGACGACCGCTTTACTCCTACTATCAACTTGCGCATTAACGTGACTAAACAACCGCCGGCTCAACCGAATTAACCGCAATAAGAAAACCGCCATTGCTGGCGGCCTTCATAGTTTCAGAGATCCGAAACCTAGTTGTTTTCGCTGCTGGCTCGTTTCCACGACATGAACTCGCCAATTGTGGAGCCAGTCCCGGAGGATGACGTCGTCGCCGCCGTCGGACCCTTGTAGGCCTCCACATCCGCGCGCGTGGCCTCTTCGCCCACTGCCCGGATACTGAGTCCCACCTTCTTCTCCGCCGGGTTCATCTTGATGACCTTGAAGTCGAACTCCTGGCCGGGCTCAAGTTTGAGCTGCGTGCCGCCGTGCTCCACCGCCTCGGAGTTGTGGCACAGGCCCTCGACTCCATCGGCAATTTCCACGAACGCACCGAAGCTTGCCAGCCGAAGCACCTTGCCGTGGATGACATCGCCTACGCGATGCTGCTCGAAGAACGTGTCCCATACATCCGGCTGCAGCTGCTTCACGCCCAGCGAAAGACGGCGCTGATCGGGCTCGATGGCGAGCACGATGGCCTTCACCTTGTCGCCCTTCTTCAGCACTTCCGACGGGTGCTTCACGCGCTTCGTCCAGCTCAGGTTGCTGACGTGGACCAGGCCGTCGATGCCGTCTTCGATCTCGATGAACGCCCCGAAGTCGGTCAGGTTGCGGACTTTTCCTTCCACGATCGCGCCCACCGGGAACTTCTCGATCAGCGACTCCCAGGGATTCGATTCAAGCTGCTTCAGACCCAGGCTGATGCGGCGCTCAGTCGGGTTCACGTTCAGCACGACTGCTTCCACCTGGTCTCCGATGTTCACCAGCTTGGAGGGATGCTTCATGCGCTTCGACCACGTCATCTCGCTTACATGGACCAGGCCTTCGATGCCCTGTTCCAGTTCAATGAACGCTCCGTAGTCGGTCACGCTGATCACACGGCCTTTGACATGCGCTCCGATGGGATAGCGCTCCGTTGCGTCAAGCCAGGGATCGGGCGTGAGCTGTTTGAAGCCCAGCGACACCCTCTGCTTCTCGCGGTCGAACTTCAGCACTTTCACCTGGATCTGGTCGCCCACCTGCACCAAGTCACGAGGATGCGTCAGGCGTCCCCACGACATGTCGGTGATGTGCAGCAGACCGTCGATGCCACCCATGTCAACGAACGCACCATAGTTGGTCAGGTTCTTAACGGTGCCCGTCAGGATGGAGTCTTCGCTCAACTGGTCCAGCGTTTTGGTGCGCTTTTCGCCCTGCTCCTCTTCCAGCAACTGCTTGCGCGATGCCACGATGTTGCCGCGCTTCTTGTTCAGCTTGATGATGCGTACTTCGAGGTCGGTGCCTTTCAGCGCATCCAGATTGCGGACGGGTCGCAGATCAACCTGCGAGCCGGGCAGGAAGGCCCGCGCGCCAAGGATATCGACCGTCAGTCCGCCCTTAATACGGTCGATGATGTGCGCCTTGACCGAGGCTTTCTCGTTATAGGCTTTCTCAATATCGTCCCATGCCCGCAGACGCTGGGCTTTGTGGTGCGAGAGGTTGATGTAGCCTTCCTCGCTGTGTCCCTGATCGCGCACCACAGGAATTTCCTGTCCCGGTTGCACGGTCACATTGCCTTCGGAGTCGGTGAACTCCGCGACGGGAACCACGCCTTCGGACTTGTAGCCGATGTCCACGACGACGTACTGCGGCGTGATCTTGAGAACGGTGCCCGTCACGATCTGTTCATCGTTCAGAGCGGCTTCGGTTTGGGCTTGTTCCTGCTCGAAGGTCTCGAGCGCGGTGGCGAAATCTTCCATTGACGGTTCTTTTTCGGACCGAGGTGCAGCCGCGGTGACTGGCTCGGTGCTAGTGGGATGAGTGCTGGTTTCAGTAGTCGAAACGGTCGTGTTTTGCTCGCCCGCGCCGGATTCCTCAGTTGGGGTGGTCGGAGTATCGTTCAGGGTTTCTTCGAGAGACATTAGTTTGAGTTCGAACCCATCAATCTTGGAAATTAATGGTGGGCCTGACCAATACAGACTGCTGGCTTGAGTCTTCAGGTAGTATTTCCCCGTTCGAGGGGGAGATTGGACAACCCAGCGGCCGGATCCTCGGGAGCGACCCCACTTCCCAAGACTCTTTGACTATAGCAATCGCGTCTGAGCAGTGTCAAACCTGCGAGGCCGTTGCAAATGCATGATAGGCGTGATTTTCCGCGATTTCTCTGTATTTTCACCTGGCGTTCAAACCCACCGTCACTACCCTAGGTGACCTTGCGCACATCGCGGTTTGGGGATGCCGTCTGCCTTTGGTACTCTGCCCAGTGATGGACTACCTCTGGACCCCATGGCGCTACGCATACGTCACCACAGTTGACCAGGTACCGGACTGTATTTTCTGCCAACTGCAGAACTCCGGCGACGACCAGAAGGCCCTTATCGTCCACCGCGGCAAGCACAACTTCATCGTCCTGAATGCCTTCCCCTACACCTCGGGACACGCCATGGTTGTGCCCTACGCGCATCTGGATCGGCTGAACAAGCTGCCCGAGGCGGCGGCCAACGAAATGATGGCGTTGTCGCGGCGACTGGAGGCCGTGATGACTGAGATTTATCATCCCGACGGCGTCAATCTGGGCATGAACATCGGCAAGGCCGCCGGTGCGGGGGTGGCGGGACACATCCACATGCACGTGCTGCCCCGCTGGGTGGCCGACGCCAATTTCATGACCGTGGTGGGCGAGACCCGCGTGCTGCCGGAATCGCTGGAAGAGACGTATCAGCGGCTGAGGGCGAAGTTCTAGTTACCAAGTTCGCGAGATTGGGGTTGCGTGGTTCGAGTGGATCTCGATTGCTGCAGCCCCGGAGGGGCGGAATGTCATAGCCCAGCACGAAGCGAGCGCAGCGAGCGGAGTGCTGGGTAAGCTGTTAAATAACTCCCGAGTCCCGCTCTGCGGGACGGCACTCTCCCGCGAGGACCTGAATCCGAGCGCCTTTGAAATAGCGATGAGGACTGCTGACGCAACCATCCTGAGGGTAACTGACATCACCACCAAGCCTTGCCGTTAGTGGTGTAATCGCCTGTTCTCAACAGTTGGCAGCCCTGTGCAATACTTGCGAGACATGTACGTTCATTCCGAGGAATTGCCATTGCATCGGAGCCGAACTAATAGGGCTGCCGGAGACTGGCTGAACGCCGTTCAAAACGCTGCCAAAGTCAGAACCGTGACACCTCCTTTTTGAATCTGATGTTGGAAGAAGTGGTCTTCATTCGAGGATACATAGTCTATGACAGACTGGTTCGCGCGCCCCATCCTACATGTCAAGGACGTTGAGGCTTCGCTCCGCTTTTACGTTAACCGGCTCGGCTTCACGAGCCCCTGGCGATACGACGAGGACGGCAGAGCGCATGTCGCACAGGTCGACCGGCAGGGCTGCGCGCTTATCTTGGCCGATACGTGGCCGGAGACGATTGGCAAGGGGCTGATGTTCATTTCCCTGAACGTCGAGCCGGAGACGCGCGAGGCCGCAGTCGCCGCCTTGGACGCGCTGCGCGCGGAACTCGAGGCCAAGGACGTTCCGGTCAAGGAGGGTTCGTGGGGCTACCGGCTTCTGGTGGTCGATGATCTCGACGGCAATCAGCTCTTCTTCAACTATCCGAACGAGACTGCATTCCGGCAAGATTGCTAGAGATGAAGCGTAATCGGCTAGCCTCGCCGGGACGCGCGACAACGGCGGCGGAGTGACGCTGCAATTCCGCGAGGTATTCGAACGGTTGGCGAAATATCGCCTTATCACTCGCAACCCAAAATCGATTAGAGGTGGCGTAACAATTGCTCTACCCCTTCACCAACTCCTCCATCTCCTTCTCCCCAATCACCGCCACTCCCAACTCTCGCGCCTTGTCGAGTTTCGATCCCGCTTCGGCCCCCGCGACGACGTAATCCGTCTTCTTGCTGACCGAGCCCGACACCTGTCCGCCTACATCTTCAATCAACTTCTTGGCCTCGTCGCGCGTGTGCCGGTCCAGCGTCCCAGTGAGTACGAATGTCTTGCCCGCGAGCGTTGTGCCGCGCTGCTTCTGCTGGCCTTTGAATGTCAGCCCGGCCTTGCGCAGCCGCTCTACCAGCGCGACGTTTTTAGGTTCATCGAAAAACTCGCGGATGCTCTGTGACACGCGCGGTCCGATTTCGTTCACCGCCTGCAGTTCCGCTTCACTGGCGGCCATGAGCGCATCCATTGACCCGAAGTGCTCGGCCAGGAACTGCGCCGTGCGTTCGCCCACCATCCGAATCCCTAGCCCATAAACCACTCGCTCGAGAGGCAGCTTCTTGGAGTTCTCGATCTCACGCAGGATATTCTCCGCTGACTTCTTCCCCATGCGTTCGAGTGCGACCAGCTTTTCATCCGTCAAGTCGTAGATGTCGGCGACGCTCTTCACCTGCCTGGCATCGACGAGTTGGTTCACCAGCGCATCGCCCATGCCTTCGATGTTCATCACGCCGCGTGACGCGAAATGGCGGATACTCTCGCGCAGCTTCGCTGGACAGTTGGCATTCACGCAGCGATGATCCGCCTCGCTCTCGGCCCGGACAACGTGTCCGCCACACTCCGGACAGCGTTCCGGCATGTGAAACTCACGCGTGCCGCGCGGCTTGCCTTCCAGCACCTTGACGACCTTGGGAATGACGTCGCCACCGCGCTCCACCGCCACCCAGTCGCCGATGCGCACGCCCAGCCGTTCGATCTCATCTATGTTGTGCAGCGTCGCCCGAGTCACCGTCGTGCCTCCGATCGACACCGGCTTCAGCGCCGCCACCGGAGTCAGCTTTCCGGTCCGTCCCACCGACACGAAGATGTCTTCAATCTGCGTCTCCCCGCCGCGCGCGGCGAACTTGTAAGCGATCGCCCAGCGGGGAGCTTTACCGGTGAAGCCGAGCTCATCCTGCAATCCGATGCGATCGACTTTCACCACGACACCGTCAATCTCATACGGCAACTTGTCGCGGATCGCGTCTGTCTCGTCGACAAACTCCATCACCTGCTCGAGGTCATGCGCCAGCTTGTGATGCGGATTCACCTTGAATCCCACCGCCTGCAACGCCTTCAGCACCTGCGAATGCCGGTCGAAGATCGGTCGCCCGTCTTTCAGCAATCCATATCCAAAGAAATCCAGCCGCCGCTGCGCCGTCACGTTCGGCTCTAGCGTTCGCACTGTCCCTGCCGTAGCGTTCCGAGGATTGGCGAACACCGGCAGCCCCTGCGCCTCGCGCTCGTCATTCATGCGCTGAAACGCCGCCAGCGGCATCAGCAACTCGCCCCGCACTTCGAAGTCGCGCGGCAATCCCGCCTTGTCGAGTGTCTTTTCCGCGATCGTCAGCGGAACGCTTCGCACCGTGCGCACATTCGGCGTCACGTCTTCACCGGTCGTGCCATCACCACGCGTGAGTCCCAGCGCCAGCTTGCCGCCCGCAAAGCGCAGCGCCAGCGACATGCCGTCGAGCTTCAACTCGCAGACGTAATCCACCTTCGACTGGCCCGTAAGCTCGTGCACCCGCCGCTCCCAGTCGCGGAGCTCGGCTTCGCTGGTGGTCTTTGCCAGCGAGAGCATGGGCGTGGAGTGCCGCACCTTGGCGAATTCTTCGCTGGGCTTGCCGCCCACGCGCTGGGTGGGCGAATCGGACGTCACCAGCTCAGGGTGCTTCGCCTCGAGCGCGATGAGCTCGTCCATCAGCTTGTCGAACGCGGCGTCGCTGATCTCCGGGCTGTCGAGCACGTAGTAGGCGTGCTCGTGATGGCGAATCTTCTCGCGCAGGGCGTCGAGTTTCTTATGCACGTCTTTGGTGCTTGCAGCCATCACGGCCATTATAGGGGGACTCGCGCGGCCGGGATGGCGCTCTCCCGACTGGCGGAGTAGCATGCTGGCATCTCGACTGTGAGGACGTCGCCATGGCTGTTTCTCAACCCGAAAAGGCGGCCCGGTTCGTGGCGCTGCACCAGAGTGGGACCTTTGTCATCCCCAACCCGTGGGACGTGGGATCGGCGCTCATCCTTGCGGGCATGGGGTTCCAGGCGCTGGCGACCTCGAGCGCCGCCGCAGCGGCAGCGATCGGACGTCGCGATGGCGAGTGGACGCGGGACAAAGCACTGGCGCACGCCGGTGCGCTGGCGGAGGTGATCGACGTTCCGGTTTCGGCCGATCTGGAGAACGGCTTCGGCGACTCACCCGATGCCGTGGCGGAAACCGTCAGGCTTGCGGCGGAAGTGGGACTCGTGGGTTGCACGATTGAGGACTCGTCGGGGGACCCACAGAAGCCATTGTATGACTTTGGACTGGCGGTGGACAGGATAGTTGCAGGCGCTGACGCGGCGCGCGCGCTGGCGTTTCCGTTCCTGTTGACGGCGCGGGCCCACAACTTCCTATACGCGGCCCCTAGCCTCGACGACACCGTCAGCCGGCTGCAGGCTTACGAGCGAGCCGGGGCTGATGTCCTGTTTGCACCAGGCCTGCCTGACCTCGAGGCGGTGCGGACTGTGTGTGCTGCGGTTTCAGGCCCGGTGAACTTCATGGTGGGGATCGCGGGGAAGTCGTTCTCCGTTAGGGAACTTGCCGCGGCGGGAGTCAGGCGCATCAGCCTGGCCACCTCGCTGTATCGCGCCGCCATGACCGGGCTGCTCGACGCCGCCCATGAGGTTCGGGAGCACGGCCAATTCAGCTTTGTCGAAAGCTGCGTGACGACACCTGAACTGCATCGGCTTATGGGCATTTGACTTTTGGTTCGTTTCGGACCCAGGGAACATTGCTGGTGGTGTACATGTGTCGCGGCCCAAGGCGCGCGGAGTTCCGGTCACTTTCCCGTAAAATAGAGATTTCCCCGGGAGACAAGTGAAGCACTTATTAGCTAAATGGACCCACTGGATACTTGCCGTCCTCACGCCCCTGGGAATCTGGGGTGTGGGCGCGTTCGCCTTCGTGGATGCAGCCTTTCTCGGAATGCCGCTCGACGCCATCGTCGGCGGCTACGTGTATGCGGCGCCCCGCCGCTTTTTGCTGCTTTCGGCCATGGCCGCCGCCGGCTCGGCGCTGGGCAGCATCGTCATCTACTGGATCGGCTACAAGGGCGGCGAGGTCCTGCTGGTCAAGCGCATCGGTGAAGCCCGCTTCAACAAGATCCGCGCCTCCTTCGAGCGCCACGAATTCCTCGCGCTGATGCTGCCCTCGATGCTGCCTCCGCCCACGCCGTTCAAGCTGTTCGTGCTGTCGGCAGGCGTGGCCGAGATGCGCTTCAGCCATTTTCTCGCGGCCATCTTTTTCGGCCGCTTCCTTCGCTTCTGCATCCTGTCGATTCTGGTGATTCGCTTTGGACCGGAGATTGTCGGATTCTTCGGCAGCGTGGTCCACAACCACGCCAGGCTGGCGATCGCCATCATTGCGGCTGCAGCTTTGATTGGCTGGTGGGTTTGGCGAATGCGCAAGAAGAACGGAAATGAAGGAATCGCGTAAGCTGGCGGTTGAGTTTGACCGCGAGGTCGACGGGCAGTGGATTGCCGATATCCCCGAGCTTCCGGGCGTCATAGTCTATGGGAACTCGAAGGAAGATGCGCTTGTCAACCTGTTGGAACTAGGGCGCCGGGTGTAGGGACTCGATTGACGACATTGCAATGCAGCGCAAAGAAGCCGGACGCGATGTCCGGCTCTTAACGTTTAAACCTAACTGGTTGTCTAGCGCGCGACCGTGACGCCCTCTTCCTGGCGATGGCTCACCAGGTATCCAATTCCGAAGAATGTCGCCGCGAAGAACAGGTCTGACACCACCGCGTTGCGGAAGAACGGCAGACCGGCGACGTAGCACATCGCCAAACCGCTGGCCGTCTTGGGATACATGCTCCAGACTGCCCACACCGCGAAATTGCTCAGCAGGAAGAACGCTACCGCGGCGGTCAACGAGGCCGCGCCGATGCGCAGCGCCGTAGCGTTCCTGGCCAGCAAGCCGCCCAGCAACACGATCGCCGCGTACCACGCCCACGTGACCAGGAGGTCCGCCGAAAACGAATAGGCATACACGCTGCGCGACAGGTACAGGCCCGCCGCTGCCAGCGCAGCCACCGGGACCCACATCTCGCGACGTGGCCTGCGTGCGCCGAAATACAACAGCGCGGCCGTTACCGGGGCAAAGCTATAAGGCAGGGGCAGAAACCGTGCGTGCACGGCCACGGCAAAAACGAGAAACAAATACGCCAACATGTTCACCTCAGGAAATCCGCGCGGTGGAAACCGAACGTCTTTTGATTCTGTACGCCACGGGCATCGGCGTCAAGGGATGTTATCTGCACAGGAAAAACTATTTACAGCTCGCGACAAGAACTCAAATCGTCGGGCACAAGTCCTAAGGATTTTCGTCGGTTGACGGCTTTCGCGAGTTTGTCCCTTCTTCCTGAACTCGCAGATCAGGGCCCACTAACACCCATCCCCCCAAATTGCCCCTGCCGCTGGATCCCGGATACCTGAAGCGGAGGTCCTCAAAACTCACGAGATAGGCCTTGAATTTGCCTTCGAGCATCTCTGTCTGCGTCAAGGGAAAGACCGCCCAATCCAGGTACGCACGCCCGAAATACGAGGCCTTCGCTGCCTGCGTCGCCGGAGTCTCCTCCGGCTTGAAATAGGTATGCGCCTCGCCCTGCGAGTCCACTTCCGGAACCATCGAATTTACCGGGACCGTCTGGAAGAAGCTCTCCGTCTCGACCACGCCGTGCCAGCGAAATGGATTGACCCAGTAGGGATAGGCGCCCATTTTCACGGGCACGGCCCGCTGGTAGAGCAACGATCCCATGGCATTCAGAGCGCGGCGGTGCTGGTAGTCGCGAAATCCCCAGATGAGCACTAGGCACACTAGCGCGAAAATCGCGCCACTTCGCCCGATCGGGCCCTTGCTACGCGCTCCAATCTCCTGGTTGATCAGCCCAAACAGAGAAGGCATCACCAGTCCAAGCAGCAGCGCCAGCAGGATAACGGGCTCGATGATGTACACGATGTCCCACGAGTACCAGCGCCAGTCGAAGGGCGCAAACATGCGGATGCCGTACGCCGTTGTGTAGTCCAGAAGAATGTGGCTGAGCGCCGCCAGTAGCGCCAGGAAATAAAGATACCCCCAGCGCAGCGGAGGTCCGGGTTTCCTGGCCGTTCGGTGCCGCAGCCAGAAACGATGCAGCAGGTACACGAAGCCCAGCGTCGCCGCGGCCACGAAGGGAGCCCCCACAAAACTGTGCGTGATTCCACGGTGGTGCTGAAAGGCCGCGATCGGTCCTTTGATCGCCCAAAGCACATCGAGGTCGGCTGCCTCAGACGCCAGCACCATCGTCAGCGTGGCCAGTGCGGTCTTGCGGTTAAACCCGGCGCGGCCCATGCAGGCGCCAGTCAAGAAATGCGTAACAGGTTCCAATTCTCTCCTCGGGGAAAATCGATTACTTCAGGAAGCCTACTGCCAGAACCAGCGGCATTCTGCGTGGCCGCTATTGCGATTCAACATCGCCATGACCTGTCTTCCCAGCCAGCAAATCGATGGCATGCGACAAACTGTGAATCACGGACTGCAGCGAATCGACTGCCCCTTTCGGGCTGCCGGGCAAGTTCAGGATCAGCGACTTTCCGCATACGCCGCATACCCCACGGCCCAGAATCGCAAACGGCGTTTTGGCCAGCCCTTCGGCACGCATCTTTTCAGGGATGCCCTCGATCAGCTTGTAGCACACCGCGCGTGTCGCCTCCGGCGTGACATCGCGCTCCGCGATTCCCGTGCCGCCCGTAGTGACCACCAACTGGACCTGCTCCGCTAGTTCGACCAGAACTTCTTCGATTCGGCGCTGATCGTCGGCGACGATCTGCTGGACGCTCACCTCGAATCCGTGCTGTCGCAGCAGTTCTGCGGTCGCCGGGCCTGACAGATCGGCGCGTTCTCCTCTTGCAGCGGAGTCGCTCACGGTCAGTACGGCGGCAGTCATCATGCTTTCTTCGTTGCTCCCCGCACGTAGTCTCCGCTCTTACCGCCCGACTTCCGCTCCAGCCTGATGTCGCGGATCTCGATGCCTTTATCCAGCGCCTTGCACATGTCATACACCGTAAGTGCCGCGACCGACGCAGCCACCAGGGCTTCCATCTCGACCCCGGTGACCGCCGTAGTGCGCGCCACGGTGCGAATCTCCACGCCGTCGCGCTTCACCTCGCACGTTACATCAACCTTGCTCAGTGGAACGGGATGGCACATGGGGATCAACTCAGAGGTGCGCTTGGCAGCCTGGATGCCAGCAATTCGCGCCACTTCCAGCGGATCGCCCTTGGGATTTTGCGGCAGCGCCCGTAGTACCTTGCGGCTCATGGCAACCAAGGCGAATGCCTCGGCCTCCCGCAATGTGGGACTCTTGCCCGAAACGTCCACCATCGACGCGCGTCCGGCATCGTCGTAGTGCGAAAGCTTTTGCACTTTTGATTTGAACTTGGCCATGGGTTTCAGGACAGCAGCACCGTGACTGTTCCCCCAGCCTCGAATTGCTCGCGATCCGGAGGTACCACAATGTAGCAGTTTGCTCTCGCCGCCGCCATCAGGTCTCCCGACCCCTGCCACGGCACCAGTTCCACTCCCGGCCTGTCCTGCGCTCCATCCAGCTTTGCCGGAAGGAACCGCGTCAGTCCGGTCTTCGTGGTTAATGGTGCTTTCAAGATCGCCTGCGTGAAGGGCAGGGGCTCGGGCTTCGCGCCTGCCAGCGCATCCAGCACCGGACGAACGAACAACTGGAAAGTGACCATCGTGGATACCGGGTTGCCCGGCAGCCCGAAGAATGGCGTAATTTTTCCGTTCAGAGCAACCTCACCGAAGACTACCGGTTTGCCGGGCTGAATCGCCACCCCGGTGAAGAAGAACCTCGCGTCCAGCGAGGCCAGCACTTCTTCCACTAAGTCGTACTTTCCCATCGAAACACCGCCACTCAGTAGCAGGAGATCGGCATCCAGACCTTTGCGAATCAGTATCGCCAGCTCTGCGGCATCGTCACGCGCCACCGGGAGCAGCGTCGCTTCTCCCCCAGCCTCGTAAACCTGCGCCGCCAGCGAATAGCTGTTGGAATTGCGAATCTCATTCGGCCCCGGCGGGAGATTGACGTCAACTAATTCATCGCCGGTGGCCAGTATCGCAACCGACGGCCTGCGACAGACCGCAAGCTCAACCCGTCCCGCGGCGGCCGCGACCGCCGCGACCGCATGTCGAATGCGTGTGCCACGCTTCACCATCACGTCGCCGCAGTGCGCCTCGCTGCCGGCCGGTACCACGTTTTCGCCGGCTTTGACGGCACGCTGCACCGTCACCCCGGCGTCCGCGGATTCGGTGTACTCCACCATCACCACCGCGTCGGCTCCCGCGGGCACCGGAGCGCCCGTCATGATTTCGACCGCTTCGCCCGACCCTAGGCTGACGCCGCTTTCTTCGATCGTGGCGCCGGCTTTGATCGTGGCAACGCAGCGCAGGCTGGCCGGGACCGATTGCACATCGGCCGACCGCACTGCATACCCATCGCGCGTTGCCCGGGGGAAGGGCGGAAAGTCGCAGTCGGCGAGCAGGTCCTCGGCCAGCACCATCCCAACCGCATCCAGCAGGCCCGTCAACTCGGGCCGGGTTGGAGTTAGAGTGGCGGCGTGTTGTTCCACGGCGTGCCGGGCTTCAGCGAACGACAGGAGTTGACTTGCCGATGTGACGGTCATAGAAACACGTTGCTGCGGATTCTACTGGACGCGAGTTCGCCGTCCAAACCGATACCTCATCGAGTCCATGGAAAAAGGGCGGCACGCGGCCGCCCCGGGTTCCCGTTTCGTCCAGACTATGGTTTCTTCTTTGGCGCTGGCGCAGCCTTCTGCTTGCCAAACGTGGTTTCCACCGTCCCGCCGATGGTGGCTAACATCTGCTTGGCAGCGTCAGCATACTTGCCCGTTGGATCGAGTTCCAGGTACTTGTTGAAGGCATCGGATGTTCCTTCCGGCGCGACCATCTTGTCACCCTTCAACGTCGCCTTACCGATCATGTTGACGCCTTTCCAATAGTAGGCATCGGCACGCTTGGGGTCGGCCTGGATCGTCTTGTCAAAGGCCGTGATAGCCTCATCGACTTTCCCGGTGTTGGTGAAGATCGCACCCTCGTTGAAGTAGTAGGTCCCAGCATTCGCCGGTTCCGCCTGGGCGGCGGCTGAATACTCGGCGATGGCCTTGTCCGTCTGTCCCGACTTCGCATAGGCATCGGCCAGCCCGTTGTGATAAGCGCCGCTGTTTGCGTTGATGGCCAGTGCCTTTTGATAGGCATCAATCGCCTCAGGATACTTTTTGGCGCCACGATACGCGTCCCCCAGATACGCCCACAACAGGTCCTTGCCCGGTTCGGCGGCGGTTGCTTCCTGCAGAAGCGGGATCGCCTGCTCGTAGTTGCCCGCCTTCTCCAGGTCGCGTACTTCCGCCAGTTTGGCGTTCAGGCCTTTGATCTTTTCATTCTGCTTCTGGGTTTCCTGCTGTTTCTTGAGTTGCTCCTCAGTCACCCCGCTCTTGGCTTGGGACTTCTTCAGGTCGAAGTTCACTTCCCGCACTTCGCCTGCGCCAATCGGTATCCCACCGACCATATCCACTTGCTGACCGTTCCGCATCAGCACGGCATCATAGGTGCCCGGTGTAAATCCAACGGATTGATATTCGCCGTTCTTGTTGGTCTTGATCTCGATTTTGCGGCCGTTGTCCTTGTTGGTCCATACGACGACGCCATCGGTGACCGGCTTGCCGTCCACATCCTTGACCGTGCCTTTAGCTGTGCCCGTCAACTGCGCTATCACGGGAATTGCGCTCAGTCCGACCAACAATGCCAGGAACGTGATCAGGGTGATGTATTTCTTCATGTTTGCCTCCAGCGCGTGCAATCGGTTCGTCTTCGTCTTGCCACGATGTCCGCTTGCCACGGCAATATCAATCTCCAAATTTGAATGCATGAGGATCAATGCGCATCGGCCCGCGATAAGTAAGGAATGGGATCGCTGGCTCCCGCCGCCGCAAAGGCCCGCATCCGCAACACGCAACTGTCACAGATGCCGCAGGCCCGATCCTCCCGGCTGTAGCATGACCACGTTAAATCCAAGGGAGCTTTCAATTCAAGGCCAAGCGTCACAATCTCAGCTTTTCTCAGGGCAATCAGCGGCGTCTCGATACGGATCTTGCCCTCTTTTGTCCCTGTCCGGACGGCTTCGTTAAACGCCTGGTAGAACTCCGGACGGCAATCCGGGTAGCCCGAACTGTCCTGCTGCACGGCGCCGATGTAAATCCGCTCCGCCCCCAGCACCTCGGCCCAGCTCACCGCTGCTGACAGGAAATGGGCATTGCGAAAGGGCACGTACGTCACCGGGATCTCCGTCCCGATCTCGGCTCCTGCCTGCGGCACCCCGATCTGCTCATCGGTCAGGGCCGAACCGCCGATAGCGCGAAAAAATGACGTCTGAATCGCAAGTCTCGTCCGGATGCCCAACCTGTCGCAGATTTCCTGAAACGCCTGGCGCTCCCGGTGTTCTGTCCGCTGTCCGTAATCAATGTGTAATGCTGCCGTATGGTCGGCGCCAAAGTCCCGCACCGCCAGTGCAGCGCAGACGGTCGAATCCATGCCGCCGCTGAGCACTACCAGCACCTGCACATTCGAGCTGCTTGCCGGCATGTTATGCGTGGAATTCGTTGTCACCATTCAATGCGGGCGCGTCCCGCCCGTCCAGTGCGAGTCTACACGCCCTTCAACGAGGGTTCCCAGATGAACTTATGAATCTGCAGCCCCAGCCGCGCGTGCAGGCCATCGGCCAGCATCCATTCCGCCAGTTCGCGCGGATCCAGCAAGCAGTGCGACGCGTCACGGCTGCCTGCCGCGTCCTTGCGGAAAGCCGGTGACAGGATCACCGATCCCACCCGGGCGCTCAATTCGTGTTTGCGGATGAAGTCGCGCGCAAACTCATAATCGACGCGGCTCGCCAGCACAAACTTCGCTTCATCGCGCTGCGTCATGTACAGCAGGTTCTCATGGCGAAAGGTGTCGCCCTCTCCGGAATGCGGACATTTCACGTCCACAATCTTCACCACTTGTTCAGGCACTTTATCGAGCAGCCGTTCGCCGCTGGTTTCCAGCAGAACGGTGTATCCCGAGATCAGCAATTGGTCCATCAGCGGAAGTACTTCGCGTTCCTGCAGTATGGGTTCGCCGCCGGTAATCTCTACCAGTCCGCCTTCGGGCGAGAGGCGATGCACCTCGTGCTCAATCTCCTGCTGCGTCATCGGCTGGCCGCCCTTGAAGGTGTATTCGCTGTCGCACCACACGCAACGCAGGTTACATCCGGCGGTGCGCACGAAGACGCACGGCAGTCCCGCGTAGGAGGACTCACCCTGCAGCGATTTGTAGATCTCGATGATCTGCATGCGGAGCTATTCGCTGTAGGTCGCCGTTGTGGTGTCGGTTTCCCAGATGGTGATGTCCTTCACCTGCACCCGGCCGTTGGTTTTGCCCGTCAGGTGCAGGGTGGTCTCGTCATAGAAATACTTGGCGAGATTTTCCGCCGAGGGATTCAGGACATCAAACGGCTGCAGCTCGTTGATCATCTGGTGATCGAGATAGTTCACCACCGGCCGCAGCACTTCCTTCAAGTCCTTGAAGTCCAGCAGCAGGCCGGCGTGGTCCAGGGTCTCGCCGCGCAGGGTGACGCGGACTTTGTAATTGTGTCCATGGGGCTTCTCGCACTTGCCCTTGTAGTTGCGCAGGAAGTGCCCCGAGGAAAATGTGTCTTCGACTGTTACTTCGTACATGCTCTCTCCACCCTTCGAACGCAAACCCGGCGTTCGAAGGGGACCCGGCTCCGTCCGCAGCGGCGCAAATAGGCGGGATGCGGCTAAACCTCTATTCTAGCCGGAAGCGGCGGCAGAGTGCAGATTAGTGGGATTTAGGACGTGATCGCGATAAACTTGGCACATGATGAACCAGATCATCGTCAAAGATCGGGATGTTCTAGGCGGAGTTGCGGCGTTTAGAGGCACCCGTGTGCCCGTCCAGTCCTTGCTTGACTATCTCGAAGGCGGACAAAGCTTGGACGAGTTCCTGGATGACTTCCCAACCGTTAGCCGCGAGGCGGCAGTTGCGGCCCTGGAGCAGGCCAAGTCTCTCCTGGTCGACCAACTGGGATGAGAGTGCTACTCCACGATTGCGTCCCCGCGAGATTCAGTCAAAGTCTTGTCGGGCACGATTGCGTCACAGTTGCGAGCGCGCGTCTCGCAGGAATGAAGAACGGTGAATGGCTCGCGGCCGCCGAACGCTTGGGTTTCGAGCTATTCATCACGATTGACCAAGGCATCGTTTACCAGGTTAATTTATCCGGCCGAAACATAGCCATCCTCGTGCTGCGGCCAAAGACCAGCCGCTTATTCGATCTCCTGCCGTTGGCATCAGAATGTCTCGCGCAAATGCGAACCATCACTCCTGGTGAGTTACGAATCATCTGCTCCTGACACCTCCGCCTCAAAAAACTGCTCCACCGCCCGAATGTCCGTCGTCCGCGCATATTGCGGCAAACTGTCTAAAAACACCCGCCCGTACTGCTTCTTCAATATGCGGTTGTCCAGCAGGCACAACAGCCCGCGATCATGCAGCGAGCGGATCAGCCGGCCAAATCCTTGCTTCAGCGAAATCACCGCGCTCGGCACCTGGTATTCGAAGAAGGCGTTGCCGCCGTCCTCATCGATCGCTTTGATGCGCGCCGCGACCACTGGATCGTTCGGCACCGCAAACGGTAGCCGATCGATGATCACACAACTGAGTTGCTCGCCCTGCACGTCCACGCCCTGCCAGAACGACGAGGTCGCAAACAGCACCGCGTTCGGCGTCATACGAAATTCTTCCAGCAATGCATTCTTCGGTGCGCTGCCCTGCAACAACATCGGGAATTCCAACTCGCCCAGCAGCCGGTCGTAAAGTTGATGCATGAACGAGTAACTGGTGAAGAGGCAGAACGCCCGCCCGCGTGTTATCTCCAGGAGTTGTCGCACCCGTTGCGAGGCCTTCTCGACAAACTGCGGCTCCCGCGGATCGGGCAGATCAGGAGGAACGTAAAGCACCGCCTGGCTGGGATAGTCGAAATGCGACGGCACGATCAACTCGCGCGCATGTTGGATGCCCAGTCGCCCGCGGATGTAATCAAATCCACCGCCCACTGCTAGCGTCGCCGACGTAAGCACAGCCGTCTCCAGGTGATCGAACAGCGTCTGCCGCAGGATGTCCGACACTGAGATCGGAGTAGCCTGCAAGAACACGTTGTGCTGGCCGCCGCGCGCTCCCCGACGCTCGCCCCGGCGCTCGATCCAGAACACGGTGTTCTTCTGGTTCGATTCCAGAATGAACCCGAGCTGCACCCGCAACTCTTCCACCCGGCGGGACAGGTTGTGCACTTCATCGGGCTTGTTAGGAATCGACTGCAATTCGCTGTAAAGGTGCAGCAGCGTGTTTTGAAATCCAATGTACTCGTCGCCGTTTTCTTCCAGGAATTCCGCTCGGTTCTCAAACGCGAACCGGCCTTCTCCTGGGGGGATCAGCGAAAAGAAAAACTGCGAACGCTCCCGCACCCGCGCCGAAGCTGCCAGCACCTGGGTCACAGACAGGTTGGCCCGCCGCAGCGTTTGTTCCGCATCGCGCAGTAACTCCTCCACCCGCACGTTAGAGACCGACACGCCAAAGTAATCGGCGGCCACGTCTTCCAACTCGTGTGCCTCGTCGAACACCACTACACCTGCCTCCGGAAGCACCCCTGCGTCAGCCTCGCGATCCATTGCAGCCTTGATGGCCAGATCGGCGCAGAACAAGTGATGGTTGACGATGATGATGTCGCTCTCCGCCGCCCGCCGCCGCATTTCGGTGATGAAGCAGCGATCGAACTGCTGACATTCCGCGCCGATGCAACGGTCTGTGCGCGCGTCGAGCTTCGACCACAACTGACCGCCCTCCGGTAATTCGGACAACTCGGCGCGGTCACCGGTATCCGTTGTCTTCTCCCAGTCGCTGATGATCTTGAACTGGCTGATCTCCTCCAACCCATTCAGCACCGGCTGGTCGGTGAGGTCGTAGAGCTTCTTGCGGCAGAGATAATTCGCGCGCCCCTTCATGTAGCACACGCGCAACTCGCCCAGGTGCTCCTGCAGGAAGGGAATGTCCTTGAAGAACAGTTGCTCTTGTAGCGTCTTGGTGCCGGTCGAGATGATCACCCGCTTGCCGGAGCGGATCACCGGCAGCAGGTAAGCCAGGGTTTTCCCCGTGCCGGTTCCGGCCTCGACGATGAGGTGGCGCTTCTCGTTAAGTGCCTGCGCTACCGCCTCGGCCATCTGCAATTGTCCGCGACGAAACTCGTACGCAGGATGGCTGCGCGCCAGCACCCCGCCCGGCCCAAAGAACTGGTACAGCGACGGGATGCGCGCGACCGACGAGGCGGATTGTGGTGTGGTGGACACGGCGTGACGAGCGATGTCCCTATAATAGCTGTTGAGAGCGGTTTCACAGTGATCGTGCTCCACTCCGGGCACAGCAATCCCAAATCCGTTTCAGACCGCCACCGAAAGAGCCTACGTGAGCCGCCGAGTCCATTACGAAGCCCGCACCAAGACACTTCCGGGAGAAATGCCCCTGGCCGGCACGCTGGCGATTGTCGGCCGCCCTAACGTCGGCAAATCGACGCTGTTCAACCGTCTCGTCGGATCGCGCCGTGCCATCGTCGGCGACGAGCCCGGCATCACCCGCGACCGTCTCTACGGCGAAGCCGAATGGGCTGGCCGAACCTTGCGCGTGGTCGATACCGGCGGCATCATTCCCGAAGACAAAGCTCTGATCCCCGCGGAAATTTTTCGTCAGGCCAAGGTGGCGCTGGAGCAGGCTGACGCCATCGTGATGGTGGTCGATGGCCGCACCGAGCTGGCCGCTCCCGACATCGATCTGGCGCGCCAGTTGATTCGCATGGGCAAGCCGCTGCTGCTGGCGGTCAACAAAATGGACACGCCCAACATCGAGCCTTACGCGCAGGAGTTTCGCCGCCTCGGAATCAAGGAGTTGCTGCCCATCTCCGCCGAGACCGGCAATGGCGTGGCCGAACTGCTGGAGCACGTGTTCCACGTATTTCCTCATACCGAACGCGTCGCCGAAGAAGCAGCGGCAGAAGTCGTGGCAGAAGAACAAGCCGAGGCCGAGGACCGCGTGCCCGCTAATCCCGAAGAAGAAGAGGCTCCGAAGCTCTCCAAAGTCGCCATCATCGGACGCCCCAATGTCGGCAAATCGACATTGTTGAACGCGCTCACCGGTACCGGTCGCGCCATCGTGTCACCCGTCGCTGGAACCACGCGCGATGCGGTTGACGAGCTGGTCGAGCACGATGGACAGACTTACCGCTTCATCGACACCGCCGGCATTCGCCGCAAGGGCAAGACCGAGCTGATGGCCGAAAAGCTCTCCGTCGTGATGGCTCGCAAGCATCTTGAAGCCGCCGATGTCGCGCTGATCCTGATCGATGCCGTAGAAGGCGTGACCGCTAGCGACGCCACCATCGCCGGCTACGCCCACGAGAGCGGACGTTCTGTCATCATCGTGGTCAACAAGTGGGACCTGGTCACGACGAATCGCACCGACGGCAAGCCTCCGGCCGACCAGAAGCTTTACGAGGAACGGGCGCGACGGCACCTTAAGTTTCTAAACTATGCACCGATCGTGTTCGTCTCAGCCTCAACCGGCAAGGGACTCAACAAGCTGTACACCACGCTGGAACTGGTCGCGAAGGAGCGTCGCAAGCGCATCGGCACCGGTGCGATGAATCGCTTCCTTGCCAAGGTGGATTTCGAACGCGCATCGGTCCCGATGGCGAAGCGGGTACGAATCTTCTACATGACCCAGGCAGCAGTCTCGCCGCCGACGTTTATCCTCTTCACCGACCGCGAGGTGAAGTTGCACTTTGCTTATCAGCGTTTTCTGGAGAACCAGATTCGCGAGGCCTTCGGCTTCGCCGGCTCACCCATCTGGGTCAAGAACCGCGCCCGCCACGAAGATCGCGACAAGAAATAACTGTCTGTAACGCGGTCGTTAGATCAACGAGGCGGCGCTTCAACCGCAGCGGTAATCACGGGTTGCGCGTCCAGCCACCCCTGCAACTCGTCCAGCGCCCGCTCGCACGCCATCGCATGCCGCAACTTTTTGTCGCGCACCCGGCGGCGGGTGGCTTCGTCCAACGGCAGCAGCAGATCGAATGTGATGTTCGCCGGCTGAAAACTCTTCGCTTCGGCATGACAGATGTAGTTCATTAACGCCCCAAACGCCGTCGCCCGTGGAGGAGCGATCGGTTCTGCCGCACATGCCAACGACGCTGCCTGTAAGCCCGCGAGCAGTCCAGTGGCGATCGACTCGACGTATCCCTCGACTCCCGAAATCTGACCCGCGAACAACACATTGGGATGCTGCTTCATCTGCAGCGTTTCGCGCAGGAGCGTCGGTCCATTGATATAGGTGTTGCGGTGAATCTGGCCATAGCGCAGAAACTTCGCATTCTCCAGTCCCGGGACGAGCCGCAGAATCCGCGCCTGCTCGCCGAACTTCAGATGGTTCTGGAAGCCGACCAGGTTGTAGGAATCAGCGCGCAGGTTTTCCTGCCGCAACTGCACCACGGCATACGGAATGTGGCCGGTGCGCGGATCGCGCAGGCCCACCGGCTTCATCGGACCGAATCGCAGCGTGTCGCGGCCACGGCACGCGATCTCCTCGATCGGCAGGCAGCCTTCGAAGTAGTTGAGCTTCTCCCAGTCCTTCGCATCCACCGATTGCGCTTCCAGCAGCGCGTCGATAAACCGGTCGTACTCGTCTCTAGTCATTGGGCAATTGATGTAGTCGGCTGTGCCCTTGTCGTAACGCGCCGCCATGTACACGCGCGACATGTCGATGGAGTCCGCCTCCACAATCGGGCTGATCGAGTCGTAGAAGTAGAGCTGATCGCTACTGCTCAGCCGCAAGATTTCCTGCGATAGCTCGTCCGACGTGAGCGGACCGCTGGCAACGACAGTGATGCCGTCGTCCTCATGAATCTGCGTCACTTCTTCGCGCACCACCCGAATCAGCGGCTCGCCCTCGATCGCCGCTGTGACAGCTTCCGCAAACTTGTCGCGATCGACAGCCAGAGCGTGTCCCGCCGGGACCGCTGTCTGTGCGGCGATGTCCATCAGCAACGATCCCGCGCGCCGCATCTCTTCCTTCAGAAGCCAAGGCGCTGTGTTTTCGGTGTCGGACTTCAGCGAATTCGAGCACACCAGCTCGGCGAAGTGGGCCGTCTGGTGCGCCGGAGTCGAGCGCACGGGACGCATCTCGTGTAGCTCGACCACCAGCCCTCGCCGGGCACACTGCCAGGCCGCTTCCGATCCGGCAAGTCCCGCTCCGATAATGCGAATGGGATTCCTCAACGCGTCTGATCCAGGACGATCACTTCGTGGTGAAGCGATGGAAGATCGATCATCATGGCTCGGCACTTTGCGGCGGAGGCAACGTTGAAGTGATTACCATCAGCTCCAACGCGGTAATGAACGTGTCCGTGAAAATGTGCAAACACGGGCTTTCGCAGCAGAAACTCCGCTATGGAACGGCTCCCGGCGTTGCCTACGTCGCACAAATCCAGACTGCCGAATGCCGGTGCGTGCGTGACCAAGACTGTCCGGTTATCGATTAACGGCTCAAGCTCTCGAAGGTCCGTCCCAATTTCATCATCGGGCTTTACGAACACCTCTCCCGCGAAGGGCGGCGTGTACTGATATCCGACAAAGTTAAATTCGCCGATCTCCACCCTCCGCCCATGAAGAGGCTGAATCAGGCCGTCATCGTGATCGAGGGACACGTTGTCGTCATTTCCCATGATGTACAACACCGGCGCCTTCGACCCGCGCAACTGGCCAATGATTTCCTGCGCTTGCCTTCGCTGACCCTCCGCTAAGTCGCCGTCAAACAGATCGCCGGCCAGGATGAGCACATCGACCGCAGACGTCAATCCCACCAGCCACTCGTAAACGGTCGGCGCTCCGTGTATGTCCGCGGCCGCTAGGACGCGCATTCACTAACTCTTTTCGTGACCATAACCAAGCCGATAATGCGAATTTCCTTGGGCATGAGTCCAACGGAAGCGAGCAACTACAGGTATTATACGGGCGGGCTATGAGGAGGCAGCTATGGCAAGAGTGTCCTACGTGGAACCGCAAGAGGCCTCGCCCGAGGTCCACGAAATCTACGATAAGGCGCTGCGTGGCAAGCCCGGCAGCGTGCACAAGATTGTCGCTCACCGTCCCGAGGTGCTGAAGAATTTTCTTCCCTTCTACGCCAGCGTGGGACGTTCGCTCGAGCGCCGACTCTATGAAGTGGTGTACATCCGCGTCTCCATGATCAACGGCTGCCGCTATTGCCTGCAGCACCACCTGGCGGCGTCGAAGCGCGTGGGCGTCACCCCTGAAGAGTGGGGCAGCCTGAACTCCGGCGACTACACAGGCTTCACCGCAATGGAGCAGGCTGCGCTGAAATTCGCCGAGAAACTCACCCGCGAGTCGCGCAACATCGGTGAGGCCGACATCGCGGCGTTGAAGGCCCACTTCACCGAGGAACAGATCGTCGATCTCGACCTGCTGGTCGGTCTCGTCAACTTGACCAACCGTCTCACCGACCCGCTGGGTGCGGATGTATAGTTCCCGGGGGAGAAGATTCCGACGTAGTTGCGCGTCGGAACCCGGAGTCAAGCGATTTCCCCATCCCCCACATACGTGTATAGTATGTGACTGCGCGTCATCTTTGCCGTATCCCCACCCCAAACAGGAGAGAACATCATTATGAAGACCAGAAACATCGCATTGACGCTGGCGCTATGCCTGGTCGGAGCGGCACTATGTGTCGCTGCCGACAACCCGAACATGGGCACCTGGCAGCTCAACGAGGCCAAGTCGAAGCTCGCCCCCGGATTTGCCAAGAACACCACCGTGGTCTATGCGGCCGCGGGTGACAGCGTGAAGGTCACCACCGACGGCGTTGACAAAGACGGCAAGCCGATCCATGGCGAGTGGACAGGTAAGTTCGACAGAAAATACTACCCCGTCACCGGCGACCCTTCGACTGACGAGCGGTCCTATGGCAGGGTTGACGACTATCAGTTGACGATTTCCAACAAGAAGGGCGGCAAAGTCACGACCACGGGCAATATTATCGTGGCGGCGGACGGCAAGACCCGCACCCTGACCGTTTCAGGAACCGATGCCGCTGGCAAGAAGGTCACAAGCGTCGCCGTCTATGACAAGCAGTAACGGGAATTACGCAGTGGTTCGTTGAAGCTTCCCAACCCTCGCAACACTTCGAGCGCCCCACTCAAGCGACAGCTTGAGTGGGATTGGTTTTCGCTCAATAACTGAACAACGGGCGTTGAGCCGACCGCGCACAGTCTTACAAAATCACTCTCTCATCCCCCACCCGCTTCGTCACGCGCTCGCGGTCGAGGTACTCCAGCAGCGGGATCGCGTACTTGCGCGAAACGCCGGTGAGGTCTTTGAAGGAGGCGACGTTCAGCTTTGGGGTCGTGCTCTTCTGGGCGACCACTAGTTGCCGCAAAGATTCCAGCGCGTCGCGGTGAAACACTAAATCGTCGGACAGCTTTACCAGCACGCGATCGCGCAGCAGCAGCGTGACGATCTTTTGCGCGCGCGATTGGTCGATACGCAGCGAGGCCAGCACTTCCTTGAGCGCCGGAACCTGCAGCCCCGCCTGGGCGAAGGCCTGCTCGATCTTCTGTTTGGACGCGGCTTCGTCGTCGCGCAGTGTTACACCGCGTCCCGCGCCGCGCACCTGGTCGCCCGCGGCTTCGAGCTTTTTGTCGCGCACCAGCGCGTCGAGCAGGCTGCGGAAGACTTCCGTAGCGACTCCTAGTCCTTCGCGCAACTGCTCCTGGTTGATGCCCGCGACCAGTGGATTTTCTTGATGAAACCGCTCCACCGCCGCGAGTACCTGCTGCCGTGATGCGGCAAACCGTTCTGAGGTGATCAGCAAGCCGTCGCAGAGCATGACCTTCCCGGCCTTTTGTAGTTGGCCCGAGACTTCCTGCACCCGTGCGGGAAGCCATCCGGTTTCGGCGACTGCCTCGGCGACCGACAGTCCCGCCGTTCCGCGTCGCTCTACACGCGCCAACAGCACAGTGCCAAGATCTGCCACCGCCACCGTTTTCACAAACGCCAGACGCTCATCGGCCTTTACCCTCCGCGCCGGCTCCGCTCCGTCCAGCACAACGCCGCCGCCTATGGTGATCACCGGAGAGAATTGGCGCACGATGAAGCGGTCGCCGGGCAGCAGGAGCAACGGCGCATCGAGCTTGAGCCGCGCCAGGCCGGACTGGCCGGGCTTAAGCTGCTTGCCTTCCAGCAGACTCACCTCCGCAATCGTCTCCGCGGTGAAGGCGTGCAGATGCACGCGCGCCCGGTCGCGCAGCGGTTTGGCCGACAGCAGCAGATTCAGATCGACACTCACCTGGGTCGTAGGGCGAAACAGTCCCGCGGGAGTCAGCATCATGCCACGCGCCAGTTCGCTGACCTCGACGCCCGCGAGATTCAGCGCGGTGCGTTGTCCGGCGATCGCTTTCTCTGCGGCAGCTCCGTGCACCTGCACGCCGCGAACCCGCAATCGCTTTCCGCTGCGATGAACCTCCAACTCGTCATCCTTGCGCACGCTGCCGGAAATCAGCGTCCCGGTGATGACTGTCCCGAATCCCTTCATGGTGAACACGCGATCAATCGGCAGTCGCAGCGCGGCGCTCGCATTTTTGACGGGAGCGTCCGCCGCCAGCCGCGCCAGTTCGCGCTTCAGTTCATCGAGCCCGTCCCCGGTCTTCGAACTCACCACCACGATGGGAGCGTTCGCCGGATCGAGAAACGATCCTCGCAGATATTCCGCCACTTCCATGCGCACCACTTCCAGCGTTTCGGCATCGACGAGGTCGGCCTTGGTCAGAACCGTGATGCCGCGTTGCACCGAGAGCAGACGGCAGATGTCGAAGTGCTCGCGGGTTTGCGGCTTCACCGACTCGTCGGCCGCGATCACCAGCAGCACCAGGTCGATGCCGCCAATGCCCGCCAGCATATTGCGCACGAAACGCTCGTGGCCGGGAACATCGACAAAGCCCAGCCGCAAATTTTCCCCAGAAGCCGCTTTCAAATCCAGGTTGGCAAAGCCAATGTCGATGGTGATGCCGCGCCGTTTTTCCTCTTCCAGGCGATCGGGATCGGTGCCGGTCAGCGCGCGCACCAGCGCGCTCTTTCCGTGGTCGATGTGGCCTGCGGTTCCGACGATGACGGCCTTCATGCCTCCAGTGTAAACAAGTGTTAATGGAACCCGCGGAGCGCTTAGGTGGAATAACCTAATAGGCCCCTGATATGCGAAAATAGAGGGTAGAGACTTGTTGTAACCTGCCGGGTTTGCTTCGGTTGCGCCATCTCCGGGGAAAGTTCTGTACTTCTGGGGGCTCGAGGGGCGACGAAGTGGTTGAGCTCGAGCACAATTGATCCATACGGATGTCATCCATCGTCAGTCCGCCTAAAACTCCAACCGATACCCCTTCGCAAGACGGGCGCCGAGTCGCGTTCAGGGAAGCGGTCAATCCCGGCGATGACATCCTTGTTCCCCACATTCTGCTCCGCTTAGAAGACGATCTAGAACGAGCCCACATGCGCGAAGCGTTCTGGATCTCAGTAGCAGTCCATCTGTTTGCCATCATTTTTCTCGCCATGTCGCCCAAGATCTTCGGCTTTAGGCCCATCCAGCTCGCGTCGCCCGAAGACATCATGCGCAACAAGCAGTTGACCTACCTCGACATGCCGCCCGACATGCAGACGCCGCCTCCCAAGGTGCGGCCTGATGCCAAGTTGTCGGACAAGAACCGCGTTGCCGAGAGCCGACATCCCGAGATCGACAAGAAAACCCTGGAGGAGTTGCGCAAGGCTGGACCTCCGAAGCCGCAGGGGCAGCAGTCTCCACCGGCCGAGCAGGCGCCGTCGCCGCAGGGAATCCAGACGCCACAACCGCAGCAGCAGCAGGCGCAGAATAATCCGCCTGTGCAGGACCCCAAGCTCGCGTTGCCGCAGCAAACCGACCAGAAACCGGCGATCGATTTCCGCAGTATGACCGCTACTCCCGGTCAGCAAATCGCGCAGGCCGCCCGCTCGGCAACGCCTAGCCGTTCGGCCGGATCGTTTGGCGGTGGAGGTGGTGGCGGAGACTACGGCTCTGGCCGCGGTGGCAGCGCCCGCGCTGCCGGTAATCTCGAAGTCCTCAGCGACACTCAGGGTGTCGATTTCGGGCCGTATCTTTCACGAGTGCTGCAAGCCGTGCGCATGAATTGGTACAACATCATTCCCGAAGCTGCGCGTGCGCCGCTGCTGGAGCGCGGCAAGGTCTCGATCGAGTTCGCTATCCTGCCCGACGGCAAGGTCGCGGGCATGAAGATCATCTCGCCTTCCGGCGATGTGTCACTCGATCGCGCTGCCTGGGGAGGGATTACCGCATCGAACCCGTTCTCGCCTCTGCCCAGCGAATTTCACGGACCCTACCTCGCCTTGCGTTTCCACTTCTACTACAACCCCGCCAAAGGGGATATGCAGTAACCCGGCGCGTAAAATGGCGCAGTGGCCCCCGAACCGCCGGCATCGCGCGAGCAGCAACCCAGAACTTCCGACTGGTATGAGCGCCAGAAGTCGCGTGAGCCCATGAAGCTCACGGGCCTGGTCATTCTTGCGCTGGTCATTCTGCTCATCGCGTTCCTGCGTTTCGGTAAGACCATTCCCTGGGGCGCGCGGTGAATGTCGACCCAACTGTCCACCCCTCTGATCCCCTACTAGTCGTAATCCTCGGACCGACAGCCTCCGGCAAGTCCACGCTCGCGATTTCGCTCGCTGAGAAATTCGTCGGCGAGATCATTAGTTGCGATTCTGTTGCAGTGTATCGCCACTTCGAGATTGGAACCGCGAAGCCTTTGCGCCTAGATCGTGCTCGGGTCCCGCACCACCTGATCGATGTTGCCGAACCCGGAGACGCGTTCACGGCTGGCGAGTACGCTCGCCAGGCACGCGCAGCGCTGACCGCAATCGCCGGGCGTGAGCATCTTCCCATTGTGGTTGGCGGCACCGGCCTTTACTTGCGCGCTCTGCTGGAAGGCTTGTTCCCCGGCCCGCAACGCTCCGACGAGCTTCGCGAGCGCCTGCGCACGCGTGCCTTGGAGCGCGGTTCCGGACATCTGCATCGCCTGCTGCTCCGCCTCGATCCCGCGGCCGCCTCGAAGATCCACCCTAACGATATGCCCAAGCTGATCCGCGCCGTCGAAGTCTGCATGGCCGCTCGCGCCCCGATGAGCGAACTCTGGCAGCAGCGCGGACGCGATCCCCTGCGTGGCTTCCGCATCCTGCGCATCGGATTGAATCCCCCGCGCGAGAAACTGTATGACCGCATCAACCGGCGGGCTGCACAAATGTTCGACGACGGACTCATCGCGGAAACGCAGTCGCTGCTGCAACGTTTCGGCGACGCGCGCGCCATCACCCCGATGCACTCGCTCGGGTACGAGCAGGCATTGCAAAATCTATGTGGCGAACTCTCCCTCGCCCAGGCCGTTGCTGCCGCCCAGCAGGGACACCGCAACTACGCCAAACGGCAGATGACGTGGTACCGCCGCGAACCCGACGTCAGTTGGTTAGAAGGCTTCGGCGACGATCCCGCAATCAACGAGCGGGCTGCAGCATTGGTCACCTGCCAGCTGGGCGCGCCACCCTCCATCTGACGCGTCATTTCCCTTCATGCTATTGTCACTGCGTCATGCTCCGGCGCCCACTTACTCTGCTGGTAATCGCTTGCATCTTCACCCTGCCCGCATTCGGCGCCGCCAAGCCCGTTTTCCAGAAGCCCGGCCCGGTTCATCTCGACAAAGCCGGAGAAAAGTGGGCGCAGAAATCTCTCAAAAAGATGACGCTCGAGCAGAAGGTCGGGCAAATGTTCATGATCTGGTCACACGCCCAGTTCCTCAACGTGAACGGCGTGGAGTACGTCACTCTCCGCGACACCATGCGCAAGTATCATCTCGGAGGTTTTGGCCTTACCGTCGAATACGAAGACGGCTTCCTCTACAAGAACGAGCCGCTCGAGGCTGCGATGGTAACCAACCAGCTCCAGCAGGACTCGGAATTCCCCCTACTATTTGCTGCCGACTTCGAGCGTGGCCTTGGCATGCGCCTCAACGAAGTCACCGGATTCCCCCACGCCATGGCCTTTGGCGCCGCCAACAACCTCGACTACGCCCGCCAGTCCGGACGCATCACTGCGATGGAAGCGCGCGCCATCGGCGTGCATTGGAACTGGTTCCCTGACACTGACGTGAATTCTAATCCTGATAATCCTGTCATCAACACGCGCTCTTTTGGCGAAGACCCCAGCCTGGTAGGCCAGATGGCTGCGGCCTACATCGAGGGAGCGCACGAGTACGGGATGTTGACCACCGCCAAGCACTTTCCCGGACACGGCGACACCGACACCGACTCGCATCTTTCGGTGCCGCTCGTTAGCGGTGACAGCGCGCACCTCGACGCCGTCGAACTCCCGCCCTTCCAGGCCGCCATCAAGGCCGGGGTCGATGCCGTGCTGGTCGCGCACGTTGCGGTTCCTGCTCTCGATTCCGATCCCAAACACGTGGCCTCCATTTCGCCGCCTATTGTCACCGGGCTGCTCAAGCAGAAGCTGGGCTTTACCGGCCTCGTCGTCACCGACGCGCTGGAGATGAATGGCCTCATGAAGCTCTTTCCCGAAGGCAGTGGAGCCGCCTCTGCCCGTGCTGCCGTCGAAGCCGTGAAGGCTGGCAACGATGTTCTTCTCCTCCCGGCGGATCTCGATGCCGCCTACAATGGCGTGCTGAATGCCGTTCGTAGCGGCGAGATTCCCGAATCGCGCATTGACGAGTCGGTGCTCAATATCCTTCGCGCCAAGGCGTCCGTCGGACTGAACCAGGCGCGGCTGGTCGATATCAACGCCGTCAATCAGGTCGTTGCCAAGCCCGAGAGCCTGCTGGCCGCGCAAAAGATCGCCGACAGCGCCGTCACCCTCGTCCGCGACAACAAGCAGGTGCTTCCCCTGACCCGTACCCGCCGGGGAACTAACCCGTCCGATTCTGCGTATCAGTCGGCAGAGGACACCCGAGGCCGTGTCCTGGTGCTCATCTTCACCGACGACAGTCGCTCCGATGCCGGGCGTCTGCTGGACGAGCAGGTGAGGCGGCGGATTCCCGATGCCCGCGTGACGTACGTCGATGTCCGGACCGCCGTGGGCCTGACGCAATCCGTGATGGATGCGGTCGAGAAGGCACAGAAGATCGTCGTCGCCATCTATGAAGTTCCGGTCGCGGGCAGAGTCGTGCCCGGGACCCCCGGCGACGGCAATAGCCTGGCCGTGCAGAGTTCATCGGCTGGACTGCTGCAAAAGGTGTTACAGGCGGCCGCCGGTAAGACCGTCGTCGCTGCCATGGGCAGTCCTTATGTGGTCGCCCAGTTTCCTGAGATCCAGACGTACGTATGCACTTTCTCTAACATGCATGTTTCCGAGATCAGTGCGGTCAAGGCGATGTTTGGCGAAATTCCCATGCCCGGCCACATGCCGGTTACCATTCCCAATATTGCTGTCCGCGGCGCGGGCCTCAACACCCCCGCACAACGTTTCAACGGAGGATCGGAATGAAAACCCTCATAAGCAGAACTTCAGTGGCTCTTGCGGCCGCGGCCCTGGCAATGTCAATCGCCGCATGCACGGTGCACGTTGACGACAAGGACAAGGACGCCAAGAAGGTTGACATCCAGACTCCACTTGCCAACCTCAAGGTCGATACCAGCGAAGGCGCCACCGACAATGGCATTCCCGTGTATCCGGGCGCCACGCCGCGGCCCGAGTCAGGTGGCGACAAGCACCGCGCCAACGTCAACATCGGAGCCATGGGTTTTGGCCTCAAAGTCATCGCCGCCGAATACAACACGCCCGATTCGCCTGAAAAAGTGAAGGCGTTCTACGTCGACAAGCTCGCGAAGTATGGCAAAGTGCTCGAATGCCGCGGCACCGGTGGCGATCACGGCTCGAACGCTAAGTGGGACGACGACGAGGAACTCAATAAGCCCGTCACATGTGGCGATACCAAGGGCGACGGCTGGGAACTCAAGACCGGCACCAATGGCAACCAGCACCTGGTCGCGGTCCGTCCTGACGGCTCCGGCACCCGCTTTGGCACGGTTTTGGTGCAGATCCACGGCAAAGAGGGCACGCTGTAACGACAACCTGGTCTGTGCTTGCTTGAAACTCGAAACTTGAAACTCGGGTTTTGCTCCGGTTGCGTCCGAGTGTCACTGCTGTTACGTTTCTGGTCGTGGAACATATCTGCTACAAGTGCGCGACTTTGATCGAAGAGACGCTGCCCTTCTGTCCCCACTGTGGCGCTCCCCAGATTCGAGTCGCCTCCCCGGACGATGACACCTCGCAAATGACGCCTCCATTCTTCACGGATGGAACGCCGCAAGTGGCGTCCCCTGCCTCATGGGCTCCCGCCGCGTCGGCCCACATTCCACAAGCCGCCTCGATTCAGTGGGAACTCGCATGGAAAGGCGCTCTCCTCTCTGGGCTCGCCGCCGGCGTTCTCTCCAACGCGCCAGTGCTGGGCTTGGGCTGCTGTCTGTGGTTGCTGGGCGCAGGAGCGCTCGCCGTCTGGCTGTATCAGCGCCGCGTGCCCGGGACCTTTGTCACTCCTGGGATGGGCATGCGCATCGGCGCCGTTTCCGGCGCCATCGGCTATGTGGCCGCGACTATCTTGATGGCGTTGAGCTTTGCCTTCAACAGCCAGGAAATTCGCTCGGCGATGCAGAAGCAGTTAGACAAGTCCCTCGCCGCCAACCCCGATCCCCGCGCCCAGGAAATCATGCGCCAATTCATGGGAAACCTGAACACTCCGCAGGGACTGGCCACCTTCTTCGTCCTCATCATGGCGATCATGGCTGTCGTGTTCGTGATCTTCAGCGCGGCTGGTGGAGCGCTCGGCGCGTCCCTGTTCGCCCGCCGCCGCGACCTCCGCTAATCACACTGACGCGTGATGTTCGCCACACGCATAGCGCTCCTAGTTGCTCCTCAGCACGCGCATTTCGTATGATTCGGACGGCATGTCCAATCCTTCCAACCGACCTCCTACCCTGCGCGAGAAATCGCAAATCATGTCCGCCTCCGAAATCGACCGCACCATTGTCCGACTCGCCCATGAAATCGTGGAGAAGAACAATGGCGCAGATAATCTCGGACTAGTCGGGATCATGCGTCGCGGCGTTCCACTGGCGCAGCGCCTGGCGAAGATACTCGGGCGCATCGAGAAGTCCGAAGTCCCCGTTGGCACGCTCGACATCACGCTCTATCGCGACGACCTCTCCACCATCGGCCACCGCCCCGAGGTGCGCAAAAGCACCATGGAGTTCGACATCCAGGACAAGAACATCATCCTGGTGGACGACGTCCTCTACACCGGCCGTACCACCCGTGCCGCGCTCGATGCGCTGTTCGATCACGGTCGCCCGCGCCGTATTCAACTCCTGGTCCTCATCGACCGCGGCCATCGCGAGCTCCCCATCGAAGCCGGATTTGTTGGCCGCAAAGTCCACACCACGGACAACGAGATCATCGAAGTCAAATTCCAGGAAACCGACGGCGCCGAGAAAGTGTTGCTGGTCGAGCGCGTCGCCGAGGGGCAATGAAGCCGCACCTGCGTTGTCTGCTGGGCACCGACCAACTCACCGTCGCCGAAATTGATGCCATCCTGAAACTCGCGCGGCGCATGGAGCCCAAGCGCCCGCCGCAACTCTTGCGGGGGAAGCGCGTCGTGCTGCTTTTCTACGAGGCCTCCACCCGCACCCGCACCTCGTTCGAGTTTGCCGCCAAAGCGCTCGGGGCCACCACTACTCTCATCACCGCGACTTCTTCCAGCATCGAGAAAGGCGAGTCGCTCATCGACACCGGATGGACCGTCACCGCTCTAGGGGCCGACGCCATCGTGATGCGCCATCCCAATAGCGGCGCGCCCTACCTGCTCTCGCGCTACGTTCCCGTGCCGGTGATCAATGCTGGCGATGGACTGCATCAGCATCCCTCGCAGGCGCTGCTCGACGCGTTGACCATCACCAACCACAAGAAGCGGCTCAAGGGCCTGCGCGTCGTCATTGTCGGCGACATCTTTCACAGCCGCGTCGCCCGCTCCAACGCCGATCTGCTTTCCAAGTTCGGAGCGAAAGTCATCTTCTGCGGCCCGCCCGACTTCGCTCCCGATATCTCTGCGACTCTCGCTCCTGGCGTCGTTGCCTGTCACGATCTCAATGCCGCGCTGCAGGGCGCTGACGTCGTCATGTCGCTGCGCATTCAGAAGGAGCGCCTCGCCGGCAAGCAGATCAACCTCGAAGACTACATCGCGAAATTCCAAGTCACGCCGCAGCGCATGAAACTGGCCCGAGCCGACGCCATCGTCATGCATCCCGGGCCTATCGTGCGCGGCCTCGAACTGGCCAACGAAGTGGCCGACGGCCCGCAATCCGTCATGCACGAACAGGTCGCCAACGGGGTCAAAACCCGCATGGCCATCCTCGCGACCGTTTTGAAGGCGGCCAAATGAAGTCGAACTCGAATCCTAATAACGGCACTTTGCTTATCGCCGGTGGCCGCGTCATCGATCCCGCCAGCGGCCTCGACCAGGAATTGGACGTCCTGCTGCGCGACGGACGCGTGGCCGAGCTGGCTGCGCCCGGCCTGCTGAAAGCCCACGCGCGCGAGACCTTCAACGCCAAGGGCTGCATCGTGGCTCCCGGATTCGTCGATCTGCACGTGCATCTGCGCGAGCCCGGCCAGTCGCACAAGGAAACCATCGCCACCGGCACCGCCGCTGCTGCCGCCGGAGGCTTCACCGCCGTTTGCGCCATGCCCAACACCAGCCCGGTGAACGATTCCCCCGAGATCACCCGCTGGATGCAGGCTCCCGAGCGCGATGCGCTGGTGCGGGTCTTTCCCGTCGCCGCCGCCACGGTTGGCAGCCAGGGCGAGAAGCTCACGAATTTTGCAGCACTGAAGAAAGCTGGAGCCGTCGCCGTCAGCGATGACGGCCGTCCCATTCTCGATGACAATTTGATGCGTGACGCGCTACGAGCGGCTGGCAAGCTCAGCATTGCCGTAGTCCAGCATGCCGAGGACTCGCGCCTCACCGCCGGATGCTCCATGAACCAGGGACCGACTTCGTTCCGCCTGGGTTTGCGCGGCATGCCCAACGCAGCCGAGTCTGACATTGTCAGACGTGACGTTGCGCTGGCGCGCGCGACCAGGGCGCACATCCACGTCGCCCACATCTCCACCGCCGAAGCCATGGACGCCGTCCGCAACGCGAAGAAAGCCGGCATCCGCGCCACTGCCGAGGTCACCCCGCATCATTTCACCCTGATCGACGAAAACATCGGAGAATTCGATACCCACTACAAAATGAACCCGCCGCTGCGCTCCCGCGCCGACCGCGATGCCATGATCGCGGGCATCGCCGATGGCACCATCGATGCCATCGCCACCGATCACGCTCCCCACGCCTTCCACGAGAAGCAGGTTGAGTTCGAGCGCGCCGCCATGGGCATCATTGGACTGGAAACCGCGCTGCCCATTGCCCTCACCGTGCTGCATCAGCACTTCAAGCTGCCGCTGTGGCGCATCGTCGAGTTGCTGTCGTCCAATCCCGCGCGCATCTTCTCGCTTGATGGATTGGGCACTCTCTCGCCCGGGGCCCACGCCGACGTTACTATCTTCGATCCCGCGCAGAAGTGGACGTATGACGCGTCGCAGTCGAAATCCATGTCGCGCAACACGCCTTATGACGGCTGGGGCTTCACCGGCCGCGTCGTCGCCACCATCGTCGCGGGCAAGATTGTATACCAGGGCTGAGCAGCGATCGCAATTCCGCTCATTGTGTTCACGGCGGGCAGATAGGCGGGCGCCCCATCACCCTCGAATCCTTGGAATTAGCGACTTACGACGGGGGAGTTCTAGGGGGTACCTGGCCAGGCCGCTCGCCGAGGTTCCGACAGGCCCTTGCCTTGGATGGCGATCTGCTGATGGGAGTGTTCATTTTCCCCATCGCCAGCAAAGCGGCCTCGGCTTTTTCATGCAGATCTTCGGTGTACCACGCTGGGGCGTAGAGCTCGAGAAGTTGATAGAGTTCGTTGACCATGTTACCCAGCCGTGCGTTCAGCTCGATTTGCGAACTGCCGCTCATGATCGGTTGGAGATTCGAGTTGGTCGCTCCTGGGCCGGTAGAACTCATGTTGTGCCCCCTGCAATTGAAACGAGACGAGCCAGTATTTTCCGCTACCCCGAACGGCCAGGATGTACAATATTGCTCACTTTTTCAGATTTTGTCAATTCTAATCAAAGAACATTCTAATCAAAGAACTAGAAAGTGTTTTTTCAGGTCGAGGGAGTGGCGCTGCTCGATGCTAGTACGCGAAGTACGGGCCGGTGCCACCGGGAGTGCTGGCGCCATTGATGGCGGTGTACACCGTGCGTCCGTAAAAGAACGGCACTCCAAAGAGGAAGCCGCCTGTCTTGCCGGTGCCCGGGCCTGCGAGGTTGGAGAAGGCCTTGTTGCCCGAATTCAGCAGGGCGTCTCCGTTGCTCACTGTCAGCGAGACGGATCCGGTGGTGCCGTTCGTACCCGCGTTCGTCACCGACACAGTCTGGTCGGAACTCGGGCAATAAAAGCCGGGGGCGGTGCAGCCGGGATAACCCGTAATCGCGGAGCTAAGAAAATAGTTGGCATTGGCGCCGCTGCTGATTGCGCCCGGATAGGCGGTGCTGTTGTAGGTCGAAACGAAGCTTCCGGGATTGAGCCCGGTCGCGGTCACTCCGTACACGGTCGCGGTCAGCAGTCCATTGTTGGGTTGCGTCCCGATGCCGAAGATCAGCGAGCCCGTGGCAGTTGCCGAGCCGCCGCTGAACACTGGCGGAAATTGAATCAGCGACCCGTTGTTGTCGCTGGGGAACATGGTCACGGGATTGGTCACCTGCTGATTGGTGGCCACGGTGATCGCCCCACATCCCGACGTCGGGCAACTGTAATAAACGTTTGGCGCAGAATTGCCGGGAGCACACGCGCTGCCGCAATCCTGCACAAACACGCCGATGCCCAGAATTCCATTGGCGTTGAGCGCGGTGACGGTGCTCAGGGCTCCCCCGGTGGTTTGAGTGGTGCAACTAGGAGGAGCGGCGGAGAAGCCCGGCGGCGCGATGACTTGCACGGGTATCGACGCTGCGATCTCGCCCGCAACCTGCACCTGTGCCAATGCAACCGGACCCCATGCGTAACCATCGGGGCGGACGTAGCACTCCGCCAACGGATTGCCGTCGGAAGCATTTTGCCCTGGCAGAGCAACGCTGCCCAGAGCGGAAGACAAGACGCGGAAGCCAGCCGATCCGGTATCGACCAGCACGTGGTCGATGGATTGGCAGGTGGTTGTCCCAGGAGTGCAGACTATAACCGTTGCGTACACTCCATTGGGATAGCCGATGGAGACGCCATTCACTGTGGGACCGCCATCGACCGCGAGGGGCGCGGCGTTGTTCACGTTCACCGTAACCGACGACGTGCCGGTGACGTTGGACACTTGCGTGACGGCAGTGATGATGGCTTGGGTGCTGGCCGTGACCTGTGGCGCCGTAAACAATCCGGCCGCCGAAATGCTGCCGATACTGCTGCTCCAGTTCACCGTGGTGGTGGTGCTTCCGTTCGCGGTGGCGACGCATTGGCTGTTTTGCCGCGGCTGAATGGCGGTTGGCGAACAAGTCACGGTAATGGCCGTGACGGGCATGACCGTGATGGTCGCGGTTCCCACTTTGGTTGTGTCGTCGATCGAAGCTGCATTGACCGAAACGGCGGTGCTGGCCGTCACCGCCTCCGCTGTGAACAATCCGTTGGCGTCGATAGTTCCGGCGCTGGTTCCCCACGAGACCGCCGTACTGAAACTGCCCGTGCCCGTCACGGTCGCAGTGCAGGAACTGGTCTGGCCGGACTGTACTGAGGTAGGAGTGCACGACACCGTCACTGCCGTGATGGTTGCGGTGCTGGAACCGCCACTACAAGCCATGATTCCAAGAAGCGACAACAAAGCCAAAATTAGAGCGAGAGTACGCAAACCTTCCCCCAGACCTTACGAGCGCAGCATCCGTACTGCAAATGAATATCTTAACGATAAACCCCTCGCATGAACACCGGGCTGGTGGCTTTGTTTCGGCGAGGACGGTTGGGTGAAGCAAGGCGGCCCGCCCCACTTCGATCGCACGGCACCCGCCATCACTTCTGAACAGTCGCGTCACGGCCTGACGGCGGGAGTTCGAGATTTGCGCCTGCGATTGGGTCGAGGCCGTACCGTCGGAGCGCATCCGCTCCTTCGAACCCGGACCCATCGGTGTTAGACTATTTGTGGCTCCAAAATCCCTCCGGTTGTCCGGAAGTGAACCCTCCTTAGTCGGGACGTGGCTCAGCCTGGTAGAGCACTCGCTTGGGGTGCGAGGGGTCGGCAGTTCAAATCTGCCCGTCCCGACCAATTCATTCAATTGCCAGTTGTGAGCGGTTCGTTGCCAGTTGGCGATTGGGCTGGAAGCTCGTTCCCATCATTGCTCCAGCTACTCCTAGCGCAAAGCCCAGCACAAATCGCGCTGCCATCCAATTGCCGTGCGCACCCGCAAACTCCGCGAATCCGTCCATGAGGTTAATGGCGATCGCCGCGATTAAACTTCGCCACGCGACTTCTCGAGAAGCACGCATCAACAGCCCTGCCGCTGCGCCCAGATAAATCCCAAGGCATCGCGCGCAGACTGCGATGGTGCCGCCAAATAGAATGATCGACCGCTCCGGACGTTGATGGCAAACCAATGCGAACCCGCGCTGCAACGCCAAACCCAATCCCGGAGACCGGGTCAATAACCACGGCACAGTGCACGCCAGAGCAGCCAGCGCAAGTGGCACCATCGCCCACCAGCTCCACCGCAATAAAGCAGAAAAGGGCACGGCCTTCCGTGCCCCCATAACCTGCGCCGCACTTGCCATCAGGCCAGAATTCCCATGCGCTTGCCTACGCGTTTGAGTGTTTCCAGCGCATGATCGAGTTCTTCGCGGGTATGTGTCGCTGTCATGATCGTCCTGATGCGCGCCTTGCCCTCCGGCACCGTGGGGAACGCGATGCCCGTTCCTAGTACGCCCTCGTCGAACAGCGCGCACGAGAAGTCCATAGTGAGTCGCCCATCGCCAACGATGATTGGCGTGATCGGCGTCTCGCTGGCTGGAGTGTTCACCCCGCCGATGTTGAAGCCCAGCGCGCCCAGCTCCTTCTTCCAGTAGCGCGTGTTCTCCCACAGCTTGTCGATGCGCTCGGGTTCCTGCTCCAGCACGTCAAACGCCGCGATGCACGTCGCTGCCACCGACGGGGGATGCGACGTCGAAAACAAAAACGGCCGTCCCCGATGATAGAGAAACTCGATGAGGTCGCGCGTGCCACACACATATCCACCCAGCGCGCCAATGGCCTTCGACAACGTGCCCACCTGCACATCCACCCGGCCATGCAGGCCAAAGTGATCGACGGTGCCGCGCCCGTTGCGTCCGAGCACGCCCGAAGAGTGCGCGTCATCGACCATCATGATGGCGCCGTATTTCTCGGCCAGCTCGCACAGCGCGGGCAGCGGCCCGATGTCGCCGTCCATCGAAAACACGCCGTCGGTGATCAGCAGCTTCTTACCCGGCTCGTACTTGATCTCGTTCAGCAGCTCTTCGGCGTGGGCCGTGTCCTTGTGGCGGAAGACCTTGATCTTGGCCCGCGACAGCCGCGCCCCGTCGATGATGCTGGCGTGGTTCAGCTCGTCGGAGACGATCCAGTCTTCTTTGCCCAGCAGCGCCGACACCGTGCCCGCATTGGCCGTGAAGCCCGACTGAAACACCACGCAGGCCTCGACGTTCTTAAAGCGCGCGATCTTCTCTTCCAGCTCCATGTGGATCTTCATGGTGCCGGCGATGGTGCGCACCGCGCCCGAGCCCACGCCGAACTTGCGCGTAGCTTCCAGCGCCGCCTCGCGCAGCTTGGGATGCGTCGTCAGTCCCAGGTAGTTGTTCGACGCCAGGTTGATGACCTTCTTGCCGTCGAAGGTGCACACCGGTGCCTGCTCGTCGTCGAGCACGCGCAGCTTGAAGTACGTGCCGCGCTGCTTGAGGTCGTTAAGCTGGTCGGTGAGATAGGAAAGCGGGTTGGCGCGGGTGGTGGTCGTTGCCATGAATGAACCTCAGTGAACCCGCTATGGTATCGCAGCCGGTTGAGGATGAGAACTCGCCACGATTTGCAGGGAAGACCGGAGGATGGACGGCGGGGTAAAGATTTTCGTTATTCAACGAACTGAAATCCGGCTGGTGGCTGGTGGCCCACAATTGCCTGCCGTTGGCAATTGCGGGAATCTCAGTCTCTTGACCTCCGTAACGTAACGCATTACGGTATAGGGTGATCCGCTCGATCCGTCACAAAGGGCTGAAACGGCTTTATGAAGATGACGACCCGCGCGGCGTATTTGCGGAACACGTGGAGAAACTACGCCGCATTCTGGCGCGTCTTGAAGCGGCGGAAGTCGTCACCGATATGGATATCCCTGGCTACCGGCTGCACGCGCTTAAGGGTGAACTACATGGGTGCTACGCCGTGACAGTAAGCGCCAACTGGCGCGTTGTTTTTCGGTTTGAGCACGGCGACGCCCTCGATGTCGAATATGTTGATTACCACTGAAAGGAGGCGCGCTATGTCGATGAGGAATCCTCCTCACCCTGGCAGTGTAGTGCGGCACGATTGCATCGAGCCGCTGGGCTTGACTATCACGGACGCGGCCGCCGCACTCGGAGTAACACGCACTACGCTATCGGAACTTGTGAACGGGAAGCGTGGAATTTCTCCCGAAATGGCGGTGCGGCTGTCGAAGGTCTTCGGCGGCAGCCCCGCAAGCTGGCTCACTCAGCAGGCCCACTATGACCTAGCTCACATCGACACCGACCACATTAAGCTCAAGCGGCTGGAATTCGCGTAAACGCCGACGTCAGTTTCGAGTTCCCAGTTTCAAGTTTCGAGAACTCCGCCCAAGAACCAATCAAAACCGGAGCATGATTGCTCCGGCTGGGCGTGGGGTTGCGAATGCTGCCTAGACTTTGATTTTGCGGCGAATCATTCCGGCGACGCCAAGTACTCCCGTGCCCAGAAGCATAAGGCTCCCCGGCTCCGGCGTACCGAAAAAGTTCTGCGCGGTCCCTGGAGTCCCGCTTTCGCTGCCCGGGATGGCCGTATAAAGCATGATCCCCGGAAATTCACCTTGAAAGTACGACATGCCTTGGGCCAGTGACACGTAGTTGGCGGCTCCGGTGTCGAGCGTTGGCACACCCTCATAGAGATACCAGATCGCTGCATTGATATCGCTGTCAGCGCCGTGATCGGCAACGGCAAGCGTGAACAGGTAGGCCGCCTGGTAGTCCGTGAGGTGAGTGGTGAGATCGAGGCTCCCAACCGGAGAGGCGGTTGCCATCCAGGTTTCGCCTCCGCTGATGTGCTCGTTGTAGCCGAGGCACATCATGTACTGGAGCGGCCCACCGTTCACCGACAGGTAGTACGGGTAGCTGGGAACGCCCATATAGTTGTTCGGGCCTGCGTTGGAGAAAGACATGTTTGCGTTCGCCATGGCGGGCAAACACGTGAGTAGCATAGCGATGCCGGCCAGACAGCCGAGCAGCAAGGTTTTCTTCATGACAAACTAACCTCCGTTAGCTAGCTGGATCGATGACTCAGTGGGGGGAAGAGAGACGAAGCGGCGCGCTGTCTCGCCACTCACTCAGAAAAGGCACCTTCAGTGTCCGCCAATCGAACGGATGAAACAATCGCCCGAGCGACTGCGCCCGAAAGCATTCACCCATTCGGGTGAGCTGCATTCAAGCCCGTCATCGCGTAACGAAGCGGGCGCTAACCGGACAGGCTGTCGTATGCGGAGGTCGAAGCGAGCGAGATAACAGGGAGAGAAATGCAGGGGCACACCGGGACGTGCCATGTCCGGTGTCCGCGCCTCGCTGAGCTTGGCTAAGGGTGATTGTTTTCCAGCAGCTTTCCGACGATTCCAGAGCGCGTCGAGACGCCCATCTTCGCCATGACCAGGCGAAGGAAAGACTTGATGGTGTTGGGGCTCAGGCCAAGTGCTTGGGCCATCTCCTTGGTCGTCATTCCTTCAATCAGCAACTCCACCATTTGGCGTTCCCGCGGGGTGAGGCCGAACTTTTCCCAAGCCTGCCGCTTGAGCAGTCGCGAAGGCGATGCCCGGCGTTCCAGCAGGATCAGTGTGGTGGCACGCCCGGGATCGTCGGCATCCTTTCCGTCGCAACAGACACTTAAGGTACGGCAACGATACGTGCGGTTGCCCGACTCGAATTCGGCAACAAATCTCCGGGCCCCCTTGGACGACCGCAACACCAGCCTTGCGCCGATTTGTCGGGCGAGGTCGGCAGCAGGGTGCGCCAATTCCTCAGGCGGGTTCGGGAAAGCCAGGATCTGCAGCGCCTCACGGTTATAAGCAACCGGGGAAGCGATACGTGAGGCAGTAGCATGGCGCCAGGGGCCGAGGATTGTGGCTTGCTAGCGCTACTGGCTCTGCTCTTGTCGATCATGAATACAGGGCCTCAGACACTCGCCCTTTCGATTCCGCGCCCGATCACGAATTAAGAGCATCCGGGAGGGCTTGTTTATTCACATTAGAAATCCTCTCGCCGTCGAGAGCAGCACTAAATGAGGGAGCGCCTTGGGGGGAGACGTGCGATCAAGCCGGAGATCTTCAATCTCCGACGCACCACTATTCTAAATCCCTTTGATGCAGACTGAGACGACAAATGCGAGAAACTGGCCTTGCACTGCGGTGCACCCCGCAGGCACCGAAGTTGAAGGAGCGCGAGCATCTAGGTGTCGGGCATCCACCCGTCATGATGCCCGTAACGTAACGCATCATTACGATAAGCGGTGATCCGCTCCATCCGGCACAAAGGGCTGAAGCGGCTTTATGAGAATGATGACCCGCGCGGCGTGATCGCCGAACACGTGGCAAAGTTGTGCGATATTCTGGCGCGGCTCGACGCCGCCACTACGGCCGCAGATATGAACTTGCCGGGGTTCCGGCTGCATTCGGCCGGGTTCCACTCACGCCGGTTTTGCTTGTGTGGGTCTTTTGGTCGGCAAAGCACAATCGCCCGGCTTGTGTGGAGCACCCCTACGCCTCGGCGCTACTCCGACCGCAACGCTTCGGTCACGTCGACCCGCGCGGCGCGCTCTGCCGGGAACACTGACGCGATCACCGCAGCCGCCAGCAAAACGACCACAGAGGCGACGAGCGGCAACGCGGTCAGCATCTGCAGGGATGGAAAATAACGGCTCGCCAGGCGTGCTAATCCGTACCCCAACACCGCGCCCGCAACAACGCCGGTGATAGCCATCAACGCACCCTCTGCAATGACGCCCAACAGCAGATGCCGGGGCTGTGCTCCGACTGCAAGTCGAATACCGAACTCGCGCGTTCGCCCGCTTACCGAGAAGGCCAGTACGCCGGCCACGCCAACCACCGCGATCGCCAGCGCGACGCCTGCCATGCCGCCGAACACCAGCGTATTCAGCCGTTCTGGCGCCAGCACTTCCGCGCGGATGTCGTCGAGTGTGGCTGCGTGTTCCACCGGTTGGTCGGCGGCCATCTCGCGAATGATGCGCGTGATCGGAGTGACCAACCCATACGGATCCATCTGCGTATGCACGAACAGGCGGCCACCGAAGAGCGATATCTCTTTGTTGGACTCCACATCCGGAATCTGGCCAAACGGGTGGTAAACCGTGAGTACAGTGCCGGGAACGATATGCTCATCGTCCACGTCAGCGGCGACTCCCACGATGCGGCGAGGCCCGGTGCCGACGAAGATGAACTTCATGATCGGGTCGGTCCACGTGATGTGGTGGTTAATCGGGTCCTGGCCGGGGAACATACGCTGCGCGACGCTCTGGCTGATGATCACTACCGGTTCACCGCCGCGCTTGTCGTCATCCGTGAAGTCGCGTCCGCTCAACAGCGGGACGCCGAGTGCCGCGAAAAAGCCCGGGGAGACAACTCGAAACTGGGCGCGAGGGCCCTCTTCGCGAGCCCCTTTCGCATGACCCTCGCCGGAGAACTGGAAGCCGGGACCAAAAGTGCCGGCGTCACGCCACGGAACTTGGGTACCGAGAGCAACGCGATCCACACCGGGCAGTGCATTGATGCGGCGGATGGCCTCTCGGTAGAAGTTGATGATCTCCTCCGGAGTCTTTCCATACGACATCACCGGAACATTCAGCGCGAGCACGCGGTGCATGTCGAAGCCGGTCTGCTGCGCCTGCAGCGTGAGCAAAGTCTTGATGAGTATGCTCGACCCGGCCAGCAGGATAAACGAAGCCGCGATCTGCGTCACCGCAAAGATGCGCAGCCGGCGGCTCGTGCTGCCCGTGATGCGAACGCTGCCGCTCGAAAGTCCCATCCCGCTCGACGACTCCGCCGAGGGCAGACGCGGAACAAACGCCAGGAGTACGGCAGCAACGATCGCCAGTCCCGCTGCGACCCACAGAATGCTGAAGTCCACCGTCAGATCGAGGGCGCGTACCGAAAAGCGTGACGCGTAGCCAGCCAGAATGGCCACCATCGGACGCGCAATGAGAAGTCCGAGTACCGCGCCGGCCGTGCACAACAACAGGCTTTCCGCCAGCAGCGTGCGCCGCAATGCGGCGGTGCTCGCTCCCAGGGCGGCGCGAATCGCCAGCTCCCCTTCGCGGCGCACCGAGCGCGCCAGGATCAAATTCGCGACGTTTGAGCATGCAATCACGAAGATCAGTCCGGAGGCGGCGAGCAGCACCAGCAGCACCGTCTTGGCTCCCGAGGTGATCTGCTCGCGAAGCAGCACAGCGTGGATTTGATCTTTTCCATCCGGCGAGTAGGCTTCGGGGTGGGCTCGCACCATCGAGGCGTAAACCGTGCTGAGCTCGGCGTTCACCTGCTCCAAACTGACGCCGGGAGCGAGACGGCCGAAGAGTTCGGTCATGCGATGAACCCGTCCCGTGACCATCGTCGCGGAAAGATGATGCGGGCTGGTCACCACGTTGGCGATGATTTCGGTTTCCGCGGGATACGGCACCGAAGGCTCCAGCACGCCGACAATCGTGGCGGAGCGCTCTCCCAGTCGCACCGTCTTGCCAATCACCGTCGGGTCGCCCTTGAGCACGTTCTTCCAGAAGCGATAGGTCAGCACACACGCGCCCTCGGCATTCGGACCATCGTCATGCACGTCGAGCAGCCTGCCCAGCACGGGATGCAGGCCCATCACCTCGAAGTACGTTCCGCCAACTACGCCGGCGCGCACCTCGCGCGGGTCTCCCAGTCCCACCATGGTGAAGCCGATGACCGAGAAGTCGCCGAATTCACTGACCGTCTTCACTCCGGCTTTCAGGTCCTGGATCTCCGGCACGGAGAAGTTTGTGTTGTCCACTCCTTGTGCCGGTGCGCTCTGCCGGATGTAAATCAGCCGGTTCTCGTCGCGGTTGACCAGCGGTCGCAGCAACACTCCGCGGACCAGGCTGAAGATAGCTGCGTTGCCGCCGATGCCCAACGCCAGCGTTAGAACGACCGTGATCGCCAGCCCCTTCGTCCGCCACAGCGACCTCAGCGCCACCCTCAGGTCCTGCACGATCAAATCGGGCCTTGCCATCGTCATTGGATCGCCTCCAATCGCGCTGCCCTTGCCGATTCAACTCAGAGCTGCAATCACCCGGCCACAACCCATACCGGCTATCTCATTGCCTATCAGTCGCAACAGCCGGTTTCGCGACAGTCTACCGTAGCCCGCCTGTTCGCTAATGGCGATTGGTGTCCGCCAACGAACAGTTAGAACTACTGCCTCGACGTTGGGGAGTAAGGGGAGATGGCGGGTGGCCAACACGAGCCGGGGCCCCCAGAGAGCGCCGCCTCGCGCAGCTTGGGATGCGTCGTCAGCCCCAGGTAGTTGTTCGACGCCAGGTTGATGACCTTCTTGCCATCGAAGGTGCACACCGGCGCCTGCTCGTCTTCGAGCACGCGCAGCTTGAAGTAGGTGCCCTTTTGTTTGAGGTCGTTGAGTTGGTCGGTGAGGTAAGAAAGAGGATTGGTGTGTGTGGTGGTCGTCGCCATGAAGGAACCTCAGTGAACCCGCTATCTTAGCGCAGTCACCGGAACGCCAAGGCTGCCCTACTCATTCGCGGTTTTCGAATGAGTGGAACATCCCGGCATTGTCCCCGCTCTAACAGACGTGATCGCTCGCACGAGTAACCTGAAATCGCGGAAAGTTAAAACACTGACTCAAGCGAGAGGGGCTTGAGTCAGCGCCCGAAAGCACATCTGGGTTGCCTCTAGCGACTAGTTGACTCGAATACCGACGGTGGAAACTGCGTTTCCGTCGACCACCTGGAAGATTTGCTTGCCATTGTTCACCACCACGAAGTGGATGGGCAGCGGACCCTGCCCCGAGGAGCTGCTGATCACGCCGGCTCCCGTGCAATCCGGATTGACCGTATAGGTTCCGGTACCCGGCGCCCACTCCTGCGTTGGAGGCACGCCGCCATCAACCACATGATCTACCTGGGTTATGTTGCCATTGCCATCGTAATGCTGCATGACCAGCCCGCGAAGCGGGATGTTCGGCCCAAGGATCGTGCCTTCCAGGGTGAACCCGTAATCGCCATTGAGCGTCCGGTTCGAGCAGCGCCCGCCGTTGGGAGTCTCGCTTTTCGACTGTGCTACCGCAGAGAAGCTGAAAGCGAGTAAACCGCAGACGATCATCGTGGGAGTTGCGAGCCTCAAGTTTCTCGAAAGCCAATTGTTGTTCATATAGACCTCCTCAGGTCGGTGTGGTGCCGTCCGTTTAAGGGCAGACTGCTCCTCGAGCAAGGCCGCCGAGTTGATTCACGTGACCGCCGAATTGAGTTCGAGAAAACCCGGCGATTTCAATCGGGACAGATACTCGAGATCCGCCGATTCCGGCGATCCTCGCCCCGTGTGGCTGCACCATCTCATCGCTCGCAGTGTGGGTCAATGGACGGAGGGTGAATCCAGTGGTGAACTGATGCAGTTGCGAAGTACTTGCCTGTATTGAGTAGGTTAGCGGCGCTGGTGAACTACGGAATTTCTCGTCTTAATCGGCAATTAAGTTACACTGCTCAAACAGAACGAAAGGTCTTAGGTGGCGACAAACAGGCTGTCTCCGGTGTTTGCACGCTTCGACCGCTTTGAGGTCGATTTGAGCAGCGGTGAACTGCGCAAGAACGGCGTTGCTGTCGCGATTCAGGAACAGCCGTTCCAGGTACTTCGCCTGTTGATGAAGGCAGACGGGGAGGTTGTCACGCGCGAACAACTGCGTGCTGCCCTGTGGCCGGAAGACACTTTTGTAGATTTCGAGCATGGGGTCAACACCGCAGTCAAAAAGCTGCGGCAGGCACTCAAAGACTCGGCGGAAGAACCCAAGTTCGTTGAAACCCTGCCCAAGATTGGCTACCGCTTCATCGTTCCCGTGGAATGGGTGGCAGAGGCTCACAACAAAAGTGCATCGCAACGCGTGGTGGCGATTGCGCTGCCCGGTACCACGCCGATTCCTACCATCCAAGCCACTACGCCTCCACCTCGTGAGTCACGCGGGCGATTACAGATCGCGCTCGTTGCGATAGGACTTTTGATACTGGCGGCGGCTGGCGGCTACCTGCTGCGGCCGCGACCACAGGCAAAGCCCAACGAGTTGACCATCATCCCTTTCACGACCTTTCCTGGCTTTGAAATCGGGCCCAGCTTTTCGCCTGATGGCAACCAGATCGTTTTCGCCTGGTTTGGCTATGAAAAGGAGTTCCAATTCGATCTTTACATCAAGCAGGTCGGGCAAGAGCGGACAGTGCAGCTGACCCACCATCCGGCCACA
>Ga0208478_1000024_pt1 | contig 65405 bp, 55 predicted proteins | sample NGESurdeep072012_5_FD_184462 | JGI IMG/M metagenome (GOLD analysis project Ga0208478, IMG submission 184462) | Arctic peat soil microbial communities from Barrow, Alaska - NGEE Surface sample 415-2 deep-072012 (SPAdes) | ecosystem: Environmental > Terrestrial > Soil > Wetlands > Peat ...
CGCTCCGTGCTTCGCGACATCCGCCGCGTATCCAGAGTTGGCCAAGTCCGAATACATACCTGCCTACCAACTTTAGCACGACGATCGCGGGCGTCCGCCAACCCTCATCCTTGCACCTCGGTGGCACTGACAACCGCATAAATAGCTCGCATAATACTTAGCAGTTAAGTTATGAAGAAGAAGGCAGATCAAACCGTTGCGGCATACTTGGCCAAAATCGGGCGCAAAGGTGGACAAATGCGTGCGGCCAAGTACGACAAGGCAACGCTCAGCGAATGGGCGAAGAAGGGCGGGCGACCGCGAAAGACGAAGGCCATGAAGGAGGTCTGAGGTGGGGAAACCAAAACGGAAGCTGCCGAAGGGTGTGTTTGAGAAGGTGCCGGGATCGGGCATTTACCCAATTCGTTTCGCAGATGCCAACGGCACGATCCGACGCGAAGTGTCGGGCCCATCGGTGAGTCGGGCGGTTAGTCTTTACCAAAAGCGAAAGACTGAAGTGCTTCAGGGAAAGAAGTTGCCGGAAACTCTTTGGGTACGACGAGTGAAGTTTGCCGAACTCGCGAAAGACTGCCGTGCCTACTCCAAAGTCCACAAGAAGAGCTACGGTCACAACCGCTGTCGCATGGCGTTTCTTGAAGAACAATTTGGAGACCGGGATGCGTCCGCCATTACGCACCTTGAACTCAACGAATTCCTCCAAGACCGTAGCGACGAACAGGAGTAAGGCAATGCCACGTACAACCGCTATCGCGCGCTGCTGTCGCTGATCCTTCGCCTTGGTTCGGAAGCGGGTAAAGTCATCAATAATCCTGCGAAACTGATTAAGCATCTTTTGGCGCCACGTGGTCGCGTTCGTTGGCTTACCGCCGAAGAAGAAGTTGCTCTGCGTGCCGCAATCGATGCCAACCCTGAATGGCTGGAGCACATGCCGGAATGCTTGATCGCGGTAAACACGGGAAGGCGGCTTAGCGAACAATGTGACCTGGAGTGGCCGCAGGTCGATCTGGAACGGCGCGTGATTCGGATTCCCCGCAGCAAGCATGGAGAGGGAAGGCATGTGCGTCTCAACGAAGAAACGATTATCGCTTTTCGTCAAGTTCTCGCGCGCAACGGTGGGATCAAACGTGGCCGAGTTTTCGCCCATATGACTGGAACGGATGCTAAACGACACGAGTGGTTCAACGAGACGGTAGCGGCAGCGGGTATCGACGACTTCCGCTGGCACGATCTGCGCCACACGTTTGCCAGGCGGTTGGTCATGGACGGCGTGCCTCGCTGGAAGTGCAGGGGCTGATAGGGCACAAGTCAATCCAGATGACGTGTCGCTATGCGCATCTGGCTCCAAGCTCCGGTCAGGAAGCCGTCGAGGAAATGGGCATTTCGTGGACTGCAAAGGTGAAGGAGGCCGCAGCCAAGATTGCTGCAAGCAAGAGTGGCAATGCAATGACTGACTCGAATACACTTCTAAGGTCAGCTAGTACTGGAGTGATTGTGCTGGTCGAGTCAACTTACACCAAAACTGACAGCGCGCTTCAGAATTCTTTATAAGTTGTTGAAGGGCCTGTAGCTCAACGGTTAGAGCAGGGGACTCATAATCCCTTGGTTGGGGGTTCGAATCCCTCCGGGCCCACCAGACATCGTGGACCGCGTCCACGAACCGCAATACCCCTCCCAGATCGACAGTTCAGCTATACGGATAGAAGACAAAAAACAACAGCGACAGGGCAGTCAAAACCCACAGCCCAGGCTTGAGCTCGTCTATCTTTCCCGCCACCAGCTTGCAGATAGGATAGAGCACGAACCCCGCGGAAATCCCGATCGCGATGTTAAACGTGAATGCCATCAGCGCGACGACCGCGAAGCATGGAATCGATTCGGAATAGTCGCTGAAGTCGATGCGGGTAATAGGCGAGAGCATGAAAAGTCCAACGATGATCAGCGCCGGTCCGTAAGCTTGCGCTGGAATTGCTGCCACAAACGGTGCGAAGAACAGCGTCAGCAGGAAGCAGGTTCCTGTGATTAGAACTGTGAAGCCCGTCCGACCTCCGGCTTCGATGCCGGTAGCGGATTCAACAAACGCACCTGCAGTGGTAGTTCCGAGAGCCGGAGCAAGACAAGTCGTGATCGCATCCACCAGCATGGGGCGCTCGATTTGAGGCAGTTGTCCGTTCTCGTCGAGGAAACCCGCGCGAGCCGACAGGCCGATCAACGTGCCCATGGTATCGACGAAGGCCATGATGAAGATGGTCAGCACGACGGGAAAGGCTCGCCAGCTCAGCGCTCCCCGAAAATCCAGCTGCCATAAAATCGGGCTCAGGCTCGGCGGCAGGCTTACCAGGTGATGCGGTGGAACCGCGGTTCCGGCAACGAAAGCGACAATTGCCGTGATGATGATTCCAACCAGGATGGCGCCCGGAAACTTGCGAATCGTGAGAATCGCGAGCAGTATGAAGCCGAACATGGCTACCAGCGCGGGGTGCGAGGTCAGATGTCCCGCCTGGACCGGAGCGCCGGGCACTCCGAGCGCAACCAGTCCCGTCTGGTTCAGCCCTATAAAGGTGAGGAACAATCCAATTCCGACGGCGAAGCTGTAGCGCAAGCAAGTGGGCACGCCCTCCACAATCCACTGGCGCAGGCGCAACACCGTCATCAGGATAAACAAAACGCCGGCAATAAATATAGCGGCGAGAGCAGTCTGCCACGCGAAGCCAAGCATCCTGCAGACGGTGAACGCGATGAATGCGTTTTCTCCCATGTACGGAGCGATGGCAAAGGGACGATTGGCGTAGAAGGCCATAAGGTAGCATCCCGCGACCGCCACCAGCACGGTTGCAACGAAGGACGGACCCGCCGGGATTCCAGCGGCCGACAAAATCGCGGGATTCACCACCACGATGTACGACATCGTGGTAAAGGTCGTCAGGCCGGCGCCGACTTCGCGGGTGAGTGTGGTTCCGTGGCGATCGAATCCGAAGCGAGCGTTCAACCAGTTCAAGGGCTGCTCCGCATACCATGGTGGGAGGAACTGTGTTGCGAAAAGCGAAGGTAAATGGGTGGGAAGCCCAAGTCAAATGAATCCCAGCACCTGCGTCGCACGTGCGTGCTATCGTTGCGGCTTGGGGGCGATTCTGGGCCGGACTGCCCGACTCTTTCGCTTCCCTGCCAGCCTTGATCAAGAAAACACAATCCGGCGCGAATGAGCTTCCGCCAAACATCGAGTTCGGCGACACCGCCGCGGCGACACGGCACCTCGCGCGATTACGTAGCCGTGTCTTGGAACCAGTGTTTACAGCCTTCCTTCAATCTCTGAGAACATCGCCGAGCCCGGATTCCGTGGTTGTGCAGTTTGAACGCCTTATGGAAGCAGCTCCGCGCGAGTTGGCGACAGCCTTCGAGAAGCAGCCGATCCTGATTCATTACGCGACGCTCGTATTCGGGCACAGCTTGTGGCTGGGCGAGACGCTCATCCAGAACATCGATTTGTTCCCGCGATTCGGACGGAAGAAAAGCCTGGACCGCTCCTACTCGCGCGAGGAATTCCGGGAAGAGTTCGCACGCATGCACTCGCGCTCGCCGGTCGGTGATATGGCAGTGTCGCTAGCGCGCTTTCGCAAAAGGGAGTACGTGCGAATTCTTCTGCGCGACGTGCTTGGCATTGCCAAACTCTCGGAGACGACGGAGGAGATTTCTGCGCTGTCGGACTCGCTGATCGAAGAGGCCCTGCTGGCAGTGAACTCGGAACTACATCGCTGCCATGGGACTCCGAAGTGGGTTGATTCGCAAGGGCGTTTGCAGGGTTCGCGGTTCGCGGTCGTGTCACTAGGCAAATTAGGGGGCAACGAGCTGAACTACAGCTCCGACATCGACCTCATGTTTCTTTACGACGGCGGGATCGAACCTCCCACACGGGCAATCTCGAACCGCGAGTATTTCATCCAGTTGGCCCAGCAAACCACGGAGTTACTGTCGCGCCACACGCAGGAAGGGCAAGTGTTCCGGATTGACCTGCGGTTGCGCCCGCAGGGCCATGAAGGCGAGTTGGCAGTCGCTTCGCCGCAAGCAGCTCACTACTATTCCGAAGTTGCTGAGGACTGGGAACTGCAAGCCATGATCAAAGCGCGCCACTCTGCAGGCGACGCCGACTTGGTTCGCGAGTTTACCCGCGCGGTGGGGCCTTACGTGTACCGCCCGAACGTCAACTTCGCAGCCGTGAAGACAGCGCTACAGACCAGAGAGAGAATCGACAAACGCGGCAAGAAGCAAGTTCCGGGGCGATCGGCACGGAATGCAATCGACGTCAAACTCGACCGGGGCGGTATCCGCGACATCGAGTTCCTGGCGCAGTGCCTGCAGCGCGTGTATGGCGGCGAAGAAGGGTGGCTTCGCTCGCGGGGGACGCTGTTCGCATTGCAGAAGCTCCACGACAAGGAGCACCTAAGCGGTAAGGACTTTCACAATCTGACCAGCGCTTACGAATTCTTGCGCCACTTGGAACACCAACTGCAATTGCGCAATGGTCAACAGCTTCATGAATTGCCCACCGGCCATGCTGAATTGACGGTATTGGCGAAGTGTGTGAGCCGTCAGGGATCTGCGTCTCCGTCCCCGAGCGAATTTGTGCCGCAGATTCAATCCAGGATGGCGACGGTAGGGGAGATTTACCGCCGCATCGTTTACCAAGAGCAAAGCCAGCAGTTTATCGACGGAGAAGGGAACCTGCGATTACAAGCGCAAGTTCCCCCGTCAGCGGAGAATTCCTACAGCCAAATCATCCAACGGCTGGCCGTGGATGCGCCGCGACTACTCGAAGTGATTAGCGACGCCAATCTGTCTCCGCATGGCCGACGAAATCTCGACCGCTTTCTCAGTTCGGCAGCCACCAACTCGGAGCGTTATGGAGCAGTTTTGCGCTCGCCCGCAGCCGTCGAGCACGCGTTGACGATTTTCGAGTTCAGTAACTACCTTACGGACATTCTGGTGCGCTACCCGGCAGATGTGGAATTGCTGAACGAGATCAAGGTCCGCCCAGATTCCGACACTAATGCACTGTTTGACGTCGTACCCGACTGTGTCAACGCCGTTCCTGATCCTGTGCTTGCGTACCTTTCTCAGAGCAGCGTTGACCGGCAGGAAGCTCTGGTTCTGTTGCGTCGGCAATTCCGCCATGCCCTGTTCGTTTCGGGTTCCTGCGACCTGTATTACACCCGCAGTGTATTCGAGGCGTTTGCGGAAAACACCACTGCGGCAGACAAGGCGCTGCAGTCTGCACTCGCCATCGCCGATCCACCGTCCGGGTTTGCGGTGATGGCGCTGGGCCGGCTCGGCAGTCACGAATTCGATTTGCTCTCCGATGCCGACGTCCTGTTCGTGGCAGACGAAGCCACCGATCCGCAGGATGCGCGGCGTGCCGCCGAGCAAACCATGGAGTTTCTTACTGCGTACACCCGCGATGGAACTGTGTTCCCGGTGGATGCACGGCTCCGCCCACAGGGACGCGAAGGCCAGTTGGTGACCACTCCGGCGCAACTCGCCAGGTACTTCGTCCGCAATGCCCAGCCCTGGGAGGCCATCAGCTATTTGAGATTGCGGCTCGTCGCCGGCGACGGTGCGGTTGCTCAGAAGGCGTTCACAACCGTGCGCGAGGGGATCGCCGCCATGGCTGAGCAGCCAGAATTCGATCGTGAATTAAGAGATATGCGCTCGCGACTGGAATCGAGTGATTCGGCTCCGAACTTGAAAACCTCGCCGGGAGGCGCGTACGACATCGATTTCCTCGTTGGTTCGCTGCAGGCTAAGCACCGTATCTGGTGCGCAGGGAACCTGTCGGAACGGATCAGCCTGCTTGGTGAGCACGGACTGCTTGAGGAGCAGGAATGCCGAGACCTCGCCGCAAGTGCGGACTTCCTGAGGACGATTGAGCACTTCGTACGCTTGGTTACCGGGCGTCCCGGCAAGTGGCTTCCCGCAGGTGACTACGCCCAGACATGCGTGGCGAAGCTGATGGCGAGGTTTCCTAGATATTTGGAAGGTCGCACGTTGGAGGTGGAGTTGGCGGCTGTTTTACGCCGGACGCGAGAGATCTACCGGGAACACATGTTTTGATTGAAGCCATTCCGTGGCGGGTGATAACGTAGAAGGTTCGGGTAAGTCCGGTTGCCCTCTCTAATCAAGACGAAGCAATGCGCTATCCAAGTACGCACTGCAGCCATGATATGACGTCCCGGTGACCGATGATGGCTCAAATCACCGGCAAGCTGCGACTATCCCGATACAGTGGATTCTTAAATCAGGGTCAACTTTTCTGGCCCTAACTTCCTGAGGTGTCTAGTGGCGGCTTCGTACAACGGCATTCCTTTACCTGCTAGCGGTTCCAAAATCACATTTGAAGGCGGCAAACTGGTCATCCCGGACAACCCCATCATCCCTTTCATCGAAGGAGACGGCACTGGACGCGACATCTGGAAGGCGTCAGTCCGGGTGTTCGATGCGGCGGTCGAAAAGGCGTACGGCGGCAAGCGTCGCGTTGCCTGGTACGAAGTCTTTGCTGGCGAGAAAGCCATGGGCCGCTTTAAAACCTGGCTTCCTGACGAAACCGTCAACGCCTTCCGCGATTTGCGGGTGGGGATCAAAGGGCCACTCACGACACCCGTAGGTGGTGGCATCCGGTCGCTGAATGTTGCACTCCGGCAGATTCTTGATCTGTATTCCTGTGTGCGGCCAGTGAAGTACTATAAGGGGATCCCTTCGCCGGTGAAGAGCCCCGAACGCATGAACATCGTCATTTTCCGCGAAAATACAGAAGACGTTTATGCCGGAATTGAATGGAAGCAGGGAACACCTCAGGCCAAGAAGCTCATCGACTTCCTCAACAATGAAATGCTGGCCGGCACCAACAAGCATGTGCGCGAGGATTCCGGGGTTGGCATCAAGCCGATCTCGGTATTTGGAACCAAGCGTCTGGTGCGCATGGCCATCAAGTATGCGATCGAGAATGGCCGCAAGTCCGTGACCATCGTACATAAGGGCAACATCCAGAAGTTTACCGAGGGCGCGTTCCGGGAGTGGGGATACGAACTCGCGACAGAAGAATTCCGCGACCGGGTCGTCACGGAGCGTGAGAGCTGGATCATCGACAACAAGGACAAGAACCCCAGCCTCACCATCGAAGAGAACGCCAAGATGTTCGAGCCTGGCCTCGAGTTTGCGCCGCAGGACTTCCGGGATGCGCTCTACAGAGAAGTAAAGGGCGTGATCGACAGCATCTATGCCACCCATGGACACGGAGCCTGGAAGAAGAAGCTGATGATCAACGATCGCATCGCCGACAGCATCTTCCAGCAGATCGTTACCCGTCCGGATGAATATGCGGTGCTGGCCACTCCGAACCTGAATGGCGACTACATTTCCGATGCCGCTGCGGCGCAGGTCGGCGGATTAGGCATCGCACCGGGCGCGAACATTGGCGATCAGCATGCGATCTTCGAAGCCACCCACGGCACCGCTCCAAAATATGCCGACAAAGACGTCATTAATCCTGGATCGGTCATCCTGTCGGGCGTCATGATGTTCGACTTCATGGGCTGGCACGAGGCGGCGCGGTTGATCGAAGGCTCCATGGAACACACCATCCTGCAGAAGAAGGTCACCTACGACTTCGAACGCATGCTGGAAGGCGCAACCAAGGTCAAGACCAGCGAGTTTGCAACCCACATGATTCACAACATGGAGCCGATTGCGGAGTTGGCGGCGGAGTAGCTGGATCGATTTGGCCGTACATGAATTACAACTTTAAGAGTAATGCTTAAAACATTGTTTTTACATCATTTAGGGAGCGAGGATTTATGCGTAAGAAAGTCACAGTTGTGGGCTCCGGGAACGTGGGCGCCACCGCGGCGCACTGGATGGCGGCCAAGGAACTCTGCGACGTCGTCCTGATCGACATCATCGATGGCGTGCCTCAGGGCAAGGGACTCGACCTGCTCGAAGCCATGCCCATCGAAAAACGCGATTCGCACGTGCTCGGCACCAACGACTATGCCGACACTGCGAACTCCGACATCGTGGTCATCACTGCGGGCATTCCCCGCAAGCCGGGCATGAGCCGCGACGATCTGCTCAACACCAACTACAAGATCATGAGCGACGTGGTGGGCAAGGCGGTGCAGTATTCGCCCAACTGCATTCTCATCATCGTGTCGAACCCGCTCGACGCAATGGCCCAAGCGGCTTACAAGTTGAGCGGCTTTTCGCGCAACCGCGTAATCGGCATGGCCGGCGTACTTGACTCGTCGCGCTTCCGTACCTTTATTGCGCAGGAGTTGAAGGTCTCGGTGGAAAACGTCACTGCCTTTGTGCTGGGCGGGCACGGAGACACTATGGTTCCGCTGAGCCGTTACTCGACGGTGGCGGGTATTCCGATCACCGAACTCATTGAGCCTACGAAACTCGAGCAACTGGTACAGCGCACGCGTGACGGCGGCGCCGAGATCGTGAAGTACCTCAAGACCGGCAGCGCCTACTACGCGCCTTCGGCGGCCGTGACTGAGATGGTGGAGGCCATTCTGAAGGACAAGAAGAAGATTCTGCCGTGCGCCGCGTATCTCGAAGGCGAATACGGCATCAACGGTCTTTACGTCGGCGTCCCCTGCAAACTTGGATCGGCTGGTATAGAAGAGATCATCCAGATCAAGCTGACCGTCGACGAGCAGGCGGCGCTGCAGAAGAGCGCGGACTCAGTGAAGGAACTGGTGGGCGTCATCGGGGTGTAGTGCGTCGTCGTGGCTGATTTTCGGAGTGGGCGGCTTGATGGTGGTGATGATCGCAACGTCATTGCCGCCCACGTTCACGAATAGGCGGAAGTGTCTGACGCACCAATGCGCTACAGGATGCCTTCCTTCTGCAACTCTTTCACGATCAACTTCGTTACTCCATCGATCGCCTTATCGGCCGAGCGCGGATTGAACGTGTCGCTGATGCCGGTCCAGACAATTGTCCCCTCAGGTGAGCGGGTGTCGTAGACGTTGGTCTCGATGCGCACGGTCTTGTCTTCCCGCAAATAATCCGGCGAATAGACGACCGGGTATACAGCGCCGTAGTAACCGTAAAACGAGTTGTAATACGGATACGGCATCATGTAGGGCTGGCCGGGAATGTAGGTGACGTTGGTCTCCACCTTCACCAGTCGCGAGACGATGACAGCGTCGATCTTGAATTCCCTAATCTGCGTCTTCAGGTAATTGAGGTCGAGCTTTGTGTCCTCTGGCCGGAGCAGGATGGTGTTGCCGGGGATTGCCTCGACGCCGTCGTGGCCCACCAGCTTGGAGAGAGCATCTTCAAAGTCAGCACGCACGCCTGGCTTGCCGCTCATTCCGAGTACTAGGATCTTGTGAAATCGCGGGCCTGAATATTCCGGGTTCTTCCAACTGGTGATGAGCTTGGTCGATTTACCGTTGGCGATGCTCGCTCCGAAGAGCACGAGGGTGAACAGTGACATCCATTGTTTCAAGAAACGTCTCCGTAGCGAGTGGCGCAAGAGAGCGCACTTGCGAGTTGATTCAGATTGACCCTGACGCTGAAGTCTCTCTATTCGCCGGTGTAGCCCAGCTCCGCGGCCTTTTTGAACGCCGCTTCCGCTTCCGGCTTCATCCCCTTGTCGAGGTAGGCGGAGCCCAGAGCAGCCTCGGCTTCGGCGTAGTCGGGCTTCAGCCGTAGCGCTTCCTGGAAGGCTGCGATCGCCTGATCGGGCTTGCGCTGGTAGAGATACGCCTCGCCCAGCAAGTAACGAGGCTCAGCTTCTTTCGGTTGCTGCTGGATGATCTCCTGCAATTGCGAGATGGCTTCATCCGTTCTGTGCAGCAGCATGGCGCGTTTGGCATTCGCTAATTGTTGCGCCTGAATAACCTGCGGATTGGCGAGTTGGGCAAGCTGGGGATACTGGCGACGGATTGCCAAATTGGCAAGCAAGAGCGCCGCCGCCATCGCGATCCAAGTGAAGCGCGCCCACTGCCGGCGCACGTCAGGTGCGACCATAATGTGTTTCGAAAGTGCCGCGCCCATGGCCAGCCCGGCCACCAGTCCTCCGATGTGAGCGGAGTTGTCGATGCCAGGCGTCAGCCCGAAGAACAGGTTGTAGCCGACGAAGGTCAGCAGACTTCGCATGGTTCCGGAGATGGCTTCCTTGGCGATCGGCAGGTGGCCCAGATAGAACACGGCGATGGCTGCGCCCGCGAGTCCGAAGATTGCGCCGGACGCTCCCGCACCCACGCTCAAGGGATGCCACCAAAGGCTCGCCAGGCTTCCCGCCAGCCCGCAGAACGTGTAGAGGACAACATAGTTCAAGCGGCCCAGTACGCGCTCAGCCAGCTGCCCCAGGTTCCACAGACACCACATGTTGAACAGGATGTGAATCAGCCCGATGTGCACGTAGTTGGAAGTCAGCATCCGCCAAGGCTGCGTGCCCAGCGATAAGGGCCCCCAGTTCGCTCCCCAGCGCAGCAGTTGTTCGCGCGAGGGATTCAGCAGAGAAGCGCCCGAGAGCGCCATTCCAAGGAACACCGCTATATTGATGCCGACGATGACGTGCGTGGCGGAAATCTCCGTTCCGAAGTTACCTCGCGACAGGACAACTCCGGGCGTCGTGATACCCGGAGCAACTGGACTGTGGGCGCCGCAAAACGGGCATACCGTGCCAGCGGCGATCTCGCGTCCGCACGTATTGCAATTCATCATGCCAAACTCCAAGCTTCAAGGATACACGGGCATGAATGTGGGTCTCATCAAAGCGACGATTTCGCATTTTTGGCAAGTGTCATTGGTCCCGGAAGATCAGCGGCTGATCACGCCAGGGCATGACATTTTTGCGGAGTGCTTCGTCCAGTTTATTAAGCCCATTATCGATGGAACCTTCCGCTGGTTGGATCCGTAGCATTGAACGTCAGGGATTGAGTCAGCGATTTTCCCCGCAGGTGACTTGAGTTTGGCAGCTATTCAAATGTGGCAATCTTTTCGCCCGCAGGTCACAGACTTTTTGGGAGAGGCAGGAATAGCATGAGCGCATCGATACAGTTCATCGGACAGGAGGCTCCGACCATGAAATTTCTATGCAGGGTATGCGGTAGACGAGAGGGCGAGCCTCACGGATGGCACCTCGTAATTGAGATGGTAAAGCCGGGCACCAATATCAGTAACACCATCTTTATCCTCGACCAGTGGGACGAGAAGCGTGCAGGCGCGTCTAACGCTGCGTGTTTCTGTTCGACGGAATGTCAGACCAGATATCTCGCTGTCCGCCATCAGCAGCTTGTGGCGTAGCCCACCTCGGCGCATAGGGGCGCAAGACTCTAGAACAGGGTCGCGCAAGTTTGCAACTCTCGCAATGGAAAAGGCCGCGTGTGCGGCCTTTTGACTTAACTGCAACCCATCCTACACGCGTTCGATTTTCACCGACTTCAACACCACATCCTTGTTCGGCTTGTCCGAACGGCCGCGCGGAACCGCAGTTATCTTGTCGGCCACGTCCTGGCCTTCGACGACTTCGCCGAAAATCGTGTGGTTGCCGGTCAGCCAAGGTGTCGCCGCTACGGACACAAAGAACTGTGAGCCGTTGGTACCCGGCCCAGAATTGGCCATGGCCAGCTTGCCGGGTTTGTCGAACTTGTGCGGCGAGCCTTTGGTCTCGTCCTGGAACTGGTATCCCGGGCCGCCCATTCCGGTGCCCGTCGGATCGCCACCCTGGATCATGAAGTCGGGAATGACGCGGTGAAAAATGGTGCCGTCATAGAGGGGAGAATTGCTCTTCTGGCGAGTGCGAGGGTCGGTCCATTCCCGCGTGCCTTCCGCAAGTTCTATGAAGTTCTTGACCGTGATGGGGGCATCCTGCTCGAACAGTCGGCAGACAATCGTACCTTCGGATGTATCAAGAGTGGCATAAACACCGGGTTGCCGGGCCATGAGAATTCCTTTCCTTACTGATATCGGGGTAACTCCCCTGTAGCGGAGCGTGGCGAGACTCAGAGAAGAACCGCCAGCACCATTGTATTGCCTGAGCGGGCTTCGCAGGTAAGACACGGAACCGGCAGTTTGAATACGGCATCTCCCGGCGGATTAAACGGCGCCAGTTAGAATGAGGGTGCCGACATTCAAACGATGCCATCCAACTGGATTTTCTGGGTTCTCTTCAACGTCTTCGTGCTGGCGATGCTGGCGCTCGATCTGGGCGTCTTTCATCGCGAAAAGCACGTGGTGGAATTTCGCGAAGCCATCGGCTGGACGATGGTCTGGATAACCCTCGCTGGCATATTCGCGGTCCTGATTTACTTCTTTGGCCACGCCATGACCGGACATCATGACCGCCCTAACTCCGAGTTGACCCTGGAATTTGTGACGGCGTACCTGATCGAGGAGTCACTCAGCGTCGACAATCTGTTTGTCTTCCTGGTGATCTTTCGCTATTTCTCCGTGCCCCGCAGGTACCAGCACGAGATCCTGTTCTGGGGTGTGGTGGGAGCGCTGGTGATGCGGGGGATTTTCATTTTGGTGGGCATCAAACTACTGAATGCCTTCGAGTGGATCATTTATGTCTTCGGCGCGATCCTGATCTACAGCGGCGTCAAGCTGTTTCGCCAGCAGGATGACAACATCGATCCTGAGCGGAACATCGTTTTGCGATTGTTTCGAAAGCTGTTCCGCGTGACCGACAATTACGAAGGTCACAAGTTCTTCGTCGTTCGACGAGGGATCCGCTACGCAACACCGCTGGTCGTCGTGCTGCTGCTGATCGAGACCACGGACCTGCTGTTCGCGACGGACTCAATTCCAGCAGTACTGGCGATCACCAGGGAACCATTCATCGTTTTTACGTCGAACGTCTTTGCAATTCTGGGTCTGCGCTCGTTGTACTTTGCGCTGGCGGGAATGATGGAAGTTTTCCACCTTCTGCATTATGGGCTGTCGGTCATCCTGATCTTCATCGGGGCCAAGATGCTGGCCTCGCATTACGTCCGCATCCCGATTGGCATCGCGCTCGCCGTGGTTGCGGGAGTCCTTCTCATCTCAATACTCCTGTCGTTGGCGCTTCCCAAGAAGGCGGACGCTACAAGTTAGTGAATGGCGGGGCTTGCTCGAAGGCTATCGTGTCGTCCTTTACGACGGAGTGCTTGGCAAATTTGCGATCATTCTTCAGGGGGAAATCGAGCCGGTAGTGCGCACCGCGGCTTTCCTCTCGGGCCAACGCAGAGCGCGCGATCAGCAACCCAGTCTGGAGAATATTGGCGGCTTCCTGAGAACGGCGGTCGCCGGACTTCGGCAACTGCGGCTGCATCGCTGTCAGGTCGGCTACCAGCTGTTTCAACACCTTGCCATCACGGACAACGGCAACATGCTGCCACATCTTCGATTGCACCTTCTGAATAAACTTCTCGGTCTCGCCTGCCCCCCCATTTGTTTGAATAGCTGACTTGGTTGAAGGGCCCACCGGTGCTAGTGCAGACCGTAGCTCACTTTTCATGGTGCGGGCGGCGCGCGCGCCATACACCAGTCCTTCGAGCAGGGAATTGCTGGCCAGCCGATTTGCCCCATGCACTCCCGTACAAGCCACTTCACCGGCGGCATAGAGTCCCGCAATCGAGGTGCGTCCGTCAAGATCGGTCCGCACGCCACCCATCGCGTAGTGCGCTGCAGGGCGAATGGGGATCAACTCCTCGGCGATGTCAATGTTGTACTGCATGCAAGTGGCGTAGATCGTGGGAAAGCGTTTGCGGACTGTATCACCGTTAAGATGGGTCAAGTCGAGGTAAACCACCGCGTCTGGACGCTTGGTAACGTCCAATTCATGAGCGATGGCGCGAGCGACGACATCGCGCGGAGCAAGCTCTCCCATCTCGTGATACTTGTGCATGAACCGCTGCAGTTCAAGGTTGCGAAGGTGGCCGCCTTCGCCGCGCAGCGCCTCCGACAGCAGGAATCGGGGTGCATTCTTTAAATACAGCGCGGTGGGATGAAACTGCACGAATTCCATGTCGCTGATTTCGGCGCCGGCCCGATACGCCATTGCCACACCGTCTCCGGTGGCAACCTGCGGATTCGTGGTGTCGCTGTAAACCTGGCCCAGGCCACCGGTCGCGAGCAGCACGGCACTGGCGTGAATCTCATGCATCTGTCCATCGTTGTCGAGTACCCGCACGCCGATCGCCCGTCCGTCGCGCAGCACGATTTCCGTGGTGAACTCGAATTCGCGAAACTCGATAGGCTTTAGCGCTTTGGCTTTCAGGTAGAGAGAGCGCCCGATTTCCCGACCGGTTGAGTCGCCGTGAGCATGCAAAACCCGGCTGCGACTGTGGGCCCCTTCCCGGGCAAAGGCGATCTTGGCGCCCGCGCGATCGAACTCAGTACCCCACTCGATCAACTCCTCAATGCGAACTGGGCCTTCCTCCACCAGGATGCGCGCTGCCTCTTCGTTGCACAGTCCGTCGCCCGCTTTTAGCGTGTCGTCGAGGTGCAGACTGACTTCGTCGTCGTCGCTGAGCGCAGCCGCAATGCCACCCTGCGCATACTGGGTATTGGATTCGGTGACTTCACGCTTGGCGAGACATAGCACGCGGCCTGCAGAAGCGAGTTCCACCGAAGCGCGCAAGCCCGCGATGCCTGCACCCACAACGATGAAGTCGGTTTCGCCTGGTAGAGCCTTCATGAAAATACGCTCAGTGCTTCGGAATGCGTCTGAATCAGCCTTTCCAATGCTGATGTTACCACGCACCAGAGCCCGGTGATTCAATCGATACACTTCGATTCTCGCGATGTGAAAATGCATTATTGCTGCGCTTTATGCGGGTATAGGATGCATCCGTTACACTAGATGTTTGACTCGCATACCCGTTCGTACCGCATCGCGATCGTATGAAGTGTTGGTGGAGCGTGGGCTGCTGCGCTCCGCCGCTGGCTTGCTGCAGGAAATAATTCCCGCCCACGCGAAACCGTTTCTCGTTTCGTCGGAGCCAATCCTAAAACTGTGGGGAGTTCCCCTGATTGAAAGCTTTGCCAAGTCTGGCCGTCCGCTTGCTGTGCAGGAAATGGCGGATGGCGAGACCTCCAAGCGATTGAGTGCGGTCGAGAGATTAGCGGGAAAGATGGTAAGCCTGGGTGCGGACCGTCAGTCGGTCGTGATCGCCTTGGGCGGGGGCGTGGTCGGCGACGTCGCGGGGTTTCTCGCATCCATTTTCATGCGCGGCATTCCGGTCATACAAGTTCCAACTACGCTAGTGGCGCAAGTGGACTCCGCCATCGGCGGCAAGACGGGTGTGAACCTGGTTTCCGGCAAGAACCTCATCGGAACGTTTCATCAGCCGCTGGCCGTCATGGCCGACCCCGAGGTTCTCTCGACCCTGCCTGATCGCCAGTACCGCTCCGGATTGTTTGAGGCGATGAAGTACGGCGTGATTCGAAACCCTCAGATCTTCGAATTGATGGAAGCGCACCGCGAAGCTTTGCTGCACAGGGATGGTGAACTGCTGGAAAGGTTGATCGTCGAATGCGTTAGGGTGAAGGCTGACGTGGTGAGTGCTGACGAGCAGGAAGGTGGCGAGCGGCGCATCCTGAATTTCGGCCACACCATTGGACATGCCTTGGAATCGGCTACCAAGTATAAGCACTTTCTGCACGGCGAGGCGGTTGGTTGGGGAATGGTAGCGGCTACATTAATCGGTAAGAGCCTCAAGATCACCGACCCTGACACGGCACAGCGCATCGTCTCGATGGTTCTCGCTTATGGTTCGCTACCGACCGTGGAAGTGGACGGCAGGCGTATCCTGCGGCTGCTCCAGTCCGACAAAAAGACCATGGCAGGCGTGCCACACTTCATCCTGCCGACCGCGATCGGGAACGTCGAAGTAATAAATACCGTGCCCCGGAAAACTGTGGTTCAGGCGGTCGAAGAAATTAAGCAACTGTCAAAGGCACGATGAATACTGTGAATCCAGACGATTCGCGCAATCCAACGTCCGGCGATGCCGAGGGCCGGGTTGTGGGCGCCGCGCCGGTGGGTGCCAGCGATGAAGCGTCCGCGGCTGTGGCTGTGCGCGATATGTTCAGCTCCATCGCACCGAAGTATGATTTCCTCAACCATGCGCTCTCGATGAACGTCGACCGCTTGTGGTGGAACCGAACCGCGCGGATATTCGATTCGGTCCTTACGCGGCCGAACGCCCAGGTGCTCGACCTGTGCTGTGGAACCGGCGACATGACATTTGCCCTCTACCGGCGTATGAACGGCGCATCAAAGGGCTTAGTAGGCGCCGATTTCTCGCATCCCATGCTGGTCAGAGCAAGAGAGAAGACTGGCGAGCGGCACATTCGCTGGGTCGAAGCCGACGCGCTGAACCTGCCGTTTCCCGCCTCGCAGTTTGACCTGGTGACGGCAGCGTTTGGGTTTCGCAATCTCGTCAACTACGACCGCGGTTTAACCGAGATCTATCGTGTACTTGCAGCCGATGGTGAGATCGGCATCCTCGACTTCGGAGAACCCCAGGGACTCATCGGCGCCGTCTACCGCGTGTACTTCCGGCACGTCCTTCCTGCGATTGGCACGGTGATCTCGGGAGTGCGCGGTCCCTACGCCTATTTGCCGAGATCGGTGCAACGATTTCCCGCTCCGGAAGAAATGCTACAACGAATGCGGGCGGCTGGCTTCCGCGACGTATCGTGGACTCCTTACACATTTGGAATTGCAGGTTTGTACCGAGGAATGAAATAGCTCAGGCGGGGCGAACGTGATTTAACGCTTCTGCTGCCCTAACTACGTACGAAGCTGTCGCGCAGCGCATCCTCGACGGAGTATTGCATTACCCGCGAGTAATCCGGCCCCAGGAACTGCTTCAAGCGCGTCGTGTCCACTGTGGAGGAACCGATCATATAGGGCACCGCTTCGGGTGGTATCGATGAGATTCCCCACTTCCACAATATCCGCAAAATCAACCGGTAAACGGCGCGGCTCGGAACACGCGTAATCTTGGCCTGGGCAATCTCCGCACAGGTCTCGATCGAGAGCGGCTCGCCGTGAGCAGCCACGTTCAGGATGGTCACTGGGGGATCGCTGGGCGGCCGATGCAAAAGATACACCAGCAGGCGTGCCACGTCGTCCACATGTACGAACTGAAGGCGCCGTTCATCAAATTTCTTGCCGCGCGGAAGTATGATCGGCAAACGCTTTCCTGCCGCTCGCATGCGTGCCGCCCGTGGGCTGTTGCCCAGTGGAGTACCCCGCAGCGCACCCACCATGTAATCCTGCATGGTGGCGCCCGTGAAGATGTGTGGCCTGAGGATGTAGGCGCGGCAATCACCCATGCTCTCGGCGCGATAGCGCACCACCTCGTCACTCTCACGCATGTGGATCGCGTACGGAAGCGTGTGTGCCCGAAGAGGGAAGTCTTCCATTACCGGCCCCGGGGTCTCAGGGCCGTAGGCGGAGACGCTGCTGGGAAAGATGAATTGGCGGACATGTCCACCCGTGCGATTGACGACACTGATGGCTTCCATGACCCGCGCTGTGCCGGCTACGTTGATCTGCCACATGCGCTCAACATCGAGAACTCCGGCGCGCTGCGGTTCGACCACGAACGCGAGATGTACGACGGAACGGGCGCCGGTGTGCCGAAGCAGTTGCGTGAGTTCGCGGCATGACGATTCATGCCCCAGGTTCATCGCATGGAATTCTATCGCCTGCGAAGGATCGGGTGGGTGCAGGTCCACGCCCACCACACGGAACTCCGACAACATAGTCAGGAGCCTTGTCCCCAGGCTTCCCGAGACTCCCGTCACCAGCACAGTTGCCGTCGGCTGCGTCATTGCATTACTTGGGCGGATTGCCCGATTGCGGCGGACTACCCGGACCCGGACGGCCTCCCGTGGCCGGAGAGGGTGTAGCCGGTGGAGGCCCAAAATACGCGTCGTTCAACACTGGCGCGGCGGATTTTCCAATTGCTTCCAACTTGTCCTGCAATTGCTGTTGCTGCAAAGTCTTAACGATCGAGTCCTTCACATCGCTCAACGGGATTTGCCGGGCGGACACGACCTTGTAGAGATAGGTCGCAGCCGGGTCAGTATAGGCCTGCGAAACCTCGCCTGCCTTCAATTGAAATACGCTTTCCTGATTCACCGGCAGACTACCCGGGCGCCTGGCTCCCATATCGATCTCGGGCGTAGATGTTGCCGTGATGCCGGCAGACTCGAAGGCAGACTGCTGGAGCTTGACCGGGTCTTCGCCAGCCACCCAGCGCTGCCGAATTTTCTCGGCCGCGGCGGCCGCTTGTGCTTCGCTGGTCTTTGGTTTGTCGGCAGTTCCCGGGTTACTCGGGATAATGATCCTTTGCAACGTTGCTTCCATGTACTTGGAGCTGTTCTGGTTGTAGTAGTCCTGAATCTGCTGTTCGCTGGGATGGGCGAACTGTTCTGTGTAATGGCGTTTCAGCCCCTCCGCCAGGACCTGTTGACTTACGAACTGGATGATCTGCTGTACATTGGGATCATTCTCCAAATGAAGGGCTCGAGCTGCATCGGAAAACACCAGCAGCCGTCCATAGTTCGTTGCGAAGCCGCGCTTGGCCTCCGCTGCCATGTCCGGCTGCAATGCATTGATGATCTTCTCGAATTGCGCGCGGGTGACCGTGCCGACGCAATCTTTGGCGGGCGTAATGTCGCCTATCGGCTCGCAGCCGCCTTTCAAGGTGATGACAGGCTGGTCCATCCCAACGGTACTGGAGCTTACACTCGACACACCGCTATTGCTGCTTCCAGCCGCAGCCGCTCGCGCCGGGTCATGCAGTCGAGGCAGCGGCGCACCGCCCGGACTGGCGGTCTGTGCATAACCAGCTGTGACGAGAACACACGAAAGCGCAAGAACCGTTATGATCTGACGTTGCATGAAGGGTATTCCTCCGGGAAAGGGTCTCTGGTGGCGCCGTGGCAATTACAGAAAATCGTATCATAGGAAGCCGAACCCCTTCGCAGTTGAAGGGCGTTCCGGTCTGAGTCATCCGTACTGTTATGCCCAAGTCCCCCAATATCGCTGAGCGGCAGGCGGAGAAGCGGTCCGTTGCGCTGAATTCCGTCTATGCCGCGGTGGCAATTACCAGTTTGAAGATTGTCGTAGGAGTATCCACCGGCAGCTTGGGAATATTGTCGGAAGCGGCCCACTCAGGCCTTGACCTCGTGGCCGCGGCGATTACGTACCTGTCGGTTAGCGTCTCCGACAAGCCCGCCGATGCCGATCACCAGTACGGACACGGAAAAGTCGAGAATTTTTCGGCGTTTATCGAAACCGCCCTGCTGTTGGCGACTTGCGTCTGGATCGTCTATGAGGCCACTAGGAGGCTTTTCTTTCACTCGGTCGAGATTGAACCTAGCGTTTGGGCCTTCGTAGTGATGGCCACATCGATGGTTGTTGACTTCTGGCGCTCCCGCCGTCTGAAGCGAATCGCCGACAAGTATGACAGCCAGGCATTACTGGCGGATGCGCTCCATTTCAGCACCGACATCTGGTCCAGTGCGGTGGTGATTCTTGGACTGTCTCTGGTGCTTGCGGGGCGTACGTTCTCGGTTCCATGGCTGGCGAAAGCCGATCCCATCGCAGCCCTGGTTGTTGCATGCATCGTGGTGTATGTCAGTTGGCGCCTGGCGCGGCAGACCATCGACGCGCTTCTGGACGGCGCTCCGGCGGGTGTGCGGTCAAAGATCATTGACAAAGTTTCCCGAGTCGACGGGGTGCTGGAGATTGATCGCGTCCGCATTCGTCGTGGTGGCAGCAAGTATTTCGCCGATGTTTCCATTGCCATGTCAAGAAACGTGACCTTCCAAAAATCGGAGCAGGTTGCCAACGAAGTGTCATCGGGTATTCGGGAGCTGTTGCCAGAAGCCGATATCGTAGTGAACGCTATAGCGCGAGCCAGCCGAGGGGAAAGCTTGTTCGATCGCATCCGGGCCGTGGCGACCAGGAACAATCTCAACGTCCACGACATCAGTGTCCAGGACATCCACGGGTTGCTACATGTCGAGCAGCACGTCGAATTGGATGAACGCATGCCGCTAAAGGATGCCCACGACAGGGTCACCCGCCTGGAGAGCGAGATGCGCCACGACATTCCCGAAATATCGAGCATCCTGACGCACATCGAGAGTGAGCCAGCGACGATTGAAACCAGCGATGGCGTAGTGGATGCACCCAGCTTTGAACGTCGAATTCAGTTGGCCACGGGGGATTTCCCCGAGGTCGTTGATGCCCATGATCTTATGTTCAAGCGGGTGGCAGGACGGCTCTACCTGTCGCTGCACTGCACCATGAAAGACGACCTTCCGCTGGCGCGGGTGCACGATATTCAGACCGCGCTCGAAAGCAGGTTCCGGCAGGAAGTGCCGGATCTGTTCCGTGTCCTGATCCATCCTGAGCCGCAAACGGACAACCGGCGCTAGCCATAAAGCTCAAAATAGTTTCCGCAAGTCGCGCCGGAGAATCTTGCCCGAGGCTGTCCGGGGAATACTCTGCACAAAGTGGATTTCGCGCGGCATTTTGTAATGCGTGAGCCGCTCGGCCACAAATTCACGCAGGCTGGCCGTAGTCGCTTCGGTTTCGAGATGGCCGTCGCGCAGAACCACGAAGGCACAGGGAATCTCCTCGGCCGCCTCATCAACCCGCGAAACCACGCCGCAGTCGCGCACCGCAGGATGCTCGAGCAATACGCCTTCGACCTCCGCTGGCGCGATCGAGAAGCCCTTGTACTTCATCATCTCCTTACGGCGATCCACGACGAAGTAGAGACCTCGCTGATCCACGCGCACGATGTCGCCCGACCAGTACCATCCATCCTGCATCACGGCGGCAGTCGCGTCGGGTGATTTCCAATATCCCAGCATGAACTGCGGACCACGCATGACCAGTTCGCCGAGTTCGCCCTGTGGGACATCGTTGCCTCTTTCGTCCAGCACGCGACACTCGGTTTGAGCGACAGGGCCACCAATCGAACTGCCGTCATAGAACTCGGGATCGAGGTAGCCCATGTGCGTGACCGGCGAAGCCTCGGTCATGCCGTATCCCTGGCGGATGGGAATGCCCGTCGACTCCGTGAAGCGTCGCGCGAGGTCTGGCGCCAGTGGGGCTGCGCCGCACTTCACCCAGCGAAGAACATGCTCGCGCGGGAACTTCCCCGCATCGAAGGCGTGACAATAGGCCAACAATGCGGGCGGAACACAAAGCGCCATGGTCACGCCTTCCTCAACGATTGTTCTTAGCGACGCTTCACAATCGAAGCGGGGCATGAGGACGACGGTGCACCCGCGCATCAGGGAGAGATTTAGTCCTACTGTGAGTCCGTAAATGTGGTACATCGGCAGAAAACAGAGCACCACAGCGTTGTCGCCAATTGATCCGGTCTCGCCCGATGTCAGCGTCTGGTACACGTTGGCCACCAGATTGTGGTGCGACAGCATCACACCCTTCGGCAACCCTGTGGTGCCGCTGGAGAAAGGTAGAGTCGCAATCGTCAATCGTGAGTCATGTTGCGGTGTCGGCAAACTGCTGCGTGAGTTTGACGAGTAGAGTTTGCTAAACGGCTCGGTGCCGCCCGACCCAGCGGTGCGGATGGCGAACACATTTCGGAGCGCGGGCAGACCCGACAAGTTAATGCCATCCAAAAGCGGACCGTCGCTGATCAGCGCGACAGCGTCGGAAGTCTCCATCTGATGATGTACCTCGCGGTCGCGATACGTCGGATTCATTGTCGTGGGAATGGCGCCCGCCATGGTGGCCGCGTGGAAAGCCACGCCGAATTCCCAGCAATTCGGCAGGTAGATGCCAATCATCTCGCCCGGGCGTATGCCGGCGGTGACGAACCCGTGGGCTGTGCGTTCAACCATGTCAGCGTACTCGGCATAAGTGATGCGTCGCGGCGGCGTGCAAGCGGTGTCCACGATGGCGATCTTGTCGCCATGTTTTCTGCACGAGTCGAGAACTACGTTGTGAACGAACTTGCCTTCAGGATCGTCGTAGAGTTCGGTGCGAAGCGGAGCCATGCGAAGTGTCATAGGGAGCCGCCGGAGAGTTTAGCAGGTTGCGGGTGCAGCGCAACAGGGTGATTGTTGATGTTGCATCGGATGACAACACATTCATCGCTCCAGATAAACTGGGACGGAATGCATTATTTCGCACTCATCGGCGGATTGCTTTGCCTTGCCATCTGGATCTACCTGCTACTTGGCCACGGCGGGTTCTGGAGGGTGGCGAGTCTACGCGCCGGAGTGCAACCGCTCGCGGGAATTGAGCGCACAATTGCAGTGGTCATCCCAGCCCGTGACGAGGCGGACGTCATTGGTCCGACAATACAGTCACTGCTGCGACAGACGCGTCTCGATTCCATTCATGTCTTCGTGGTCGACGATCACAGCTCGGACGGAACTGCCGAGGTCGCGCGGGAAGCGGCTCGCAACTGCGGACAATCCGCATCGCTGGACGTGATTACGGGCAGCACGCTGCCTGCAGGATGGACGGGTAAACTCTGGGCCCTAGAGCAGGGGATTCAGCAGGCCATGCGGTTGCGCCCGAGCTTCCTGCTGTTGACCGACGCCGATATACACCACACAACTGACAATGTCGCAACCTTGGTTGCCGTCGCTGAAGCCGGTAGTTTCGCCCTCACATCGTTCATGGTTAAGCTGCACTGCCAAAGCCCGGCGGAACGACTTCTGATTCCTCCCTTCGTGTTCTTCTTCTTCCTGCTCTACCCCCCAGCCTGGATTCGCGATCCGCTCCGCGAGGTGGCAGGAGCTGCCGGAGGTTGCATGCTGATTCGCCCAGAGGCGTTGGAGCGCGCAGGGGGCATCGCCGCCATTCGCAGCCAAATCATCGATGACTGCGCATTGGCCCGGGCCGTCAAACAATCCGGCGGAAAAGTGTGGCTTGGCGTGACTCCGGACGCCTGCAGCACCCGCGCCTACGGCACCTTCGGCGAAATTGAAAGGATGATTGCGCGCACCGCCTTCAACCAGTTGCAGCATTCGGCCTGGCTGTTGCTGGGCGCAATGGTGGGGTTGACGATTACCTATCTACTCCCGCTGGGCCTACTGTTGAGTGGCAACGGGATGCTGGCCGCGGTGGGAGTAGCAAGCTGGCTCCTGATGTCCGTCGCTTTTGTCCCGATGGTGCGGTTTTACGGTCTGAACCCTGCATGGGCTCTGACCCTGCCATTCAGCGCTTGCTTCTACATGCTGGCGACGCTCCACTCGGCGATCAAGTTCTGGTCAGGTCGCGGCGGGGAGTGGAAGGGACGCGCCCAGGACACTGGATCCACCAACTAGACGCCCAGTGCCTCGTGAATGTGGGCGACCAGCTCGGGCACCTCTGTTTCCACGTCCACGACGATCGCATCAAGTGGTTCTTCCAGCGCGGCAAACTGACTGGGCAAAAGGTTCGGGTCCATGTAGTGCCCGTGGCGCTGGGCAAGTCGCTGCACTATCAGTTCTCGGCTGCCTCGCAAATAGACCAGCCTGACTTCCGGACTGACCAGCAACTGCTCGCGGTAGGATTGCTTCAGCGCGGAACACGCTAACACAGCGTTGGTACCCGCATTCAGCCAGCCGGCAACCACGTCGTGGAGAGAGGCCAGCCACGGGACCCGGTCGGCATCGTTCAGCGGAACGCCTGCCCGCATCTTGGCCACATTGGCAACCGAATGAAAGTCGTCGGCGTCAACAAACTGCCATTGCAGAGACGCAGCCAGGGCGAGGCCAATCGTGGTCTTGCCCGATCCCGTCACTCCCATGAGGATGATTACCATCGCTCAGTCGGCAGCCGCTTGCTTTTCCGCGACACCGAGCACGAAGTGGTCCATGGCGTAGGCAAACCCGTCCTCCTCATTGCTCTTGGTCACGTACCTGGCCTGCGCCTTGACATCGTCAAGAGCGTTGCCCATGGCGATGCTGACGCCGGTTTGCCGGAACATGAGAGCGTCGGTGTTCATGTCTCCGATGGTGGCGATCTGGCTGGTGGGTATGTGCAGCATTTCGGAGAGCGTCAGAGCAACCTGCCCTTTGTTGGCCTTCGCATCGGTTACGTCGAGATAGTACGTGCTGGAGCGGGTGGCTGAGATGGACGTGCACGGGAGCCCGGCCATCTGTTTTTCAGCCGTAGCCAGCGCTGCAGAGTCGTCGCTCACGCCAACCATCTTGAGCACATGGAACTGCGACATATCGTGCGTATGCAAGGGTGTCGCCTTGCACTTCATGAGTTCTTCCTGGTGCTCCACGTGCAGTCCTGCGGGATTGCTCACGTACCACTCCGTGCCAGCGTACACCCACAAATCAAATCCGCCCTGGAAGATATGGTTGGCAACCTGCTGCGCATCCGCCGGAGCCATTGGTAACTGGTGCAGCACGGTTTCATCAGGAGCGACAAATAAAGCGCCATTGAAACACGCGATGGGCTCGCAAACGTGGAGTTCGCGAACCAGTTCGCGGGTCAGTCGGGGAGGCCTTGCGCTGGCCAGAGTAAACCGCATTCCAGCGTCATACAGGCGTAGTACCGCGCCAGGAGCTCCGGGCGTGAGCTTCTTGTCGTTATCGAGTAGCGTACCGTCGATATCGCACAGCACGAGAGCCACGCCTTTTGTCGGTTTCAAGTCCGCCATCACAGGTCCCAGCCGTCGCTCCGGTCCAGGGAACGCCAGCGCTGGCGATCATACTGAATGAGAGAGTCGGCGTTCTCGGGCCCTTCGCTTCCCGCAGCATAATTGGGGAATTGCGGTTCGGGGAGTTGCGTCCAGGCCTCCTCGATGGGCGTAATGATTCGCCATTCCGCCTCGACCTCGTCACGGCGGGTGAACAGGGTTGCATCACCCCGCATCGCGTCCAGCAACAGCGTCTCGTACGCCACTGGGGTGGCCGTCCCAAACGTATCGCGGTACGAAAAGTCCATGTTGACGCGGCTGGCGCGCATCTGCGAGCCCGGTGTCTTGGCCCCGAAGTTCAGCGAGATGCCTTCGTTCGGCTGGATTCGCATGGTGATGACGTTGTGATGAACGTCGCCCGGGTTTCGCGCAAACAGAGCTTGTGGCGTGCGCTTAAAGTGGACGGCAATCTCAGTGAGCTGATTCGCCAATCGTTTGCCGGCACGCACGTAAAAGGGAACTCCCGCCCAGCGCCAGTTATCAACATGAAACTCGACCGCAACGTAGGTTTCTGTGTGCGAATTGGAATTCACCCCCGGCTCCTGGCGATAGCCCGGAACTTCCACGCCGTTGACCTTGTCCGGCCCGTACTGTCCACGAATGGTGCGCTTCGCCACCTCGTCCACAGACATCGGCCGAATGGCACGCAGCACTTGCACCTTCAACTCGCGCACGGAGTTGGCGTCGAACGATACCGGCGGCTCCATGGCCGTGAGCGTTAGCAACTGAAGCAGGTGGTTGGCCACCATGTCGCGCAGTGCTCCAGTTTCTTCATAGAAGGCCGCACGGCTCTCGACGCCCAGGGTCTCGGCAGCGGTGATCTCGATATAGTCGATGTAATTGCGGTTCCAGATGGGTTCAAACATCGAGTTTCCAAACCGGAACACCATGATGTTCTGGACCGTTTCCTTGCCCAGGTAGTGATCGATGCGATAGACGGAATCCTCGTCGAAGACCCGAGAGACGATTGCATTCAAATCCTGGGCGCTCTGCAAGTCATGCCCGAAAGGCTTTTCCAGCACGATACGTGTCCAGCCATCGCTGTTGTGCGCAAGTCCGGATTGGCCAAGTCCCTCGACGATCGGCGGAGCCAGCGATGCCGGCGTCGAAACGTAAAAAAGCACATTCTTGCTGGCACCGTCCTTCTGCATCTCCTCGATCTTTGACTTCAAGAGCGGATAGAAGTCCGAATGGTTGGCATCTCCGACGAGATAATGCAGGCGCTTCGCGAATTTGCTCCAGTCGTCCTCGCTATAGTTGCGCGCATCTTTGGACTTAGCTGTACCGTCGTGCATCCGCTCCCGGAACTGTTCATCCGTGAGTTGGGTGCGTCCGACGCCGAGGACGACAAAGTTCGGATTGGTACAGCCAATGCATGCCAGGTCGTAAAGTGCTGGGATGAGCTTGCGTCGGGTCAGGTCTCCGGTGCCGCCGAAAATAACCAGCAGGCAGGAGCCGGCCTTCGGCAAGTTGGGCTGAGTAATTTTAAATGGCTCGGGCTGTGTTGCCGTACTCACTTCGTACCTCCGGGCGGTCGGGGAGATTTTTCGAACAGAGTCGTCCAGTTCGTGTGGACGAAGCCAGCGGTCGGGCGATCGGCGCGCTGATAGGTATGGGCCCCAAAAAAATCGCGTTGCGCCTGGGTCAGGTTCTGCGGCAACTGCGCGCTGCGGTAGCTGTCGAGGTACGAAAGTGAAGCTGAAAGAGCAGGAACTGGAATCCCCATCTGCACGGCGGTTGCAATCAGCTTCCGCCATGACTGCTCTGACCTGCGCATCCACGTCATGAATTCGGTGTCGAGCAGCAAGTTGGGAAGGTCGGGCTGACGCTCGAAGGCCCGCATGATCGAGTCCAGGAAGCGCGCTCGGATAATGCAGCCGCCCTTCCAGATGCGCGCCATTTCGCGTAAATTAATGCCCCACTCCGATTCCTCCGAGCCAGCGCGGATCAGGCTCATACCCTGCGCATAGGAGCAAATTTTCGAGGCGTATAAGGCATCATGTACAGCTTGGATGAGCTCTCGTTTCTCGCCACTAAACGCTGTGTGGGAAGAGGAGTGGATCAACTGGCTGGCAATGACGCGCTGTTCCTTCAATCCCGAAATTGCGCGTGCGTCAAGTGCGGCGGTGATAGTGGGGACCGGCACCTCAAGCTCGATCGCGATCTGGACCGACCACTTGCCCATGCCTTTCTGCCCCGCTTTGTCGAGGATCATGTCAACCAGCGGTTTGCCCGTCTCAGGGTCGGTCACACCAAAGATTTTGGCGGTGATCTCGACCAGGTACGACTCCAGCGGTCCGCGGTTCCAATCGGCGAAGATGTCCGACAATTCCTGGGCGCTCAGGTGCAGCGCCTTGTTCAGGATTTCGTAGGCCTCGGCAATGAGCTGCATGTCGCCATACTCGATGCCGTTATGCACCATCTTCACGAAGTGACCGGAGCCGTCCGGCCCGACATACGTAACGCAAGGTCCGGAATCGCTCTTCGCGGCGATGGACTGGAGTATGGGAGCAATGTGCTTGTAGGCTTCACGGGGGCCTCCCGGCATCAGGGACGGGCCGTGCCGCGCGCCCTCTTCTCCGCCGGAGACGCCCATTCCGAAAAAATTCACCATGGTCTGGAGGGCGTTACGTTCGCGGCGAATAGTGTCCTTGAAATAGGAATTGCCGCCATCAATCACGATGTCACCCGGCGCGAGGTAGGGGGATAGCTTTTGCAGCGTCTGATCGACGGGATCGCCCGCCGTGATCATCATCAGGATGCGACGAGGTCGCTCCAGCGCCCGGCAGAACTCCTGGAGCGTCTTTGCGCCTATGAGTTGCCGTCCGGGGTTCTTTTGAAGTAGGCGGTCAACCCACTCGGTTTCCAGGTTCCAGACCGCCACCGTGTGTCCATGGTCCTCTACATTCAGGGCGAGGTTTGCGCCCATCACGCCCAGTCCAAGCACGCCAAACTGCGCCGTTCTGACCGCGGTTGTCGTTGGCATGAGTGTCGCCTCCTTGCGTGCGTCGGTGCCCGCAGCGGCAAATGCGTCTCGTAACCCTAAGACTTCGTCTTGCTGATGACCTCGCGCGCCTTGGCCACTACGTTCTCAACCGTGAAGCCAAAGTGGGTCATCAACTCCTTGATGGGAGCCGAGGCCCCGAAATCAGTGTGCCCGACAACTTCGCCGCAATCTCCCACATATTGCTTCCACCCGAACGTAGTTCCGGCCTCAACCGCAACTCGAGCTTTCACCGCTGCAGGCAATACTTCGGCCTTGTACTCGGCAGTCTGCTTTTCAAACAGTTCGAACGACGGCATGGAAACGACCCGCGCCTTGACGCCTTCGGCCGTGAGCTTCTCGTAGGCGCCTATGCAGAGCTGGACCTCGGAGCCCGTCCCGATCAGGATGACGTCCGGAGTGCCCGTGGAATCGGCCAGCACATATGCACCCTTGGCCACACCCGCTGCGGAGCCGTACTTCGTGCGGTCGAAGGTCGGCATCGCCTGGCGGCTGAGCGCAAGCACCACGGGCTCGTGCTTGAGTTGCATGATGTAACGCCAAGTCTCCGAAACCTCATTGGCGTCCGCGGGACGGAAGACCAGCAGACGCGGCATGGCCCGCAACGACATCAGTTGCTCGATGGGCTGGTGAGTTGGCCCGTCTTCACCCAGCCCTATGGAATCATGCGTATAGATGAAAATTACCGGCAGATCCATCAGGGCAGCCAGGCGAATCGCCGGACGCATGTAGTCGGAAAAGATGAAGAACGTTGCCCCATAGGGTCGCACTCCTGACACTGACATACCGTTTAGAATCGAACCCATGGCGTGCTCGCGGATGCCAAAGTGGAAGTTCCGACCCGAGTACTCGTCGCGCTCGAAACTTCCCCCGTCCTTGATCAGGGTCTTCGTCGACGGCGCGAGATCGGCGGCACCGCCAATCAGCCACGGTACGTTTTTGGCCACCGCGTTCAGCACCTTGGAATTCGATTCGCGGGTGGCAACGCCCTTGGCATCAGCGGAGAAGGTAGGAATGTCCCTGTCCCAGCCTTGCGGCAGTTCGCGGCTCGCGATCAGGTCCCATTGTCTGGCGAATTCAGGGAACGCCTGCGCCCATGCCTTGTATCTATCGTTCCACTCCTGCTCCAACTTTGCGCCGCGCTCAACGGCTTTGCCCATGTAGGCTTTTGCTTCTTCCGGCACCAGGAATTGCGCGTCCGGCGGCCAACCGTAATTGATCTTGGTGAGGCGGATCTCTTCCACGCCCAGGGGCTCGCCATGGGCTTCGGCGGTGTCCTGTTTGTCAGGAGCGCCCCACCCAATGTGGCTGTTCACGATGATCAAGGTCGGACGCTGGGGTTCCTTTTGCGCCGTGCGGACAGCGCGATCCATCTCGGCAAGATCGTTGACGTCGCCAACGTGCTGCACATTCCAGTGCCACGCGAGAAAACGCGTAGCCACATCGTCGGAGAAGGCCAGCGAGGTGTTCCCTTCAATCGTGATGTGGTTGTTGTCGTAAAACCAGATGAGGTTTGACAGCCCCAGATGTCCTGCAATCGACGCAGCTTCGTTCGAAACGCCTTCCATCAGGTCACCATCGCCGCAAACTGCATAGATGCGGTAGTCAAACAAGTCGTGGCCGTTGCGGTCGAACTGTGACGCAAACCAGCGCTGGGCAATCGCCATCCCGACGGAGTTGCTTACACCCTGTCCCAGCGGGCCAGTCGTCGTCTCCACTCCGGCGGTCAAGCCATACTCGGGGTGTCCGGGCGTCTTCGATCCCCACTGTCGGAAGTTCTTGAGATCGTCGAGCGTCAAATCATACCCAGTGAGATAGAGCATGGAGTAGAGCAGCATGGAGGCATGGCCGTTGGACAATACGAAGCGGTCGCGACCTGCCCAATGCGGATTGCGCGGATTGAAGCGCAGGAAACGGTCCCAAAGCACGAACGTCAGCGGAGCCAGCGCCATCGGTGTTCCGGGATGGCCGCTGTTGGCCTTCTGCACCGCGTCCATGGAGAGCGTGCGGACCGTGTTGATGCAGAGTTGTTCTAAGTCTCGCACCGCCTTGGCTGCGGCGATGGCTTGCTTGTTGTCCTGCGCGGGAACGCTGGCTTGGCTACTCACTCGTGGTCACCTTTCTTTCAAGAGCTTTGGGTTTGCTGGATGATTTCTACGCTAAAATCCTCACCCTGCCACTGGGACTGCTGCGGCCAGTAAAAAGTGAAGCGTATAGGAGTGCTTTGCGATGATGCAACCTGGATGTCCGCGTATTCGATGCCGATGGAGGTCGGAGTGGATGCGGTGTCGTGCTTGGTCGTCCATTCGTCATCGCTCCAATGCAGCAGGAACGCCGACGACGCTTGTATCCTCAACAATCCTCCAGCCGGCACGCATTTGACCTGGCGATTCATCTTCCATATTTCGATGACCGGCCGCGGCGTAGTGTCGCGGTAACGCCCGGCGACCGGATCGATCAGGTCGAAGATCTTGCCGTCTGCGACCGACCGCAACAATTTCACGTAATCAGCGTGGGCCCACATCAAGGGATCGGCTGAACCGGTGGCTTTGCCGAAATACATGAAGGCGCGCGGAAGGTCTGGCGCGTCCCAGACTTGCTCGGGAATCAATCCTATCCCGGTGGAAAAATTCTTCACCGCCTTCAGGTAAGGATCAACGTCGCGCCCGGCGGACAGTTCGTACGTGGCGCGTTCCAGCGTCAGCAGCGGCCATGGCCTTCCCACGCCCCAAACGTCGAACGGGCCGCCATCGGCGCGCTGACCGTAGCCGTCATGGTTGTAGCGCTTCCAGCAAGGTCCATTGGGCGTGTCAACTTTCAAAACCGCGTCAATCACTTTCAGCGACTGTTCGACCAAAGGATCGCCGGGTTTCCGGATTCCGAAGCGCACCAGCTCCAGAAACCCAGCGTCCACAATGTCTCTTGCGGGGTACTTGTACTGGTCGCCCGGGCGCTGGTTAGCAAGAGTCAAGACACCCGCATCAGGGTCTTCGTCACCGCAAGCTCCGTGCGAACTGACTGCGGGATTGATGCGTATGTAATGCCGAGGGATTCCTGGAACCAGTGTGCTTTGATTGGTCACCGTCCACTTTTCGATGTGGGACTCGAGAAAGTCGGCGTAGGTGCGGACGAAGTCGGCCGTGTGATTGTCGCCGTGCGCCTCAAGAAACTCCGCTCCGCAAATCAGGCCTGCAATATTGGACGCCAGCGTCGAAGGTGAGTAGCCACCAGCCTCTTCCCATCTGTCCTGGGCTGTGGCTGGCCCCTGCCGGATGAGAAACCCACAAGCCCGCTGCACGGTGACGTAGGGATCGAAGTCGCGGAGGGCATCCGCCTTCCACATGCGCCATGCCAGCATGATGGGGAACGAGACCTCGTCCAACTGGGTTCCGATCCAGTAAGGCCGCCCGTCGATCCAGAAGTTCTGGTAGAAGCCGCCATCCTCGCGCTGTGTAATGGCCAGGTAAACCAACGCACGTAGGGGAGTCGTCGCATCTCCAACCGCAAGCAAGGCGGTCGCACCATTGACCATGTCGCGTGTCCAAACCAGATGATATCCGCCCAAGTCGTCGTCACCCTTGTCTTCGCCCCACGGAATGCTGAGGCTGGCGATCATGGCGCCCGGATAGATCTTGTCTTCATGGGCGAGCAGCAAGTTCACGCTGCGCTCGAACAGCGTCGAGTCATGCTCGGCAACCTTGTTGAGCAGCGCAAATCGCTTACTCGTGCGATCCCACTGGTCATTGAAGTTTCGCAGCTTCGCGTCGAATGGAATGCTCAACGACTGATAGACCATGGCGCTGGCATTATGACGGGTGTGTCCGAACCCGAGGCCGAGAGTGAATTCCGTTCCGTGAGAAAGATCAATTTCGGCCGTGAGCGCAATATTGCCGTCCAGCGCCACGTCATACTGGTAGTCCATCTTGAAATTGTGCGCAAGATCAGTCCATCCGTCATTAACGCCCACATAGCCGCAAGAAAGTCGCGAGAAGGGCAGGGTTGCCGCAATCGCCAGATAGGAAATACCGCGGTGGGCCAGGAGGAAACGTCGGCCTCGCGCCTCCACCACCTCACCGTTGTTGTGCATCCCTCCAATCTCGAGATGGGGGGCGCACAGCACGTAAAGATGTAGCTTACCTACCCACGCCGGGGCTACGTTGAACCGGGTATGGACCAACAGGCAGCTCAGGTGAGGGTCACCGATGACCTGTTTTTCGATGGTGTATCGCCCCTCGGGATCGGAGTTGGTGACTTTGAAGCCCAGCGCCGCGCTGCCTACGCAGTCCAAATGTGTCTGCATATGGCGACGCTCGTCATGGAAGAATGTCTCCCCGTCTGTCACCAGGTACTGAATATCGCGGATTTGAGGGGTGTCGATGGTGGGGTAGTAAATCTCGGTGATCACGCCATTGGCGATGGTGTACCAGACGCGGCTGGACACGGCGTAAGCGGTGCCGACTGCGTCCTTCGCTCCGCGCGTCCACCGAGGAGGAATCCCCGGACCATGTGGCGCTGGACTTATACCCGCCATGACAGACTCTCCCTGGATTAGCTGGTGGTACGCGAAGGCCGACTTCTGGCTTATTTGCATCCCGTGGCGCGCTCTACCCACCGTCCAGAAACGCTCGACGGCCGCAATTAAGCTAGCGCAATAGTGTAACCCGAGTCTTCCCCTTAGGATTCCGCCCCGGCCAAAACCTTGATCGCCCTCGAAGCGGGTAGTGATTCTCTGAGGCTGCTGAGTCATAGTGACTCAGATCGAAGACGCAGATAGACAATCTAGGCCATCGTCGCGACAAAGCGTTGCTTAACGAAATTCTTAATCTCCTGGGTGCGGTCAGAACGAAAAAGCCCGCCCCGGACACGAGGCGGGTGTCAGCCAAGTAGCAGCGCTTCCTACTTCTGTGAGGCAGATGGCTTCATGGCTTTCGATTTGCCGGAGGCCGGCGCCCCTGTCAATTCATCGGCTAGGGCATCGGCGTGATAAATCTTCCGCAGCGATTCGAGAATGGCGCGCGAGTCTGTTGAGACCGAGCGGCCGACAACGTCGTCATAGACGAAGTTCCACGGCAGCGACTCGATATTGCCGTCGAAAATAATGCCGACAACTTCAGCATTCTTGTTAATCATCGGGCTGCCCGAATTGCCGCCGATTGTGTCCGGCGTTGACGCTGTGTCGTAGGGCGTCTTCAAATCGATCGAAGACTTGGCTTTGATCCAGCTTTCCGGAAGTTCATACGGGGGCTTGCTGCCGTGCTGGGACGCATGCTCGTAGGCTCCGCCCATGGTAGTGAACCACGGTACGTGTTGGCCCTTCAGTTCATAGCCCTTGACATCGCCATAGCTCAACCGCAGCGTGAAGGTGGCATCCGGAGGTACGCTCAGTCCGCCCTGGGCAAAGCGTATTTTCGCAATGTCGCCAGCACTCTTGCGCAGTACCGAGTCGACATCGTCGTCGTAACGCTTCCGCACCGCCCGGGTGTCGGGATCGATGGCGCGCATCATGACGATCATCGGATCGGTGCTCGCGTCCACCGCCGCCTTGCCGCCTTCGTACAACTGTTTGCGGAAGGCCACGTCCTGCAGTTGAGTTCCCTCGACGACCTCCTTGGCGCGCTCCTCAGGGAACTTGCCTGCCGACGCCTTCTTGACCGCATCATTGTCGGCACCAAGCACTTGCTGCATTTCGCTCAGACTCTGTGCCAGTTGCACCTGCTGCAGCGACTTGTACACCGGAGCGGTGGAGAACAGGCGCTGTTCCAACGAGGGAAGTGCAGAATCCTGGTAGCCCCGCAGGCGCGCGCCGTTGGGTTTTTCCTTCTCAGCGGTTATGCGCACGATCATCCGCGCATAGCTCGCCAGCGAGCCGCGGAAGCCGCCCAGTTCTTCCAGATAGATGTAGGGCTTGTAGAGTTGCTTCTGAACATCGACAGCCTTACTGATCTCCGCCCACGGATCGCCGTACTCTTGTTTTAGCTTGGCGTCGCCGCTCACAAACTTACGCAGGCTTGTTTCTTCGGCAGCCTTCATGTCCATCAACGCCTTGTCATGGAGGCCGCTGTTGTAGCCGTCGTAGGCCTTGGCGGAATTCTGCGTCCCGAACAAATCGCTCTCCGATTGGCGCGCATTTTCCTCGGACTGCGCCTTGTATTTCTCCAGCATCGCAACCCGGTTGGCCAACGACTTCATCAGCACCGGATACTGGTAATCGCGCAGAAAGTCGAGCTGGCCCATGGTGAGCAATCGACTCGTCCTGCCAGGATGCCCCGACACGAACACCAGGTCACCCTCTTTCACGCCCGTTTTTGACCACTTCAGGTAGTCCGAAGTCTTTGCCGGCTGATCGTTCTCATAAGCGCGGAAGAACGAAATGTCGAGGTCGTACCGTGGGTATTCGAAATTGTCGGGATCGCCGCCGAAGAACGCGACGCTGAACTCCGGCGCCATGACCAGGCGAATGTCGCTGTACTTCTTGTACATGTAGAGGTGATAAAGCGCGCCCGAGTAAAGAGTTACCACGTCGCAGCGCAACCCGTTGACGGAGCACTCCTTCTCCAGGTTCGACATGACCTCGCGTTGCGCCTTGCCGGCTTCGGCCGCTGACATGCCGGGCTTCGACGCTGCGTTCACCTTTGCGGTCACGTCCTCAATGCCTTGCAGCACAACAAATTCCACGCCCGGACACTTGGGCTCCTCCGCGCGCGTCGGGGCGTAAAAGCCGTTCTTCATGTAGTCCTTTCCCCCGGTGGAAAGGTCATGGATACAGCCCTGCGCGATGTGATGATTGGTAAAGATCAGGCCATCGGGCGATACGAACGAGGACGACCCGTTTGGGGCCCGGGCCGAGGAAAGTCGAACATGATCAAGCCACTCCTGCGATGGCACAAATCCGTACTTGGCTTTCACCTTATCTTTGGGAAAGGCGTTAAACAGCCACATTCCTTCATCGGCGAAAGCCATGCTGCTGAGTGTCAGAGTAAGGCCAAACAGGAAGGCAATAGTGCGCTTGGTCATAATGACTCCGAACGCGGCCAAGCCGCAACTTGAATGGCCCGGCCCACAGAGGGGCACGGACGCGATAAGCAAACTCTTAAATATATGCCCTTGGAAGGCGGGCGGCAATCGACGGCGACGCGTAAACTGGACTGTTTCCCTTGTGGGGAGTACAAAAGTTGGTTGCGCAATTTTGTGACTCCGCGGAGCCCCATGCCGCGCGACCTGTCCTAAAATCTTAAAAACGAGCGGTTCGACAGAACTGAGCGAGGAATTCATGTCCAGTATCCTAAACACGCCGAAGGGCCTGGAGGGCGTGACCGCCGTCAATTCCAGCGTCTGCTATATCGATGGCGACCAGGGCGTGCTCGCCTACCGCGGCATCGATATTCACGAACTTGCCGACAACTCGAATTTCGAAGAGTGCTGCTACCTGCTTTGGTTTGAACATCTTCCAACTCGTTCCCAGTTGCAGGAGTTGAAGCTGAACCTGGCGCGCGAGCGCAAACTCGATGCCTCCATCATCAGCCTGCTGAACCAGGCGCCCAAGCATGCCCTTCCTATGGACGTGCTGCGCACCATTGTTTCAGCGCTCTCGTACTACGATCCCGAAGAGAAGGTGAACGACGCCGACGCCAATGTTCGCAAGTCCATCCGCCTGACCTCGCAGATCGCCTATGTAGTTGCTGCCTACGATCGCATTCGCAAGGGCAGGCCAGTCATTGAACCTGATCGCACGCTGTCGCACTCCGCCAACTTTTTGTACCAGTTGAATGGCGAGATTCCGAGTCCTACGGCAGAGCGGGCGCTGGATATCGCTCTCATTCTGCACGCCGATCACGAGCTGAATGCCTCCACCTTCGCCGCTCGCGTAGTTGCCGCCACCCTCAGCGACATGCACTCAGCGGTCACGGCCGCCATCGGTGCTCTGAAAGGCCCACTGCATGGCGGAGCGAATGAAGCGGTGTTCCGCATTCTGGAAGCCATCGACTCCTCCGGCGCAGACCCGGTCGATTATGTGAAAGGCATGCTGGCGCAGAAGAAGAAGATTCCCGGATTCGGTCATCGTGTTTACCACACGGAAGATCCTCGCGCCACGCACCTGCGGACTATGTCGCGTGACTTGGGCAACTCCAGTGGCATTGCGAAGTGGTTCGAGATCTCGCGCAAAATCGAGGAGTTTGTGGTCGCCGAGCGCAAGCTCAATGCCAACGTGGATTTCTACTCGGCTTCGACGTATCACACGCTGGGGATCGATATCGACTTGTTCACTCCGGTATTCGCGGTGTCGCGCATTTCCGGCTGGACCGCCCACGTCATGGAGCAATTGAACGATAATCGACTCATCCGTCCACGCGCCGAATACCAGGGACCGATCTACCCCAACAAGTATGTGCCCATGGAGCAGCGATAGTTTTTTCGCTTCCAGCACAGGCCCGCGTCGCACGGCGCGGGCTTTTTCTCGCCCCCGAATGGGTATTCAGCGGTAAGTTCGTTGTTCGGAAACTTGCCGCCCTAAATCGGAATCTAACTAACACGATAAAATAGGTTTAGCGATGCGCAGGGTGTACCTCGACAACAACGCGACCAGCCCCCTTCTGCCTGAGGTGTTCGAGGCGATGAAGCCGTGCTTCTTTGAGAAGTTCGGCAATGCCTCGTCCATTCATCAGCAGGGGCAGCAGTCACGTTCCGCCGTCGAGCAGGCGCGTGAGCAGGTTGCCGAGTTGGTGAACTGCCGCCCCGCTGAGATTGTCTTCACCAGCGGTGGCACCGAAGGCGATAACCTCGCGCTGTTCGGATTGGTAAAACCGGGCGACCACGTAATTACCTCCGCCGTCGAGCACCATGCCGTATTGAACGCCTGCAGGCGTTTGGAGGAGATCGGTTGCGGGGTCACGTATCTTCCGGTGGACGGATGCGCGCTGGTCGATCCCGACGACCTACGGCGGGCGATACGTCCGGGCACGAAGCTGATCAGCATTATCTTCGCCAACAACGAGACCGGTGTATTGCAGGCCGTAAATGAGATTGGCAAGATTGCGGCGGAAGCGGATGTGTACTTCCACACTGACGCGGTGCAGGCCGCCGGTAAAGTCCCCATCGACGTGAAGGTGATGCGTTGCGATCTGCTGACCCTGGCGGCGCACAAGATGCACGGGCCGCAGGGAGCAGGCGCGCTGTATGTCCGCAAGGGAACGCTGCTGCAGCCGATGCTCTATGGCGGACGCCACGAGCGCTCGCGACGGGCTGGAACCGAGAACCTTCCCGGCATCGTCGGGCTGGGCAAGGCGGCGGAGATCGCTCGCCAGGGATTTACCGACGGCAGCGTCGAGCGTCTGGCCGCATTGCGTGATCACCTGGAGAACAACATCGTCAAAGGCATCGACCAGGTTGGCGTGAACAGCGCAGGCGCGCCTCGCGTGCCCAACACGACCAACATCGTTTTCGACTGCCTGGAAGGCGAGGCCATGGTGATTGCGCTCGATCTCAAGGGCTTATCCGTTTCAACTGGAGCCGCGTGCTCGTCGGGGGCCATTGAGCCTTCGCACGTTTTGACCGCGATGGGATTGTCACCTGACCGCGCCCGGGCGAGCCTACGCTTCAGCCTCGGCAAGCAAAACACCGCCGCCGACGTCGATTTCGTGCTGCAGTTGATTCCAGAAGTGGTAACAAGGTTGCGAGACTTGAGCCCGGTGTACAAGAAAGTTGTTCGATAGGACTGATTTGCTTTGAGCCACGAAAACCAGACCGTTGCCGTAGCCATGTCGGGCGGTGTCGATTCATCGACCGTCGCGGCCCTGCTCTGCGAGCGCGGCTACAAGATCATCGGCCTCACCCTGCAGCTCTGGAATCAGCGTCGGCTGTCTAGTCACGATGGTATGCCCGAAGCCGTGCAGGGGCGCTGCTGCTCCATCGACGACGTGTACGACGCTCGGCATGTCGCCGACAAGCTCGGCATTCCTTACTACGTCGTCAATCAGGAGTCGCGCTTCGAGCACGACGTGGTGCGCCCCTTCGTCGAGGAGTATCTTTCTGGACGCACTCCGATTCCGTGCAGCCTTTGCAACAACCACCTGAAGTTCGATCAGCTGCTGGTTACCGCACGCCAGATCGGCGCCGACCTGCTCGCCACTGGACACTATGCGCGCAACGAATACGACGAGCGCTCCGGGCGTTGGTTGCTGAAGCGGCCGGCAGACCGTTCGAAGGACCAGACTTACTTTCTCTTCGGACTGACGCAGGAGCAATTGAGCCGTACGCTGTTTCCGCTCGGTGAGATGTGTAAGCCCGAAGTCCGCGAGGAAGCGAAGCGCACTGGTTTGCGCCTATTCGAGAAGCCCGATTCGCAGGAGATTTGCTTCATCCCGGGCGGCGATTACAAGAAGTTCCTCGACGCCTATCTGGAGGAGCAGGGCGAAGAAATTCCTGATACCTCCGGCGAACTGGTGACGACGACTGGCGAGGTAGTAGGAACGCATAGCGGCATCCATAACTTCACCGTCGGCCAGCGTAAGGGTCTGGGAGTCGCGACTGGATCGCCGCTATACGTACTGGAAATTCGCGGCGACAAGCACCAGGTAGTCGTCGGAGCCGGAGAGGACTTGCTCTCGTGCACGCTGCGCGCCAAGAAGTTGAACTGGCTGTCCATCGCCGATCTTCGCGAGCCGATTCGTGTGCATGCCAAGATTCGGCACCGTCACGAAGCCGCACCCGCGACCGTCGAGAAGCGCGGCGACGACGAGGTACTCGTGACCTTCGATGCACCGCAGCGCGCCATCACGCCCGGCCAGGCGGTGGTTTTCTACGAAGGCGACGTCGTAGTCGGCGGCGGCTGGATTTGCTAGAGCGCAAATGGCATATCGTTGAATGGTCCGGGTAGTGCGGCGCTTTAGCGCCGCGCTAGTGATCTCTATTCAGGTTCGAGCCGGCTTCAACCGGCGGCAGTGTTGTTGTTCTTGCAATAGAAAAGGCAGCGCTAAACCGCTGCCTTCCGTTTCCATGCAAGTTCCTAGACGAGTTAGATAAACATCTCGTCCGATGGACCGCCGTTTCGTTTTCGCTTCTGTCCGAAAAACGTTCCTAGTCCAGTCGTGATCCCTTGCACTAGGCCATTGGCATGTCTCACCGGAGAGGTCACCGTATGCGCCACCTTTTCCGTGGTGTCTTCGACCGAATCCATGGCACGAGTCACCATCTCGTCCGCGCGAATGACCTGCAAACGGGCGCGGTCGAGGATGTCGTTCACCGTGCTCTCGACCCGACCAATCCCGGCGTGCGCGGTTGTGGTAATCGCGGCTGCGTTGTCCAGGACTAATTCCACCTTGGGAGCGGAAGTTTCCAGGATCCTCTTGATGTCGGCCTGAATGGCTTTTCCGTTTTCCAAAACCGGAAAGGCCTGTGCCTTGATTTCATCGGCGGTGGACTTCAGGTGCGTACTGAGAGCACGCAGGGTGAAGAACATCCCCGCCAGGATGAGCATTTGGAGTACAACCGCAGCCGAAGTGACAGCGATAAAAATCGTCAGCTTTTCGTCCATGTCTGTCCCGGTCCAGCGGCGCTAACGCCACGGGACCTTCCCGCTATAGTTTGGTGGCTGCGGTTTCGCCTTCGTCGGTGGTGGTCTCACGATAGGCCTGGCGCCCAGCCTCGTAGGCAGTCCGGATCTGGTCTTTCTGCGAGTTCAGGTAGTCGCGGCCTTTATCCGCCCAGGTTCCCGCTTGCTCGCGGGCTTTCTGCGCGCTCTCTTTCACCACGTCGCGGCCCTGCTCAGCGGCTTCGCGAATCTTCTGCCGGGTCTCTTCGCCGGTCTTCGGCGCATAGAGAATTCCCAACGCTGCCCCGATGCCCAATCCAGCCAAAAACCACAGGATTCCGCCACCGTCATGGTCTGCCATAATTGCCTCCTTCAAGAATGCTCACGAAACCGGATGTTAGCACTCGCACCTGAGAATTACAAACCGCTGAACACCGTATTTCGGCTACAAAAACTTCCTTAGAATCGCAATCTGTCCGGCGTGATAGATGTGATGCTGGATAATGCCGTGCGCTTCAACATAGATGGTTTTGTCGCGTCCCGGCGGTGTCTCGTCGAGTCGCGCGGCATCGAGTTGAGACAGGCTCTGCCGGAAGTCGGAATTCGACCGCCGCAACTCGGCCAGGGTGGAGTTCCAGTTCTCGTCCGTCGCCTCCGGCATGGCGGGGAAGTTCAACTCCTCCGCCGGTCTGTCTGGCATATTGTTGATCCGGCGATAAACCTGGGTCTCCCAGAACGTCATGTGGGCCACGAGCTCCCAGATGGTGTGGGCATCGGCTCCTGCGCGCCGGGCCGCGTGATCGGCTGAGATTCCATCAAGAATCTTCCAGACCGGATCGCCATGCCAGGCGTCTCCGTTCATGGCCCGGTCGTACTGATCGAGAATGCGTTCCACTTCTGTCATCGCCGGCTCTCCTAACCTGCAAAAATTGTAATACAGGTTAGGGCTTCTGTGTAGGCCGTAACAGTACCTCGCTGACAAACGACCGGGCCCGTTGGGTCACCAGCATGGTCACCACGTGCGCGACATCCTCGGGCTTCAGCATGCGGTCAGGGTCTTTACCCGGATGAGGCCTGAATTCGGTGTTCACCGATCCCGGGCACACCAGGCTAACGCGAATGTTATGCGCCCTCAGTTCTTCCGCCACCGAGTACGTCAGCCCATTGAGCGCCCACTTCGAAGCGGAATACGCCGCTCCGCGGGGCAACGGGTTCTTGCCGGCCAGGGACGAGATGTTAACGATGTGCCCGGCGCCCGCCGCGATCATCAGGGGAACGACCGCGCGCAGCATGTAGAACACTCCGCGAACATTGGTGTCGAAGATCGCGTCCCAATCTTTGGGATCGAGTTCGTGGAGCAGGGAAGGCGGGCCGCCGATCCCTGCATTGTTGACCAGGATGTCCACGCGGCCGTACTTTTCGCGTAACCGCGTGCCCAGTGCCGTTACGGACACAAGATCGGTCACGTTGCACACAATGCCTTCGCACGCTGGTCCGTGAGACGAGAGTTCACGGGCCGCAGCGTGGACCCGGCTTTCATCCCTGCCGGTGATCACCACCGTGGCCCCCAGGCCGGCCAGGGCGGCGGCGATTCCTAGACCGATTCCTCCCCCGCCGCCGGTGACCACTGCGACCGAGCCAGATAGGGTGGATGTAGGGCCGGACTCCATAATTGGCTCCTCCTAAGTTGTATTTCCCTGAACCGTTGCCGCCAGCTTATAATCGGCTGGTTCGGAAATCCGTTCTCCAGTATTGTCGAAACGCCGGAATTGCGCAGATTGGTAAGCGACTTGCCATAGGCAAGATACCTACTTATAATCCCCCTCTCCGCACTCTAGTGCTATTTCCCAATGCGTGGCACGGAGTGCGGACGAGAGAATGCCTTGATCATCCAGACCTGGAGCCTGCAAGGACTGCGTCTGAACGCGTGAAAGTGTTTTTGTGGCTGGGCGAACGTAATCATCATCAGTTCCCAAGACTCTAAGGAGCCAATCGAAATGAAGAAGTTGCTAGTAATCATGATGCTGGTCTTCGCAATGGCGGGAGCAGTAGTCCGGCAAGCGGCAGCTCAGGCTGCGGCTGCGCCGGCCGCGGCTGCGCCGGCCGCACCAGCGGCTCAGAAGCCGCAAATCAAGGACCCTGCGGAGTACAACGCGTATGTCAATGCGGTGCAGCAGGCCGATCCCGCTGCCAAGGCCCAGGCGATCGAGGCTTTTCTGCAGACCTACCCCAACAGCGTAATGAAGGAAGACGCTCTGGTCTCGCTGATGGGCGCCTATCAACAGGCCGGCAATGCCCAGAAGACAGTTGACACGGCCAACCGCGTGCTCCAGGCCAATCCCAACAACATCCGGGCATTGGCACTGCTCACGTACTACTACCGCACCATGGCTTCGCAAGGCGGCGCCGACGCGGCCAAGAATGCCGATCTGGCGACGCAGTATGGTCAGAAGGGTATCGACGCTCTGCCCAATACGCCCAAACCTGATGGTATGAGCGACGCCGACTTCACAAAGTTCCACAACGAATTGAGTGCCATCTTTGAAGGCGCAGTGGGTTTCGCCGCATTGCAGAAGAAAGATCTGCCAACAGCGCAGAAAGATCTGCGCGGGGCGGTTGAGCATGAGTCGCAGCCCAACATCGCCGACATCTATCCGCTGGCAACCGCCGACCTGGAAGCCAAGCCGATGAACCCAGAAGGCTTCTGGTTCATCATCAAGGCCTCTGCGCTGGCGCAGGGCCCCGGACAGCAGCAAATCCTCGACTACGGGCGCAAGAAGTACAACCGTTATCACGGATCGGAAGACGGCTGGGCCGATCTGGTCAAGCAGGTGCAGTCTTCACAGGGCGTAATGCCACCTGCTGGTTTCACCGTCGCTGCGGCGCCGCCACCGCCGTCGCCCGCCGAGCAGGCTGCCGATCTGGTGAAGAGCAAAGACCCCAAGCAGATGACTTTCGCGGAATGGCAACTCGTCCTCTCCTCGGGCAACGCTCAGGCCTCCGAGACGGTCTGGAACGCGATTAAGGACAAAGCGGTGAAGCTGGCAGCCAACGTGATTACTGCTTCGCCCACGAAACTGACCCTGGCGGGCAGTGCCGACGATATCGACGAAAAGAAGGCCGATATCAATCTGACCATGGCAAAGCCTATTTCGGCGAAGTTCGTGCCTGCCGCCGGTACGCTGACTCAGTTCCAGGCAACCGTCTCCAGCTACAGCCCCACTCCGTTTATTCTGACCATGACGGAAGGCGTGCTTCTAGATAAGGCGGGCAACCCAATCGGGACGGCCGCCGCGGCACCGGCGCACAAAGCGCCAGCTAAGAAGCAGTAGTTGGAGGTCGAATGGCAAGAACAACGGGTGCTGCGAAGCTCCCGTTGTTTCATGTCTGAAGAAGTCTAAGGTTAGCAAACATTTGTTCGCGTGCGCGCCAATTCGGCGACCTTAGCGCGCAGCTCGCTTGTCGAAGGGCAATGGACGGGCGCTCCGCGGCGGGCGGCGCGTGCCATGGCGCACAACCTTAACGTCGAGTTCCAATTCGGCAATGGTGCGACTGAGTGTGTTGCGGTGCATGCCCAACTGGCGGGCGGACTTACACTGGTTACCCTTGTTCTCCTGCAGCACCGTAAGGATGAATCGCTTCTTGAACTCGCGGACCGCTTCCGTATAAAGAATTCCACTTTTGTGCATCTGCAGTATCAGGGCTTCCAGTTGGTCTTTCACAGCGCCTCTCTCTTAGCTTTCCATTAAGGGTCCCAGGGGACCCAGCGTACTAGTTCTTGTGTCCGTCGCCTGCGTGCTGGATGTGCTCCGGAACCGTCCGCAGCAGGTTCCAACCGTCGCGGAACCGTTGTCGCAACTCCGCCGGGGCTGCCCATATCAGCGCGCGCCCGGTAACCAGCATGAATGGCGCAATCCGCGAATCCTGGATCCAAGGGCTGGTAGGACTAAACGCCGCCAGTGCCAGCACCACGACGGTGCACACAATAATGCCCTTAAGAAACCCGAACAGCCCCCCCAGCAGACGGTCCATCCAGCGCAGGCCGACTCTTTCCACTGCCGACCGGGCAATCTTGCCGGCCGCGCCTCCCAGCAACATAACGACGAAAAATACCGTCAAAAAACCCGCGATATCCGCAGTCCACGCAGAGTTCACGTAGTGCGAATAAAATGCTGCAACCCGCGGATACTCCCATGCAGCGATCAGGTATCCAACGATCACTCCCGCGAACGAAAATAATTCGTAGAAGAATCCCTGCCCAATCGCCCCTAAAACGTTCAGCAGAATGACCAGCAGGATCATCCAGTCGAGGACAGAGAAGCCCAGCATTCAGTCTTCTCCCCTCACGCTGGCAGCGGATGCCCAGTCAACTGCGTATAAGCCTCTACATACTTCTCGCTGGTCTTTGCCGCAACCTCTGTCGGCAGCCCTGGTGCAGGTGGCTGCTTGTTCCAGTGGATCGACTCCAGATAATCGCGCACGTACTGCTTGTCGAATGACTCCTGGGCCCCGCCCGGGTGGTACTTGTCCATCGGCCAAAAGCGCGAAGAATCGGGAGTCAACACTTCGTCGGCCAGCACCAGCCCCTTGGGCGTGTGGCCGAACTCAAACTTGGTATCCGCGATGATGATGCCACGCTTTTCGGCATAATCTGCCGCGGTCCTATAAATCTTGATGCTGAGGTCGCGGAGCTTCTCGCTCAACTCCTCGCCCGCCAGGCTCACCATGCGCTCAAACGGAATATTCTCATCGTGGCCGCTGGTCGCCTTGATGGCAGGGGTAAAGATCGGTTCGGGCAGCTTGTCTGATTCGCGCAGTCCCGCGGGCAACTTGATGCCGCAAACGGAGCCACTGTTCTTGTACTCTTTCCATCCCGATCCCGAGATGTATCCCCGCACCACGCACTCGATGCTCACCATGTTGGCGCTGACCACTAGCATCGAGCGCCCACGCAACTGGTCGGCGTATTTCTGTAACTCTGCCGGATACTGCGCAATGTCGGCGGTCGCCAGGTGGTTGGGGACAATGTCCTTGAGAAACTCAAACCAGAACAGCGAGAGCTGCGTGAGTACGCGTCCCTTTTCCGGGATGCCGGTGGCGAGCACGTAGTCGAACGCCGAGATGCGATCGCTGGCCACAAACAGCAGGTGATTGGAATCGACCCGGTAAATGTCGCGGACCTTTCCGCTGGCGTAGAGTGCAAGTTCTGGAATATCGATTTGGAGAAGAACGTCGCTGGGTTTTGTCGTCTCTATCACTGTCTTGCTCTGATCGGAAAATTCGATTGGCGGTAATTGTAATTGCCCGGTGGCCTTTGTCAACGCACTCAAGAAAATATCGAAATGGTCCAGAAGATTTTCGCTGAAAAGTTCTTGACAGAATACCGTGTCCCGCGAAACACGCATGGATAGTGGATTTCGGCGTGTTTGACAATTGCAGGCGACGATCGTGTGGCTCCCAGTTCGGCGGGCGTCAACAAAAGTCTTTGTGACTGAACAGCCTGCTTCCTGTCAAGAACTTTCTGTAAAATGCTGCTGCTGCAGTTTGATCAATCGGCAGCCGAGCGTCGGACAGTGCGGGCATCCTCCAGGAAACGGACTTCGGGATCGCCGATAACGCCGCCCAGCTTCATGGCCTGTTTGAGATCCTCTGAACCCACGAACCTGCGGGCGCGATCAAGACTGTCCCAATCGAAGAAGAGGGTTACTTCGCGGGGGTCGTCCACCGAGACCATGACCCGTGCTTCGGTTTCTCCTGCTGCCTTCCTTACACTAAGATGCGCGTCGAAGGCTTCTTTCCAGCGGCTGTAATCCGCGACTTTATGCCGAACGATCATGTGAACCATGAGTGGTCCTCCAAGTAGTGACGAACTTCAAGGATACGAAATCCCCGCTCGATTGGAAACCTCCAAATGCACCACTCGCTGTGACGTCAGACACAAATAAGCGCATCCCGCCGAGCCTCGTAAGGCGCGAGCATTCGGCAGTCGGGAACAAGGTAATGAATCCCCGATTACGCTATACTGCGGAGCAGTTCCTTTCGGAGAATCCATCGTTGCCTCGCCTGATTACCCGCTCCTCGGACATTCATGCCGCCGGTTGCTTCGCCCTGGAAGACATTCCCAAGGGCACGGTCGTGCTCGAATACACAGGTGAACGCATCACCAAGGAAGAGGGCGACGTCCGCTACGACGGCCGTCCCTTCACCTACCTCTTTGGGATTGATGACGGAGCGATCGTCATCGATGGCCACGGCATGGCCATGTTCGTGAACCATTCTTGCGATCCGAATTGCGAGACGGATGAGATCGATGGCCGCATTATTATCCAGACGCTTCGGGATTTGAAGGCTGGCGAGGAAATCACTTACGACTACTGGCTTTACGACGGGGAGGACGAAGCTCCGTGCTACTGCGGCAGCAAGAACTGCCGGGGCAGCATGTACTCGCCCGCCGAAGTCAAGCGGATGCAACGGGTCGCTGCCAAACAGAAGAAGCAGGCAGAGCTTGCGGCACGAAAGAAGGCCCGCGCATCGAACGAAGCACACCGTAGACTCGCCCGCCCGAAGGGCAATCCATAGACTCTAGTCACTTGGCCCGTTGCTGCCTGCCTCTCGGAACATTCACGACGGACATAACACCCGGATCTTCTCGCGCTTTTTCATGTGTCCAGCTCCGGCAACACCCCCGGCCTTACATAAGCCATGTTGCTAATGCCGGCACATGCATGGATCCGTAGCGTGCTGGGAACGTTCGTGCTGGAACCGCGCTCCACTCCATGGAGTGCAACCCTGCGCCTGCAGGGCTGCGCCAAGGCGGCGAGGTGAAATGTGCGCTACCCGAAAGACAGTCTGCACTTGGGCCGCGAACATGATTATCCTTTACTGCGGCAGCTTGCGCACTCCCGCTTTGCCACGCGCAGCCAACTGTTCGAATACATGCAGCTACGCGGTTGTGGCGAATGCCGCCGGTCATTCAACTGGAGAACCCAAAGGCTCATTCAGCATGACCTTGTCAGCAGACGGACGGTGCCCGCGTTGGGAGCCGAGTACGTCTACGCACTGACGACGCATGGCGCCGGAACTCTGGAAGAGATCGAGCAGCGCTTCTCGCTCTCGCTGAGTGCGGATCGCAACCAGGGAGAAGACCTGAGCGTGATCCACTCGGTCGAACTCAACAACATCGAATAGTAGTGGAACGCAGCCAGCGACTGTCGGAGCTCGAACAAGTGCTCTGGGCGATAGTCACCCTCAAGCGATTTCGCGATCGTGTCCTCACTGTCCTTTACGCCACCATGACAGAGCCGAGCTAAGGTCACGGGATCCCGTTCGCCAGCGAGGATTGCGCCCAGTATTCGGGGGCCGCTCATTCCGGTGATGCCGCTCAGGACGCGGTGAATCGAAGGCTAAAAACTCACGCCTGCATCGACGAGGAATATGCAGCAGGAATTGAAGACGATCGTGAAGCAAGGCCGACCCTAATTTGCGACAAGATAGCTATCAATGCTGTTGGGAAAGGCAGGGCCATTCGGGAGCATGACCTCTCATCATGGGAGTACACGATTCCCGGAAAGTACACGGTTGAGATGATGTTCCCGAAAGGTGATATATCGCCCGAACTCGATCGGTCGGGCTGGCACCGATCGCGTAGGCGCCCGATCCCACGCGATCTATGTCGTGCCCTGTGCGAGTGTTCCCGTTGGCTTGACCGGCAGCTCCCGTCAACAATCAATTGAGCGAGGCCGCTGGCAAGTCGAACTTCGCGAAGTTGAGTAGGCGTTAAATGGGGTGTAGATGCCGTCCTACTACGCTTACCTCTTCATATAAACTTGCGTGTTGACCCACTTTGCATGGAAGAATTGAAATTGGCCGAGGAGAGAGCGGTTTGCCACTAAACCGGGACGTGCTTTGGTACAAGGACGCGATCATCTATCAAGTCCACGTCCGCACATTCCACGACAGCAACGGGGATGGTATCGGTGATTTCCCGGGGCTCGAAGCGAAGCTCGACTACCTCCAGGAACTGGGGGTCAGCGCGATATGGCTCATGCCATTCTTCCCTTCTCCTCTGCGCGACGATGGCTACGACATTGCGGATTACAACGCAGTCCATTCAAGCTACGGAACCTTGGAGGATTTCCGGAAGTTTCTGCAGTCGGCCCACGACCGGGGTATCCGGGTCATCATCGAGATGGTGTTGAACCACACATCCGATCAGCACCCGTGGTTCCAGGAGTCGCGAAGCTCACAGGACAATCCGCGTCGCGACTGGTACGTCTGGAGCGATACCAACACCCGGTACAAGGAAGCGCGCATCATTTTTCTCGACACGGAAATCTCCAACTGGGCGTGGGACCCGATTTCGAAATCCTACTATTGGCATCGCTTCTTCAGTCACCAGCCCGATCTCAACTACGACAATCCCGCGGTCCGGGAACAGATGTGGAATGTGATGGAGTTCTGGCTCGAAATGGGGGTCGACGCCTTCCGGCTAGATGCGGTGCCGTACCTGGTAGAACGGGAGGGCACAAATTGCGAGAACTTGCCCGAGACCCACGCCGTCCTGAAGGAATTGCGACGTAAACTCGATGAAAAGTTTCCCGGCAGGATGCTTCTAGCGGAGGCCAACCAGTGGCCCGCGGACCTTCGCCCGTACTTTGGTGACGGCGATGAATTCCACATGGCGTTTCATTTTCCGTTGATGCCCCGGATGTTCATGGCGGTGAAGTTGGAAGACCGCAAGCCCATTACGGAAATCTTGCAGCAGACCCCGGAGATTCCTACCTCCTGCCAGTGGTCGCTGTTCCTGCGGAACCATGACGAGTTGACCCTGGAAATGGTCACCGACATGGAACGCGACTACATGTATGACACATACGCCGGAAACAAGACGATGCGGCTGAACCTCGGAATTCGGAGGCGGCTTGCTCCTTTGTTGGACAATGACCGAAGGCGCATAGAGTTAATGAACGGGATGCTGATGTCGCTGCCCGGCACTCCTATCATTTATTACGGCGATGAAATCGGAATGGGCGATAACATCAATTTAGGTGACCGTAACGGCGTAAGGACACCGATGCAGTGGAGTGGGGGACGGAATGGCGGATTTTCTACCGCGGATCCGGAGCGTCTGTATGCCCCTCTGATTCAGGATCCGGTGTACGGTTATCCCGCAGTGAACGTCTTACGGCAAACGGAAACCGAACACTCGCTCTTCCATTGGATGCGGCGCATCATAGCGGTCCGCAGATCGACCGGGGTCTTCGGCAGGGGATCGATTGAGTTTCTGTATCCAGCCAGTCACAGAATACTGGCCTATGTGCGGCGACTGGGAAACGAGGCAGTCCTGGTGGTCAACAATCTTGCGAGCACCGCGCAAGCTGTCGAACTGGATCTGCGGCAATACAAGGGAAATATTCTGATCGAAATGTCTGGCAAGAATATATTCCCGCGAGTGAGCGACCTGCCGTATCTGTTAACGATGGGGCCTTACCAGTTTTACTGGTTTCGGCTGCGGCGAATCTGAGTAAATGCAGACAGTGAGAACGATGTAACATGACGCGTCCACACAAGGACAGCCCGCAGCGCGTCGAACGGAGATGAAATTGGCAGAGGAGAGCTTTCTGACGGATGATTTTCTTCGCCAACTGATCAACGTCGGAGAAGTGGACATCCTTGTTGGCTTGCCCACCCACAATAACGCCAAGACTGTCGGATCGGTCGTCCACACAATTCAGAGTGACATCCTCCGCTGCTTTCCCCGGGAACGGGCCGTAATCATTAACGCCGATGGAGGGTCACGAGATGGAACTCCCGAACTGGTCACGGGCGTCTCAATCGATGACGTACGTCCGGCCTCCAACCTCTACGCGCTCCGCACGCTGCACTCAATCAGCACGAAATATGCGACCAGCCCAGAGAACGGAGTCGCATTGCGGACCATTCTGGCGGCCGCCGAACTGCTCCGCGCCAAAGCCTGTGTCATGATGTCGCCCGAGTCCGCGAACATTGAATCCGAATGGCTCGCAAAGCTTCTGCGCCCTATTTATCGCGACGGCTTCGATCTGGTGACCCCCACCTATCGCAGACACAAGTTTGAAGGCCTGCTCATAACGAATTTGGTGTACCCGATGATCCGCGCACTCTATGGGGTGAGAATCCGCGAGGCGTACACGCCTGAGTTCGGATTCTCCGGCCGTCTCGGAAGTCAATTCCTTGGACAACATGTCTGGAACGATGGATCCGGCGGCGACGGTGTCGAGCTCCGCTTTACGCTGGCCGCGATCATGGGAGGATTCCGTATCGGCCAGTCCTTCCTCGGAGGCAAGGATCACATCGAGCGACGTGGGGCAGACCTGGTGCCGGCGCTGCGAGAAACTGCCGGGGCCCTGTTCTCCACGTTAGAGGCGGACTTTCCGCTCTGGAGTAGCGTGGTCGGCTCCAAGTCGGTCCCTACTACCGGGGCCGACCCGAAAGCGCTTCTGGAACCGGTGCGGGTAAATCGGAAACGACTGCGAGATATGTTCTCGACCGGAGTTGCCGAATTGGACTCCGTCTTTCAGTCAATTCTTTCTCCCTTGACCTTGGCAGGACTCCAGCGAATCGCCCGCCTAGGAGAAGAGGAGTTTCATTATCCTGCAGAATTGTGGGTCAGGACGGTTTACGAGTTCGCCACCGCGTACCAGAAATCTGTGATCAGTCGGGACCATGTCATTCAGGCCTTGGCGCCGCTTTTTCGCGGGAGAGTGCTCACGTTCGTGATTGAGAACCGCAACGCTTCCGCGGACGAAGTCGAGAGCAATATCGAAGGCTTATGCCTTGAGTTCGAGCGATTGAAACCGTATCTGCTGCAGATATGGAAATCGAGAGAGTGAGGCAACTATGCGGGAAATGATCATCAGCGAACTGAGTCAGGCGCTGTACGAGCTTGCCAGAGGTTTCGCCCACTTCCTTCCGCGGCTCATCGTCATGCTGATCCTCACCTTTGTGGGCTGGGTGATCGCATACGTCTTAAGGGTGGCTCTGCGCAGCATTCTGCGGCTCATCAAGTTCGACAAGCTTTCAGAAAAGGCGGGCGCCTCGCAACTCCTCAACAAGGCCGCTCTACCTTCGGCGACGGAACTCTTGAGCCAGTTTGTCTTCTGGGTGGCTTGGCTCGGCTTCATTCTGTTGGGTGTGAGTGTGCTCGGGATCCTGGGGCTGCAGGATCAAATCGCCAGGTTCTTCCTTTTCCTGCCACGTCTGTTCGTAGCGATATTCATCATGTTTTTCGGAATGCTGGCAGCAAGCTTCTTTTCGCGCGCCGCGCTCTTGGCCGCGGTAAATGCGAATGTGCCTTCACCCCGGGTCCTGAACCTTGCTGTCCGCAGCATCATTATTATTTTCGTATTGTCAATCGTCTTTGAAGAACTGGGCCTGGCACAACATACAATGCTGATTGCCTTCGGAATTGTCTTCGGGGCCCTAATGCTCGGCTTGGCAATCGCATTCGGGATTGGGGGCAGAGACATGGCGCAACGTTTCCTGGAGAAGAGGTTTGTTCGCGAGAGGAAGGAGGAGAACGAAGACGAACTGTCGCCGCTGTAGCGCAGCGACAACCTCACTAAGATGGGTCCGGGGCAATACTCGCCCAGGTCCCGTCCTCGTAGGCTCCCTTACATAATGTCAACTGGCCACCCGTTGCGGTAGGATTCAATATCCTCCTTGCGCCCTTTGGAGGTTTCTGCGATGCGACTACTCAGCATCCGGCTCATCGTTTCTCTCATCGTCGGCATCACGCTTGTCTCGCTCGCGTCCTCTTATTACGAGACGCGGGGCGAGAAGAGTAGCCTGCGCCGGGACCTGGAGCGACGCGCCGAAGTATTGGGCGAAAGCCTCGCGGGAAATGTGGAACGTGACCTGGAGAAGGACTCGACGCAGGATTTGCAGCGTATCGTCGAGCACTTCGGAAACCGCGAGCATCTCTCGGGACTGGCTGTCTACGGCCTGCGGGGCAATTTGCTGGCCGTTACACCGGAGCTGGCATCCACTCTGTCTACAGTTCCCTGGATAATGTCTCAAGCCTTGCGTGAGAACCGTGGAGCAGGCGTGTTTCAACGAGTCGGCTCTGCCTCGCTGCACATCTACGCTCTACCTCTTCACCAGCACGACGAAGTCATCGGCGGCCTCGCGATCGTTCACGATGCCGGCTATATTCGGGCGGAAAGCCTTCACATTTGGCGCGAAACATTCCTGCGAGCGCTGGCACATGTGTTTCTCATCGTGCTAATCACGCTGTTGATTGTTCGCTGGAGTATCGCCGGACCTATCGCACGTACGGCGCAGTGGATGCGCGCTCTGCGGACGGGGCGAGTCTCTTCACGGCAGAACGCCAACGATCTGGACCTCTTTCGCCCCCTGGTACGGGAGGTTGCCGCCTTCGCCGAAAGCCTTAGCCAGGCGCGGTCGGCGGCCGAAACGGAAGCCCACTTGCGGGAGTCGGGTGAATCTCTGTGGACGGCCGACCGGCTGGCCGTGCATGTGCGCAAACGAATGGAGAATGGGCGGCTTTTTGTCGTGTCAAATCGCGAGCCCTACATGCACATGCGGCACGGCAAATCAGTGGACGTGGTTGTGCCGCCCAGCGGCGTGGTCACGGCTATCGAGCCCATACTGCGCGTCTGTGACGGGACCTGGATTGCCCATGGCAGTGGCGATGCCGACCTCGAAACAGTTGATGAACACGACCGGCTGCGGGTGCCTCCGGAAGATCCTCGCTACAGCTTGCGCCGGATCTGGCTGAATCCGGAGGAAGAAGAAGGTTACTACTACGGTTTTGCCAATGAGGGACTCTGGCCTCTCTGTCATATTGCGCACACCCGCCCCATCTTTCGCGCGGAGGACTGGAAATACTATCAAGCTGTAAACGTGAAGTTCGCCGACGCGCTGCTCGACGAGATGAAGGACGTGGAGAAGCCCATCGTGCTCGTCCAGGATTACCACTTCGCGCTGCTACCCCGGCTGATTAAGGAGAAAAGGCCGGAGGCGAGGGTTGCTATCTTTTGGCACATCCCTTGGCCTGCGCCGCAGGCATTTGATATCTCGCCTTGGCGACGCGAGTTGGTAGACGGTCTGCTCGGTGCCGATCTGATAGGATTCCACATCCAGTCACACTGCAATAACTTCCTGCAGACGGTGGATCGGGTTTTGGAAGCACGCGTCGACTGGGAGCACTTTTCGGTGAGACGTCGGGATCATCTCACCCTGGTGCGACCCTTCCCCATCAGTGTGGACTTCACCGATGTGCAACCGCCGGAGTCGATACCGGATTCCTACGTCGAACGTTCCTCTTTGCTTAAGGCCTTGGGGGTTGAAGCTACCTTAATGGGTGTGGGCGTAGACCGGGTCGACTACACCAAAGGGATTCTGGAGCGTTTTCTGGCCATTGAGCGTTTTCTGGAGAAGTATCCTCTCTATCAGTGCCGATTCACATTCGTGCAGATTGGGGCTCCCAGTCGCAGTCACCTCAAACGCTATCACGATCTAATGGCAGAGGTGGAAGCCGAATCTGACCGTATAAACTCGCGATTCCAGTCGGACAAATGGAAGCCCATTGTCCTTCTGAACCGGCAGCATAACCACCAGGAGATTCAAAGCTACTACCGCGCCGCGGACTTATGTCTGGTTACGTCGTTGCACGATGGCATGAATTTGGTGGCGAAAGAATTCGTAGCGGCCCGCCACGACGAAAGCGGTGTCTTGATCCTGAGTTGTTTCACCGGCGCTGCCCACGAGTTGCGCGATGCCTTGCAGATCAACCCTTACGATGTCGACCAGACGGCGGAGGCGATTCGTTGCGCTCTTGAAATGTCTCCGGAGGAAAGGAAATTGCGTATGCAGCGCATGCGGAAGAATGTCAGGGAACATAACGTTTACCGCTGGGCGGGAAGCCTCATTGCAGAGCTCTGTGAGCTCCGCTTGGACTCGTCGGAGAAAAGCACGGATAAGCCCCGGGCAAGTACTGCTGCTTGGGGATGAGGAGCATGTGGTTGTCCCGCATGGTCAATCCCATCGAAGTGGCGCGATTCACAAAGGCGGTGGCACGGTCGAAGGCATCCGCGCTGCTGCTCGACTATGACGGAACTCTCGCACCATTCTGCCTCAATCGCCAGCAGGCTTTCCCCTATCCGGGAATGACCGTGCTCCTGCAGGAGATCATCGACAATGGCCGCACTCGTGTGGTCATCATCACAGGTCGGAACGCCCACGAAGTGGGCCCGCTGCTTGCGGTTCATCCCATTCCAGAGATCTGGGGATGCCATGGGTTGGAGCGGCTGAGACCTGACGGAACGTACGAGACACCGCGCGTGGACGAGCCTGTGAGGCGCGCATTGGATGACGCAGATCGCTGGTTAAGGTATCAGGGGCTTCACAACCGTGCTGAGTTCAAGACCGGCGCCGTCGCCATCCATTTGCGCGGGCTCGACGAAGCGACTACGGAGGAAGCCCGCAGCCGGGTCTTGCTTGGCTGGGCCCCCATTGCTCAAAGTACGCCAATGGAACTGCTGGAGTTCGACATCGGCATTGAAATGCGCATGCCGGGTCGTGACAAAGGTGATTCAGTCCGTACTATCCTGGATGAAGTTGGCCCGGACGCTCCCGTAGCCTACCTGGGGGATGACGCGACCGACGAGCGGGCTTTCCTCGCTCTTGGTACCCGGGGTCTAAGCGTGCTGGTTCGCCCAGAATGGCGCGCAACTGCGGCGGCCGTGTGGATCAAACCGCCAGAAGGTTTGCGGGACTTTCTGACGCAGTGGCTACATGCATGTCGTAAGGAGCAACATCGCGGGGGAGAGAGTCTGCAGGCATTGAGTGAGTAAGGGTGCGACCAATACACCGGTTAAGCCCGTCGATCATCCTAAGAGATGTGCGCGGCGAACTGTCCGAGCCGTGCGCGCACTTCTCTTTGAATGCTTACGGGGGATTCTGTATCGGGAGCGTTTGCACCATCTCTGGCAAATACTGGGCTTCCTGACTCATGATCTCGATATGGGTATTCCGTGGCGTCCAAGCGTCCGCCATTAGCGGTAATGGACAGATTGCATTTCTAGCATTTCAGCATAGCGCCCGCCTAGACTGGCCAGTTCATTGTGACTTCCGTCTTCGGAAATCTTGCCGTCTTGAAGCACCACAACGCGATCTGCCATGCGTACCGTCGAGAAGCGGTGTGAAATAAAGAGTGCAGTCTTTCCACAAGTAAGTTCTGCGAAGCGCCGGAACACTTCAGACTCACTGCGTGCATCCAGGGCGGCAGTTGGTTCATCGAGGATGAGCAACTGCGCATCGCGGAGGTAAGCACGGGCCAATGCAATCTTCTGCCACTCACCACCAGAGAGCTCTACGCCACCTTCAAAGCGCCTTCCCAGCATTTGTTCATAGTGATGGGGAAGTCTCTCTATAACGCCCGCGGCCATGCTCTTCCGCGCGGCGACTTGGACAGCGTCCAGGTGGGTAAGGTCTTCGATTTGCCCGACTGCTATGTTTTCACGCGCACTCATCTCATAGCGCATGAAGTCCTGAAAGATGACGGCGATTTCGCGGTAAAGATCTTCCAGGTTGTACTCGCGGAGGTCAACTCCGTCCAACAGAATCTGGCCTTCCAGGGGGTCATAAAGACGCGTAAGCAACTTGACAATTGTGGTTTTACCTTCGCCGTTTTCACCGACAAGCGCAACTCGTTCGCCCGGCTCCAGCTTAAAATTCAGGCCGTTAAGAACCAGCCGGGAATTGCCCGGATAGCGGAACGAAACCTTACGGAATTCAAATCCGCGTACCATTGGCCTCGGTGCCGGCAATGCATTAGGCTTGGAATAGATGGTCGGCCGCATGGCTAGGAAAGCAAGCAGGTCGGTGAGGAAAAGTGCCTGGTCCGCAACACTCGCCAGCGCCGAAAAAATCTGCTGGATGTTGCTGCTCGCTTGCATGATCGCGCCCGAGAGAAAAGTCAATTCGCCGATCGTGAGGGCTCCGGTGATCGTCCGCCAAACAACGAACACATAAGCGCCGTAGTACCCGGCCGTGCCTGCTGTCGCCAGAAATGCGCCCGCAACCAACCGCCGACGCGCCAATCCGACATTCTCCCGGTAAATTTCATCTGACAAGCTAGTGAATCGCTTAATCAGAAAATCTCTTAAGCCGAGAAGCTTAAGTTCCTTTGCGGCTTCTCTGCTCCCTCCCAGGACGCGCAGGTAGTCGAGTTGCCGCCGGACTGGGGTTTGGCGAAAGATCGTTGCATATCCCAAGAAAGCGAAGTGGCTCTCCCCGAGAAACGCCGGAATCACGCTCAGTACCAACAGGAACATCAACCATGGCGAGAACAGAAGAATTGAGACCGACAGCGAGACCGTAGTAATCGCCTGTTGCACAAGCTTGCCAATCGACTGAATCATTCCCAGCCGGTCGGTTGCCTGGACGCGGGCGCGTTCGAGGCGATCGTAGTACACCGGATCTTCGTACGTGGCCAAGTCCAGTTCTGCGGCATGTTTCATGATCTCGATGCTGACGTAGCGGGTGTACTTATCAGCTAGCAGTGCGTCGAAATAATCGACGGAGCGGCCAAGAACGCTTCCACAGAGGGCAAGGCTGAATTCCGCTACAACCAGCCACCAGAAACCAGGTTGCACGGGTTGATGACCGGACACCACCTGCACAATGCTGTCGATGATCAGCTTCGCTATCCAGAGAAGGGCAATTGGTAGCAACGAAGCCAGCAGGCGGAAAACGAGCCCGGACGCGACCACTAGCGGGCCCGATCGCCACACGATTCCTAGAACGGGAGGCACGTGTCGGAGAGCCGAGAGACGCACTCCCCATCCGCTCCAAAAGTTTTCGTGCTCAGCAATAGGATCCATAGGATTCAAACATCACCTGCAATGCCGGCCTAGGCGAAAATGGAACGCTACTAAAAACTACCGCTCGCGCACCCGCCGAGACTGATCAGACTTGATCACTCACACTTCCACCCTTATCACCCTTCACGTTGAAGTCCACTTTGCAGCCGGAACCAATCTCTGGTTGTCAACGCTTGCAGGAATCTTGTGCGATAACGCCGCATCCCATTATGGGCATTGATCTTATCGGTGGAAGTGACCAGTCGATTGGTGGCCTAAGAATCGTTACGACGGTGCAAGGGCCGAGAGGACCGGTGTGGGGAACCAGTTGGGTAGAGTAAAATCTACACAGTCTGAGGAAGAAATGTCGTGGCGTGACTTTCAGATGCCCTGGCAGCCTGCGTTTCCGACCACGCGTCGCGTGGGCAAAGCTTAATGAAAGTTCAGTACGGTTTGAACCCTGCCCGCTGCATGCCACGGCGTGCCTCCGGACTCTTCATGAAGGTGTCCCAGACAAAGCCGGTTCTGGCATTCTCTGCCATCAGCATGGTGATTCCCGTATCGATGCCAATGTAGCTGTTGTCATACCAGCTTCTAAGCGGATTGAATGCATCCACGAATCCGTACTTGCCCCACGCGGCTGAATACTTGGACCGGATGGATCGCAGTACACGCATCGTAGGCTGCGGCAGGAAGGGCAACGAGCCCGCCGTTGCGCTCGGTACGATAGTTCCGTCAATGGGACCCATGGCAGGTGGACCACCCCAAATGACATAGCCATTTTCCGAGTCAGATGCGGTTATGCCCCATAGGTCATCACTATAGCTGGGGAACTGGCCGGCCAACTCCAGACAAAAACGGCGGTGAACATCGGTAGCGATCGCCGAGTTGTGAAAGTAATCCGCATACTTGTCTTTCTTGCCGCGAAAATCGAACCAGGCTTGCGAATACTGATGTACAAAAAGCGGAGCAAACGAGCCGATGTAACGAAGACCGTCATATTCGAACGTCAGCCGTTTCCAGGCTGACCAGGTTTGTTCCTGGAGTGGGTTGGACGCAGATCCCAGGCCCAACAGATACATCATCATCAACTCGCTATAGAGGTCCCACCGGTAAGGCAGGAAGCCAATTTCTGGGCTCCATCCGTGGGGCAGCAGAGGGGTGTCTTCCGACAACCAAGTCCAGTCTACCCGGTTGAAGATGTCGGATGCCAGTTTGGTGATCTCGAGATAGCGGAAATGCTCTCGGCAGGTAAGAACACCGCAGAGCAGGATAGCGGTATCCACCGAAGAGATCTCTGCATCCCACACTCTTTCACCGGTGTTCATGTTCGCCCAGTGATAGAAGAATCCCCGATGGTTTGGTAACCGTTGCCACAGCGAGCGAAGGGTGGAAAGGACACGCTCTCGGGCATCCGATAAAGAGACAAACCCGCGTTGTTGCCCGATGCAAATAGCTGTAAGACCGAACCCGGTGGCCGCGATACTGCCTACGATTCCGTTATCAGCGGTTTTCACGTTGCATCTGTCTCTTACGATGCCCGTTTCGGGGTTCGCCTGGTCCCAAAAATAGCGGAAATTCACCTGCTCAAGGGCGTCCAGAAACTGGTCATCGTCGGGTGAAAGAGCGGTGCGGCCGGGGGGATGCGCAGGAACAGTATGGCGTTCTTCGGCCTTGGACAAAACATCGAGAAACGTCACGAATGGCAGACACACACTCGTTCCCAAGAGATGCCCCAGTACTTTTCGCCGTGTGAACTTTATAGCGCCAGCGCCTTTCGTCCGCGTGGTATGGATGATCTTAACCGATCTCCGGATGAAGGAATCGCCCTGACAAAGTTCAATGGTACTCTCGTTGATAATTGCTGTGTTCCGGCGTTTTCACGTGACCGACAAGACGTCGTAAGATATTGCAACTGGCGGCCGGATGGCAAAAGAAGCGAAGATTGGGATTTGGATCGCATCGGTTGCGATCCTCTTGGCCATACTGACAATACTGCCTTTCTTCTATTTGCCTCATCGAAAGCCGGTGCGGCTCAAAGGGGCGGTTATTGTTCGGGACGCAGACACCCGAGAGCGACTGCCCATCGCCGACGTTCAAGTCGCGGTGAGCGGCGAAGCAACTATCGCTGCAGCGAAGTCTGATTCCTCCGGACTTTTCACCATCCAGTTGCCCGCATCGGTGAGGCGAGGGCGAGAGATCACTCTTCAATTTCGCCACCGCGAGTATCAACCTCTTGACCTGCATGAATTCGTCGCCGATAAGCTTTACATCGCGCAAATGGTGCCACTTGTGCAGAGGGTTCCCAGATCAACCAATCAGTCGGCGACGACGGTCGCACGGGTACGGGTGCGATATTTGGTAAAAGCCATGACAATAGTGAACATCGGTAGCGCGGTAAAACCATTCCAAGTCGTGAACACTGGGAATGTACCTTGCAGGGATCAGGCCCCGTGCTCGCCTGATGGCAACTGGAGAGCCGCGATCGGGTCCGCATTTCTCGACGCGGGGGTGGGGAACGAATTCCGGAATGCCCGAGTCTCATGCATTGCCGGACCGTGTCCGTTCACAAAGATCGAAAAGGATGAGTTCTCTAAAGGTGGGCAGACGATCAGGGCGTCTGCTCGAAACTGGTCCGATACGGCCACATTTCTATTGGAAGCAGAGGTATTTCATCCCATGGTCAGCGAGACCGTGCATGAATCTCAACCCGTGATCTTTGGCCGAGCGCTCGACTTCACAATGCCGGCCTCGGCGGAGGGTGTGTGCATCGAAGCAGACATAGACGGACAGACTATTGTTTTCCCGCTCGGGCCGGCTCTGTTCCTGAGCTGGGCAAATTGTGACGCTACGATCAATCGAGACCAGACCAAGGTGTATCGCTGTCGGCTCAAACCTGAATACCAGTTTCCGGTAGAATAGCGCGAACAAGCCCAACGTCAATCGTCGAATTTACTGCGAATGGCGATCCGGACAGGCTTTACGGTAGCGAGTTCGTTGCGGCAATTGCGGCTATGACTCCTTGGTAACGAAGGGCGTTTCGTGTTGGCTACTCAAAACAAATGCCGGCTTGTTGAACTGGATACGGTCAACGAAATCCATCTGTTGTGGAAGAACCCAAACGGAAACCGCCGCGTCGGAAACATCGTCCTCAGCGCGTAATCGCCGTGGAACGCCAAGTTCTCGCAAACGAAAACTCAGTCCGACGGTGCAACTCACCGGAGAACTCTTGTCATGACTGTTCGGCAGGCAGATGGCGAAACGGCATGAGTCGAAGCCTTAATTCAGATCAGTCACACCGCACATGCGCATCCTATCTGCTGATACGGTGCATTACTCCAGCACCACGCCGATCTGGCGAGAGTTGAAGGCTTCGGTCAGCTTTTTACCTCCGCGGGTTTCAGTGCTAACGTGGCCGATGGCGCTGCCACCGCACGTGACTTCTATTGCTCAATAACGTTTGTTTGTGGGCAAGCGAATCTACCAATCTCGTGTGCCGCAATATCAAGCACTTAACGGCGCGGATTCGCCGGGGGTAATTGGGCAAGTCGTGGAATGCAGCACCAACGGATCTTGCGCCTTCGCCTGGAAGACGATGGCCGAAAGCACCCGGCTTGCGGCGACACCGAGCAGCAACCCAACCAGCGACCCGCTGGCCAACAGGACCAGCCTTGGCTGGGCACCGAGCACAAGATGGCTCAGCTCGCCGAGAAACCGAGGCCGAGGCGGACAGCCAGCGTGACCGTGCGAATGCGGCGCGCCCGCTAGTGAAAACCTCACGAACCCGCTAAATCAGTTCGTGTGTTGGCCGGGCCACACGGCAATTGCGACCGAGTGGCCTGCGCCCCGTTCATCGAGTCCTGTACTATTTGTCATTCACGGCAAGCCATCGGTATCCAGACAATGATGGTGAGTATCGCATTGCCGAGTGGTGGCCTATGCCCGACGAGAAATCTGTACGGATTTACAGCGCACTTGGAATCGCGGGACTGGCGATTGGCGCCGTCCTCTTCTCGCGAACACGTCGGCGGTCAGACGTGCGTGTTCAGGATTGGCACCCAGAGAGGAACCATTTGGGTGTTGATTCAGGAGGATTAGCTGGAAGACCTGATCAGAACAATGCTCTGGTTCACGATTACCCCCCAGTCGCCGGCTCGAACCTTCATGCTCCGGCGATAGTGCCATCCTATGGCGCTCTGCCGTTGCCCCGATCAGACGACAATTTTCCTGCTCGTGTAATGCTATACGCGCCTGGGAACAACCAGCAACGCGAGCCAGAACGGCAAACCGTTCGTTTCGAGACGAAGACTTCACACGCGTTGGAGATCAGCACTGTTCCGGGCCCCACGCCTGCGTGGTACCGCGTGCACTCTTGGATTCAGACGGGATGCGCGGTGCTTGTAGTGATCTTAGTTGTCTTCTTTGGAGTCACTCTTTCGCGGCGGCTTCAGGCCCTGACAGAAGCACAACATGGCAGCCAGTCAGCAACCCTGACTTCGCAACAGTTAACTCGAACCGAACAACGCGCCTGGGTGGGCATGATGGATGCCGTGCCTTTACCGCTTCGACCTAACGGAGGCGGATTTACCATCAAAGTGCAAAACACCGGGAAGACGCCGGCCTCTGACGTGCAGTTTTCTGCTGTGATCACGTTTGCCGATAACGACAAGTTTAACGAAGCGGAAACTCCCAACATGGGCGCCATGACACCGTTGGGGACGCTGTTGCCCGGCGCGGCTTACACGACCGACGTATGGTTTCGGACGTCTCCGGAAGCAGTGCGCGCGTTACTCAACCATCAGCAACGGGCAGTGGGATTGCTGTCGATGACCTACACAGATGTGTTCAAAACTCCTCACTCAACTAGAACTTGCTTCTATTGGTACCCCGATCTCAAGAATGTGAAACCGTGTGAGATGTTACATGAAATGAACTAGCCGCGCAGCGGTCAAGTGACACAATTGAGCCCCCCCAGCAGCCACACTAAGGCGCCGCTCTTCTTTTCTTTGATCTAGCATTCGACCGCTAGACGAATGCAGCCACCAAGACATTCCTTGGCGAGTGGTCGGCACCCCTTTCCTTACCCTGGTCCGGTTATGTTGTGCTTTGCTTTGCGGTGAGCCCTGCAACCGATCGCTGGGCCGTTCCTTTGCTAACACTGAGGGCTCGACACACCTGGGACCACGAATGGCCATCGTGGCGTAGCTCAGCCACTCGCTCTGCGTCAACGTGGGCGCGGGGCCTTCCAAACTTCTTGCCTTTCGCCCGTGCGTTTCTGAGACCTGCCCGAACCCGCTCCTGGATGAGCGATCGCTGGAACTCGGCCATGGCGCAGATGAACTCCTCTATCGTCGGCGAACAGGAGGTAATCCTTAGTCCGGCCCTTTTGGCCGGTCGTCCGCAGGATCACTGAATGCCGAAGATAGAAATACGTTCCAGGAAGTCGAAATGCCCCGCCGATTAGAGAGTCGCGCTCGGTCGCTACACCCGCTGAGAAGGCCAAGTGCAGCAGATCGTGTTCGTGGTTTGCAGCTTCGCCGTACGGAGATAATATGTGAGACCTAGTAGCGGCAGCTGCCGTTGGCCATCGCCCTCGTCCACCAAGATCGACCGTCACGGCAGTTAGCAGTGCAGGCCCCGTGGCTGTCCGCAAGGAGTGGCTGAACATGTTTGCCCGTAATTCCCATTTCCGCGTGAAATCGCTCAACATGGCTGCTGAGTTCTCCCGGATCCTAGAGAACAACATCCTGCCTTTGCTTCGCCAGCAGAAAGGCTTCAGGGGCGAGATTACGTTGTCAAATCCGGGCAATTTGGAACGGATCTCAATCAGCCTGTGGGAGAGCGAGAGCACTGCAGAAGCTTACAATGCCAACATCTACCCACAAGCGTTGAAGATCCTTTCAAAGGTGATCGATGGGACGCCCAAGATTCGGACATTTGAGTCAGTCGCCTTAAACCTGGACCACGGCACCGTGGCCGAGCGCCAGAGTCCTTGATTGCTCTTCGTGGCGCAGTACTCGTAAAGCGCCTTCCATGAGCGCCTGCATTTCATCCTCGCCCGGATAGACTGCGATGGAAGCGATCCAGCTTATGTGCTCAGTTAGCAGCGTTACCAAACGTTGCGAGTGAGCCATGCCGCCGGTGATGAGCACAGCGTTCACGCGCCCGTGCAGCACGGCCGCCATCGCTCCGATCCCCTTCGCGATTTGGTAAACCATCGCATCGAACACGGTGTTGGACTTAACGTCACCGCACGCAATGCGGCGCTCCACTTCCACCAGGTCTTTCGTGCCGAGATAGGAATACAATCCTCCGTCGCGAAATAGCAACCCTTCTACTTCCTTCTGTGTGTACTGGCTGCTGAAGCAGAGATTAACTAGTTGCATCACCGGCACCCCACCGGCGCGCTCCGTAGAAAATGCCCCTTCCTCGCGCGAATTGGTCACGTCCACCATGAGTCCGTTCTTGTGTGCGGAAACCGAGATCCCGCTGCCCAGATGCGCCACAATCAACCGAAGTGACTCGTAACGTTCACCGTGCTCGCGGGCATAACGCTTGGCCACCGCCTTCGAATTCAGGGCGTGCGACAAACACTGGCGCTCCAGCAGTGCCGATCCCGACAGGCGCGCATGCTCCGGCCACTCATCCACGCTGACCGGATCGACAACGTAGGCTGGTATGCTGGCTTTTTGCGCGATACCATACACCAGGAACGCTCCCAGGTTCGCAGCATGTTCACCACGCTTGGCGAGTCGCAACTCGGCGAGCATTTCCGCATCTACAACATAGGTGCCGCTGGCTAATGGGGGCAGAAGGCCGCCACGTCCTACCGCCGCATGAAGCTGACAGACGTTGCATCCCGCCTCACCGAGTACAGCTTCAATCTGCGCGGAGCGAAACGCCTGCTGATCGAGCACCGGGCGTTCACGAAACAGAGCCATTTCGGCGTCGGAGTGGCGGATGTTCTTGACGAAATCAGGGCGCTCGTTGAGGTACAGAGCAATCTTCGTGGACGTAGATCCTGGATTAATCGCTAGAATCCTGAATTCACCGGGCTGCAAAGATCACCCCCAGGGCGATGGAGTTCACCTTGTCATCCACGCTCTCCACCCGGGATGGAATCAGGATTGGGACCTTCGCTCCGGCGACCACGTGTGCGCACTGCGAGCCGCCCAGGTACTTCGCAGATTTTGCGAGAAGGTTTCCCGCCTCGATGTTCGGAACCACCATGCAGTCGGCGTGACCCGCCACCGGATGCTCGATGCCCTTCGCCTGCGCCGCAGATTCCAGGAGCGCACAATCGAGGGCCAGCGGGCCGAAGACCTCTACGTCACCGAACTGACCGGCCTCTCCCATGTCAGTGAGCTTCCTGGCATCCACACTCGAAGGTATCGACTCGCTGACCGCTTCCGTGGCACTCATGAGCGCTATTTTCGGACGCGCCAAGCCCAGGCAACGCATGACCCCGATCGCGTTCTGCACAATGTGCTTTTTCTGTTCGAGGTTCGGTGCAACATTCAGCCCGCCATCCGTGATACCCACCAACCGGAGGTCACCCGCGAGCTTATCCTCGAAGAGGAGGACGTCGCTCAACAGCTGTCCAGTCCGCAGCCCAGCCTGTTTGTCCAACACGGCTCGCAAAAGTTCATCGGTGCGGAGATGACCTTTCAGCAAAATGTCAACGTTGCCATCGTGCGCCATGCTGGTTGCGACGGTTGCGGGATTAGCTGTATTGACAAACTCGGCCCTGGCGATCAAGTCAGAGAGCCCAAGCGCCTCCGCCTTGATACGGATTCTCCGCTCATTGCCAAGCAGCACCGGAACTGCAAACCCGAGATGCAGGGCGCCATCGGCTGCTGTCAGGGCAACCTCGTCGTCAGCCGCCACTACCGCAACTCGTTTGGGACCCAGCGGCTGAGCGCGACGCCGCAGTTCGGCAAAACTCGTTATTTCATGTCGAGTGCGTGGTGTAGGACTTAAGACCATTACCCATTCTGGCTCGGGCGAGTGCCGCGTTGCAGTGAGGCGGGTCACACTGGTGTCTGCTGTGACCATGACGGCCGACAGAATCGATTACGACGGGTTCCTCGACGTCTGAAGCGTGCCAGGTCGCTACAACAGAAGAGCTACGCAGTGTCGGCGGAAACACTCAGGCAGGATCATAGCTGTCCTCCGCAAGAACCTCCTACAGCTCAAGGGACGCGCTGTTCCGGCCAGTATTCGTGATGTAGACCGCCCAGGATCTCCTTCGCTTCGATCTCACAATCACGTGGCAATCTGTGCCTGTGGTTTTTGGGTCCGGTCAAAGGGCTGTCCGAAGATTTCTCTGGAAGGCCCGGTCCGAGGCTGGAGTGTGGCCGTCCTTTGTTATAGTGCGTGACCCAAGAACGCAAGGTCATCTGGAGATGGCGCTCGTTCAGGGGAATCACGAAATCCAGGCACTCCCGGCGTAGGGTGCCGACCAGTCGTTCGCAATAAGCGTTCGCCGTCGGTGCCCGCATGGGAGTGCGCAAAACCTTCAGTTCAAAATCACTCTTCAGTTGCTGGTCCAACTCCCCCGAGAAGATCGAATCGCGGTCGTGGATCAGGAACTGATAACCAAGTTCACTGGGGATGGCTTCCCGGAACGGCTGCAGCGTCCAGTCTGCGGTCGGATGCGTGGTCACGTTGTAGTGGAGAATGCGGCGGCTGCCAACTTCCATCACGACGAAAACCAACAGCACCTGGAATCTGGCCGTAACCGCAACCAGAAAGTCGCAGGCGACAATTCCCCGGGCATGATTGCTGACGAACGTTCTCCAGTGTTGCGACGAGGTTCGGGTGCGCCCAGCACCGTCCAGGTGCTTCGGCCAGTACTTGCGGACGGTGCGCGGCGAAACGCAGATCCCCAACTTTAATGGCAGCTCATCGGCAACCCGCTCTTCGCCCCAAGTCACGTTCTCCCTCACCATGCGAGCGATCAGATGGCGAATTCCCTTCGGCAACTGTGGCCGGCCACCCCGCGATTTCCAACGCCAATACAACTTGAAACTCTTGCGATGCCAGCGGACGAAAGTTGCAGGGGTAACGACGGCGAGCGCTTCTTTCCAGTCGAAGAGCCGAGACCAGAGCACCATCGACAGCCGTGCCGCATCGGTCAGCCGGTGAGGCCGGACATTGTGATCCTGATAATACGCAAGCTGCTTTCGCAAGAACAGGACTTCCACCGCGACCGCTGTCCGGGGACGAGCGATGACGTACATGAACTGCCATCCATCCCGCAACAAATCCCAGATGACGGTTAGGACGGAACCAAAGTGACGCCGCCAAGC
>Ga0208478_1000025_pt1 | contig 64863 bp, 59 predicted proteins | sample NGESurdeep072012_5_FD_184462 | JGI IMG/M metagenome (GOLD analysis project Ga0208478, IMG submission 184462) | Arctic peat soil microbial communities from Barrow, Alaska - NGEE Surface sample 415-2 deep-072012 (SPAdes) | ecosystem: Environmental > Terrestrial > Soil > Wetlands > Peat ...
CGAGCGGCCAGATCTGCTCGCGCACGAACTCGCTCATCCAATCGAGCTTGCGCTGAAAGTCAGCATCGGTGGAGAAGTCCCAGGCCATACGTGCTCGGGTGGAGCCTATCGCGGCACACGGTAGGCTTGGCGCCAACGTCCTGCGTGCGTCCCGGGGGTTTTCCCGATGCCTCAGCATCACCTCGATCGGCTGACTTCCATCGACGCGTCTTTCCTGCACCAGGAGGGGCCGGCGTCGCATATGCATATCGGTGCCGTGCTGCTGTTCGAGGGGCCTCCACCCAACTTCACCGACTACCTCGACCACGTGCGCGGCCGCCTGCATCTCGTGCCGCGCTATCGCCAGAAGCTGGCCACCCCGCCGCTGGAGACCGGTCGCCCGCTGTGGATCGACGATGAGAGCTTCAACCTCGAGTACCACGTGCGCCACGCGGCGCTGCCCTCACCCGGCACCGAGGACCAGTTGTTCCAGCTCACGGCCCGGGTCGCCTCGCAGCAGCTCGACCGCACCAAGCCGCTGTGGGAGAGCTGGCTCGTCGAGGGCCTCGAGGACGACCGCTTCGCGCTCATCTTCAAGACCCACCATTCGCTCGTCGACGGTGTCTCCGGCGTCGACCTCGCGACCGTGCTGTTCGACCTCGGCCCCGAGCCGGCGCCACAGGCCGCCGACCTGGAGCCGTGGAAGCCGCGTCACGAACCCTCGCCGTCCGATCTGATCCTCGCCGGCCTGCGCGGCGTCGTCACCACCTCGGCGGAGATCGTCGCCCGGGCGATCTCGGCGGCCACCCGGCCGGCCTCGTCGTTCGGCGTGATTCGCGATGCGGCGGAGGGGATCGGCGAGATCGTCTGGGCCGGGCTCAACCCGGCGCCCGAGACACCGCTCAACGTCGAGATCGGGCCCCATCGCCGCTACTCGGTCGTGCGCCAGGAACTGGCCGAGTACAAGGAGGTCAAGGACCACCTCGGCGGAACCGTCAACGACGTCGTGCTGACCGTCGTCTCGGGCGCCCTCGCCCGCTGGCTGCGCTCACGCGGCGTGCGCACCGAGGGCCTGGAGATGCGCGCCCTCGTGCCGGTCTCGGTGCGGGCCAAGGACGACGGCGGCTCGCTCGGCAACAAGCTCACGGTGATGCGCGGTCCGCTCCCGGTCTACGTCAAGGACCCCGTCGCCCGGCTGCGCTTCGTCCGGAAGGCGATGGACGGCCTCAAGGAGTCAAAGCAGGCCGTCGGCGCGGCCACGCTCACCGCCGTCAACAACCTGGCGCCGCCGACGGTGCTCGCACAGGCCTCCCGCCTGAACTTCTCCACCCGGCTGTTCAACCTGCTCGTGACCAACATCCCCGGGCCCCAGCTGCCGCTGTACGTGCTCGGACGCAGGCTCGAGGATCTGTTCCCCATCGCCTTCCTGCCCGCCAACCACGCGCTGGCCATCGCGATCATGTCCTACGACGGCGGCATCGACTACGGGCTGCTCGGCGACTACGACGCCCTGCCTGACATCGAGGTGATCGCCGACGGGATCCGGGACACGCTCGACGAGCTGCTCGAGGCGGCACGGAGCAAGACCGCGCGTGGCGGCTCGGGCTCGGGGCGGCGCGATGCCGATCGGGATGCCGTCGCGGCCGAGGTTGACCTGAACGGCTCGGACACGGACTCGGAGTACGGCCACGAGCCGGCCAAGATCATCCCGTCGTCCAGCGGCCGCTCCAAGCACGGACCCGCCGCAGACATGCGGGCCAAACGGGCGCGCGGGGACCGGCCCGCGCGGAAGCTGCCGGACGGGTAGTGCGGGCTCGCTCCGCCCCGCTACCCCACCACCGTCACCGCCCGCACCGGATGCCGCTCCCGGTTCCCGGCTCGGTCGACCGCCGCGGAGTAGAAGCTGTACCTCGACCCGCGCCGACCGGTGAACCGGAGCGAATGGCGGCGGGTCCGCGCCAGCAGGAGCGGCCGCGCACCGGCGCCGACCCGGTAGACGTCGTAGTGATCAACCCCCGACGCGATCAGCCCGGGCCGGGTCTGATCGTGGCCTGACCAGGTGAGCGTGGCGGTGAGGCCGCGGGTCCTCGCCGGCGCGTACAGGCGCGAGACGGGCGCGAGACGGTCGAGATGCCGGATCGCGTCGAGGGCCGCGCCGGCGTTGAGGATTCCCCAGCCCAGGTTGGACGACCAGCCTTCCGCCCGGGTGGCGGTCTGCTTGAGCAGGCGCAGCACGTCGCGCAGCGACGCGTACGGATTGAGGACCCGCATCATCGCCCCCGTGGCCGCGACCTGAGGGGCGGCCATCGAGGTGCCCTGGAGGTAGGCGTAGCGGTCCTCAGCGCCCAGCGACGTACGGCATTGGCAGGGCGTCGGCGAGAGCTCGAGCTGCGTGAGGGCGCCGGGGAACGCGCCGACCAGCCCGGGCTTGGGCTCGGGACCGGCTCCGGGCTCCGCGAACTCGCCTGAGACCACCGTCCCGTAGGCCGCGAGCGAGATCTCCGAGCCGAACCCGGCGAAGCTCGCGCGGGCTCCGCTGAAGTCCGCTGCCGTGACGTCGAGCCCCAGTCCGGCGTTGACGTTCGGCCCGGTGCCCGGGGGCTGGACCACGTTGGCGGGATCGCCCTCCTCGCTGCCGGGGTAGTCGGCCGCCGCCGCCACGAGGACGACCTTGTGGGCCGCGGCGTAGTCGAGCGCGCGGACCTCGGCCGCCGGTGCCGCGCCGGCCGTCGCCATCGAGGGGCCGAAGCTCATGTTGATCGCCTCAACGTGGCGCTTGGTGGCGTCGACGATGGAGTTGGCGATGCTCGAGTCCGAGAAGTCGCTCTTCTCGATCACCAGCCGGCAGTCGTAGCCGGCCCCGGCCATCCCGAGGTGGTTGTCGGTCGCGGCGCAGGCCAGGGAGGCGACGTGCGTGCCGTGGCCGACCTGATCGGTGCCGGCGGGGCCGGTGTCGTCCGACGGATCCTGCTGGTCGATCGGCGGCACGGCGAGCTTGGAACGGAGGTCCGGGTGTGTGGCATCGATGCCTGTGTCGATGACCCCGAGGAGCGCGCCGGCGCCATGGGTGATCGACCAGGCTCGGTAGAAGCCCGCGCGCGCCAGGTACCACTGCACGACGCCGGTGAAGGGATCGGCGGCCGTGAGGGCCGGGTCGTTGGGAATCGCGCGCGGCACGTCGCGGCGCTCGGGCTCGACCGACGCCACCCCGGGCAGCAGCCGCAGCATGCCAGCGAGCGCCGCCGGCCGCATACCGGCCGGTGGGCGCACGGTGACCAGACCGATCTCCGGCACCGACCGGCCGGCGAAACGGGCTCCGGACCGGGACAGCACGGCCTTGATCGAGCCGACCGCCGCTGAGGTGGCCGCGGTGCGATCGAGCAGCACGAGCAGGTTGCCCGTGAGCGCCGGGCGCGAGAGTGCCGGCACCCCCGCGCCCCCGGTCCCGGCCGGAGCCGCGGATGCCGTGGCGCTCGTGGCGGCGAGGCCCAGCCCGGCGAGCAGCGCGATTGTCACGCGACGTCGGAACACGCTGCCAGGATAGGCGCGTCGAGATCGCGGGCGAGCGAGGCCCATGCCGCTTCCGGAGCTCGATATTCCGGTAGGCTCGGTGGCACATGAGCGACGACCTGATCGGCCCCGACGAGATCGCCTTTCATCTCGAGCTGACGGCGGCACAGCTGAAGATCGTGCACACGGCGCTGAAGTCTCTGTACGACGACCTCGGGCACGAGGAGAGCGACGTCGAGCAGATCGTCGCGGCGGTGCTCGCCAAGCTGCCCGGCGAACATGACATCCGGGCCATCGACCTCGACCGCGAGCTGCGTCGCGGCGAGCCCGCCTGACTCTCGCCGCCAGTTTGTGGCCAAGTCGCCAACCTCAGCCCCGCTCACGGGTTGTGATCTGTGGCGGGGGACCTCGGCGTCACCTGGTCCCCACCGATCCGCCCAAGTCTCGGCCGGTGTAGCCGTCGCCCCCTGAGCGGCACATTGGCGGGCGGAACCAACCGGGTGGGCCCGATGGATCGGGCCCGCCCGGTGCCTTTTCACGGCACTGGCGGGACGGCGTCAGGCCGGGCGCTGCTCGATCAGGTACGCGACGGTCCCCGAGACGAGCTCGATGCGCTCGTCGCCGACCGTCAGCGTCACCCACCGGCCGCCGGCGCGATCGATGGTCGACCTCACTTCGGCGGCGGACCCGTCGACCAAGAACTCCTTGCCCGTGGTGAGCCCCACTCGTGTGTTAGCCATTGCGGCCTCCTGGTTTGGTGAAAGCGGGGCGCGCCCGGCTCAGAAGCCGAGAGCGAATTTGGCGTCTTCGCTCATCCGCTCAGGCGACCACGGAGGGGAGAAGGTCATCGTGCTGCGGACATCCTCCACGCCGTCGAGATCGCGCACGAACTCGTCGATCTGCTCGGTTACCTGAGGTCCGATCGGACACCCGGGACTGGTGAGCGTGAAGGTGACGTCGACGGTGCCACCGTCGACCTGGACGTCGTAGATCAAGCCGAGCTCGACGAAGTCGAGCCCGAGCTCCGGATCGATCACATCGCGGAGCGCATCGGTTACTTCATCAACTGAAGGCATGGTCTGAGTCTAATCATCGCGGTCTCGGTTGCGAGACATCGTGCGCTTTCGGTAGGTTGCGGACCATCGTCGACTTCGATGATCAGCCGCCCACACTTCGCTGCCGCGGGGACGAGGACCGGAGCACGCAGGGGTGTCGCCGTCGTGCGCTGACCCGCGCGATCCGCGCCCAGGAGGACGTCGTCGTCGACCTCTCCGAGCTCTCGTTCGCCGACACCTCGCTGATGCTCGACCTGGCCATGCTCGCTCGCCGGCTGCGGGTTCAGGGGTGCGCGATCCTGTTGCAGGGCGCCCAGCCGCAGATCACCAGGATGATCGAGCTGGTCGGACTGCACCGCCTGCCCGGCGTCAGGTTCGACGGCGCCGCCCCCGTGCCGGCCTGAGTCCACGGCGCCGGCCCGAGTCCACCGGGCCGGGACACCGGTCGCACTGAGTAGCCTTGTGAGCAATGGCTTTCCTGTTCCTGCTCCTGCTCGTGGCCTGGCCGGTGGCCGAGCTGATCGTGTTCATCAACGTCGCCCAGGCGATCGGCGTGCTCGATGCGTTCCTGCTGCTGATCGCGGCGGTGCCGCTCGGCATCTGGGCGCTGCGCTCGCAGGGCCGCTCGGCCTGGCGGCGCCTGTCGACGGCCGTCGCCGAGCGCCGGACGCCGACCAGGGAGGTGCTCGACGGCACGCTCGTGCTGATCGGGGGCAGCCTGCTGATGGTGCCCGGGTTCATCACCGATGCGCTCGGGATCCTGTTGCTGCTCCCGCCGACCCGCAGCCTGACGCGATGGATCGCGCTGCGCGCAATCGAGAGCCGGTTGATGATCCAGGCGGTCCGGTTCTCCACGCGAGGGCGACGCCCCGATGACGTGGACTCGACTGCCACCGACATACGACCGCCCGGGTTGCAGCCATGAGCGCCGGCGTCCGTGAATACCGGACGGTGGCGTTCGGCGACGCCGACTCCGGCGTCTGGCTCACTGCCCGCGCCCCGGCCGAGCGCGGACCGGGCACGGCAAGCGTGCTCGGGCGAACGGCGGTGCCGGAGCACCTCGACGCCGCGATCAGTGCACCCGACTCCGAGGGGGACTGGACCCTGAGCGCAGAGGGCGTCGAGCTCGAGCTCGTGCCCACCGGCGACGCGGTCGAGCTCGAGCTCGGCAATACCGGGCTCGTCGCGATCGACCAGCCCTGCCTCGTTCGCGGCGCCGTCAGCTTCGACGGTGCCGCCCGTGAATTCGAGGTCCTCGGCCGCCGCGGACGGCGATCGCCGCCGGACTGGTCGCGGCTGGGCTCGGTCCGGGAGCTCGCTGCCTGGGTCGCGCCGACCGCCTCGATGCTGGTCGTCGCCGCCCGGCCGCGCAAGACCCGTGGCCACGAGGACGATGCGCTCGCCGCCTTCCTGTTCGACGACGGCGTCGCGACACGGGTCAACGACCCGCGGCTGTCGACCACCTACGACCGCAGAGAGCTGCCGATCAAGGCGGGCGTGGAGCTGTGGGTCGGCGAGGAAGAGAACGAGTACCCGCGCCGTGGTGCCGGCGAGGCCGCGGCCGTCGCCACGGTCCGCGAGGACGAGGGCACACGACGCACGCTGATCCCGTTCCGGTGGCGCATGGCGGGCGGTGAGGGCACCGGCGTCTACGAGCTGGCCGAGCCGCCGGCGAACGCCTCACGGGTCTGAGCATGGGCCGGATCGAGGCGGTCCTCAGCGACTTCGGAGGCGTGCTCACGTCCCCCCTCCGCGACACGTTCCGGGCCTTTCAGGACTCCTCGGGGATCTCGCTCGCGTCACTCGGCTCGGCGATGGCAGCGGTCGCGGCGCGCACCGGTGCCCATCCGCTGTTCGAGCTCGAGACCGGCCGCCTCACCGAGGCGGACTTCCTCGCCGGGCTCGCGGCCGAGCTGACCGAGCAGCTGGGCCGCACGGTAGAGCTGCACGGCTTCGGCGAGGCGTACTTCAACCACCTCGAGCCCAACGAGCGGATGATCGAGTACATGCGCGCGCTGCGCGGGCGCGGCCATCGGATGGCGATCTGCACCAACAACGTCCGCGAGTGGGAGCCCCTGTGGCGGGCGATGCTCCCGGTCGATGAGATCTTCGAGGTGGTCGTCGACTCCGCGTTCGTCGGTGTACGCAAACCCGAACCGGAGATCTACCGGCTGACGCTCGAGCGGCTCGGCGTCAATGCCGACACCGCACTCCTGGTCGACGACGTCGAGGCCAACTGCGATGGCGCGCGCGAGCTCGGCATGCCGGCGGTGTGGTTCCGCTCGACGGACCAGGCGATCGAGGAGATCGAGGCCGTGCTCGCCTCGTAGGCCGGCCGCCGCACGAGGCGGGCGCCGCGCCCGGGCCGGCCTGGGCCTAGTTCTCGAGGCCCAGCCGATCCCAGCAATACAGCTCGAGGCACTCGCTCGCGAGCTGCACGCAGCGCTTCTCGGAGAGCCACGGCAGCACGGTGTCGAACGCCTGCTCCTCGCCGACCCCGGCCTCAAACGCCTCCTCGCCCCGGAACCCGGCGGCGATCTTCAGCGCCTCACGGCGGTTCTCGCCCAATGACGGGAACACGTTGACGAGGAACTCCTTGTTCGGGACCGGATGGCCGACCTCGAGCGACGCATGCCAGGCAGCGAGCAGCGACAGATCGTGCTCGTCGAGGTCCGCGACCGCCTTCGCGTAATGGGACTCCAGCTCGGAGTCGGGGATCTCGTCGACCCAGGCGCGAACCACCTCGCCGAGAATCTGGCGACGTGCCTCACGACCGACCGAGTCGGCGATGACCCGGATTGCGTTCTGCGGTTCGATGAAGCAGAGAGACATGAAAGCTCCGGCTCGATGGTTGCGGTCGACGAGAAGGTAGGCCGTCGGTCGGACGGCACCGTCGGCCCGCCTCCGCCCGGCCGGACTGGGCTCTCAGTCGCCCAGGCCGAGCGCGGTGAGCGCCGACTCGAGCGAGTCCGCGTCGGGCTCGGTTTCCGGCCCGAGGCCCGCGGTGGCGCGGTGGTCGGTGCCCCAGTTGTGAAGGCCGAGATCGAGCGCTTCGAGCGGCAGCCCGCAGGCCTCCGCGAGCTCCGCGGCGCGGCGCTCGAGCAGCAGCGAGTCTCCGATCCCCAGCGCGCGCTTGGCCGCGATCGTGGTCTCGTTGGCGCCGCCGAACTGCAGCGCGTCGGCGCGCAGGTCGTAGACGCCGAGCCGGCCAAGCGTGACAAGGACGTCGAAGCGCGCCTCGCGGGTCAGTCCGGGCAGACCGAGCCGCTCATAGGCCCGCGCGAACCGGCGCTCCGGGGTCCAGCCGGCCTCGCCCGTGAACGCGGCTGCCTGCGAGCCCGCTCGTCCCGCCCACGCGCGGTAGGCGTCGATCGTGCGCGTGCCCTGGCCAGGGTCGAAGGCGGTCCGCGGTCCAGCCTCGGCAGCGTCGAGCTGCGGCGACTGTCCCGAGGCCCAGGAGGTCCTCGCGGCGCTGATGCCCGCGAACGGATCCTCGGCGTCCAGCGGGCCCAGGTAGGCGATCAGGAAGGCCAGCCAGGTGCGCTCCTCGAGGTCGCCTTCGCCTGCGACCTCGGCGTAGAGCCCCGGCGGATCCACGCTCAGGAGCCGCAGGCGCGTGGCGGCGAAGGCCAATTCCTCGGCGAGCCGCTCGGCGTCCACGCTCGACTTCAGGCCCGGGACCAGCCGCGAGTGGTACCCGTCGTCGGCGCCGCGAGCGAGCCGACGGACGCGCACGCCCGTGCTGCGCCCGTGATTCGTGCCCGACTTCTTGGCCGCCGGTTGCCGGGGGCGGCCGGAGCTCGGGGCGCTCGAAGACAGCACGGCGCGCAGCTCTACGGACTGCTCACGCGAGCAGATCGGGCAATTCTGGACAAGGCGGTTGTGGCGGCAGAAGGTCGGCATCTCAGGTGCATCGTGTCACGCCCCGGCTTCGCCCGGGGCCAACGCGTCGCGACGCTGACGATACGCACGTGCCTTCGCCCGGTTGCCGCAGACCTCCATGTTGCACCACGCGCCGGAGCGATTCTTCGTGTGGTCGTAGAAGGCGAACTCGCAGGTGTGCTCGCGACACGCCTTCAGCCGCGCCCAGGTGCCGTCGGCGATCGCGGCATGGACGATCACCAGCAGCCGCCCGAGCGCGCCGGCGCCGCCACGGGCCTCGGGTTCGAGGCGCGCGCTGCCGTCCTCGCCGAAGCGCAACCGCAGCCGGGCGCGCACGGCAGAGGCATCGAGAGCCGCGCCGGCGGAGGCGAGCGCCGGTGTCCCGTTGTGCGCCAACAGCAGTGCCCGCAGCGCCTCGCGCAGCTCGATCGCCTCGCTCAGGTCGGCTCGCGTGACCCGCAGCCCGGACGGCGCGAGCCCGCGAGCCTGCAACCAGGCGCCCAGGTCGCCGGGGCTGCCCAGCTCCTCGGTGCCGTCCTCGATGTCGTAGGTGTTGACGAACTCGCGCACCAGCTCGAGCTCGCCAGGAGCGGTCTTCTCTGCCATCACCACCCATCCTACTTGACTGGTTAGATCACTGGCTATATGATTTAGCTGGTTATACCGACGAAGGAGCCGAGTATGTTTTCCAGTCAGCTGACGAACCTCGCGGCGCGCGAACGGCAACGGGAGCTGCAGCGGGCCGCCCGGCACGGGCTGCCCGACGGGGGCGAGACGCCGGTCAGCCGCGTCACCCTCCGCTACGCGGTGGCCGCCGACCAGCCCCGGCTGCGCCACCTGGCCGAGCTCGACTCCGGCGAGCCCCCGCCGGGCACCGCGCTCGTGGCCGAGGTCGACGGTCGCCTGCGGGCTGCGTTGCCGCTCGACGGCGGCGCGCCGATCGCCGACCCGTTCCATCGCGGCACCGAACTGGTCGAGCTGCTGCGCATGCGCGCAGCCCAGCTCATCGGCGCGGGCGGCGTGTGCTGAGCGGACGAGGCGCGGTCAGCGGGCCGCGTCGGACGGCGTTGCCGACGCGTCCTCGGCGCGGTACTGGCGCAGCAGCCGGCGTTCGTTGTCGTAGGTGGGAAACATGAAGAAGACGAGCGCGGCGCCGAGCACGATCGCGATGATCCCGGCGGCGTAGGCCCAGTTGGCGCCCTGCAGGAAGGACGTCTTGGCCGCGGCGACGATCTGCTTGGCGTAGTGCGGATACTGCGAGGCGACCGCCTCGGCACTGGAGAACGACTTCGTCAGCTCGTTCTCCACCGTGCCCGTCACCTGAGCGCCGTTCGGTGATGCGGCGACCGCGGCCGCAATCGCGGCGGCGTAGCCGGCGGTGAGCAGCGCGCCGAGAATCGACTGCATGATCGCCCCGCCGAGGTCGCGCTGCAGATCGGCGGTCCCCGACGCCATCCCCGCGCGCTTGACCGGCACCGATCCGGTCAGCGAGTGCGAGGCCGGCGTGCCGGCGAAGCCGACGCCTGCTCCCACCAGGGCGTACGCGAGGCCGACCTCCCAGAAGGTGGTGCCGTCGGTCCACAGCACGAGCATCACCACGAACCCGAGCAGGCAGAACAGGTATCCCACCAGCAATGTCACCCGGGCGCCCCGCGCCTCGACGAGCTTTGCCGACAGGGGCGCCGTCAGCACCATGAACACCGCGCCGGGAATGATCGAGGCGCCGGCGGCGAGCGTCGAGTACCCGAGCACGTTCTGGAGGAACATCTGGCCGATGAACATGGCGGCCATCAACGAGCCGAACACGATCACCCCGGCGCACGCGGCGACCCAGAAGACCCGCCGGGCCGCCACCGTGAGGTCGTAGAGCGGACTCCTCGCCCGGCGCTGGCGGATCACGAACCCGATCAGCGCGGCCACGGCGATCACCCCGAGCCCGATCGCCAACGTTCCCCGACCGGGCGTCGGCGCGAAGTTGATCGCCAGCACGAGCGCTGACACCAGCACCACCGACAGGATGCCGCCCAGGTGGTCGACGGGATCGCTCGACTCGTTGACGTGCGCCGGCACGAATCGCCATGCCATCAGCAGTGCGACCAGCGCGAGCGGGAGCGAGAGGAGGAAGACCGAGCCCCAGTGGAACTTCGTCAGGAGCAGGCCGGCCAGCAGCGGGCCGATCGCGGAGATCGAGCCGCCCAGGCCCGACCACAGCGCGATCGACCGGGTGCGGGTCGGCCCCGACCAAAGCGCCGTGATCAGCGCGAGCGTGGTCGGGTAGGCCATCCCCGCGGCCAGGCCGCCGAACAGGCGGGCCGCGAAGAGGACACCGATCGAGGGCGCCACTGCGGCCAGCAGCGACGCCGGGATCGCCAGCGAGGTCCCGAGGATCAACATCGTCTTGCGGCCGTAGCGGTCGCCGACCGCACCGAGGTAGAGCACGGAAGCCGCCAGGCCGAGCGAGTATCCGACGGCGACGAGGTCGAGCGCGGATTGGCCGGCATCGAACGCCTTGCCGATGTCCGGCAGCGCCACGTTGGCCACGGCCAGGTTGAGGTTCGCCACCGCCGCGACCAGGATCAGCGCAGCCAGCACCAGCCCCGAGCGTGCCGGCCCGGAGGAGGCGGGCACGCCGGCACCGTTGCTGCCCGAGTGCTGGGCGCTGGGCGGAGTGGTCGCTCTGATCGTGGACACGGATTCGCCGGAGGCAGGAGAAAGACCTGCAGTAAGCATCGGCATCGCGGCTGCGAACCGCATCCCCCGATCGGATGATGCCCGGGTCGTCCGCCGCGGACGACGATGCGCTCGGCGCTCAGCGCTCAGCGCACGACGGCGACATCGGCCCGGGCCTCGTCCTGCCCTTGCGCCCGCGCCGCCTCGCTGCGGCGGTGCTCGCGACCTCGCTCGATCACCTCGCGGAAGCTCTTGAAGCGGAAGATCAGCACGAGCGCCGCGAACCCGAGCGCGGAGCTGAGGATCGCGGTCGCGATCTGCTGGCCGACGGAGAACGCGGCCACCGTCGCCGAGCCTGCCTTGGTGGCGAAGATCGACACCAACAGCGCCTGCTGCACCCCGGCGCCGCCAGGCGTGAACGGGAACACCGAGGCGACGACCTGCACCGCGAGCACGAGCAGCGCGTTGGTGACCGAGCCGCCGATGTGGAACGCGTCCAGCAGCGCCCAGTAGGCGGCGAACCGGGCGATCCAGCTGGCGAACTGCCACGTCGCCATCTTCCTGGCCCAGAGCCGGCGGTCGCGGAGCACGGTGAGTCCCTGGCGGACGCGCTGCCAGAAGGCGCGCACCCGCGCGGAGAGCAGCGCGAAGGCGATCATGAAGCCGATCCCGAGCAGGGTGAGCACGAGCAACGCGAAGCGGGGGTGCGAGGCGAAGAAGCTGATGTCGAACGCGGGGAGCTTGGAGAAGTCCGGCGGCTTGGGGAACACGCCCTGGGTGAAGGCGAAGCACATCACCAGCAGCCCCATCCCCCAGTCGAACACGACACCGGTCGAGAGGGCGGCCGCGATGGTGGGATAGCTGCCCGACGGGATCGAGACACGAACCAGAAACAGCTGCACGATGTTCCCGCCGCCGAGCGGAAACACGTTGTTGACCGCGTAGCCGGCCATGTAGGCGCCCCAGATGTCGCGCCAGCGGACGCGCTCGTGCGGATAGGCGATCTGCACCGCGTTGTAGATCGCGCGCGAGCGGAGCGTCAGGTACAGGGTGTACAGCGCCAGCCCGAGCAACAGCGAGGTCCAGCTCAGGTTGGCCAGGTGCGAGAAGAACTGCCCCGCCGAGTCCAGGAAGTCGGTGATCGTGCTGCCAATCGATGCCCGGTGTTGGACATGCAGCACGCCCACGGTCGGGTACAGGCCAAAGTTCAGGGGGACGGGCGCCGTCATCGACACAAGTTCGCATACCCGGACCGCGGACCGGGCCGATGCGACTCGTCAGGAGACCAGCTGCTCATGGAAAAGGCCCGGGGGGCCCAGATCCATCTGGGCCCCCCGGAGAGTCAGGGAAGTGGGGGCGCAGTTCCCTGACCGACACGGGCGAGTTTCCCCGTCCCAAGATGTGCGCAAACCTAAAGTCTTCTCCTCGCTCTTGCCCTCTTCTGTCGCGAGGAACGTACGGTCAGACAAACGCTACCAGCCTCAACAACCCGTGGGGAAAAAGCTGGGCCGATCTGCGAGGCAAAGCGGACCCCGGTCCTGCGGAAAACTAGCGACGGGCGTCCGGCCCGCGCGTCCCCGGCCCGCTGAAGAATTCCTCGCCGGGCCTGACCGTGCCGGCCGCCTCCGCCTCGTGCCGCAGCGTCCGGTCGGCCTCGCCGCTCCAGGCGCCGACCGCGAGCATCTCGCGGTCGGCATCCATCGGGCTGCCGCCCAGATCCTTATTGACGATCCGGGCGCACTTGCGTCCCTCGGCGATCGCGGTCACGATCAGCGACTGCCCGATACGGGCGTCACCGGCCGCGTAGACGCCGCCGGTCGATGTGCGGTAGGTCTGCTGGGTGCGGATGTTCCCGCGCCGGTCGAGCTCGAGTCCGAGGTCCCCGACCAGTCCTTGGTGCTCGGGGTGCTCGAAGCCGATCGCGATCAGCACCAGATTGGCCTCGAGCACAAACTCGCTGCCGGGCACCGGCGTGAGGTCGCGGGAGGAGGTTCCCGTCACTTGGCGCGCGTACACATGACTGACGGCGCCGTCCTTGCCGCCGAAGCCGGTCACCTCGGTGCCCCAGCGGCGCTCACCGCCTTCCTCGAGCGCGTACGTGGTCGGCGTGCGCTTGGGCGGGAGCGGCCAGGGGTGCCGCGGATCGGTGCCGCTTCCGGTCAGGGCCTCGTAGACGTCGAGCATGCGCACGTCCGCCGCGCCTTCGCGATGCGAGTTCGAGATGCAGTCCATGCCCGTGTCGCCACCGCCTACCACGATCACGCGCTTGCCGGCGGCCGAGATCTCCGTCCCGGGCTCGGGCGGCCGGGACGGGCGTCCCTCATGGGCGGCCACCCAGCGGTTGCGCTGGTAGAGGTAGTCCATGGCCGGATGGATCCCGGCCAGGTCCCGCCCGGGGGCGTCGATGTCACGTGAGACACGTGAGCCGATCGTGACCACGAGCGCGTCGTAATCGGCCCGTAGCTGCTCGGTCGGCACATCGACGCCGACCGCGGCGTTATAGATGAACTCGATCCCCTCCTGCTCGAGGATCGCCACGCGGCGGTCGATGACCGACTTCTCGAGCTTGGCATCAGGGACGCCGAAGCGCATCAGGCCGCCCGGTCCCTCGTCGCGCTCATACACGGTCACTCGGTGGCCGCAGCGGTTGAGCTCGGCGGCGACGGCCATCCCGGCCGGCCCGGCGCCGATCACCGCGACCCGCTTGTCGGTGCGGCGATCCGGCACTTCGGCCACGATCCAGCCCTCGGCGAAGGCCCGCTCGACGATGGCCAGCTCGATCTGCTCGATCGTGACCGGGTCGTCGTTGATTGCCAGCACGCACGCCGACTCGCACGGCGCAGGGCAGATCCGGCCGGTGAACTCGGGGAAGTTGTTGGTCGCGTGGAGCTGATCGATCGCCTCGCGCCACTTGTCGCGGTAGACCAGATCGTTCCAGTCCGGGATCAGGTTGCCGAGCGGGCATCCCTCGTGGCAGAAGGGCACGCCGCAGTCCATGCACCTTGCGCCCTGCCGGCGAAGCTCCTGGTCGGGCTGCAGCGCGAAGTACTGCTTGTAGTCGTGCACGCGCTGCTCGGGGTCGCGCTTGTCGAAGCCGACCCGGTGGATCTTCAGGAACGCGCCGAGCTCACCCATCTGCGGGTACGGCGATGCGTGTGTGGGGCGAGAGGTGCATAGGGCTGTGGGGGACAGCGAAGGCGGGCCGCGAAATGTACCAGCGCAGCCGCCTCGATTCTGAGGTGGACATCGCGTCCGTCCCGGCGCAGGCATAGAGTGCGCGCGTGCGCGCGCTTCGGCGAGGATCGGCAGGGCGGGCAGCGGTGGCCGCGATCGCTGCGCTGTCCGCGGCCGCGAGTCCGGCTGCGGCCGCGCTGAAGCCGGTCGTGGGTCCGGCAGTGCTGCTCACGGCCTCGCCCTGGCACGTGCAGGCCGGGCATACGGTGCAGCTGAGAGGTCGCGTGATCGATCCGCTCGGGCGCCGGCTTGTGCTCCTGTTCCGAAGCGCCTATCCGTACCCCGTGGCCAGGGAGGTCGGCGCGCGCCTCGCCGCGGTCGACGGCTCGTTCGCGTTCACGGTCACGCCCGACCGCAACACGCGCTACCGCGTCACGCTGGCCGGCTCGTCGACCCGGGCCGTGGTCCAGGTCGGAGTCGCGTACCCGGTCAAAACGACCGTCCGGGCGCTCCGGCTCGGCCGCACGGCGGTGACGATCGTGGTTGCCCATCCACGTGATCTGCACTGGGGCCGGGCCCGGGTCGACTGGTCTTTCGCCGAGGGCTCCCACGGACGCTTTGCCGGCGCCTCCGCCACCCGCACGCGCGACGCGCGGCCCGGCACCACGGTGATCCGCGAGACGATCGGGCTGGCAGCCGGTCACTTCCGCTTCCGTGCGTGTTTCCATGCGCCCGGCGACGGGGCCCTGCTCGACGCCGGCGACCCGCCCGGCTGCCGGGGTCGTGGGTACTCGGGCAGCGGCTCGCTGCCGGTCGGATTTCCCGCGCCGCGGGCGATCGCCGCCGCCGCCTCGTATCTGGCCGGCCGGGCCGGCCGCACCGCGTTCGCGGTCGTCGACAGTGAGGGCCGCGTGTCCGGCGTGCACATCCATTGGACGTTCGTGTCCGCCAGCGTCGTCAAGGCGATGCTGCTGGTCGCCTATCTGCGCAAGCTCGATGCCCAGGGACAGCACTACGTCGACGGATACAGCGACTCGTTCCTGTACCCGATGATCAACCAGTCCGACAACTCGGCCGCCACCACCATGTGGTCGATCGTCGGCGACGGCCGCCTGTACGCGCTGGCCAACGCCGCCGGGATGACCGACTTCTCGATCGTCGGCATCTGGGCCAATGCGCAGATCAGCGCCGCCGACCAGGCGAGGTTCTTCTTCGAGATGGACTCGCTGATCCCGCCCGAGTTCCGCGGCTACGCGCGCCACCTGCTCTCGACGATCGTCGGCTACGAGAGCTGGGGCATCCCCGCCGTGGCCCGCGGGCGCCGCTACGCCGTCTTCTTCAAGGGCGGCTGGCGCGGTACGGCGCTCGGCCAGCTCGTGCACCAGGTCGCCCGGCTCGAGCGTCCCGATCACTCGTTCGCGATGGCCGTGATGACCGACGGCGATCCCTCGATGGGCTACGGGATCGGCACGATCGAGGGTCTCACCAACGTGCTTCTCACCACGCACTGAGCACTCGGGGCCGGCGACCGTGCCCACGCTGCAGATCACGCCGCGAGGACCATTCTCGCTCCAGGCTGCCGCGGAGTTCGGCTTTGGGCCCCACGCGGGTCAGACGCTGCGCTACGACGGCGCGATGCGGTTGGCCTTCCCGGTCGACGGCGGCCGCGGCTACGCCGGCGCGATCCTGCGCCAACGGGAGCCCCACGGCGCGGTGGCGGTCGAGCTGACGCTCACCGAGGGCGCCGATCCCGACGCGGCCGTGGCCCAGGTCGCCCGAGTCGTCTCGCTCGACCACGACGGAGACGACTTCATGCGCGTGGGCGCACGCGACCCGGTGATCGGAGAGCTGCAGCAGCGCCACCGAGGGCAGCGGCCGGTCCTGTTCCATTCCCCCTACGAAGGCGCGGCGTGGTCGATCATCTCGGCCCGCCGACCGGGGGCGCAGGCCGCCGGCGTGCGGGAGGCGATCGCGGAGCAGCTGGGCGCGACGTTCGCGCTCGCGGGCACGACCCTGCGGGCGTTCCCGCAACCCGTGCGGCTGCTCGAGCTGCCCGAGGATACGTCGGGACTGACCCCGGAGAAGGTGGCGCGGCTGCGCGGTATCGCCGAGGCGGCGCTGGCGGGCCGGCTGGACGTCGGGCATCTGCACGCGATCGGGCCCGAACGCGCGAACGAGGAGATCCAGCAGCTCAAAGGCCTCGGGCCGTTCTACGCCGGCCTCGTGGTCGTCCGCGCGAGCGGCTTCGCCGACGCGATGCTGCAAGCCGCCGAGCCGAAGGTGCTGGCGCACGCCGCCGGCCTCTACGGGCTTCCCGCGCCGCTGACCCTGGAGCAGCTGACCGAGATGGCCGGGGTGTGGTGCCCGTTCCGGACCTGGGTCACGGTGCTGATCCGGCTCGCCGGCGACCGCAGCCGCCGGCGCTGACGCGCCCTCAAACGCCGACGGCAGTGTTGCGCTCGGCCGCCTCGGCAAGCACGCGCTTGTAGTCGCGCGGCATCACCTTGACGAACCGCTGGCGCGCGACCTCCCACGAGGCCAAGACGTTGCGGGCCACGATCGACCCCGTGCGCTGGGCATGCTCCTTGATCAGCATCCGCAGCTCGTGGGCGTCCTCGTCGGTGAGCGGGTCGAGGTCGACGAGCTCGGTGTTGCAGCGGCTGGCGAAGCGGCGGTCCACGTCGTACACGTAGGCCACCCCACCGCTCATGCCGGCGGCGAAGTTGCGGCCCGTCGGTCCGAGCACGACGACGCGGCCGCCGGTCATGTACTCGCAGCCGTGGTCGCCCACGCCCTCGACCACCGCGTGCACGCCCGAGTTGCGCACGGCGAAGCGCTCGCCGGCGAGCCCGCGGAAGAACGCGCGTCCGGCGGTGGCCCCGTAGAGCACCGTGTTGCCGACGATCATGTTCTCCTCGGCGCGGAACAGCGCCGACTCGGGCGGCCGAACGGTGACGATGCCGCCGGAGAGCCCCTTGCCCGTGTAATCGTTGGTCTCCCCGCGCAGCAGCAGGGTGACGCCGGGGGCGAGCCAGGCGCCGAAGCTCTGGCCGGCCGAACCGGAGAACGAGATCTCGATCGTGTTCTCGGGCAGCCCCTGGACGCCCCGGCGCCGAGCGATCTCGCCCGACAGGATCCCGCCGACGGCACGATTGACGTTGCGGACCGGGACCGGACCGAGCTTGACCGGCTCTCCGCGTTCGAGCGCGGGGGCGCATTTACGCACCAGCTCCCAGTCGAGCGCGTCGTCGAGCACCGGAACCTGCGGACGGGTGCGGTGGCGCGGCGCCCCGGCGGGCACGTCGGGCGCCGTCAGGATCATGGTCAGGTCGACGCCACGCGCCTTCCAGTGGTTGATCGCGCCGTCCATCTCGATCAGGTCGGTGCGGCCGATCATGTCCTCAAAGCGGCGCACGCCGAGCGAGGCCATGATCCCGCGGACCTCCTCGGCGATGAACATCAGGTAGTTGACGACGTGATCGGGGGTGCCGCGAAAGCGCTTGCGGAGCTCCGGATCCTGGGTCGCCACGCCCACCGGGCAGGTGTTCAGGTGGCAGACCCGCATCATGATGCAGCCCATGGCAATCAGCGGCGCGGTCGAGAAGCCGAACTCGTCGGCGCCGAGCAGCGCGCCGATCACCACGTCGCGCCCGGTCTTCATCTGCCCGTCGACCTCGACCGTGATGCGCGAGCGCAGGTCGTTGAGCAGCAGCGTCTGCTGCGTCTCGGCCAGCCCGATCTCCCACGGGACGCCGGCGGACTGGACCGAGGACTGTGGCGAGGCCCCGGTTCCGCCGTCGTGGCCGGAGATCGTGACGTGGTCGGCGTTCGCCTTGGCCACGCCCGAGGCGACCGTGCCGACGCCGACCTCGGAGACGAGCTTGACCGACACCGACGCGGTCGGGTTCGCGCAGCGCAGGTCGTAGATCAGCTGCTTGAGGTCCTCGATCGAATAGATGTCGTGATGCGGCGGCGGTGAGATCAGGCCGACGCCAGGAGTCGAGTTCCGGATCATCGCGATGTAGTCGTCGACCTTGTGCCCGGGGAGCTGGCCGCCCTCGCCGGGCTTGGCCCCCTGCGCCATCTTGATCTGGAGCTGGTCGGCGTTGACGAGATAGTGGACCGTGACGCCGAAGCGGCCCGAGGCCACCTGCTTGATGGCCGAGCGCCGCAGGTCGCCGTTGTCGTCGGGGGTGTAGCGGCTCGGGTCCTCTCCGCCCTCCCCGGTGTTGGACTTCGCGCCGAGGCGGTTCATCGCGATGGCCAGCGTCTCGTGCGCCTCGCGGGAGAGGGCACCGAGGCTCATCGCGCCCGTCGTGAAGCGCTTGACGATGTCGGTCGCTGACTCAATCTGGTCCAGCGGCAGCGGCTCCCTCACCGTGCGCAGCCGCATCAGCCCCCGCAGCGCCGCCTTGCGGACCGAGTCCTCGTTGACCATGCGCGAGAATTCCGCATACGTCTGGGCCGAGTCGCCGTTCTGGCCGCGTACGGAATGCTGGAGCTTGGCGATCGTGTCGGGGTTCCAGATGTGGGTCTCGCCGTCGCGGCGCCACTGGAGCACGCCCCCGACCGGCAGCACCTCACGGTCGACACGCGGATAGGCGCGGAAGTGGCGCTCCATAGCCTCGGTCGAGAGGACGTCCATCCCGATTCCGCCGATGCGTGACGCGGTGCCGGTGAAATGCTGGGCGATCAGCTTGGGCTCGAGGCCGACGGCCTCGAAGATCTGGGCGCCGCAGTAGGACTGGATCGTCGAGATCCCCATCTTGGAGATCGTCTTCATCAGTCCCTTGCCGATCGCCTTGACGATCCGCTTCTCGGCCTCTTCGCGATCGAGGTCCTCGGGCAGCAGCGAGCGGTCGGCCAGCTCGTCGAGCGACTCGAACATCAGATACGGGTTGATTGCGGCGGCCCCGTAGCCGATCAGCGTCGCCATGTGATGGATGTCGCGCGGCTCGCCCGACTCGATCACCAGACCGGTCCGCAGGCGGGTCCCGCGCCGGACGAGGTGATGGTGGACGGCGGCCACGGCCAGCAGCGACGGCATCGCGACCCGCTCGGGTCCGAGGTTGCGGTCCGACAGGATCAGGATGTTGGCGCCGTGCTCGGCATGGTTGGCGGCCTCCTCGCAGACGGCGTCGAGGCGATCCGCCATCCCGTCCGGTCCCTGCTCGATCGGCCACGTGATGTCGATCGTCGCGGCATCGAAGATCTCGTGGGAGACCTGGCGCAGCTTCTCGAGCTCGTGGTTGCGCAGGATCGGCTGGTCCATGACCAGCTGGTGGGCCTGGTCCGGGGACTCGGCGAGCAGGTTGTGCTCGGCGCCGACGCCGGCCTGCAGGCTCATCACGACCGATTCGCGGATCGGATCGATCGGGGGGTTGGTGACCTGGGCGAACAGCTGCTTGAAGTAGGAGAACAGCGGCGGCTGACGATCGGAGAGCACGGCCAGGGCGGCGTCGTTGCCCATGCTGGCCACCGGCTCCTCGCCCTTGGTGGCCATCGGCGCGATGATCATCCGCAGGTCCTCCTGCGAGTACCCGAACGCGAGCTGCCTGGAGCGCAGCGGCTCGATCCTTGGCTTTCGCGGCTGGCGCTCGGGCAGGTCGTCGATGTGCACGACGGAGCGCTCGTACCATTCGGCATAGGGCTTACGGCGCGCGACGCGCCGCTTGACCTCCTCGTCCTCGACGATCCGTCCCTCCTCGAGGTCGACGAGGAACACCTTGCCGGGGGCGAGCCGGCCTTTGCGCTGGATGTGCTCGGGGGCGACGGTCATCACCCCCGTCTCCGAGGCCAGCACCACGTAGCCCTCGGTGTCCTGGATCCAGCGCCCTGGACGCAGTCCGTTGCGGTCGAGCACGGCGCCGGCCAGGCGGCCGTCGGTGAACACGACCGCCGCGGGCCCGTCCCACGGCTCGATCAGGCAGGAGTGGAAGTCGTAGAAGCCCCGGACGTCGGGATCGAGGTCCTTGCGCGTGCGGTAGGCCTCGGGGACCATCATCATCACCGCGTGCGGGATCGTGCGGCCGCCGAGCACGAGCAGCTCGAGCACGTTGTCGAACGTGGCCGAGTCCGAACCACCGTCGCGGACGACCGGGATCACCTTGTGCAGGTCATCGCCGAACAGGTCCGAGGCGAGCTGCGACTCGCGTGCCCGCATCCAGTTGATGTTCCCGCGCAGCGTGTTGACCTCGCCGTTGTGGGCGATCAGCCGGAACGGGTGCGCCAACTCCCAGCTCGGGAAGGTGTTGGTCGAGAACCGCGAGTGGACGAGCGCCAGCCGGGTCGCGACGCGCGGATCACGCAGATCGGTGAAGTACCGCGGCAGCTGCGGCGCGGTCAGCATCCCCTTGTAGACCAGTGTGCGCGAGGAGAAGCTCGGCAGCGCGATCTCGCGTCCACCCTCGCTCTCGAGCACGCGGCGGATCACGTACAGCTTGCGCTCGAACGCGTCCTGATCGGTGATCTCGTCCGAGGCGCCGACCAGCACCTGCCGGATCACCGGCGCAGAGAGACGGGCCGTGTCGCCGACGTAGCGCTCGTCGACAGGGACGTCGCGCCAGCGGATCACCGTCTGACCCTCGGCGGCGACGGTGTCCTCGACCAGTTGCTCGAGCTCGGCCCGCCGTTCGGGATCGGTGGGCAGGTAGCAGACGCCGACGCCATAGCGGCCGGGCGGCGGCAGCTCGACGCCGGCCACGGCCCGGATGAACCCGTCGGGGATCTGGATCAGGATCCCGGCGCCGTCACCGGTGTTCGGATCCGCGCCCTCGGCACCGCGGTGCTCGAGGTTTCCGAGCGCATCGAGCGCCTTCTCGACCACGGCGTGGCTGGCCTCGCCCCAGAGCTTCGCGACCAGCGCGATGCCGCACGCATCGTGCTCGTTGTTGGGGTCGTAGAGGCCAGTGGCCCCGGGTGGGACGAGACGGTGCATGGATGTAGTGCTCGGGGACGATGGAACACTGCGAGGCGGGCAGAAAGCGTATCAGCGCAACGCGATTGTGCTGTTGGCCACGTGGCCGCAGCGGCCCGCCGCCGGATGGGCCGCGTGGCCCGGCAAACCACGCCCGGCAAGATCGGGAAACCTCGGAGGGATCGCTTCGGCACCAGGCTTGTCACAATGGCGCGCGATGTCCCGCCGCCCCCGACTCGCAGCGGGCCGCCTCCGCGCCACGCCGGGTTCCGTTCGACGTCGATCTCGGGCCCGATACGCAAGGCCGCGCGGTCGCCGTGTACTCGCGCTGCCGCCGCGAGCGGCCGGTATGGATGCTCGGGGCCGACACGCCGACGGGCCTGCCGTCCGGTTGCGTGCTCTACCGCTACGACTTCGCGACCAAGCGGGAAGGCCGCATCGCCGGCTTTACCGGCGCGGGCTCGTTCTACCTGCCGAGCCTGTGGCGGAACGAGATCGCCTACGTGCGGGTGAGCGCCGGCGGCGGCCCGGCCCTCGTCGCACAACCGCTGACGGCGCCGCGTGGGGGCAAGCTCGCGGTGGTCTCACTTCCCGGCGACTCCGCCGGGGCGCCCGGCCCCGTGTCACTCGATCTCGGCCCGGGACGGCTCGCCTTCTCGTGGGAGACGATCAGCGGCGGTCAGATCGACTCGGCCATCGATGTCGACACGCTGCCCCTCTCGGCGCGCGCCGCCCCGACCGGACTCGCGGTCGACACCGAGTCGAGCGGGGTCGGGGCGCCCGGCTTCCTCAGCTTCCCCTCGTTCGCCTCCGGCGGCCTCTACTACGGGCAGTTCGACGGCTCCCCGATCCTGCCCTCTGCCGACGCCTTCCAGCGCATCGCGCCGGACGGGAGCGGCGCCGCGGCGGCCGGTGCGCCCCATGCGCTCCGGGGCCAGGCGCGGGACGGCGCCACGACGTACGCGCTCGACGGGCCGTACGCCGGGCAGTTCTTGGATTGCGGGGCAACGGGCTGCACGCTGGTCGCGCTCGCAGGCACCCGCGACCGCTGAGACGGGCGGGGTCGGGCGGGGTCGGGCGGGCCGGGGCGTCGGGCGGGCCGGGGCGTCGAGCGGGCCGGGCCGGCTACTTCTTGGCCTTGTCGGTGGCCTTGGTGGCGCGCAGCTTCGACGCCGTCTTCGTGCCGGTCGTCTTCGCCGTGCCCTTGCCATCGCCGTTCTTGGACGGTGTCGAGCGCTTGCGCGGCTTCGGCGCGGGCGCGGGCGCGTCGTCGTCGTCGCTGCGCACGGCGGCCAGGCTGGCCTCGAGCGCGGCCATCAGGTCGGGCGCGGCCTCGGGCTCCTCGGCCTCGGGCTGGACGGCGATCTCCTCACCCGCAGCCTTGCGCTCGATCAGATCGAGCACTCGGTCGCGGTACTCGTCGCGGTACTTGGAGGGCTCGAAGTCGCTCGACAGCGAATCGATCAGCTGACGGGCCATCGACAGCTCCCGATCGCTCGCCTCGGCCTCGCTCACCGCGTCGAGCTCGTCGAGCCGGTCGGGCTTGAGCACCTCGTCGCCGAATAGCATCGTCGAGAGTGTCAGCACGTCGCCGGTGGGACGCAGCGCGGCCAGCTGCTGCTTTGACCGGAGCACCACGCGCCCGATCCCGACCTTGCCCGACTCGCGCATCGCATCGAGCAACAGCCGGTAGGGCTTGGCGCCGCCGGCCGTGGGCGCGAGGTAGTAGGAGTGGTCGTAGTAGATCGGGTCGATCTCCGACAGGTCGACGAAGTCCTCGATATCGATCGTCTTGGTCGCCTTGGGGTCGAGCGCGTCGAGTTCGTCGGGCGAGATCAGCACGTAGCGCTCGGGCGTGACCTCGTAGCCCTTGACGATGTCCTCGAACGCGACCTCGTCGCCGGTGGACGGATCGACGCGCTTCTGACGGATCCGCGCGCCGGTCTTTCCGGACAGCTGGTGGAAGCGGACCGTCTTGGGCGAGGTGGCGCTGTAGAGCTTGACCGGTACGTTGACCAGCCCGAAGCTGATCGCGCCGGTCCAAATCGCACGAGCCATGTCGTCTTTGTATACCCGAGCGGGTGAGCGATCAAGCCCTGACCGCGCTCTTGCCGGCCTTTCAGGCCTCGAGTTGCAGGCGCATGCCATCCACCGAGCGGCGCAGCAGGCGCGAGACGTGCATCTGTGAGATCCCGATGCGGTCGGCGATCTCACGCTGGGTCAGGCCCTCGAAGAAGCGCAACAGGATGATGCTGCGCTCGCGCTCGGGCAGCGTCTCGAGGCCGCGGGCGAGCTCCACCCGCTGCTCGGCCACGGCGAACCCGGGATCCTCGGCGCCGAAGCGCTCGGCGGCCTCGCCGTCGTCGCCGACCGGCTCCTCCAGCGGCACGGTGTTGTAGGCCTGGGCGCCCTGCAACGCCTCGAGCACCTGCTCGACCGAGGTCTCGGTGGCCTCGGCGAGCTCGTCGATCGTCGGCGAGCGGCCGAGGATGCCCGACAGCCGGTCCGCCTCGCGACCGACCTTGGAGTTCAGCTCCTGGATGCCGCGGGAGACCCGAATCGACCAGGCCCGATCGCGGAAGTGTCGCTTGATCTCGCCCAGGATCGTCGGCACGGCGAAGGTCGAGAAGCGCAGCTCGCGCGAGACGTCGAAGCGGTCGACCGCCTTGATCAGGCCGACGCATCCGACCTGGATCAGATCGTCGAGCGACTCGCCCCGATTCACGTAGCGGCGGGCCAGCGTGCGGACCAGCGGCATCATCTGCTCAATCAGGATTCGGCGCGCCTCGAGGTCCCCCTCGACGTGGTAGCGGCGCAGGAGCTCGTCCTCTTCGAGTGGATTCTCGGAAGTCAATGGAACTGCGGGTTGCAGCGTGGAGCTCAATCGTCCTCCGCTCAATCGTCCTCCACTGGCAACGGAACGTTGGACGGGTCCGATATTGCCGACCCCGCCGGCGACGGCAAGGTGGTCAGCCACGGACAGGCCCATCAAGGTCGTCGTGGTGTCACACTTGGAGGATGGTCAGGGGTGGTCAGACGGTCAGCGCTACGCGCTTCGCCGGCCTCACCGGCGTCTCACGCGAGCGGCTGCGGACGTGGGAGCGCCGCTATGACTTTCCGCGCCCCCAGCGCGTCGGCGCCGGCCCGCGGCGCTACGAGCTCGCCGACGCCGACGCCGTGGTCGCCGTCCGGCGCGCCTCCGAGGAGGGCGTCCCGCTGCCGCGAGCGATCGCCGAGGCGCAGGCCTCGACGCCGGCGCCCGACGTCTCGAGCGCCGCGCTGGCGGCCAGCGCGGAGCAGCTGCCGTCGCCGTTGATGCTCCTCTCGGGCCCCGCGCCGGTCCGCGTCGCCTACGTCAACCCGGCGCTGGCGGCGATCGACGGCGCTCCGCACCCCGGGGACGAGCTGGCGCTGGCCGCGCCGTGGGTGCCCGGCTCACAGCTCGAGCGCTCCGCCGTCGCGCTGTTCACCACCACGGCGCGCACGGGCGATACGAGCCATCCCTCGTGGTCCCCGGCGGGACCCGAGCACGTGCGCGCGCTCATGTACCGGCTGCCCGCCGAGCCCGGTCAGTCGCCGCTGGTGGCGGTGGTCGAGCTCGAGCACGCCGGGGATCGCGACACGCGGCTCGCGCTCGCCCGGCTGCTCGTGGAACGTGAACAGCTCGATCGGCAGTTCGAGCAGCACAGCCGGTGGCTCAGCTCGGTGAGCGAGCTGGCCGAGCTGTTCCGCCAGGAGAGCGGGCCGGCGCTGCTGCAGGCGACCTCGGACACGCTCGTGCGGTGGCTGCCGCCGATCGATGTCGGCGTCGCGGTGTACATGGCCGGCGAGCTGGCACTCGGGAGCTCCAGCCGCGGACTGTTGGGCCCCCGGATGGTCACGGTCACCGCGCACGAGGACGTCGCCGAGGTCCTGCGCGAGGGACGCCCGGCGATGCTCGCGCCGGCCAGCGCCGCGGCCTTCGGTGCCCCGGAGGACATGCACGTGCTGGCCGTCCCGGTGGCCGTGGTCGGCGAGACGCTCGGCGCACTGCTGCTCGTGCTCGATGAGCCGCGTGAGATCGGCGGCGAGGTCGGCCAGCTGCTGTCGGTGCTCTCCGCGGCGCTGGGCTTCCTGCTGCTCCGCGACCGGCTCGTCGCCGGCGCTCGCGACGCCCGACGTTAGTCAGCGCTCGACGAACGACATGTCCGCGTAGCGGTCGCCGGCGACTGCGCTCACGGGGGTGGCCTCCTCGATCCGCTGCAGGTCCTCGGCATCAAGCGTGATCTCGGTGGCCTCGACGTTCTCCTCCAGGTACGCGCGCCGCTTCGTACCGGGAATCGGCACCACGTCGCTGCCGCGATGCATGACCCACGCGAGGGCCAGCTGACCCGGGCTGCAGTCATGCTCGGCGGCCAGCTCGCGCACGCGCTCGACGAGCTGGAGGTTGCGGGCGAGGTTCTCGCCCTGGAACCGCGGCTGATACTGGCGGAAGTCGCCCTCGCCGAAGTCCTCGGCCTTCGTGTAGCGGCCGGTCAGGAAGCCCCGGCCCAGCGGGCTGTAGGCGACGAGACCAATCCCCAGGTCGCGCAATGCGGGCAGCACCTCGTTCTCGATGTCGCGGCTCCAGAGCGAGTACTCGCTCTGCACGGCGGCGACCGGGTGCACGTCGTTGGCCCGGCGGATCGTCGCGGCCGAGGCCTCGGACAGTCCGAGATAGCGCACCTTGCCATCATCGACGAGCTCCGCCATCGCGCCCACGGTCTCCTCGATCGGGACGTCGGTGTCGACACGATGCTGGTAGTAGAGGTCGATGTGGTCGACGGCCAAGCGGCGCAGCGACCCCTCGCAGGAGCTGCGCACGTACTCCGGGCGACCGTTGAAGCCACGCTTGGTCGGGTCGTTCGGATCGCGCACGATGCCGAACTTGGTCGCCAGCACGACCTGGTCGCGCCGGTCGGCGATCGCTTGGCCGACGAGCTGCTCGTTGGTGAACGGTCCGTACATGTCGGCCGTGTCGAGCAGCGTGATCCCCAGGTCGAGCGCCCGGTGGATGGTGGCCACGGCCTCGGACTCGTCGGTGGCGCCGTAGAACTCGGACATACCCATGCAGCCGAGCCCCTGAGCGGAGACGATGAGGCCCTGGGTGCCGAGAGTTCGCTCGTCCATGATCGGGTCGAAGGCTATCGCGTCGCCGCTGGCCGGCCGCGAGGCGCGAACATCTCACGCCGTGACCCGCGCCCCCGTTTCATCTGCAGTGGACCTCCCGCCGTTTCAGACCCTGATCGACGAGCACGGACACGAGGTGCACCGCTTTCTCGTCGCCAGCGTGGGTCGCGTCGACGCCGACGACTGCTACCAGGAGACCTGGATCTCCGCGCTGCGCGCCTACCCACGGCTGCGCGACGCCGCCAACCTGAAGGCCTGGATCCTCACCGTCGCGCACCGCAAGGCGATCGATCACGTCCGCGCCGGCGGCCGCCGGGCGGTCCCCGTGCCCGACGTGACGGAGCTTGCCGACACAGGCCTGGACGGGCGTGAGCGTCACGACGACACGGTGCTCGATCCCGACGCGGTGATCTGGCGCCGGCTGCGGGCGCTCCCGCCCAAGCAGCGCGCCGCCGTCGCTCTGCGTTACGTGCTCGACGCCGGCTACCCCGACATCGCCGCGGTGATGGACACGAGCGAGGAGGCCGCGCGACGCAACGTCCACGAAGGATTGACCCGACTCCGGAAGGAGTACCGACCATGACCGACGACCTGGAGCTCCTCCTGCGTGCCGCCGCGCGCAGGATTCCCGACGCCCCACTCCCGAGCCTGGATGACGCGGCCACGACGGCGGGCCTGCTCGACGTCGCCTACGCCACCTTCGATTCGCCCGTCGGCGCGCTCCTGCTCGCCGGCACCGCGCGCGGGCTCGTGCGTATCGCGTATCTCGACGACGGCGTCGAGGCGCCGCTCCGGGAGCTCGCGCTGCGGGTCTCACCCCGCGTGCTCGCCTCGCCGCGCCGGCTCGACGGGCCCCGCCGCGAGCTCGAGCAGTACTTCGCCGGGCGCCGGCACGAGTTCGATCTGGCCATCGACTGGCAGCTGACCCGCGGCTTCGGCCGCCGCGTGCTCGAGGCCACGGCGAAGATCCCGTTCGGCGGCGTGTCCACGTACGGGCGCGTGGCGGCCGCGGCCGGCAGTCCCCGGGGCTCCCGGGCCACCGGCAACGCCCTGGGAGCGAATCCGCTCCCGATCGTGGTGCCGTGTCACCGGGTCCTGCGGACCGGCGGCGCGCTCGGGGGCTACACGGGCGGACTCGAACGCAAGCGCACGCTGCTCGCGGTGGAGGGCGCGCAGGAGTGGAGCGAGCCGGGCGGCGAATGAAGATCGTCCTGCGCACCGGCCGCCGGCGCCGCGGCGGCGCCGGCCGTCGGCACGGCGGCCGGCGTCACCTGAGCTGAGGACCATCGCACGAGGACACCAGGCTTGCGGGCCCCGCCCCGGGGGTAGCTTATGCGCAGGCCCATGACCACGCACGCCGCCGTTGCCCAGCCCCTCTGCATCCTGGCCGCCGACGAGGATCCCGAACGCCTCGATGACCTCGCCGCCGCGCTCAAGCACCTCGGCCACGACGTCGCGCCGTACGCGGTCCGGGTCGATCAGGTGGCCGCGGTGGTCGGCCACAGCGATCCGGACGTGGCCATCGTCGCCCTGCACGAAGACGACGGGCACGCGCTCGACCTGATCGAAGAGCTCGCCGAGTGCGCCTCGGGGCCGGTGATCGTCGCGCTGGAGGGCGATGACTCCGAGTTCGTCGCCCGCGCGGCCGCCCGCGGCATCTTCGCCGCCGTCCGGCCGCTCAGCGCCGACTCGATCCAGAGCGCGATCGAGGTCGCCGTCCGCCGCTACGCCGAGATGCAGAAGCTCAGTCAGGAGGTCGACCGGCTCGAGAGCGCGATCGAGCGACGGGCGATCATCGAGCGGGCCAAGGGGATCCTGATGGAGCGCCACGGGATCGACGACCGCGCCGCGTTCGAGATGATGCGCTCGCGGGCCCGCGCCAGCAACGGCCGCGTCGTCGACCTCGCGCGGCACGTGACCGAGAGCCGGGGGCTGTGAACGTGGACGCGCTCGCGCCCGTCCGGGCTTTCGACCGCACCCAGCAGCGCCACCCGTGGCTCGCGGTGCCGCTGGCCGTGGTGAGGAAGTTCGGCGACGACCAGGGCGGCAACCTCGCCGCGCTCGTCGCCTACTACACATTCTTCTCGCTGTTCCCGCTCCTGCTCGTGTTCACGACCGTGCTCGGGTTCGTGCTCCAGGGCGACCCGAGCGCGCAGAAGTCGGTGGAGCAGTCGGTGCTGGGCCAGTTCCCGATCATCGGCGATCAGATCAAGCTCCACGCGCTCCAGGGTCGGGCGATCGCGCTCGTGATCGGCCTCGTCACCTCGCTGCTCGCCGGGCTCGGTGTGACCCAGGCGGCGCAGGCCGCGTTCGACCGCATCTGGGCGGTGCCGTTCAAGCACCGGCCGAGCTTCCTCCAGTCGCGCCTGCGGGGACTCGCGCTGCTGATCACGCTCGGCCTGCTGTTCCTGCTCGCGACGCTGGCCTCCGGTCTGGTCACCGGCGGTCTCGGCGGCCCGCTGGCCAAGGTCGCCGGGATCGGCGTCTCGCTGCTGCTCAACTTCGCCCTGTTCTTCGCCGCCTTCCGCCTGATGACCGCGGACGACATCCCCACCCGCGCGCTGCGCCCCGGCGTGATCGTGGCCGGCGTCCTGTGGGAGATCCTGCAGATCGTCGGCGGCTACTACATCGGCCACGTGCTCCGGCACACGAGCAGCACGTACGCGCAGTTCGGGCTCGTCCTCGCCCTGCTGATCTGGCTCCACCTCGGCGCCCAGATGACCCTCTATGCCGCCGAGATCAACGTCGTGCTGGCCCGGCGTCTGTGGCCGCGGAGCCTGCTCGGCCCGCCCAGCGAGCCCGCCGACCAGCGGACGCTGGCCGCGCTGGCCAAGGTCGAGGAGCGCTCCGAGCACGAGCAGATCGACGTCGAGTTCAAGCGCGGCTGAGCGTCAGAACAGCTGGTCCGGGGTCTCGCGCCGGGTCATCGCCGGCGGCCACGAGCAGAGCCCGTCCTCGCCCGGGCAGCCGTCGCACAGCATCCGGTGCGGCGTATCGCTGACCGGGAACTCGCGGGCCAGCACGCCGCGAGCGAGCTCGGACAGCGCGGCCTCGAGCCCCGTCACCTCGTCGCGGCCGAAGGCAGCGCGCACCGGAGCCTCGGGGTGCTCGAGGAACACGTGCGCCACCTCGACGCGACGCGCGCCCGAGCGCAGCGCGGCCAGCGCGTACACCAGCCGCTGCGTGCCGTAGGCGCGCTCGACGACCGCGGCCGGCTCGGCCCCGTCAAGGCGATCGCTCTTGTAGTCGACGACCAGCAGCTGCGCGCCCCCGAGTCCCTCGCGCGCGAGGACGTCGAGGAACCCGTTGACGAGCGCCCCGCCCGGCTCGAGCAGGAACGCGAAGCGCTCCTCGCGATGCACCTCGCTCGCGGCGGCGAGCCGCGCGCACAGCTCGCTGGCACCGAAGCGCTCGACGAAACCGGCCAATTCCTCGGTCTCCGTCTCGCTCGGCTGCGGCAAGTCCACGGTGCGCGCAAGCGCGTGCACACTCTCGGGCTCGGGGCGGCCCGGACGCCGGAAGTCGAGGCGCTCGAGCAGTGCATGCGCAAGCACGCCGCGCTCGGCCGCGTTGAGGCGAGCCGCCGGGCGCCCCGCCGGCGTTCCTGCCGCCATCCCGCGCTCCGACGCGCCCGGGAGCGGCCCGCGCGAGGGCAGCCGGGGCAGACCGAGCACCCGCTCGAGATAGAACCGGTAGCCGCACCGCGCATATTCGCCCAGGCTCGAGTAGCTGAGCGTCGCGATCGGGGCCACGGTGCCGAGGACGGGCAGGGCGATGAGCGGCCCGTCCTCGGCGGGCAGGCCGGCATCCACGTGGCCGGACCTGGCGACGACGGGCGCTGCGTCCTGCCCGGCCATGGCGACCGCGTCGTCGTCCTCGTCGTCCTCGTCGTCCTCGCCGTCCTCGCCGTCCTCCCCGTCCTCGTCGTCCTCACGCTCGGCCGGCTGCAGCAGCGCGTAAGCCACGGCGGCCACCGCGCCGTCCCATTCCCGCTCCACCACATCGGCGAGCCGGCCCTGCTCGAGGCGAGCGGCGATGTCGGGCACCAGCGCCGGGGCGATCCAGGCGATCGGGCCCGCCGCGCGCTCCCAGCCGGAGAGGCCGGCGGCTCCACTCAGCACGAGCCGCTCCCGGGCCCGGGTCATCGCGACGTAGAACAGTCGCCGCTCCTCGGCCGCCTCCTCCGCCACGCGCGCGTCACCGAGCTCCTTGTAGGCCAGCGCCGGCTCGGCCTTGCCGCTGCCGGGCCGACTCAGCCGCAGGCCGATGCGCCCGTCGCGGCCGATCCGGAGCAGCTCGGAGCTCCAGCGCGGACCGCGGCCGAGATCGGCCACGCACACGATCGGGAACTCGAGGCCCTTGGCTCGGTGGATCGTCATCAGCCGGACCGCGTCGAGCGCCTCCCCTTCGACCGGCGCCTCACTCTCGCGCGGTGCGCCGCCGCCGAACGTCGCCCCACTCGAGTCCGCGCGCGCTCCGGCCAGCTGCAGGAATCCGCGCAGGTCCCGGCCCCGGGCCGCCTCGTGCTCGCGCCCGAGCCGCATCAGCTTGCGGATGTTGGCCAGCCGGCGCTCACCGCCGTGCAGCCGCAGGATCGTCAGGTCGTAGCGGGTCAACTCCAGCACCCGCTCGACCAACTCCTCGATCCCGAGTCGCGCCATCGCGGCGCGCTCGCCGGCGAACCACACGGCGAACCGCGCCAGACGCTCGCGGTCGTCCGGCTCGAGGTCGTCGAGGGCCCCGCCCTCCGGCGGCTCGCGGATCACCCACCATGGGTCGCGGGCGGCCTCGCGCGCGGCGGCGGCGACGAGCACCAGCCCGTCCGGCGAGAGCCCGACCAGCGGCGAGGCCAACACCGTGTAGGTCGCTTCCTCGTCACGCGGGTTGGCCAGCGCGCGCAGGTACTCGACCAGGTCGACGACCTGGGGATGAGACCAGTAGCCACGGCCGCCGATCACGTAGGTCGGAACCCCGAGGTCCTCGAGCGCCCGCTCGTAGGCGCGCAGGTCAGTCGTGGCTCGTGTGAGGACGACGACGTCGCCCGCCGACGCGCCGGCATCGATCAGCTCCTGCACCCGCAGCGCGAGAGCCCGGGCCTCGGCCAGCCGCCACGGCGCTGCCAGCCCGTCCTGCTGTGCCCACTCCGCCCCCTTCTCGGCGATCAGCAGCTCGACCCTGGGGTCGTCGGCGCGCGCGTCCGTGCGGCCGGTCCGCAGAGGCGTGAAGCGCTCGCCGAACACCTCCGCGAAGGCCGGGTTGAGCGCATCGAGGATCTCGCGACGAGAGCGGAAGTTGATCGTCAGGGTGGCGTGCGCACCGGTGGCCGCGAGCTGCTCGCGCCGGCGTTCGAACAGCGCCACGTCGGCGTGGCGGAAGCCGTAGATCGACTGCAGCGCGTCGCCGACCGTAAACAGGTTCCCGCGGGCGATCGACTCGATCAGCTCGAGCTGCACCGGATTGGTGTCCTGGAGCTCGTCGACCATGATCTGCTCGAACCGCGCGGCGTAACGACCGCGCAGCTCGGGGTCGGTGGCGAGCACGTCACGGGTCATCAGCTCGAGATCCTCGAAGTCGAGTCGCGAGCGCTCGCGCTTGAGCTCGGCGTAGCAAACGCCGTAGGCGCCGAGCAGCCGGTCGAGCAGACCGAGCACTCCGGCCGCGTGGGCGTGCTCACAGACGACCCGGAATCGCGCCAGCGCGTCGGTGTAGGCCAGGCACGCCGGCGTCCGCAGCGCTGCCCCGTTGCCGCCGGGGAGAGCGAGTGCGCCGAGCTCGGCGGGCCACGGATCCGGGGCCTCGATCAGCGCCGTGCCGCGCTCGATCCGCGAAAGGGCGTCGACGACCTTCGGCGTCTGCTCGGCGCCGCCGAGCTCGACGGCCGTGGTCGCGGCGGCATCGCGCAGGGCAAGCCGCGCCGGCCCCATGTCGGGCGCAACGCCGAGCGCCGGCAGCGCCGGGGCCGACTGACCGCACGAGCGCAGCTCGTCGTAGATCGCGCCGATCGCCTGGCGCAGTGGCACCGGCCCGTAGCTGGCGATCAGGTCCCGGCCGCCGGCGACGGTGGTCGCCGTCTCCTCGAGCGCGGCCTCGAATGCGGCATCGGCCAAGCGGGCCGCCTCGGCCTCGTCAATCACCGTGAAGGCCGGATCGATCCCGGCCACGAGCGCGTTGGCCCGCAGCACCCGCGCGCAGAACCCGTGAATCGTGGAGATGAACGCGTCCTCGGTGGCGTGAGCGGCCTCGTCGGCGCCGAGCGCGCGCAACCGCAGGCGAATGCGCTCGCGCAGCTCGGCCGCCGCCTTCTCCGTGAACGTGATCGCCAGCATGCCGGTGACCTCGACCTGATCCTCGAGCACCGCGCGCACGAACCGCTCGACCAGCACCGAGGTCTTGCCACTGCCGGCGTTGGCGTCGACGATCAGGTCTCCGTGGCGGCGTTCGATCACCGCGAGCTGCTCAGGCGTGAACGCGATCATCCGACCCTGCAGATGCCCGGGTGCAGACACCCGTCCCGCGAGCACGTCTCGGGGCACGGGGTCAATTCGCCCGCCCGCAGGCGCGCGGCCAGCGCGACGGCGCGGGCGGCCGCGTCCTCGAGCTCGGCATCGAGCGCTTCCGCGTCGCGGGCGTCGGTGCCGAACAGCCCGGCGGCCGGCACCGCCTCCTCGAGGAAGACACCCCGCGGACGCAGGCGGTCTCCGCTCAACGGCTGGTAGAGACCGCCCGCGGGCGTCAGGCCCAGCAGCTCTCGCACCACCAGCATGTAGATCGCCACCTGCAGCTGACGGTCCTGGTTCCAGCGGGCCCCGGGGTGCCGGGCACTCGGGGAGCCGCTCTTGTAGTCGCGCACGATCGCCCTCGTCCCCCCGGGGTCGACATCGACGCGGTCGATCATGCCCCGCACGCGCACCCGCCCCTCGCCGTCACCGAGCTCGAGCGGCGGCAGCGACCGCTCGTCGCCGGCGAAGCCGAACCGCTGCTCCAACCTGAGCGGCTGCCAAGCCTGACCGCTCGCGGCCTCGAACTCCAGGTAGTGGCGCAGGTCGGCTTCGATCGCCTGCAGCACGGCCCGCCGCACCGCTTCCGAGCGCCCCCCGGCGACTTCCGGGGGCAACTCGGCCAGCACCTCGGCCAGGAGCCGGAGCGCCCGCGGCAGCGACGCGGGCGTGACCGGGCCCCCGAGGCCCCGCAGCACCCGCTCGAGGGCGTCGTGCATGTAGCTGCCCCGGGCCATCGGCTCGGGCTCGGGGTCGAAGCGATCGGGCTGCAGCTCCTTCTCCACCATCCACTTGACCGGACAGTCGGCGTAGGACTCGAGCGCACCGGGCGAGACGACCTCGCGATGGCGCACACGCGCAAGCGCGCGCGGGCCGAGCGTGCGGGGTGGCTCGACCACCGCGGGCTCGGATCGGCTGGCCACCGCTCGCGCCCGGTCGCGCTCCCGGGCGGTCGGCGCCAGCTCGGGCGCCCACACCACGTCGGCGAGCAGGCGCCGCGTCCGCCGCTCCGCCCAGCCGTCGGCCATCAGCTCCTCGACGTCGTCGACGAACGGCGAGCGCAGCGCGAGGTTGCCCTCCTCGTCCGAGCTCCGGTAGCTCAGGTAGACCCGTTCGGTGGCCCTCGAGGTGCAGGCATAGAAGAGGTATCGCTCGCGCTCCAGCCCGTCCTCGCTGCGCCTCAGGACGAGCCCGGATGCGGCCGCGAGCTCGCGCCGGCGCTCGTCGGACAGAAACGGGTCCGGCGCAGCGGGCAGCGGGAACTCGCCCTCCTGGAGGCCGCACACGAAGATCGCCCGGAAGCGCCGGGCCCGGATCGCCAGGGGCTCGGCCAGCAGCACCGCCCCCGGGCGCGGCGCCGGACCGGCGGGAACGAGCAGCTCCTCGACGGCCTCGATCAGCTCACGGCCCCGCAGCTCCTCGCCGAGCTCGCCGAGCCCGGCGACGGCGCGGTCCAGCACGCTCAGGGCTCGCGCGTCGAGCTCCTCGTCGGCGCCGAGCATCGGCGCGCCACGATGGTGCGGCGAGGCGAACAGCCGCCGGGCCTGCCGCGCGAGCTCGGTGGCGGGATCCTCCGCCTGCCGCAGGGCATCGATCTCGCCCAGCCGCCAGCCCAGCCGCGCGCGCGCCTGGGCCGCCGTGCGCAGACCCTCGCGCCGGACATCGCGCTCGAGCGCGTCCGCGAGCTCGGGGCGCTCGAGCGGTCCCGGCGATCGCAGATAGCCGATCAGATCATCGGCCCGCGCTGCGTCGAGCAGCGCGCAGCGCGCGAGCGCCAGCACCGAGCGCCCGAGCGTCGTGTGCGAGAACGGCAACTGGTGCTCGAACGAGAGCGGGATCCCGGCGCTCCCGAACACGTTCTCCACCAGCGCCACCGAGCGCGACGGGGATCGGTAGATGACCGCGATCTCGTCGCCCGGCATCCCGGCCCGCAGCAGCCCGAGCACCTCGGAGGCGACGAGCTCGGCCTCGGCCCGCTCGCCACCAGCCTCGAGCAGGCGCACCACCGAGTCGGGCTCGATCGGCGGCTCCCCGGAGTCCGGCGGCTCGAACAGGCGCCGCTCGAGCTGGTACAGAACGGCGCTGGCAGCGGGCTCGTAGTGATCGTCGGCGGGCGTCAGCTCCACCACTCGGGTGGCCAGCGGCCGCAGCTGTTCGACCGCCTCGGCCCGGGCGCGCAGCGCCTCGCGCCCGACCTCGTAGGTCAGTGACACCGTCACCTCGACGTCCACCGTCCGCGCGAGCGTCTCGACGGCGTCGCGCTGCACCGGCGTCAGGTCGTCGAAGCCGTAGAAGAACACCGGGCCCGTGCCCCAGCTCGCCGGCGCCGCACGCAGCGCGTCGAGCGCCCGCCATGCGTGCAGGTCCGCGTCCACGCGCCCGAGGCGCTCGAGCTCGCGGGCGTAGTCGAGGTAGATCGAGCCGACATCGTCGGCGTAGAGCCGGCGTGCGGAGTCCTGGCCCGCCCACGCCCGCATCGCCTGTGCGAACCGCGGCGGCGTGATCAGCGAGCGCTCGAGCTCGGACAGCAGCCGCACGGCGGCGGCCGCGAACCCCGGCGAATCCGCGGACCGGCTGAGCAGCGCCAGCCGACCGCCGTCGAGCACGCGCCGCACCACCCGCTCACGCTGCAGCGCCGAGAGCGTCCGCGCGACGTAACCGGTGCGCGCCGCGATCTCGCCCACGAGGCCGGTGAAGCTGTGCACGGCGCCACCCAGGACCGCACCCGCGGCCGCGAGCTCCCGCGCGTAGTGATCGACGTCGGCCCGCGTCGGGACGACGAGCACGGCACCGCGGCGGGTTGCGGAGCCGTAGGCACCGAGGACCTCCCCGGCCTTGGCGGAGTTGGCTGGTCCGAGCACGAGCGTGAGCGGCATCGCCGACATGGTCGCGCGCGGCCCCGACGCCATCCCGCGCGCCGCACGACCCCACCCGCGTCCGGGCCCGGCGACACGACGATCTGGCTCGCCGGCGCGACGCCGTGATCGCGTCCGGCGCGCGCGGCAGACTCATTCGATGCGCCGCTTCAACCTGTTCGACGGTCCGATGGAGCGCGACGACGATGAGCCGCCGGGCTACGGCGGGCTGTACGCGCGCGTGTCGCGGGAGCTCGGCGGGCGCGAGCTGGCGCTGAAGCTGTTCGAGCTCGAGCCGGACCAGAGCATCTGCCCCTACCACTACGAGTACGTCGAGGAGTGGCTCGTCGTGCTCGCGGGCCGACCGACGGTCCGCCACCCGGGCGGCGAGGACGTCGCCGCCCCCGGCGACGCGATCTGCTTCCCCGCCGGCCCCGAGGGCGCCCACAAGGTCACCAACAACGGCACCGGCACCGCCCGCATGATCATGTTCTCCGACGGCCGCGAGCCCTCGGTGGCGGTCTACCCCGACTCCGACAAGCTCGGCATCTGGACCGGCAACGAGCCCGACCACATCATCATCCGCCGCAGCTCGGGTGTGGGGTACTGGGACGGGGAGGGCGGGTAGCGGCGGTTGCGCCCGCGGTGTGGTCCACGGCCGACCGCCCAGGCCGCTACGCCGCGTCGGGCTGTTCCGCCCCCGAGGCCGCCGCCCCGTTCGCGGCAGCGGCAGCGGTCCCGGCCGGCGCCGCGCCGGCCTCCGCCTCGGGCGGCTTGGCGCCCTCGCGGGCCCAGGGCTCGTCGAACTCGACGCGCCACTTGGCGTCCTCGGACTGCTGGAGCGCCAGCCGGGCGCGGAAGCTCTTGCCGGAGCGGCCCTTGAAGCCGGTGACGGGCTTCTCGGTGCGGCCGGTCTTGATCAGCTCGCGGGCAACGGCGATCGGGAGCTGCTTGCCGGCCTTCGACTTCCAGATCACGAACCCGCAGCCCGGATCGTCGCGCGACCAGCACGAGTAGCCCTTGCGGTTCTCGATGATGTCGTGGCTGCAGACCGGGCACGGACCGAGGTTGGCCCGCGGGATGCGCACATCCTTGAGCTTCGCGTCGAGCTCGCCGACCGTCTCCTCGGCGAACTTGACGATGTCGCCCATGAACGCCTTGCGTGAGTCCTGGCCCGTCTCGATGTTGGCCAGACGGTGCTCCCAGGCGCCCGTGAGGCCGGGCGAGGTCAGCGCGTGCTCGCCGAGCAGGCGGATCACGTTCAGGCCCTTCTCGGTGACCACCAGCGCGCGTCCGTCGCGCTCGATGTAGCCGACCTGCAGCAGACGCTCGATGATCGCCGCCCGCGTCGCCGGCGTCCCGATCCCGGAGTCCTTCATCGCCTCGCGGAGCTCCTCCTCGTCGACGAGCTTGCCCGCCGTCTCCATCGCCCGCAGCAGCGAGCCGTCGTTGAAGCGGTGCGGCGGCTTGGTCTCCTTGGCCTCGGAGGCGACCTTCTCGACCTTCGCCTCCTCACCTCGCTCGAGCTTGGGCAGCTGCTGCTCGCGGCCCTCGTCCTCGTCGCGGCCGGCGCCCTCGCCCTCGGCGATCTCGCCGTACACGCCGCGCCAGCCGGGGACCAGCAGCACCTTGCCGCGCGTGCGGAACACGTTCTCCGCCACGGTCGTCTCCACCCGCGTGTTCTCCGAGACCGCCTCGGGATGGAAGGCAGCGAGAAAGCGGCGTACGACCAGGTCATAGACCTTGCGGTCGTCGTCGTCCATCTTGTCGACCGGGTGGCGCTCGGCGTTGGTGGGGATGATCGCGTGGTGGTCGGTGACCTTGGCGTCGTTGACCACCCGTCCGAGCGGGAGCACGTCGAGACCGGCCACGTACCGCGACGCGGCCGCGTACTCGCGCTGGGAGCCGATGAGCTCGGCGATCGGCTTGATCTCGGGGACCATGTCGCTGGTCAGGTAGCGCGAGTTGGTGCGCGGATAGGTCAGCGCCTTGTGTTCCTCGTAGAGCCGCTGGGCCGCGCCCAGAGTCCGGCGGGCGGTGAACCCGAACAGGCTGCTGGCGTGGCTTTGCAGCGAGGTCAGGTCGTAGAGGAGCGGCGGGCGCTCCCTGGTCTCGCGCTTCTCCAGCTGGGTGATCGTGCCGGTGCCCCCCTCGCAGGCGGCGACGATCGCCGCGGCCTCCTCGGCGGTCGTGATGCGCGGGTTGGCGCCGGCGTGGAAGCGCCCCTCGTAGGCCCGCCGGGGCGAGTCGGGCAGCGCGGCGAACTGCGCGTCGACGATCCAGTACGGCTCCGGCTTGAAGGCGCGGATCTCCTGCTCGCGCTGGGCGAGGATGGCCAGCGTCGGCGTCTGCACGCGCCCCAGCGAGACGGCGCCGTCAAACGAGCTGCGCAGCCGGATCGTGGCGGCACGGGTGGCGTTCATCCCGACGATCCAGTCCGCCTCGGAGCGCGAGCGGGCCGCTTCCTCCAGCGTGGCGAACTCGGAGCTCGGGCGCAGGCCCTCGAACGCCTCCTTGATCGCCTTCTGGGTCATCGAGTTGAGCCACAGACGCTGAACGGGCTTCTTGGAGCCCGCCTTCTCGTACAGGTAGGCGAAGATCAGCTCGCCCTCGCGCCCGGCGTCGCACGCGTTGACCACCGTCTCGACGTCGTCGCGCCCGAGCTGGCGTCTCACCGCGTTCATCTGCTTCTTGGAGCGCTCGTCGCGCACGACGAGCTTGAAATGCTCGGGCACGATCGGCAGGTCCGCCATCCGCCATTTCTTGAAACGGTCGTCGTATTCGTCGGGCTCGGCCAGCTGGACGAGGTGCCCGACGGCCCACGTGACCACGTGGTCGGGGCCCTCGAGGTAGCCCTCTCCCTTGGTGAACGCGCCGGGCAGCACACGAACCAGGTCGCGGCCCACCGACGGCTTCTCTGCGATGACGAGTGTCTTCATGGCGCGGTTGCGGAGCGTAGCGCCCGTGGCAATCCCGTTCAGGTTTGCAAGTTCTAGCCGGCGCAGGCCCCCGTACTGACCGGACCGGTCCGGCCCCGCGCATGGGCCACCGCCGAGCGCACGAGCGCGTTGGGAACCGCGAACCCACCCGGTCCCTGCCCACTCGCGGCACCACCGGTCACGGCGGCGAACACGGTCGCGACGACCTGACCGTCGGCATCGACCATCGGGCCGCCCGAGTTGCCCGGCCGCACGAGGCCGCGCAGTGGCGTGATGCTGCGCACGATCGATCCCTGACCGTAGGCGTCCTGGGTCCGCACGTCGAGCGTCTGCCCGATCCGCCCCGGCTCGGCGCTGAAGGGGCCGTCCTCGGGATAGCCGAGGATCGCCGCGGGCAGACCGGCGCGCGGCGCCGCCGCGACCGGCAGGGCGGGCTCGGACAGGCCAGGCACGCGCAGCAGCGCGATGTCGTCGCGGGGGTTGAAGGCCACCGGCACGGCCGTGAGGCTCGGAGAGCGACCCCCGTCCTGCACGACGGTGTCGCTCTCCCCGGCCACCACATGGGCGTTGGTCACGACAAGCCCCGGCGCGATCACCCACCCGCTGCCCTCGACACCGAGGCCGCACGCACTGCCGAGCACGCGGACGACGCTGCGGCGGGCGGCGCGGACCCGGGGAGCGGCGAGGATCCCCTGCGTCGGCGCCGGGACGTCGGCGGCGGGGCCGCGCACCGAGGGGATCGGATCGAAGCGCGCGAGCGCGTTGAGAACTGGGCCCGACGGCGGCAGCAGATGGTTGAGCTCGCTCAGGATCGCCGAGCGCTGGATGTCCTCGCGCAGCGGTCGCGAGCCCGCGGACTGGAGCGCCACCGCGCCGACGATCCACGCGATCCCCAGCCCGACGCACGCGGTCAGGGCGGCACCGAGCAGCCCGTCGACCGTCTTCAAGCCGGGTATCCGCAACGCGGCGCGGGCCCGCATCCCGAGCCCCTCGAAGCCGCTGGCGAACACGCCGCCCACGAGCAGGGCCCCGATCAACCCGAACACGGGCGCGTACTGGGAGTGGTCGCCGCCGGGCAGGATCAGCGGCGCGATTCGCGTGCCGATGACCGCACCGAGCGCGAACCCGACCAGCGACAGCACACCGACGATGAACCCCTGCAGGTATCCGTAGAGGGCCAGCAGAGCCGTGAACGCAACGATCAGCCAATCGATTGTCGTCACAACAGCAGAGACTGTACGGCCTGCCGACCGCGCGCGATCGCGCTGCTCAGCGACGCCATCTTCTACATTCCGTTGCAGATGTCTCACGGGGTGAGTGATGTCGATGTCTCAAGGGGCTGAATACGCGTCGACGCTGGGGCGCCCGTCGGCACGGCCGAGTCCGAGGCGGCGGCGCCTGCTGACGCGCACGTTGCCCCTGGCCGGCGTCGCCGTGCTCGCGTTCGCGGCCGGCATCGTGACCGCCACCGGCCCCGGCCGGGCCGAGCGCCGCCTGGTCACGAGCTACGTCGGCGCCTGGGCCCGCCGCGACTTCACGCAGATGTACAACCTGCTCGATCCGGCCTCCAAGCGCGGCCTGTCCGAGCCGGCCTTCCGAGCCGCGTTCGCCGCTGCCGCCGGCACGGCGACCCTGGCCGCCGTCGTGCCGCTGCACGTGGGCAGCCGCCAGGGCGATCTGGTCCCGGTCTCCGTCCGCGTGCGCACGAACGAGTTCGGCACGCTGCGGGAGACGCTCGAGGTGCCGCTGGTAGGCTCGGGCTCGGTTGCCCGCGTGGGCTTCTCCGACCGGTTGCTGTTCCCCGGGCTGCTGCCGGGAGAGCGCCTGACGCGCCAGGTCGCGCTCGCCCCCCGGGCCGAGCTGCTGGCCCGCAACGGGATTCCCCTCGCCCAGGGCCCGAACCGCACCTCGCCGATCCCCGACGTCGCCTCTGAGATCACCGGGAGCCTCGGTCCGATCCCGCCCGGTCAGGCCGCCGCCTACGCCGCCGCGGGGTACCCGCCCACCGCACAGGTCGGGCTCACCGGCCTCGAGCGGATCTTCCAGTCGCAGCTGGCGGGGACGCCCGGAGGCACGCTGCTGGCCGGTTCGCGGGCGCTGGCGCGGAGCACGCCGGAGTCGGGTCTCCCGGTCACGACGACGATCGACCCCGCGATCGAGCGGGCCATGACCACCGCGATGGCCGGCCGCTACGCCGGCATGGCGGCCATGGACCCCCGCACCGGCGAAGTGCTGGGGCTGGCCGGAGTCGCCTTCTCAGCCCTGCAGCCCCCCGGCTCGACGATGAAGATCATCACCGCCACCGGTGCGCTGGAGGCGGGCATCGTGAAGCTGAGCGACACCTTCCCGGTGGAGAGCGGCGCCCCGGTCGAGGGCGTCACCATCTCCAACGCCGGCGGCGAGCTGTGCGGCGGCACCTTCGTGCAGGCGTTCGCCAACTCGTGCAACTCGGTGTTCGCTCCGCTCGGGGCCAAGCTCGGGGCCGTCCGACTGGTCAACGTCGCCGAGCGGTTCGGTTTCAACCAGCCGACGTCGATCCCCGGCGCCGAGGAGAGCCTGATCCCGTCGGCGGCCACGATCGGCGACGCGCTCGCGGTCGGCTCCTCGGCGATCGGGCAGGGAATGGTCCAGACGACGGCGCTGCAGATGACCGACGTCGCGGCCACGATCGCGATGGGCGGCAGGCGCCCGATCCCGACGCTGCAGCTGCACCAGACGCCCCGCTTCGTCCACGTCACCAGCCGCCACATCGCTCACCTCGTGCAGGAGCTGATGATCGCCGTGGTCGCCTACGGCACGGGGACCTCGGCGCAGATCCCGGGCGTGGTCGTGGCCGGCAAGACCGGGACCGCCGAGCTGCGCAACACACAGGGCCCGGACGCCGGCCCGAACGCGAGCTCGCCGGCCAACACCGACGCCTGGTTCGTCGGCTACGCGCCCGTCGGGCACCCGAGGATCGTCGTCGGGGCGCTGTTCCCCGAACAGGGGGCCGGCGGCGCGACCGCCGCGCCGGCCGTGCACGACGTCCTCGCCGCGGCCCTGCACCGCGGCTGACCCGCTCACAGGTCGATCGAGATGGTGGCCCAGAGCTGCCCGACCGGCCCGCGGATCTCCAGGATCAGCGGTCGGTTGGAGTACGCGGAGGTGTTGATCCGGAACAGCAGCAGCCCACCCTGCGTGGGGCCGAAGTAGGCCACGCTGTCGGGCACCGGCTGGGTCCCGTTCGGCTTCAGCAGCGTCGGCTCCCACACGTACTCGTTCAGGGCGGGGTCGAGCGGGATCGCGTTGTAGCGGTTGCCCTGGGTATCGACCATGTCGAAGTTGTGCGCCGTGGTCAGCGGCGACTTCGTCTGGTTGCGGGCGGCGAGGAAGACGGCGAACCACTCCTCGTCGGGGGCCAGCGGCGGCGTGCCCGGCGCCAGGCCCTTGAGGTACGCCATGTCCTCGACGTTGTACGGGTTGAGCTCGCGTGAGAGCTGCGCCTGGTAGGTGATCCCGCCGGCGTCGACGTAAAAGCCCTCGTTGTCGGCGACGTGGGGGTGGGACTGCTTGTTTCCGCAGGCGGCCAGACCCAGCGCCAGCACCAGGCTCACAGCCATCATCAACAGGGAACGGACTCTCACGGCGCGCGGAAGTCTATCCCGAATGCCCGGCGACGCGATCCGCAGCGGCCGGTCACTGCGAAGCGATCGACGCCCGGCGGCCGCGCCCCCGGCCCTCTTCCAGGATCGAGCGCAGGCGCCGCATCGCCTTCGCCGCCTGGCGCTTGTTCCAGGACCGGGAGCCGAGCGCCTCGTGGAGCCGATCGGACAGCATCACCGGCTCGGTCTCGAGCGTGTACTCGACCTTGGTCGAGTCTCCGGGAGCCGGCGTCAGGGTGTAGGTGCCGACCATGCGGATGCGGTTGAACTTGCCGCCGCGGCCCCTCTCGACGATCCGGAACGGCGGCTGAATCTCGGCGAAGGTCATGTCCGCCCACGCGAACCGGCTCAGCGGGGCCTTGACGCGGAAGCGCGCGCCGGCGCCGGCGCCGATCGTGTTCTCACGCAGGAGGTGCCAATCGACCAGATAGTGGTCGGTGAATTCCGCATGGTTGGCGATGTCCGCGAGATAGTCGAAGACCTGCTCGCGCGGCTTCGAGATCGTGGTCGAAACGGTGACGGGATCCATACGCCCGGGAGTCTACGGACCGCCTGCGCAGGTGGCGCGAGGACCGGCCCCGGTACGGGCCGGAAATGGTCTACGCAGCGCGCTGGTCGGTGATCCGAATGCGCACCGCGTGCCCGAATTCGGGGCCGTGAACGAGGCGCGAAGCCGTGGGCGGATCGCGCCGCAGAGCGCGGCACAACTCACACACGATCCGGTCCGTCTCGTAGATGTAGACCCTCTCTCCGACCAGAGGCGTCCGGTGGCAATGGGCGCAGCGTTCACAGCCTGCGGCAATCGCATCGACGCTCCGCTTGAGCAGCGCCAGCTCCAGCTCCGGCATGTCGCGAACCGAGTCTCGCATCGTGCTGTGGTTCGCCCCCGCTCGCGGTCTTCCTTCTGATCACGCCGGTTTTGGTTCGAAATGCCTTGGATACTCGTTGACGAGACAGCTATCATTGAGCGTGGATCGGCCGGGCTTCGGAAGGCGCCGCCGTTACTTAGGAGATGGCACATGAAGGCGTGGATGTCGGGCAACGTTGCGGGCACCGGGACTTTCCGCTGCACCGACTGCGATTACCCAGTGTCACTCGACGTGGCTGACGAGCTGCCTGAATGCCCCAGTTGCGGCGGTAGAGAGTTCGTCAGAGCGTCGTTGTTCACGACATCGCAGACTGCGATCGTCGAAATGGTTCCGGAGCTCGAGGATCAGGGCTGGCTCGATGAGCTGCGCCACGGCCTCGACGAGCCCGGCCAGTACCTCGCCTACCGCGAGGCCAATGAGGGCGTGGTCGCGTTCGGGCTCCGGCGCGAATGGACCCGGATCGGGCGCAGCCTGGCCGCTGACATCCGCTTCGACGACCCCACGGTATCCCGGCGCCATGCGCTGATCGTGCGCCAGCCCGACGGGCTCCGCGTCCTCGACGACCGCAGCCTCAACGGCGTGTTCGTCAACGGCGAGCGCGTCGAATGGAGCACCCTGGCCGACGGCGACGAGGTCGTGATCGGCCGCCACCACCTGCATTTCGTCGAGGTCGCGGTCGTGTCCGGGATGCGCGACGCCCACCGCCCCAGCGGCGAGACCAGCGCGCTCAGCGGCTGAGCCGCCCCAATCGGGCCGCGCTCACCTATAGTGCGGCTCGTCCGATGGCGTCCACAATCGCGGTCCTCTCTCAGAAAGGCGGCACCGGCAAGACGACGGCGGTTCGCACGCTGACCGACGTCTTCCGCCGTCTCGGGCTGACCGTGCTGGCGGTCGATCTCGACCCGCAGGGCAACCTGTCGGACTACCTCGACGTCGATCCCGACGCCTATCCGACGATCGGCGACGTGCTGACCGGCCGCGCCAAGTCCGCCGCGGCGGTCCATGGCGGGATCATCCCGGCGAATCTGGGCCTGGCTGAGGCCGAGCTGGTACTGGGCGGGAAGATGGGCCGGGAGCTGACGCTCAAGAAGGCCCTGGCCGAGGTCAAGGGCGAGTACGACATCGTGATGATCGATTGCCCACCGGCGCTCGGGCTGCTCACCGTCAACGCGCTGGTGGCCGCGGATTACGCGCTGCTCTCGGCCGAAGCTCAGTACTTCGCGCTGCAGGGCGTCGAGCAGGCGCTCGAAGTGATCGAGCTGGCTCGCGACAGCCTCAACCCCGGGCTCGTGTGGCTCGGCGTCATGCTCAACATCGCGGATATGCGCACGCGCCACTCGCGCGAGGCGTTCGACTCCCTGCGCGAGCATTTCGGCGAGAAGCTGATCGACACGACGATTCGGGCCTCGATCGCCTACGCCGAGTCGGCCGAGCGGGCGGTATCGATCATCGACTACCGCCCCGACCTCGGGATCGACTACCTCAACGTCGCGGACGAGCTCCTGCGGCGTCTCGGCCTCGATCAGGCCCGCGGCCGGCTGGCCGCCATGGTCAACGGCGGCAGCGCCACCGCCGGGGTCTGACACCCCGGCGGGTAGCGTTCCGAATCAGGACAGGAGGCGCAGAGCCCTACATCGCGCGGACGTCGGCCCCCTGTGGTTCGAACGGGGCGCGTGTCACGCTCGCCCACCCCTCGGTCACCCGGCTCAGTGCGGCGAGCAGTGGTCCGGTGCTGTCATAGTGCGACCAGAACAGGACGGTCGGCCCGGCGCCGGAGATCGTCGCTCCGAGGGCGCCGAGGTCGGCGGCGCGCTGGATGAGGTTGGCCGAGCGCGGATACAGCGGTGCGCGGTAGGGCTGGTGCAACCGGTCGTGCAGGGAGGTGGAGATCAGGTCCCAATCGCTCGTGGCGAGTCCGAGCAGCAGCATCGAGGCGTGGGCGACGTTGAACACCGCGTCGGACATCGGGACGGTCGCGGGTAGCGCGCCCCGGGCGGCTTCGGTGTGCACGCTCTCGCCCGGGATGACGAGCACCGCCTCGAGTCCCATCGGCATCTCGAGCCGATGCGAGCGCAGCCCGTCGCAGACCACCAGGCCGCCGTCGAGCGCCGCCGCGACGTTGTCGGCGTGGCCCTCGAACTCGACCGCCAGGGCGCGAATGTCGGCGTCGAGCTCGAACATGTGATCAGCGGCCATCAGCCCAGCGATGACCGCCGCGGCGCTCGAGCCCAGACCACCGCACAGGGGGATTGCCGAGGCGATCCGGAAGGTGAACCCGTCGGCCGGGTGCAGCCGCTCGAACGCCCGCACGATGAGGTTGCTGCGGTCCCGGGGCAGCTCGAGCTCGGTCTCGACCGCGAACACCCCCGTCTCCAGCACCTCGACCTCGAGGTGCAGCGCCAGCGCGGCGGCCATCACGTCGAAGCCCGGTCCCAGGTTGGCGGAGGACGCGGGGACGCGGACGAGCCGGCGGCGGCCGAGCGTCATCCGAGGACGGCCCGCTCGATCGCCCCGAGCTCGGGTTCGCACGGGACGACCGCGCCCGCCTGCTCGAGCGCTGTCTGCGGGTCCTTGAGGCCGTGGCCGGTGAGCACGCACACGACACGCTCGGCGTCCTGCGCCCCGTACGCGAGCAGCCCGGCGACGCCGGCCGCCGACGCGGGCTCGCAGAACACGCCCTCGGTGGCGGCCAGGAAGCGGTAGGCGTCGAGGATCTGCGCGTCGCTGACCGCGTTGACAGCTCCGCCTGAGGACGTCATCGCGTCCATCGCCTCCTCCCAGCGGGCGGGGTTCCCGATCCGGATCGCGCTGGCCACCGTCTCCGGGTTCTTGACCGGGGCTCCGTGGACCAGCGGCGCGGCGCCGGCGGCCTGGAAGCCGAGCATCCGCGGTTGGTGCCCGGACTCGTTGAAACCCTTCCAGTACGCGGTGATGTTGCCCGCGTTGCCGACCGGGATGCAGAGCGCGTCGAGCTCCCCGCCGAGCTGCTCGACGAGCTCGAAGGCCGCCGTCTTCTGCCCCTGGATCCGGAAATCGTTGACGGAGTTGACCAGCGACACCGGATGACGGGCGGCGAGCTCACGCACGAGCTTCAGTGCCTCGTCGAAGTTCCCACGCAGCGCGACCACCCGCGCGCCGTGCATCAGCGCCTGAGCCAGCTTGCCGGTTGCGATCTTGCCCTCGGGGACGATCACCGCGCCGCGCAGCCCGGCCCGGGCGGCGTATGCGGCGGCGCTGGCCGCCGTGTTCCCGGTCGAGGCGCAGATCACGGCCTCCGCCCCCTCGCGCACCGCGGCCGACACGGCGCAGGTCATGCCCCGGTCCTTGAACGATCCGGTCGGGTTCGCGCCCTCGATCTTCAGCCACACGTCGGCGCCGACGCGCTCGGACAGCCGTGGCGCGTGCACGAGGGGCGTCGACCCCTCACCAAGGGATACGATCGGGTCCCCGGGCGCGAACGGAAGGTGGTCGCGGAAACGCTCGATCAGTCCCGGCATCGGGGCGGAGCATGCCAGAGCGAGCGTCCGGCAACCGTCTCGCCCGGTGAGGCGGGCGCGGTCGGTAGGCTCCGGCGGCGGGTGTTTGCAGATGTCTGCTGCTGAGGATGGGTACTTCCCCCGCGGGATCTCGATGCGGCGCCGCGTGCACGACACCTCCGATGACACAGATCAGGGAGGCGACGCGGCCGGGCAGCCTGCCCGCGCGGCCGAGCTAGCCGAACTCCTCTTCGAGCACCCGGATCGCCCGGGGCGGCGCCCGGAGCACGTCGAGATCGGCGATCAGCCCCATCGCGCCGGCAAAGCGCGACTCGAGCACCGGGTGCACGACCATCACCAGGCGGGCCTGGTCGCGCAGGCCCTTCTGCACCACGGACTTGACCGACACGCCCTGCTCGGCCAGGAGCAGCGCCACCTGCGCCAGCACCCCGGGCTCGTCGGCCACTTCGAGGTGCAGGTAGAAGGCCGAGACCACGTCGGAGACGATCTGGAGCGCCTGCGTCGTCTCCGGCGTCGAGGCCGGCGGGATCATCGCGCTGATCACATCGCCGAGCACGGCACTCGCGGTCTGCGGCCCACCGGCGCCGGGTCCGGACATGGTGATCTCGGTGATCGCCTCGGACTCGACGGTGACGGCGTTGAACGGTCCGCTCACCGACGCAAGCGGGTGATCGGGATACAGGAAGGCCGGGTGCACGCGCACCGACAGCCCGGCGCCGATCCGCTCAGCGGTGCCGATCAGCTTCAGCCCCAGGCCGAGCTCGCGCGCGTACTCGAGGTCATCGGGCTTGATGTGCTCGATGCCCTCGTAGGGGACCTGGTCGAGGTGCACAGGCGTGTCGAAGGCGAGCCGGGCCAGGATCGCCATCTTGGCCGCGGCGTCGCGGCCGTCGACGTCCTCGGCCGGGTCGGCCTCGGCGTAGCCGAGCCGCTGGGCCTCGGCCAGCGCCTCGGAGAACGTCGCGCCCGTGCGCGCCATCTCCGTGAGGATGAAGTTGGTGGTGCCGTTGACGATCCCGTGCACGCGGTCGATCGTGGCGCCGGCGAGTGACTCCTGCAGCACTCGGATCACCGGCACGACACCGGCCACGGCGCCCTCGAAGCGCAGCTGCACCCCGAGCTCGCGCGCGGTGTCCCACAGCTCCTCGCCATGCTGGGACAGGAGCTGCTTGTTGGCGGTCACGACGTGGCGGCCGGCCCGCATCGCCCGTAGCACGTAGTCGCGCGCCGGATCGATGCCGCCGATCAGCTCGACGATCAGGTCCGAGCGCTCGAGCAGATCGTCGAAGTCACCGCTCGAGCGGGTCAGGATGCCGGTCAGCTCGGGGCGCAGGCCGGTGCGGACGGCGATCCGGTCGGCGTGCTGGGGCAGCAGCGCGGCCAGCGCCGAGCCGACGGTCCCGTTGCCGAGCAGACCGACCCGGAACCGGCCCGGCGCGCTAGGAGAGGTCACGGGCGGCCAGGTCGTCGTAGGTCTCGCGGCGCACGACCACCCGGGCGTTGCCGCCGCGGCAGAAGATCACCGGCGGTCGGGGGACGCCGTTGTAGTTGTTGGCCATCGCGTGGCCGTAGGCACCGGTCGCGGGGGTCACGATCACATCGCCGGCCGCCGGCTCCGGTAGGCCGATGTCGCGCACGATCACGTCGCCGGACTCACAGTGCTTGCCGGCGACGTGACAGCGCTCGGTCGCCGCGGCGAGCGGACGGTCGGCGATCAGCGCCTCGTACACCGAGCCGTACAGCATCGGCCGCAGGTTGTCGGACATGCCGCCGTCGACCGCGACCCAGGTCGACACGTTGCGCTTGACCGTCTCGACGGTGTAGAGCGTGACCGCGCAGTTGGCGACCAGGGCCCGCCCGGGCTCGAGCAGCAGGCGCTTGTGGGCGCCGAGCAGATCGTGCACCACGGTGACGATCGCGTCGACGTAATCGGCGACCGCGGGAGGTTGCTGCGAGGCGGTGTACGCCGCGGCGAGGCCGCCGCCGAGGTTGTAGACCGGGAAGTCGCCGAGCGACGCGATCGCCTCGACGGCATGGCGGAATGGAGCCAGCTCGAACAGCTGCGAGCCGATGTGGGAGTGCAGGCCGACCAGCTCGAGGCTGTCCAGCTCCCCCACCCTGGCGATCGCCCGGCGAGCGTCGTCGAGACCGAAGCCGAACTTCGAGTCGGCCTGTCCGGTCGAGATCGCCGCATGGGTGTCGCCGCTGACGTCGGGCGTGATGCGGATCAGCACCTCCTGGCGGCGACCGGACTGCGCCGCCATCCGCTGGAGCCGCTCGAGCTCGTCGAACGAGTCGAGCACGACGTGGCCGACGCCGGCCGACAGCGCCTCGCGCAGCTCGGTCTCGGACTTCGCGTTGCCGTGCAGGTAGATCCGGCTCGGGTCAAAGCCGCCCCGCAGCGCCAGCGCCAGCTCCCCGCCCGAGGCGACGTCGCAGGCCAGGCCCTCCTCGGCCAGCACGCGATAGACGGCGGTGCACGGGAACGCCTTGGAGGCGAACAGGACGTCGAAGTCGGCGTGGCACGAGGACAGCGACTCGATGTGGGAGCGGGCTCGCGCGCGCAGGTCGTCCTCGGCCACGACGTAGGCCGGGGTGCCGAACTCCCGCGCGAGCTCGACCGCGTCGCAGCCGCCGACCTCGAGCCGGCCGTGCTCGTTGACCCGGGTGCCGAGGGGATAGACGTGACTGAGGCTCGATGTCGTGGCGCTCACGGCCCTAACGATATGCTGCGGGGCGTGAGAGCACGGTCTGCGCTCGCGTCTGCCTTGATCGACGGGGGACGGTAGGAGCGGATGGGTCACCTGCGCACGGTCAACCTGGCAATGCCGGCCGAGGTCTCCACGCGCGACGGCCTCGCCTACTCGCTGTGGCTGCCGGAGGGCGCCACCGCCGGCGTCGTGATCCTGCACGGGGCCGGGTCCGCCAAGGAGAGCCACCACGACTACGCCCGCGCCGCCCACGCCGTCGGGCTGGCCGCGGTCGCGTTCGACCAGCGCGGCCACGGAGACAGCGACGGGCCGATGGACGGCCGGGGGATCGAGGACGTCGCCGCGATGGCCGGCCTGCTGCGATCGAAGCTTGGCAGCGCGGAGGCACCGGTGGCGCTGCGCGGCTCGAGCATGGGCGGCTACATGGCGATTCTGGCCGCGCCGGCGGTGCGCGCGGATGCGATCGTGGCGATCTGTCCGGCCAGCGCCGAGGGTCTGCGCCGCGGTGTGCAGGCCGGCACGCTCCGCTTCGACGTCGATGCCGAGGCCATGGACGCGTTCCTGGCCGCGCACGATCTCCACACCGCGGTCGAGACGCTGCAGGCGCCGCTGCTGCTGCTGCACGCCGAGGGCGACGAGGTCGTCCCGGTGCAGCACTCGCGCGAGCTCGCGGCCCGGGTCGGATCGGGTGGCAGCCGCCTGATCGTGCTGCCCGGCGGCCATCACCGCTCGATCCAGCACGACGAGGAGCTCCAGGCCGTGAGCCTGAGGTTCATCGCCAAGGCACTGCGAGCCCGCTCCGCGCCGCCGTCGGCGTAGGCGTAGGCGTGGACAGGGGGCACTCATCACTCCCCCACACCCGCCCTTGACCCGGCCGTTAGCCGGTCTGCCAACATAGAGAGGCTATGGCGCAATCCAAGTCATTTGGCAAGGATCCGGGACTGCAGGCGCGGATGTTGCTGACCCTGTTCCTGCTCGGCCTCGTCTATGCCGTCCTGATCGGCGTCCTGTTCGCCGCCGGCGTCGGCGCGGTCACGATCGCCGTGATCGCCGGCGGGCTGTTCCTGGTCCAGTACTTCACCTCGGACAAGATCGCGCTGCTGTCGATGGGCGTGCGCGAAGTCACGCCGGTCCAGGCGCCGGAGTTCCACGCGCTGATCGAGCGGCTCTGCATCCAGGCCAACATGCCCAAGCCGCGCGTGGGGATCGCCGATCAGCAGATGCCCAACGCGTTCGCGCTCGGGCGCTCCCCGAAGACGGCGACGGTGTGCGCCACAACGGGGCTGCTGAACCTGCTCTCCCCCGCCGAGCTCGAGGCGGTGATGGCCCACGAGCTGACCCACGTGCAGAACCGCGACGTGATGGTGATGACGCTGGCCAGCTTCTTCGCCTCGATCGCCTCGTTCATCGTCCAGATGGGGTTCTGGTTCGGTGGCGCGTTCGGCGGCGACGACGAGGACGGCCCCGGGTTCATCGTCGTGCTCCTCGTCTCCGCGGCGGTGTACGCGGTCTCGTTCGTCCTGCTGCAGGCGCTCTCCCGCTACCGCGAGTTCGCCGCCGACCGCGGCTCGGCCATCATCACCGGCCGCCCCAGCGCGCTGATCTCGGCGCTGATGAAGATCAGCGGCAACATGCAGCAGATCCCGCAGCAGGACCTGCGGGCGGCGTCCGGCGAGATGGCCGCGTTCTACATCTTCCCGCCCAAGGCCAAGCAGTCGATCGCCGGCCTGTTCGCCACCCACCCCTCGCTCGAGGCGCGGATCGCCGCGCTGCAGAAGCTCGAGTCCCAGCTCCAGGGCACGGCGTAGGCACTCGCGCGCGTGGGCTTCCTCGACGTCATCACCGGCAAGCGCAAGCTCGCCGCGCCGGCGCCGGATCGCCTGTTCGCGATGAGCACCGCCTACGTCACGTTCGAGACCGAGCTGTCGCTGACCAGCACCGGGGCCGCGGCAATCGTCTTCCAGCCACTTCCGACCTCCGACTTCGACGCCATCGTGCGCGAGATGGAGGAGGTCGTGCGCGCCACCGCCGGTGACAGCGGCACACGTGTGGAGACCTCGGATGACACCTACGGCTTCCGCTGGCTGGTGCTCAAGGGCGGCGAGTTCGACGACCTCGTCGTCGGCATCAACGCGGTCAGCAGCGCGCTCGAGGCCGGCGGCTACGGCGAGCGCCTGCTGTGCGCCGTGTTCGCGTTCGGCGACGAGCGCAAGCAGCCGGTGTACTGGATCTACAACTACAAGCGCGGCTCGTTCTATCCGTTCGTGCCCGCCGGCGGCGCGCAGCAGCGCGACAACGAGCGCGAGCTGCGGCTCAAGGCTCAGGCCGGCAAGGAGTTGCCGCTCGAGAACGAGCTCCAGCGCTGGTTCCCGCTGTGGGGAAGCCCGATCTGAGACAGCCTGTCGGTGACGCGGCAGCCGAGCCTTGCTTCGGCCGCCGCCCCGACTCAATCGATCAGCCCGGGATCAAGCCCTCGCCGTTGAAGCCCACCTTCGCCTCCTCCAATGAGGAGTCAGGCGGAGGGAGGATCGCGTCCGAGCCGCCCAGGTGATCGTCGCCGACCAGCGTGCCCTCGGTGCGGACCAGCACGAGCAGCTTCCCGAACGTGGTCCGGAAGGCCTCCTCGTCACCCGCCTCGACGGCCGCCACGGCGGCGTTGTCCAGCTCGTTGAGGGCCGGGACGTCGCTCTCGTCCAGCTCGTACTGACCCTCGCTCGAGATCCGGATGATCACGGGGTGGCCTCCTTGGCCCCCTCGTTCCCCTTGGCTGCCTCCGCCCCTTCGGCCGACGCTTCACCGGCGCCGAGCTGACCTGCCGCGGGCGAGCCTCCGCCGAGCTCGGCCTTCATCTTGGCCAGCTCGTCGTCGACCTCACTGGTGGTCGAGAGCTGCTTGAGCTGGCGATCGATGTCGTCCTCGCCCGATCCGAGCGCGGTCAGATCCTCGAACGCACCCGATGCCTCGAGCTCGCCCACGGCATCGGCACGAGCCTTCATGTTCTCCGTCTTGTCGAGTGCCCGCTGCATCGCCAGGCCCACGTCGGCCATCTCCTCGCCGACGCCGGTGGCGGCCTCGGAGATCCGCACCTGCGCCTCGGCGGCCGAGTACTGCGCCTTGATGACTTCCTTCTTGGAGCGGAACTGCTCGATCTTCGTGCGCAGCTTCTGCTCGGAGGCGGTCATCTGCTCCTGCTGCTGCTCGAGCTGCACGATCTGCGCATCGAGCGATTGGAGCTCAGTCTGGGCAACGTTCTTGCGCTCGAGCGCCGTGCGCGCGAGCTCCTCGTTGCCGGCCGACAGCGCCTGACGCGCCTGCGTGTCGAGCTTGACCACCTGCTGCTGGAGCTTCTCCTCCTGCAGCTGGAGGCGCTTCTTCGACGTCACGACGTCGGCGATCCCCTTCTTGACGTTCTGCAGCAGCTCGATCTGCTTCTGATAGCTGTACTCGAGGGTCTCTGAGGGATCCTCGGCGCGATCGAGCAACTTTGAGATCTTCGCTTTGACGACGGTCGACATGCGCCCGGAAAGGCCCGGCATCGCATCCTCCTTGGCGGGTGGCTGGACGAGCCCCTCTAGCGTACACACGCGCCATAGTCCCGGAACATAGGATGCGCTGCGAATGGACGCTAAGCCCGCCTCGGAGTCAGCACGGCGTACCTGACCTGGCGGTCGACGGGCGCGGTCGCCCCACACCCGTCCGGCGGCGTAGGAGGCAGGGGGGCAGGGTCGCGGCCGGGGGCCGCGGCAGAACCTAGGACCCGGTCGGGTGGCGGGCTTCGAAGCCGCTGGTGTCACTCAGCAGCGGACGGAAGCGCGGGCCGGAACCGGGAGCCGGGTGCGGATCACCCTCAGCCGAGGTGTCGAGACGTATGCCGGCGATCTCGATGAAGGCGTGGCCCGGGTTGGTGTAGACGGTGATCCAGTGGCCGAGGCCGCCGTTGCCCCAGCTCATGAACTCGCTGGAGTCGAACGGGGTCGAGAGCAGGCCGGCGGCGTGGAGCATGTAGGAGACGCTGCCCGAGCAGTCATAGCCGACGTCGTTGAAGCTGCCGTGGCCGCCGCCGTAGATATAGGGCTTGTGGCGGATCCGGTCGCCGGCCCAGATTGCGCGCTGGACCTGGATCGGCGCCGATGCGGGGGCGTAGGCGACGCCGCGGATGATCTTGGCGCGATAGCCGGGCACGACCGGGTGCGTCGGGGTGCTCCGGGGGCCGGGCCCAAAGCCCACGCCGGCACCGCCGGAGGTGCTGAGGGCCACGGGCGAGGAGGCGGTGCCGGCCTGCTTGGCGGCCGGCTTGGCCGGACTGGAAGCCGTGGAGACACCGGCACCGCCGGCGGCCAGCGCCGGGGAGCTGCCGAGGGCGAGAACGGCACAGCCGGACGCGATCAGGATGGGTACCCGCAAGTCAATTCTCTTTCGTTGGCCGGCGGGGTTAGCTGTCGGGCTGGCGCTAAAAGAGCCTGCGCCTCCCGCGGGTTCACCGCGGGATTAGCCCCTGGGGATCTCTTTTTTGGGTCCCCCGCTCCACGACCTTGGTGATCGTGGATTAGGCGTTATGCCCACCATATACCAAACACCGGAGGCCCTGTCGCGTCGTCTGGCGGCTTGCAACGATCCTCACAACAACGCCGACCCACCCCGGACCCGGCGCTCACGGGACCACGGTGCTCTATGGTCACAGCCCGCCATGCGCAGGATGCCATCAGCTGTATCGATCGCCGCGATCACCGTGCTCCTCGCAGGGTGCGGCGGCGGCACGAAGCTGTTGACCGGCAACCCCGAGAGCGGCGTGCAGGCGAGCGCCCCGCAGGCGGCCCAGAAGCTCGGCTTTCCGTCGGTGGCGACCAAGAACACGACCCGGGTCGGCGGCGGTGACGCGATCGCCGACGCGGCCGCGGTGGCGCTGGCGGTGTACCCCTCGGCCGCCGCCGGCACGCATCCGACGGCGGTGACGCTCGCCCCGAGCGATGACTGGCAGGCCGCGATCGCGGCCGCCGCTCTGATGGCGCCGCCGATCCGCGCGCCGATCCTGCTGTCAGGGAGCTCCTCGCTGCCCTCCGCGACGTCGGACGCGCTGAGCGAGCTGGCCCCGACCGGCTCAGGCGCGGCGGCCGGGGCCCAGGTGATCCGGATCGGCAACGTGCCCAGCCCGAGCGGTCTGCGCGCGACCACGATCCAGGGCAGCGACCCGTTCGCGCTCGCCGCGGCCATCGACCGCTTCGCGAGCGCCGCCCGCGGGAAGGCGAGCGCCAACGTGATGATCGCCTCGGCTGACGATCCGGCCTACGCGATGCCGGCGGCCGGCTGGGCGGCGGAGAGCGGCGAGCCGGTCCTGTTCGTGACCGGCTCGAGCGTGCCCCAGGTCACGCGCCAGGCGCTGCTCTCGCACCAGCACCCGCACATCTACGTGCTCGGACCCCCGAGCGTTGTGCCCGACAGCATCCTCAGACAGCTCGGCAAGTACGGCCCGGTGAAGCGGGTGGCCGGCGCCGACCCGGTCAGCAACGCGGTCAACTTCGCCGAGTACCGCGATCCCGCTTGCCCGTACGGACAGCCGTGCGGCCACATCCCGGGGAGCTTCGGGTGGGCGATGCGCAGCCCTGGCCACGGATACGTGCTCGTGAACATGCACCGCCCGCTGGACGCGGCCGCGTCGGCGCCGCTGTCCGGCAGCGGCGACTATGGTCCCATCCTGCTGGTCGACAATCCGTCTACGCTCCCGTCTGTAGTGCTCAACTTCTTCCTCAACTACGGGACGCCCGCCTACAGCCAGTACGGGCCGACCGCCGCGGTCTACAACCACGCGTGGGTGATCGGGGATCAGAACGCCGTCACGGTCGGCGTCCAGGCGCAGCTCGACTCGCTGCTCGAGGTCGTCCCCCAGGGCAAATGAGCCAGGCCGAGCACCCAGACCGACTGCGCCAGGGCCGCGAGGTGACCCTCGACGACGTGCGCCAGCTGATGGGGGCATCGACGCCGCACTTCGCGCTTCAGCTCCGCGAGCGCATCCGCCGCCTGATTCGCGACCTTCCCGGCGACCACCCCGCCCGGATCGAGGGCGAGCGGGAGATCGCGCGGCTGGACGGCATCGCCTACTCGGGCGAGACGCGCGGTGAGGACCCGGAGCCGGGGCTCGAGCCGCTGCCGAGCGTCGGCGGCATACCCGGGCCCTGACGCCGACGTATCCGCGTCACCTCTGAGCGCTCGTTACGTTTAACCACGCGTGACTCACGATCTATCGATCATCGGGCTGGGCCGGGTCGGGCTGCCCTTGGCGCTGTGCTTCGCCGACCGCGGCCTGCGCGTGCTGGGCGTCGACTCCGATCCGGAGGTGCTGGAGGCGATTCGCGCCCACCGCATGCCGTTCTCCGAGGCCGGGACCCAGGCGCTGCTGGAACGGGTGCTCGCGTCCGGCCGGCTCGAGCTCGCCGATCGCGCCGCCGACGCGGCCCGGGCCGAGAACATCGTGATCACCCTGGGGACGCCCTCGTTCTCGCACATCGAGACCGACCTCCGCCAGGTCCGCGCCGCCGTCGATGACCTGCTGCCCCTGCTGCGCCCCGGTCATTCGCTGATCCTTCGTTCGACGATCGCCCCCGGCACGACCGAGTTTGTGGCCGGCTACCTGGAGAAGCAGCGCGGGTTCCGTGTCGGCGAGCAGGTGTTCGTCTCACACGCTCCCGAGCGGATCGCCGCGGGCCGCTTTCTGGAGGAGATCTCGACCCTCCCCTGCATCATCGGCGGCGTCGGCGACGCTTCGACCGAGCGGGCCGCCGGCCTGTTCGCGCAGCTCGGCGCGCCGATCGTCCGCACCACTGCGGTGCAGGCCGAGCTGGCCAAGATCTGGACCAACATCCTCCGCTACACCACGTTCGCGCTTCCGAACCTGCTGATGATGGATTGCGAGCGCTACGGCGCCAACGTGTTCGAGGTCATAGATCTGATCAACCGCGACTACCCGCGGGGAGGGATGGCGCGGCCGGGGATGACCGCCGGCACTTGCCTGCGCAAGGACTTCGCCTTCTCCGAGGAGCGCTCCAACGCGCCCGGGATGCTGCTCGCCGTCTCACGCGTGAACGAGGCGGTGCCACTGTTCCTGGTCGAGGGCGTCAAGCGGCGGGTCGGCGAGCTCTCCTCGCACAAGGTCGCGGTGCTCGGGCTCACCTTCAAGCGCGACACCGATGACGAGCGCGACTCGCTCTCACCCAAACTGATCCGGATGCTCGAGCGCGAGCTGGCCGACGTCGCGGTGTGCGACCCGTACGCGGCGACCCCGACGCAGCCGCTCGGCGACGCGGTCCGCGACGCGGATGTGGTGATCGTGGCGACGAATCACTCGGCCTTCGAGCGTCCCGAGACGCTGCGCGAGATCATCGCCGGAGCCTCGAGCGAGTGCCTGCTGGTCGACCCGTGGAACAGCTTCGGGACGGCGCAGGTGTTCGTGTACGCGAGCGAGGCGGCGGCGCTGCTCGGGACCGGCGCAGGCCTGAGCCCAGAGCGGGGCGAGCCGGCGCAGGACGCGGCACGCGGATGAGCCGGGTCCTCGTCACCGGTGGGGCGGGCACAATCGGCTCGGCGGTCGTCAGGCGTCTGCTGCGCGACCCCGCCTGGGAGGTCCGGGTGTCCGATCACCGCCAGGCTCCTGCGTGGATCCGCGAGGGCTGCGAGATCCACCAGGGCGACCTGCGGGTGGCCGAGCAGGCACGCGCCGCGACCGACGGCTGCACGCATGTGATCCACCTGGCCGCGATCGTCGGCGGGATCGCCAACTTCCACAAGCTGCCCTACACGCTGACCGAGGTCAACAACGCGCTCACCGGCGCCGTCGTGCGAGCCGCCCTGGAGGACGAGATCGAGCGCTTCGTCTACGTTTCCTCCTCGATGGTGTTCGAGCGCGCATCCGCTTTTCCGACCACCGAGGAGTACCTCTCCGAGTGCCCGGCACCGCGTTCGGCGTACGGCTTCTCGAAGCTCGCCGGCGAGGTCTACACCCGCGCCGCGCACGACCAGCACGGCCTCAGCTACACGATCTGCCGGCCGTTCAACGCCTACGGCCCGGGGGAGCTGCCGGAGCCCGATGAGCCGGGGATCGCGCACGCGGTGCCGGACCTCATCGCCAAGGCGCTGTCGGGCCAGCATCCGCTCGAGATCTTCGGGACCGGCGAGCAGACCCGGACGCTGACGCACGTCGACGACATCGCCGACGGCGTCGTCACCGCGATGGGGTCGGCGGCGGCGCTGAACGAGGACTTCAACATCTCGGCCTCCGAGGAGCTGAGCATCGCCGAGATCGCGCGTGTCATCTGGGCGGCCTGCGACCGGGACCCGGCCGGGTTTGCGCTGACGCACCTGCCGAGCTTCGAGGTCGACGTGCAGCGGCGCTGGCCGTCGGTCGAGAAGGCCCGACGCCTGCTCAGCTGGGAGGCCCGGATCGACCTGCGCGACGGGATCGCCCAGACGGTGGCGTGGCTGCGCGAACAACGCCTGGCGGTGGGCGCATGAGCCGTCGGCGTGCGCTGATCACCGGGATCACCGGACAGGACGGGTCGTATCTGGCCGAGTTCCTGCTCGATCGGGACTACGAGGTCCACGGGATGGTGCGGCGCTCCTCGACCGAGAAGTTCGACCGCATCGAGCACATCCGCAACCGGGTCACGCTGCACCAGGGTGATCTGCTCGATCAGCGCTCACTCGTGGACACGCTGCGCGCCGCACAGCCGGACGAGATCTACAACCTGGCCGCAATGTCATTCGTGGCCGCGTCCTGGGTCCAGCCCACGCTGACCACCGAGTTCTCGGGCACCGGCGTGACGCGGATGCTCGAGGCGATGCGCGAGGCGTCTCCCGAGGCGCGCTTCTACCAGGCCTCCTCGAGCGAAATGTTCGGCAAGGTGCTCGAGGTCCCACAGACCGAGACGACCCCGTTCTACCCGCGCTCGCCCTACGGCGTGGCCAAGGTCTACGGCCACTTCATCACTGTGAACTACCGCGAGTCCTACGGGCTGTACGCCACCAGCGGGATCCTCTTCAACCACGAGAGCCCGCGGCGCGGGCTCGAGTTCGTCACCCGCAAGGTCACGTGGCACGCGGCGGCGATCAAGCTCGGGCTCGAGACCGAGTTGCGGCTCGGCAACCTCGACGCCGAGCGCGACTGGGGCTTCGCGGGCGACTACGTGCGCGCGATGTGGCTGATGCTGCAGCAGGACGAGCCGGGCGACTACGTGGTGGCGACGGGCATCGCCCACTCCGTGCGCGACTGCGTCGAGGTGGCCTTCGAGCACGTCGGCCTGCCGCTCGGCGACCACGTCGTGCTCGACCCTGCCTACCTCCGGCCCGCCGAGGTCGAGCATCTGGTCGGCGACGCGAGCAAGGCCAAGCGCGTCCTGGCGTGGGAGCCGGAGGTCAGCTTCGAGCAGCTGATCCGGATGATGGTCGACGCCGATCTCGCACTGCTGCGCCACCAGCTCGGCGCCGGCGCGCCGCGCGCGTAGTGGGCGACCCCGGGATCAACCACGTCGCCGCGCGCGGCTTCGAGCGGGCCGGCCAGGAGTACGAGCGGGGGCGTCCCGGCTATCCGCCGGAGGCGATCGCACTGCTCGTGCACGAGCTCCGCCTGGGGCCGGAGCGCACGATCGTCGACCTCGCCGCCGGGACGGGCAAGCTCACGCGCGCCCTGGTCGGCACCGGCGCCCGCCTGATCGCCGTCGAGCCGGTGGCCGGGATGCGCGCCCAGCTGGTCGCGGCCGTACCGCAGGCCGAGGCGCTGGAGGGCACCGCGGAAGCGATCCCTGTGCCCGACGACGGCGCCGACGCGGTCCTCGTCGCGCAGGCCTTCCACTGGTTCGACGCTGCGCGCGCCGCGCGCGAGATCCACCGCGTGCTCGGGCCGGGCGGCGGGCTCGGGGTGATCTGGAACGAATGGGACGAATCGGTCGAGTGGGTGGGCCAGATGCAGGAGATGGTCCACGCCTACGCCGGCGACGCGCCGCGCGCAGCAACGACCCGGTGGCCCGAGCAGCTCGCGGCGTCGGGATTGTTCGGCGCCCTGTCCGAGCGGGCGTTCCCGCATGTCGTCACCGGCGACCTCGACGCGCTCACTGCGCGCGTGTCCTCGGTCAGCTACATCTCGGCGCTCGAGGACGGCGAACGCGAGCACTTCCTGCAGACGGTCCGCGCGCTCGTGGCCACGCATCCCCAGACCCGGGAGCTCGACCGCCTGCCGATGCCGTACACGGCGCGGGTGGCGTGGTGCCGGGCGCGCGCGTAGAACGCGGCCCGATGCCGCCGACTCAGCCGGCACTCAGTCCACGCTGACGCTGAAGCGGCAGCCGCGGGTCTCGAGCTCGGCGAACATCGTGTCGGGATCGATCGCGCGCTCGGGCGGCATCGCCCCGGTCGCGGTCAGTTCCCCGCGGGCGAGCAGCCGCACCGCCGCCGCGGCCGGTGCGGCGGTCGAGACGATCGAGCCGCCGATGCCGAAGTGCGGTGGGCTCTCGGCGCGCACCGACACCGTGCGCGACCCGGCCCGCACGATCACCAGGTGGACCGAGGTGGTGGCGTCCGAGGGCGCCGTGGCCTCGCGCGCCGCGGCGGCGATCCGCTCCGGGGCGGCGCCGACGAGCGCGCGCAGCCGCTCGAGCAGAGCCGGCGTGAGCGACAGGCGGAAACTCGACTCACGCGTGCCGAAGCTCTCGCCGAAGGTGGCGAGCTCGGAGTGCAGCGTGTAGATCGTGTCGGCGACGCCGATCGGCTCGCCGAAGTCCATCGCCCCGCCCGGCTCGAGCGCCGCGATCTCGACCGGCGCGCCGTCGCGCAGCACGACGGGCGCCAGCGTCAGCTCGTCGACCAGGGTCTGGACCGCGTACGGCGGGCTGAAACGCCCGGCGGCGTGCGGATCGCGTCCGGCGGCGTAGACATCGATCGCGTCGGGGCGATCCCCGTTGCACTCGCGCAGTGCTCGGCGCGCCATCAGGTTCGTCTTGCCGGGGCTCGAGCCGATGCCGAGGAGGGCCAGCAGCCCGGCCCGCTCGAACTCACCCGAGAGCTCGAGCTGCTGCTTGGTCAGCCAGTACAGGCCGCCGAGGTCGAGGTAGGTGCAGCCGGCCACCAGGCAGGCGCGCATCGCGTCGAGGTTGATCCGGTAGGACGCGGTGTTGACGAGCACGTCCGCGTCGGTCAGCTCGCTCGCGAGACCGGAGCGCGCGTCGGCCGCGCGCGCTGTCGCCCGGCCGGCGCCGTGGCGCTCGGCGACCGCCGCGGCGCGCTCGCCGTCAAGGTCGAGCAGGATCATCTCGCCGACCTCCGGGGACTCGGCGAGGTCGTGCACGATGGCCGGCGCGATCGTCCCGGCCGCGCCGAGGATGGCAACCCGGAGCGGGTCTGCGTGCCCTGAGCTCACGGTCCGGACGGTAGCGGTGGAGAGCTTGGACGGGTTGTACAAACAGCGGGGCTTCGTACTGGACCCGTAGGCTGCGCTTCGGTGGACGAGCTTGCTGCCGCACTTGCCTTCGACCGTGGCCTGCGTGCGAGAGCCGCGCAGGAGACGATCGAGCTGCCCGAGGGCCTCGTGGTTCTCCACGAGCCGCTGCGCTCGATGCGCTACCTGAACGCGCTGATCCTCGATGCGCCCCTGCCCGAGGCGTTCGGCCCCGACGAGGTGACCGGGCTGGCCGATGTGCGCCTCGGCCACCTGCCCTACCGGAGCGTCGTGGTCGACGACGCCGCGGCCGCCGAGCGCCTCGCGCCCGAGCTCCAGCGCCACGGCTGGACGGTGGAGCGGACGCTGTTCATGCGCTGGCGCCCCGACGCGGAGATCGGCATCTCCGCCGATCTCGCCCGCGAGATCTCCGACGATGAGCTGCGCATGCTGCAGCGCGAGATCCATCGCGAGGAGCACGCCGGCGCGAGCGCGGTGGCCGAGGCGCTGAGCGCCGCGCTGATCGCCGGGCAGGATGCGATGCGCGTGACGACCCGCGCCCGCTGTTTCGGCGCGGGGGCCGAAGGTGAGCTGAGCGCGTCGTGCACGCTGTTCTTCGATCGACCCGACGGGGAGGGCGGTCTCGCCCTGATCGACGAGGTGGGCACGCTGAGCACCCAGCGCCGGCGCGGCTTCGGGCGGGCCGTGGTCGCGGCCGCGCTCGAGGCGGCCCGTCGCGAGGGGTGCGCTCCGATCTTCCTCCCCGCCGATGCCGAGGACTGGCCTCGCGGGATGTATGAGCGAATGGGCTTCGAGCCGCTCGGGACGCAGGTGACGTTCACGCTGCACCCCGACGGATGAACCGGCCCGCAACCGTCCGTCCGGCGACGCGGGGTTGTCCAGCCGGTACAACAGGATTGTCGCGGTTGGGCCATCGGACCCTTGCGCTCGGGGACTCTTGGGCAGAGAATTGCCGCCACGCAGTCGGTGATGTGACGTTTCGTCCAAACGACACAGCCACGCACCTCCGCCGGTTGCTCCAAGACAACTCGGGAAGAAGGGGCCGCCATGGAAAGCGCGTCGTTGGCAGAGCCGGTCAGTACCGGGATCCAGGTCGAGGACAAGGGTCTGAAGAAGAACGCGATCTCGTTCCTCTCCAACATCGTCATCGGCGTTGCCTCGACGGCGCCCGCCTACAGCCTGGCCGCGACCCTCGGCGGCGTGGCCGCGTTCGTCGCCTTCGGCTCGCCGGCGGTGATGATCGTCGCCTTCATCCCGATGCTGATGATCGCCTCGGCGTACTACTACATGAACCGGGCCGACCCGGACTGCGGCACGACCTTCTCCTGGGTGTCGCGCGCGATGGGCCCCCGCCTCGGCTGGATCGGCGGCTGGGCGATCATCGTCACCGACATCATCGTGATGCCGAGCCTGGCGGCGATCGCCGGCCAGTACACCTTCAACCTGTTCGGCAACAGCAATCCCTCGACCTTCGAGGTGACGTTGATCGGCGTGATCTGGATCGTGATCATGACCGCGATCTGTTACATCGGCATCGAACTCTCCGCGCGCACGCAGCAGCTCCTGCTCGGCACCGAGTTCGTGATCCTGATGATCTTCTCCGTCGTCGCGCTGGTGAAGGTCTACTCGGGCAACGGGATCAAGACCTCCCATCACATCTCGGCGAGCTGGTTCAACCCGTTCGCGATCCACGGCTTCAGCAATTTCACCGAGGCGATCCTGCTCGCGGTGTTCATCTACTGGGGCTGGGACAGCGGGGTGACGGTCAATGAGGAGACCGAGGATCCGGGCACCGCCCCCGGCAAGGCGGCCGTCGTCTCCACCTTCGTTCTGGTCGGGATCTATGTGCTCGTGGCCGTCGCCGCGACGGCGTACGCCGGGCCGGCGCTGCTCTCCAACAACGCGAGTGACGTGTTCGCCCCGATCGGGCACAGCGTGCTCGGCTCCGGCGTCGACAAGCTGCTGATCATCGCCGTGCTCACCTCAGCCTCGGCGTCGACGCAGACGACGATCTTGCCCACTGCGCGCACGGTGCTCTCGATGTCCCGAGCCGAGGCGATACCGAAGCGCTTCGGCGAGATCCACCCGCGCTACCTGAGCCCCAGCGTGGCCACACTGGCGATGGGCGGGTTCTCGGTCGCGTGGTACGTCGTGATGACGATCGTCTCGACGAACGTGCTCGGGGACTCGATCCTCGCCCTCGGTCTCGGCATCGCCTTCTACTACGGGATCACCGGCTTTGCCTGCGTGATCTTCTACCGGCGCGAGCTGCTCAAGAGCGCCAAGAACTTCTTCCTCATCGGCGTGCTTCCGTTCCTGGGGGGAGTGATCCTGTTCGCGCTGTTCATCAAGTCCTGCTTCGACCTCGGCAAGACCGATTCCGGCTCGACGGTGATCTTCGGGATCGGCGGTCCACTCGTGATCGGGCTCGGAGCGCTGCTGCTCGGAATCCCGTTCATGCTGCTGTGTCAGTGGAAGTTCCCCGGCTTCTTCAGGCGCAAGCCAGAGGTCGCGGATCCGGCCCTGGTCGCCCACTCGCCCGCGGGGCAGTCCCATGAGTAGCGGCGTCATCGTCGGCTACGACGGCTCGCCCTGCTCCAAGGAGGCGCTCCGCGTCGCCGTCGAGGTCGGCAAGGCCTACAACGAAAAGGTGATCATCGCCTTCGGCTACGAGGTCTCACCCGTGGGCGGGGAGCTCCACGACTACCATCTGGCGCTCAAGGACCTCGGCACCAAGCGCCTCACGGAGGCCAAGGAGCTGGCCGGGGACGCCGGTGCGAACGTCGAGGCCGTGATCGTCGAGCGCTCGCCCGCCCAGGCCCTGGCCGAGCTCGGGGCGGAGCGCGACGCCCGCGTGATCGTGGTCGGCACCCGGGGGGAGAGCCCCATCCGCGGCGCCCTGCTCGGCTCGACCCCGCACAAGCTGCTGCAGCTCTCCGACCGGCCGGTGCTGGTCGTTCCCACCGCCAACGCTGAGTGATCGGAGGATCCTGCGCCCGCCCCACGCGGCGCGGGCGCAGGATCCCGCCCCGCAGGGCGATAGCCTCGCCAGAGGAATGGACGAGGTCGCCGCCACGCCCGCCGAGGGCATCGAAGGCAGCTCCTTCCCGGGCCCGTACCCGGTCGGGTCCTACGCCGCGCAGCTCAAGCGCCGGCTCCAGGACTTCGCCCGCGTGCAGCTGGTCGGCGAGGTGTGGGGCCTGCGACCGAGCCGCGTCCGCGTCTACTTCGAGCTGCGCGACGCCCGCGGCGCGCTCCCGTGCTCGATGTGGCGCAACGAGTTCGAAGCGCTCGGGACCCCGCTGAGCGACGGCATGCGGGTCGTGGTCGGGGGCGGCTGCGACTACTACCCCGGCAGCTCCGCCTCCTCGCCCTCCTTCACCTTCAACGTCACCGAGCTGCGCCTCGCCGGCGAGGGCGACCTGCTGGTGGCGCTCGAGCGGCTGCGACGCCGCCTCCACGCCGACGGGCTGTTCGAGCCGCAGAAGCGGCTGGCCCGGCCGCCGCTGCCCCGCACGATCGGCGTGGTCACCGGCGAGCGCGGCAAGGCGCGCGACGACGTCCTGGCCGGCCTGCGCCGCCGGGGCTGGGGTGGGCGGCTCGTCTGGGCCTTCGTCCCCGTCCAGGACCGCCACGCCGCGCCGCGGATCGCCGCCGCGCTGCGGGAACTGGCCGCGATCGAAGCGGTCGAGGTGGTGATCGTCGCGCGCGGCGGCGGCTCGCTGGCCGACCTGTTCGCCTTCTGCGACGAGTCGCTGTGCCGCACCGTCGCGCTGCTCCGTGTGCCCGTGATCTCCTCCGTCGGCCATCACACCGACCGGACCCTGATCGACGACGTCGCCGCCGTCGCCTGCTCGACGCCCACGCATGCCGCCGAGGCCGCCGTGCCGGTCGATTGCCGGGCTGCGCGAGCCGAGCTGACCGCGGCGACCAAGCGTCTGCACGGCCACGGACGGCGCGCCGTGCTGAGCCGCGCGCGCACCTTGGCGACGCTGTCCCGCGCCCCGGCCGAGCACGTGGCGCGCCACCGGCGCCGGCTGCATCAGCTGCTGCGCGAGCTGAGGGCGAGCGCTCGCCGCGATA
>Ga0208478_1000026_pt1 | contig 64008 bp, 51 predicted proteins | sample NGESurdeep072012_5_FD_184462 | JGI IMG/M metagenome (GOLD analysis project Ga0208478, IMG submission 184462) | Arctic peat soil microbial communities from Barrow, Alaska - NGEE Surface sample 415-2 deep-072012 (SPAdes) | ecosystem: Environmental > Terrestrial > Soil > Wetlands > Peat ...
TTGTTAACGTCAACCCAAACGCCACCGACGGCCCAAAGTGGACCAAACTCCGGATCCGGCTTGCTGAGTCCAGATTTGGCGGTTACATCCGTGAACGTTCCATCGCCATTGTTGTGATAGAGCGTGTTTCGATATACGCCGGCCACGAAGATATCTTCGAATCCGTCATTGTCGTAATCAGCAATCGCAACGCCTGTATCGAAGCCAGTCCCTCGCAATCCGGCTTTTTCAGTGACATCCGTCAAATGTCCTTTGCCGTCGTTTTCAAACAACCGGTTGTAATACTTTGGCGAGTCCTTGCGGAGAGTGTTGATGTCAGCGCCGTTCGCGAAGAAGATGTCGAGTTTTCCGTCGTTGTTGTAGTCGAAAACGGCGACCCCGCCAGCCATTGTTTCCGGAGCGTGACGTTCTGGCGTCTCCGAACTGTCTAGCCGAAAGTCGATAGGCTCAAAGGAAAACACGATCTCGGCTGCCTTTGCACGCTCTTGCCCGGCGATCGCCTTTGTCGTCGGCTTGGCGTCGGAGGAATATGCATCGAGGCAGCCGAACCAAAGTCCTACCAGAAGGGGGATAGCCTTGGCGAGAACTCGGTACCAATTCCTCGCATCGCGTGGTCGATTCATCAGTAACCGAAGATGCACTAGGCGACCAGTATAGCCCCCGATTTTCAGACGACTGATATCCACGTTAAACTTTGCCGCCAATTTCCGCTTGACATTTGCGGGGCAAAGCAGTACAACGGTCACCGTTAACGTTAACGGAGCTTTCGTTAACGTTAACGGTGTTGATTCTCTGGCAAAGAATCTGGCATACGACCATTACATACGGTGGGAATAGTCGATCAATTAGTCGCGAGGCTGTCAGCACAATGGGTTCTCTGGCGATCTGCACAGTCGATACGTCAGAGTAACGTTTGATCGAATCTCACAGTTCGGGGTTGCTTCATCGCGCCGGTCCTGGTTGCAGTAGGGAAGCGCGCTTGGTCTTGACGTAACACAATCTGTTTCTGGTGGGGGGGCATATGAATCGATTTGGCAGAACGTCGAGTAAGACTTCGTACACACCGGCTGCTTGCAGCCTTTTCGCAGAACAGCGTCGCTGGGCGCTTCAGCTTTCCTTAGGGCTGCTGCTTTTCCTGGGATTCGCCGTTCCCCAGGCATTTGCTCAGCAAGGAACGATTGTCGGCACGGTATTTGATCCCTCCGGCGCCCTCGTTCCTAATGCCAAGATCACGCTTACAAACATCGAGACTGCTACCGTTCGTCAATACGTAACCAACAACGACGGTAGTTACATCGCGTCTAATCTTTCCGTTGGCCATTACAACATGTTGGTCGATGTCCCCGGGTTTAAACGTGTTGAGCAAAATAACATCGTACTTGACGTGGGCGCCCGGGACCGCTACGACTTCAGGCTGCAAGTCGGCACGGCTTCGGATCAAGTGACCGTAGAAGGGACCGCCGTTGGCGTCCAAACCGAGTCCGGCGAAGTTAGCTCTGTCATCACCGGACAACAAATCGAGGGACTCGCCACAAACGGTCGCAGCATCTATACGCTTGTCAATCAAACTACCGGTGCGTCCAGCCTCCAGGGCGACTTCCAGATTCCAACGCCCGTCGGCGGAGACGCCAACGTCAGCTTCAACGGCAACCGAATGGGGCACAACATTTACTTGCTCGATGGCGGTGAGGCCTTGGACCGCGGCGGTGCTGGAACGTTCGCCGTAATGCCTTCGCTCGAATCGCTCTCAGAATTTCGCGCGTTAACTTCCAATTACAGTGCCGCATACGGCCTGTCCTCCTCAGCTACCTTGAGCACCGTTATCAAGTCGGGAACCAAGACCATTCATGCGTCTGCCTGGTTTTTCAACCGTAACGACGCGTTTGATGCTCGTAACTACTTCAACCCCGCTCCCAACCCGGTGGCCAAGCTGAATTTCAACACGTTTGGCTTTAATGTGGGAGGGCCGGTGCCATTGGGCAAGGCGCACCCGACATTCTTCTTCTACAACATGGAATGGCGCTACTTGCGTCAAGGCGGCAACTATAATCAGCAAGTGCCGCTGCCGAGCCAATATGGCGGAGACCTTAGCGGTAGCAGCAAGCCAATTTACGTGCCGACTAGCAATAGCACGAGTCAGCCCAACGTGGCGCCGTCGGTTCTGTTCGCCAACTGCCCCGGCGGGGTCGCACCTCCGGGAATCGTACAGGGCCAGCCGTTCCCCGGGAACGTCATACCGTCATGCATGTTGAATGCAAACGCACAGTCGCTTCTCAGTGCCGGCATTTTCCCTGCGCCGACCAATGGCACGCAGTTCCAGGGTTCTCCCAGCACGCCGACCAACGTGCGGGAGGAGATCGTGCGAATCGACCACGAATTCAACAGCAAGAACACGATCTTTGGGCACTTTGTCGCGGAACAGATCTCTCAGGGGTTCGGAACCACCATGTGGAGTGGTGACAACGTTCCTACGGTAGGTAACACCTTTGGCAATCCGTCGTACAGCGCGGTTGCAACCTGGACAAAAACAATCAGCTCCACGCTGCTGAACGAACTCACTTTCAATTACAGCGGCAACCGCATTAACATCACACCGGTGGGGATTTATGCGGCGCCGTCGAGCTTCAACTTTAACCGAGTCTTCACCGGCACGAACGACCTGAACCGCATCCCATCGATCCAACTCGCGGGTAGTACCGGCACGAACTACACCTCGAACTGGGTGCCTTGGAACAACGGGTACAACGCATATCAATTCCTAGATGCGGTTTCATGGAGCAAAGGCGCCCACCAGCTGAAGATGGGCGGCAGCTTCCAGATGTACCGGAAACATCAGGACCTTTTCGCGCCTACGCAGGGCGCGTTCTCATTCAACGGGCAGTACTCGGGGAACGACTTCGCTGACTACCTGCTTGGTCTTTCCAACTCGTACGGGGAAAACGCGCTGCAAGACAGCCAAAACTGGAACGCCAATTCGTACGCTCTGTATATAGAGGACACTTGGCGCACCACCCGTAGGCTGACGCTGAACCTCGGGCTACGGTGGGATGGAATTCCCCACACCTACAACCCGCAAAATCAAGTGTCGAACTTCTATGCGAACCGTTACGACCCGGCCGCCCAGCCGGTCTACCTCGTCCCGGGCGCTGTCATCAGCCCCACGAGTCCGGGTCTCGGCACCAGCACCCTCCCACAGCTGGCGGGCTACCAGTTCTACTTGAACGGCATAGGCATTGCTGGCCACAACGGAGTTCCCAGCAGTCTGGTTGCCAACCAGTGGGCTAATTTCGGTCCGCGTCTTGGCTTCGCATACGATATATTCGGCGATGGAAAAACCGTGCTGCGCGGTGGGTTCGCAATGATGTATGAACGCGTTCAGGGCAACGACATGTACAATGCCGGCCCCAACCAGCCGTTCAGCGCCTCTCTCACTCAGAACAATGTGTCACTGTCTAATCCCCACACGAATCTCGCCACGGGAGTAACCGTGACGACGCCGAATGTTCCCATTACGGTGGGTAACATCACCGGTCTGTTGGACAGCAACTACAAGGCACCGTACACGTACCAGTACAGCTTCGGCATCCAGCGGGCGGTTACGAACAGAACGGTATTCAACCTAAGCTATGTCGGCAACTTAAGCCGGCATCAGAATAACTATCAGGAGTTCTCGCTTGCCCCGTACAGCCAGCTGCCCAGCTTGATCGCCAGTGGTAGTTCGAACCAGTACAACCTGGCAGTTCCTTATGCGGGATTTCACTCGCTCAGAATGTCTCAAAACAACGCCAACGGCAACTACAATTCCCTGCAGACGAGCTTTTCCGGTAATTTGACTAACGACCTGCAGGTGTCCGCAGGCTATACCTGGTCGAAGGCAATGGATTCGGTCGTTGGCACCGGCAGCGGCAACGACTTAGCTAGCGTGTCGAATCCTTACGTCGGATGGAGGTACGATTATGGGCTGTCGCTCTTCGACCGTACCAACATCTTCTTTCTCAACTTTGTGTACGACATACCGTGGCTGCGCGACTCACCCAATCGTTTTATGAAGACGGTTGTCGGCGGCTGGCAGATTTCGGGTATCGTTCAGGCCGTTTCGGGAGCGCCGATGAACATTACAACGAGCGGTACGGTTAATGGAGTGAACAGCGTTTGCAACGTTGTTCCTAACTGTACCAACCGTCCTGACGTAATCGGACCGATTACCTACCCGCACACGGTCAACCAGTGGTTCAGCACCAGTTCCTTCGCGGCCCCCGCGGTGGGCACATGGGGCGATCTGGGCAACAACGCCATACGTGGCCCCGGTCGTCAAAACTGGAATATGTCGTTCTTCAAGTCCTTCCTGCTCAATGAGAAGCGCGGTAGCCAATTCCAGATCCGTGCCGACTTTTTCAACATCTGGAACCACACCCAATTCAAAGGTTCGGTTCAGACCGGTGGAATCGGTACGCAGCTGGGCGGATCTAACTTCGGCGTAATCACTGCGGCTTACGATCCGAGAACCATCCAACTTGGAGCGAAGCTAGTCTTCTAGCCGCACCCGTTACCGCGGTCTAGGGCCCCGTTTGCATCTCCCACCGTTATGCAAACGGGGTTTTGTTGTTGAGCTCAGCCTTTGCTAGCATAAGATTCAGCGTAGTGCTTGCTGCATGTCTACCCACTGGTTCTCAAAGCTCACCGTAGTCTTGCTCGCGCTGCTTGCGACTTCCTGGGCACAGTCGAACACGCCGGCGGCCGCCGTTGCGCTTGAGCAGAAAGGCGATTTGCCACAGGCTGCACAAGCCTGGCGCTCATTTATTGCCGCACATCCGCGGGACGCAGAGGCATACGCAAGTCTTGGAGTGGTGCTGGCGAAACAGCAGAAATATCCCGAAGCCGTCGCGGCCTACAAGAAAGCGCTTTCGCTGGATCCGAGGCTGCCCGGCATTGAAATGAACCTGGGCCTGGCCGAGTTCAAGCAAGGTCATTTTCACGCCGCAATTGTGCCGTTGGAGGCCGTAGCGGCGAGAGACGCCGGCAACTTCCAGGCACATACGCTTCTTGGACTGAGTTACTACAGTGACAAGCAATATGTAAAGGCAATCGAAGCTCTGAAAGTGGCAGTGCAGGTAGATCCCGCCAATGTCGAGTTGCGGCAGATCCTGGCCCAAAGCTGCCTGTGGGCCGGCCAGTATCAATGTGCGCTGGATGGCTTTCGCCAAATTCTGATCACGCAGCCAAACTCGGCGGCCGCACACCTGCTGATTGGAGAAGCTCTGGATGGCCTGGGAAAGACGCCGGAAGCCATCGCCGAGTTCCAGCAAGCGGCGCAGGTTTCTCCGCACGAGCCAAACGTTCACTTTGGATTGGGTTTTCTCTACTGGAAATCGCAGGACTTTGAGAAAGCGAAAGCCGAATTCCAAGCCGAATTAGCGAACGATGGTGAAAACGCGCAGGCATGGGCTTACCTCGGTGACACGGAGATGAAACTCGCCAATCGCGATCGGGCCGCTTCCGATCTCAATAAGGCTATTCAACTGCGAAGCGATATTCGTCTGGCTTATATCGACCGTGGAATAATGCTCTCGGAAGAGAACAAGCACAAGGATGCGATAGCCGATTTTCGCAAGGCGATTGAACTCGATCCGGGGCAGCCGGATGCGCATTATCGGCTCGCGCGCGCCTACCAGGCTTTGGGTGAGCCGAACGAGGCGGAGAAAGAATTTAAACGCGTGCAACAGCTACGCCAGGAACTCGATACCAGGCTCACGCCCAAAATGTCCAGCGCTCCTCCTGCGCTGCAACCGTAGAGTCACTTCAATCAGTGCTTCGACGCTTCCAGGTCGGTTATGGCCTGTTGCACCGCCTTGGCCTGGGGGCTGGTGGGCGCTTCTGTTAAGTACAACCGATATTCTGCCACAGCCTCCTGATTACGATTCTTCATCTCAAGAATTTCTGCAGCCAGCAAGTGTACATCTGCAACCTTTTCGTGATGCGGCAGGGTATGAACTCGCTGCGCATCGGCGAGCGCATTGGCGTATTCCTTGTTTCCATATTCGGCGCCGGCAAGTAATGCGATAAGGTCGGGCATCTCAGGATAAAGCAACATCACCTTATGGAGCAGCGTTTCCGCTTGCGTGTAGTTCTTCTCCTGAATTTCCAAGCGTCCCAATTGCACATACGCGGGAACGAATCTCTCGTCTATTTCGATGGCCTTCGTGTAGAGGCTTCTCGCCTTGGCCCGATCGCCCGATTTCGCCGCGATCACACCCAGATTCTCGTAGGCTCTTGCATATTGCGGGTAGATCTCAATCGCTTTCTCGAGCCTCTGCGTGGCCTTCGCGGTATCTCCTTTGTCGAATGCCTCGATGGCCTTCTGCATCTGCTCCCTGGCTTTCTCGGGTACTTGCATCTCCGCTACAGAGATGGGCGCAGATCTATTGTCTTGCGTCGCCACTGCAGCGTTTTTCACGTTGAGGTTCTCGGTGTGACTATACTGGCCGCCCATAATAAAGAACTCCGACTCGGCGGTCTCGACACCCCGGCCGGAAACCCGTACCCGGTAAGTCACTCCACTCGACACCTGGAAATAAGCAGTCCCGTCGGCGTGAGTTGTTGCGGAACCAACGAACGGTCCCCCAGTGTTCAGAAGTTGCACCTGAACATTAGCGGCATCCTGGCGATCATCTGCCATTCGCACGTGAATAGTTAGGTCGCACATGCTGCCTGACCCTTGTTGCGACCAGAGAGAGAGAGACAACAACGCAGGCAGAACCATAATGGCTAAGCGAGACATGGCTGGCTCCAGTGATTTCAATTAAACTTCGAAGGCTTCCGAGATCTTCTCCCCGGACTATGTTTCCTGAAATTCTACATCTCTTGCGGCGTTGGTTTTGCGAGATCGAGGACCAAGTCCGCCACTGCGTCAATCAATCAAGATGATTCTCGGTCATTGCTCTATTGAGATAACACTCACCGACTTGGGTTCGAGTTTCAAGGTCAGCTTGCCGCCTTGAGCCTTCGCTGAAATGGGCTTCGGCACGACTGTGTTGGGCGCGTCAAACGTATTGATGCTGTCCACCTTAGGGGCAGTCAGGGTCTCCCCGGATGCGGCCTTTGCACTGCTCCCCACCAGGTTTAACTCGACATCGACGGTCTCATTGGGGTCAAGATTTGTGATCTCGACCCACAGCTTGCCATCTTTGCCTTTCGCCGCAATGGCATCCGTCCGCGGCAAGCTGACGTTGCCGTGGGTATAGGTGCCCGAATTGAATGTCACGGGCACGAAAGTTGAATCTTGGAACGGCACGTACATCTTGAAGACATAATAGGTGGGGGTCAGTACCATCTTCTCCTTGTCGGTCATGATCATGGCCTGCAGCACATTGATCATTTGAGCGATATTGGCCCCTCGGACCCGGTCGGCATGGCGGGCAAAGATGTTCAGGTTGAGCGCGGCGAGAACCGCGTCGCGCAGGCTGTTTTGTTGGACGAGGAAGCCTGGGTTGCTGCCGGGTAAGGGTGCATACCAGGCGCCCCATTCATCAACGACCAGCGCAACCTTCTTCTGCGGGTCGTACTTGTCCATGATGGCCGAGTGCTTGCTGATCAAGTCGTCCATCTCCAAGGTGAACTTGAGGATCTGACTGTATTCGGTCTCTCCAAAGCCAAACGACGCATACGAAGGGGGCCAGTGACCAACCGTGTAGAAATGCATGGAAAGACCATTGATGTCCCAACTCCACGTGTGTTGCTGGTAGGCCTTCATGACGGTTTCCGTCCATTCGGTCCAGCGCGGTTCGCCGCCACCGGGACCGACGGCGATCTTTTGCATCTGGTCCTTATCCTGCTGGTCAGGATTAAAGTTGCGGACGAAGCGGCTGTAGATCTTCATCTGGCTCACATAGTAGTCGGGCGTCATGTTGCCGCCGCAGTCCCAGCTCTCGTTGCCGATGCCAAGGAAGGTGATTTTATAAGGAGCAGGATGGCCGTTGGCGGCGCGCTCCTTTTCCAGTGTCGTAGGCTGCGCCGTGGTCATATATTCCAGCCATTCCGCCGCCTCCTGCGGAGTACCCGATCCCACATTGACGGAGATGTATGAATCGGAACCAATCTGGCCGAGAAAGTCCATGAATTCGTCCGTTCCGAAGGTGTTGGGTTCGGTTACACCCCCCCAGTTTGGATTGAGGCTCACGGCGCGCTGAGGTCCGATGCCTTTGCGCCAGTGGTATTCGTCTGCAAAGCAGCCACCAGGCCAGCGAACATTTGGCACGTTCAGCGCCTTCAGCGCGGTAACGACGTCATTGCGAATGCCGCGTGTATTCGGAATGGTGGAATCGCGACCGACCCATATACCGCCATCAATGCCATGCCCGAGATGTTCGGCGAACTGCCCGAAAATGCTGCGGTCAATTTTCGCGCCAGCCTTGGACGCGTCAATCGAGACTTCGACTTTTTCTGCGGCGGTCGCAGACGGAATCAGGCCCAGACCGATCAAAGCCAGTCCGACAAAAAGCGAACGCTTGAAGCAAGCTACAGGTTGCGTCATTGGCACTCCTCCGATCACTCGAGAACGTCGATAAAGTGAACTGCCTTTTTGAATCCAATAGGCTGATTTCCTAGTGCGATACACCACCGAACGTCACGCGGAGCACGTACGCGTACTTGGCCGGGGCTTGGCCCGGCAGCTGGACGTGCAAACCATCAGGACGCTGCTCAAATCCTAGCTTTGCGTCACTTCCCAACAACGTGATACTCTGCACGGCCTTGCTCCCGGCTGCCGGCGTGAGCGAGTGAATCACCGCTTCTCCGTCCGTCGGCCAGGAAAGTCCGATCGCGTAGAGAACATCGCCCTTCGTCGTAAAACGAAAGTCTTCCGGCTTGTAGTTTTCGGTGTCGGTGTCGTGGAACAAGCCCGCGACGACTTTCGTGGGGCCCTCTCCGTATACCCTCCAGGGACGGGTTCCGTAGATTGCTTCACCATTCACGCTGAGCCAGGCGCCCACATCGAGAAGCACCGTCTGTACTTCATCGGGGATCGTGCCGTCAGAGCGCGGGCCTACATTGAGCAGCAAGTTGCCGTTCTTGCTCACGATATCGATGAGTTGATGAACGATGAATTCTGGCGACTTGAAAATGTCATGTTCAATATAGCCCCAGGATTTATTGCTTACGGAAGTATCTGTCTGCCAAACCAGGGGCCGAATGTCGCCAAGTTGGCCACGTTCCAAGTCGAGTACCCCAGCGTGCTCTTGTATGGCATAGTCCTTGTAGTTGATCACCCCAACGGTATTACCGTACTTGAGAGAGCTGTTGTAATAGAACGCAGCAAAGCGCGTGAGGTTCGGGCGGAAAGACGGCTGCCCGATCCACCAATCAAAATACACGATATCTGGATGATATTTCGCCACCAGTTCCGCGGACCGCGCCAGCCAATCGTCGGCCCAAGCGGAGGAGACGTAAGTGAAATCATTGTTGACGGGAGTGCCCCATGGGTTGTTCAGCCAGGTTTGGGCGGGTCCGTAGAGCGAGGCATATTGCGGGTCGTTCACATCCGAAGCGATGGTGCGGCCGGGGCCCAGAAAGAAATTGTGCTCTGCCCGATGCGATGACACGCCAAAATGCAACCCTTCCGCCCGCACTGCCTTCGCCAATTCTCCGGTGGTGTCGCGTTGGGGGCCCAACTTCGCCACAGTCCAGTCGCTCAGGCCGCTGTCGTACATCGCGAAACCGTCATGGTGCTCCGCCACGGGCACCACATATTTCGCCCCCGCTTTTTTGAATAGCTGTGCCCAAGCGGCAGCATCGAAGTGTTCGGCTTTGAACATTGGAATGAAATCCTTGTAGCCGAACTTGTCCTGGGGGCCGTACGTAGCGATTTGGTGCTTGTATTCGGCAGTGCCCTTCTGATACATGGCTCGTGGATACCATTCATTGCCGAAAGCAGGGACGGAATAGACGCCCCAATGAATGAAAATCCCGAATTTTGCGTCCCTGTACCATTCGGGAACCTCATACTTCTGAAGGGATTCCCAGTCAGGCCGAAACGGGCCCTGGTGGTCAGCGCTATCGACCTCCTTCAGGAGGGTGGCGCGAGCGGCGTCATATTTGCTGCTGGCGCGCTGCCAGGTCTGATCAATGCTGGCTGGGTCCTGGGAATCGGTAGGAGCGGTGGCGCTCTGGGCGTGCAGGGTGGATATCGCGGAAAGGGCCAACACGATAGCGCCAAGTATGCGAAGCAACTGCGACGAAAGCCATGGTTGAGAGAGCATAACGTCCTTTTGTCAGCCAGGAAATTGATGGCCTGCTGTGTCCGCCACACCTCGAGCCTTTGCCCCAAGGAATGCGTACCCTGCTATGACGACATATGCCGCAAGTGGGACAATGTAAGCCGGAGCGATGGTGTGACGATTCTCGGCGATCAGTCCCATGAGCGGAGTGAGAATTGCCCCTCCGACGATGGCCATCACGATCAACGACCCGCCGATTTTGGTGTTTGGTCCCAGTCCTTTCAGACCGAGAGCGAAAATCGTAGGGAACATAAGCGACATGAAGAAACTCGTAGCGAACAACGCCCATAGGCCGGCCCAGCTCGGCCACAATATGGCAAAACCGACCAACCCAACATTCACCATCGCGTAAGAGCCAAGCAGTTGAGTGGGGGCCACGAAGCGCATAAGCCAAGCGGAGATAAACCGTCCAATACCGAACGCAGCAAGAGTGCCAGTGAGAAAATATCCCGCAACTTTTTCGGGTTGGTGGGTAAACTCCTGGACGTATTGAATGAAATAGCTCCACGTCCCAACTTGTGCACCGACATACATGAACTGCGCGAGAACTGCCATGAGGAAGTGTGAGTAGGCAAAGAGTTCGCGAAAGTGACCCCGATCGCCGCTGCTCTCATGTTCGCTTTGGATACTCGGGAACTTGGCCCGGAAAATCAGCAGGGCCCAGAATATGGCGAGTGCGCTCAGAGCTAAGTACGGCTTAATCACTCGCATCGTCTCGGAGCGAAGATACGCATCGTACAAATGCTGGGCCTTCATGGCTTCTATCTGCCGGGCACTTAGTTCGACTCCGGAAAAGATAAACACGGTGCCCACCAGCACTCCCGTAATCGAGCCCAGGGGATTAAAAGCTTGAGAGAAGTTCAGGCGGCGTTCAGAACTTGCCGGATCGCCCAGCTGAGCAATGAAAGGGTTCGATGCCGTTTCAAGAAACGAAAGCCCGCTGGCAATCACGAACAAGGCAAACAAGAAAAATTCATATCGGCCGACGATAGCGGCCGGCCAGAACAGCAGAGTTCCGAAAGCAAAGAGCAACAATCCGATCACAAATCCAGCTTTGTATCCAAGCTTTCGCATAAGAAGTGCGGCCGGCATGGCGAGCAGGAAGTAGCCAAGGTAGAACGCGGACTGGACCAATCCGGCTTGGAAGCGCGAGATGGCGAATGACTTCATGAACTGACGGATCAGTACGTCATTCAGATTGTTCGGGATTCCCCAGAGGAAGAAGAGCGCGGTGATCAGAACGAAGACCGTCAGGTGCCCCGATGGAAACAATGGCGCGGGTCGCCGGTCGTCCGCAATCGGTGACGCCGGTGGCCCCTGCTGTGTGAGCGCCTTCATTTGTGAACCAATCATCTCCGTGGCCAATAGTGAGTCCTTTAGTGAACGTTTTAGGCATTCCGGTTTCGATCTTCGGACCGAATTAGCGCTCGCAGCCGGTCCTCAGCCTGAGCATTCCAGTATCCGCACTGCAACTCGACGAACACCGACGTATAGGCAATTCGCATCGTGGTCTTTATCAAGAGCACTCGAAACGTTTCACCGACCCGATCAAGCTTGGCAATCATCTCTTCGTGCGGCAGGGAACAGGCTTCATATCCGCTCAGAAGACGCGCGAGTTGGTTCCGGTACAACCTCACGCCCGGAGCGTCTTCCTCGGGAACAAACTTTAGTTCTTCGTCGGTGTAGATTGCCGGTCTGAGGTGCTTACACTCACCGAGTATGGCGAGCACAAGCTCGACCACAGTGGCTTGTTCGTCATCAGCGGCAATCGTCTCGATTCCTGGTTTGGACTGGGCCGGGTACGCCGAATCGGCGATCACCACCCAGTTTCGGTGGCCATAGAGTTTCAGCCGATCCTTCAGGATCTGTTCCCAGGTTGTCGTCATTTGAGTGCCAGTTCCTCATCCGAGCAGATAGCGACTTTGCCGCACTTCCCCGACGCCATAAGAGCATACCCGTCAGCGGCGTCCTCCAGGCCGAAGCGGTGCGTAATGATGTCGGCCGGATGCAGGTTCCAGCGTACAAGGCGCTCGACCAACTCTTCCATCAGCCAGGTCGATGTCACCCACGAGCCGTAAATTGTCTTCTGGTCGTGGATGATGTCAGGGGACGGATTGAATTCAACTGCCCCTCCCTCGCCTACGAAAGCAATCTTTCCCCACTTTCGCGTAGCTCGAATTGCCGTGGCGCGCGCGGCTGCGTTGGCGGAACATTCAATCACCCGCTCGACCCCGCGGCCACCAGTCAGGTCCCTAACCTGAGTTAGGTTGTCTGGGCCGGCTTGCAGGACGATGTCACACAAGTTGAGGGACTGTGCGATTTGCAGCCGCTCAACCACGACGTCAGTTCCGATGATCGATTGGGCTCCGAGCTTGCGACACAATGACGCAGCGGCAAGGCCAACCGGCCCAAGTCCCGTGATGAGCACGGCGTGATTGCCATTGACCGCGATTTTCTCAATCGCCTCATAGACGGTTCCAAATCCGCACGCAACCTGCGCGCCGTCTGCGTAGGTCAGCTCCTGGGGGAGTGCAATGAGGTCTTTCTCCTCGGCAATCATGTAATCGGCCATTCCGCCGTCGCGCTGCCAACCATAGGCACGCCGATACTTTTCGTTTGTGCAAGAGATCATGTAGCCTCGCCGGCAATCGTTGCAGACCCCACAACCGGAGATGTGATAGACGACGACTCGGTCGCCAACTCCGAAACGCCGGCAGCCGGGGCCGGTCTCTACGATCTGACCGCTGGGCTCATGACCGGCAATAACCCCTTGATATCCTTCCGGGCCTTTGCCGAGGTGCTCGTGATAGATGCATCGGATATCAGATCCGCAGATTGTGGATGCCTTCACCCTTAACAAGACCTCGCCATGGCCGGGACGTGGTACCGGCACGGTGCGGAGTTCAACGCTGCTGTTGCCAGGCAGAAACGCGGCGCGCATGCTCTGTTCAATGTTCTTCATCATCAATGACAAGTCCAAGAGGGCACGGTCATTAGGCAATCATGGGGGCGTAATTTCGCCATTCATGTCCCAAAGGTCTTCCCATGACTGGCCGTCTTTCCACAGAAACACCTGGCCCTTGATGAGCCGACAATTCCGGTCGATGGTGCTGATGGCAAGCATTTCGTCGTCGGTCAACGGATCGCTCACGACCCCTTCGAGATTGCTGACAATGTGGTTGCGGTCGGTTGAAAACGGAATTGGTACTTGCCCGCGCTGAACCGCCCACTTCACGCAGACTACTGCCGGATGTACTCCCAAGCGATTGGCAATTGCGACGATCGCGGGATCCTGGGTCGGTGCAGTGTCTTCAGGTGTGCGATCGCGGATGGGCCGAGCTGGCGATCCGATCGGACAATATCCCACGGGGATGATTCCGTTGGATCGTAAAAAATCGAAGAGTTCCGGTTGCTGGAAATGAGGGTGTAGCTCCATCTCATTCACCGCGGGCTTGATACGAGCATCGCGCAGAAGGAGCTTTAGCTTGGGGATCGTCATATTGGAGGTCCCAATGTGACGGGCGAGCCCCAGGTCCACCAACTCCTCCATCATGCGCCAGGTCTTCATGAATTCCGCATGGAGGTAGGGCTTTGCGTCCTTGCTGCGGGAACTTACATCGCAACCCGATGGATGGTAATTGGGGAAGGGCCAGTGCGTGAGATAGAGATCGAGGTAGCCGACTCGCAGGTCTGCCAGAGATCGTCTGCACGACGGAATTACGTCGTCTTCGCTGTGTTTGTCGTTCCAGAGCTTCGATGTGATCCACAGCTCTTCTCGCTTGACCTGGCGGCGTAAGACCTGCTGCAGCGCGTCACCAATTTTGTATTCATTGCCATAGACGGACGCACAATCGAAATGCCGATACCCAGCCTCCGCCGCAGCTTCGACCGCTGCAGCAATTTCGATAGCCGTTACGTGGTCCGAGCCGAAGGTTCCCAACCCAATCGCCGGCATCTTGGCGCCGGCGTATAGAACTCTCTGCGGCACAAGTGCAGGATCAACACTCCCGTTAATCAGGCGTTGGGACGCGCGCCGACTCTTCATCCTGAATTCCTCGTCGCTCATTGACCAGACCAATGGATAGAGACTGAGCCGCTACGAAGGTGCAAAACAGAGCTTGTGCACGATGTACGATAATCGTTAAAGTTACCGATGTCAATAATTGCAGAGCACAGGAAGATTCTTGTGTCGTCTACGGTTCCCTCAGGGCGACATCGTGCATGATGGTCGAGGATCGGGGACGAAAATTGCGGAAATGCGCGTTTTGTATACTTGCTGACAAGTCATGACCACACGAATGAAGGACATTGCGAAAGACCTTGGGGTCTCGGTCATGACCATTTCCAAGGTTCTTCGGAATCATCCTGACGTGGGAGACGACACTCGCGAGCGAGTTCTGGCGCGCGTAAGGGAGCTTGACTATCAGCCTAATCTGGCGGCACGCAGTCTCGTCACCGGTCGGTCGTATCTGGTCGGCCTGGTTGTTCCGGACCTGCTCCATCCCTTTTTCGCTGAAGTCGCCAAGTCTCTTTCGGATGTTTTGCGAGGGAGCGGATTCTCACTGATCATCTCTTCCTCGGAAGAAGATCCGGCGATTGAGGAACAGGAGATCAATCAACTGTTGGCGCGCCGCCTCGACGCGTTGATCATCGCCTCGTGCCGCTCGACCGTAGATCTCTTCTTCCGAATCGAACGGCGCAAGACTCCTTATGTCTTGATCGATCGTACCTTGCCGGGCCTTACGGCGAATTTCGTCGGGGTGGACGATGAAGCCGTTGGAAGGCTGGCCACCAAACACCTCATCGAGATCGGCTGTAAGCGGATTGCTCACATTCGGGGGCCGGAAACCAGCACGGGCGTGCGCCGCATGGATGGATTTAAGCAAGCACTGACGCACGCCGGATTGGCAATCGTCGATGCTTATATCATCAGCGAGCCCAAAGGAGATGTTGAAACGAAACAGCGGGGCGCAGAAGCCATGCGCCAACTTCTGAGTCTCAAGCCCCGGCCCGACGGTTTGTTCTGTTTTAACGATCCGCTGGCAATGGGCGCTATGAACTATGCATTGGATCAGGGCGTACGCATTCCAGAGGACCTTGCAGTGATCGGTTGCGGAAACCTTCACTATGACGATTCTTTGCGGGTTCCACTTTCGAGTATCGATCAGCACAGCCGGCAGATTGGGGAGCAAGCCGCGCGTCTCGCGCTCGCAATTCTGCACTCGAAAGTACCGCTCAAACCTGAGACAGTCGTGTTGCAACCGCAACTGGTCGTGCGCGGATCTACGCGCCGGCGTGCCGCGAAAAGAGTGACGGCGCGAACGGTGAAGCGGGACATCTCGGGCCCAACGCCAACAAAGTTACGATAGCTGTCCCTTTCCGGCACAACCGACCACTGCCCGATTTCGGCACGGCAACAAGCCGTGAATCTGTCGAAACTCGGGGCGCCAATCTGAGTTTCTCGCCCGTCAGAACCGAGCAAATCCTCAGTGACTCGGCGCCGCAGCCTGCCATGGATTTTTTAAGAATATCTGGCATTTTGTTCTTGGCTTCGTTACAGTTAACGATATCTAAAGTCGGAGCCTACGAGGCTTTTCGTGTCCCGGTTGCCCTAATGAGAGGCACGCCCAAGGTCCAAATGCACCGGCGAAGATTCGTAAGCTCTCGGTATTGCTCGTGCGAAATCGTGAATGATGGAGCGAAGACATGAAGCGCTTTGGAATGGCAATGATTCTTTTTGCCAGTCTCTGCTGGGCGCAAGAACGTGGCGATTTTCAACCATCCGCAACCAATGTGTGGGGAGCAGACTATCCCCGGATTGACAACGCCGGGAGAGTCGAAGTTCGTGTCAAAGGTCCCGATGCAACCAAAGTGAAGCTGAATTTTTGGAGCGGACCGAAAATCGACATGGTCAAGCAGTCCGACGGATTTTGGACCGTGACCACGCCGCCTCTTGTTCCTGGCTTTCACTACTACACGTTGATAATCGATGGCACAGACGTCAGCGACCCCGCTACCCATGCGTATTTCGGTGGGGGTAGGCCGGTGAGCGCGGTTGAGGTCCCCGAGCCGGGGTCAACGTTCTATTCGATTCAGAATGTACCGCACGGACAGGTGCGTGAGGTTTGGTACAACTCCAAGGTGACGGGCGGTTGGCGGCACGCTCTGGTTTATCTGCCGCCGAACTACGACACGCAAACGACGAAGCGCTTTCCCGTGCTCTATCTTCAGCACGGTGGCGGCGAGGATGAGACGGGATGGATTCGACAGGGTAACGCCAACTTCATCCTCGACAATCTGATCGCGGCGGGAAGCGCTAAGCCGATGATCCTCGTGATGGCGTATGGCTATGCCCAGCGTGCGGGTCAGCCTCTACCCGATTTGACCGGAAAGCCGTTCGGTTCTCCCGAAATGTTGAAGGCCATGCAAGACATGGCAGCGACGTTCGAGGATGATGTGACCCAGGCATTGATCCCCTACATCGACTCGACCTTCCGTACCCTTGCGGATCGGGATCATCGCGCGATGGCCGGCCTTTCCATGGGAGGTATGCAGACCTTCCAGATCACGCTGGACCATCTGGATCTCTTTTCCTACATCGGCGGATTTAGTGGCGCAGGCGGGATGCTCGTGCTGGGAGACCGGAAGCTTGATCCAAAGACGGATTACGGCGGCGTTTTTGCCGATCCGGCAGCCTTCAACAAAAAAGTCCACCTGCTCTGGATTGGTGTGGGGACGAATGAGCCCGAAAGAATGCGTGCCGGGCTTCTGAGATTGCATACGTCACTCAAGGAGGCAGATATTCAGCACGTCTTCTACGAGTCGCAAGGAACCGATCACGAATGGCAAACCTGGCGCCGCGATCTGAAGGAGTTCGCGCCGATGCTCTTCTGACCAGGCCACGGGCAAATGCGAAATTGACCTTTAGGGATGCAACGCTTTCACCAGGCACTGTTATAGGACTTCGTGATCAAGGAGAAAGTATGCGGTCACCCAACTTCGGATTTCTTATTGCTGCGGTTGCCTTCCTGGCAGTTGGTAGTGTGTCAGCACAAAACGCCCAACAGCCTGCTTATCTGAACACTGCCTTATCGCCACAGCAAAGGGCAGAGGACCTGGTCCACCGTATGACGGTGGAAGAGAAGGTAACGCAACTCGTGAACCAATCGCGCGCCATCGCGCGCCTGAACGTGCCTGATTACGACTGGTGGAGCGAGGCGTCGCACGGCGTTGCCACGAAGGGCACGACCGAGTTTTCCGGGCCGACCGCTTTGGCTGCGACCTTTGATACCGATGCAATTCACCGTATGGCCATCGCGATCGGCACCGAAGGGCGAATCAAGCACGTCCAGAGTATGCGTGACGGGCACAGCAATATCTTTGAAGGCCTCGATTTCTGGGCTCCGAACATTAACATCTTTCGCGATCCCCGCTGGGGACGTGGGCAGGAAACCTTTGGAGAGGATCCCTTCCTGACGGCGCGTATGGGGGTTGCATTTGTCACCGGCATGCAAGGCGACGACCCGAATTACTATCGCGTCATTTCGACGCCCAAGCATTTTGCCGTACACAGCGGGCCCGAACCAACCCGCCACACGGTAGACGTAAAAGTGAGCAAGCATGATGAACTGGACACGTACTTGCCCGCATTCCGCGCGACCGTAATCGAGGGCAAGGCCGGCTCGATCATGTGCGCCTACAACAGCGTCAATGGGCAGCCCGCCTGTGCCAATGAGTTCCTTCTGCAGGACCAGTTGCGGGGAAAATGGCATTTTCAAGGGTATGTCGTCTCGGATTGCCAGGCGATCATCAACATCTACCGGGACCATCACTACACTAAGACCCAGGCTGAGGCTTCGGCTCTGGCCTTGCAACGCGGCATGGACAATGAGTGCGTGGATTTCGTATCCAAGGTGAAAGACGACCATGACTACAAGCCCTACCTCGACGCCTACAAGCAGGGAATCCTGACCGAGAGCCAGATCGACACTACCCTCGTCCGCCTGTACACGGCGCGAATCAAGTTGGGTATGTTCGATCCGCCGGGGATGGACCCCTATTCGAAGATTGACCCGAAACTGCTCGACAGCAAGGAACATCGGGCGATGGCGCGCGCGATAGCCAACGAGGCCATGGTGCTGCTCAAGAACGACGGCACGCTGCCTCTGAAGACAGGCAAGCTCAAACTTGCTGTGGTCGGACCGCTTGCCGATCAGACGAGATATTTGCTTGGCAACTATAACGGCATTCCTACGCACACCGTGTCGGTGCTGGAAGGCCTCAAGGCGGAGTTTCCCCAAGCGCAGATCAACTTTGTTCCGGGCACGCAGTTCCTACGCAACGATGGCGACCCAGTTCCGGCCTCGGTTTTCACCACTACCGACGGGAAGCCGGGCCTGACCGCGGAGTTCGCGACGGGCGAGTTGTTTAGTCGCACGAAGCCTACTGTACTTGCGACTGTTCCCGTCACGACCATCGATCTGAAGGCAGCCGACATCCCTTCCCAGGCCGTCGGCAAATATCCGCTGCAGGTGCAGTGGACGGGTTTTCTCACGCCTACCGAGTCCGGCGAATTCAGTGTCGGCTTACGCTTCGTAGGCGGGTCGATCAGGGTCTTTCTAGACGGCAAGGAAGTTGTCCAGGCGTGGGGTGGTGACGCCGACGGCGTGAGGGCCAAGACGGCACACATCCGACTTGAGAAGGGGAAAAAGGTCGCCCTCAAGGTTGAGTACGCGCAGGCGACCTCCGGCCCGGTCGGAGCGCAGTTGATCTGGGGGAAATATGACCCCAAGCCGAGCCCCGAAGCGGTTGCAGCGGTGAAAAACGCCGACGTGGTGATTGCGGTCCTCGGTATTACCAGTGAGCTGGAAGGTGAAGAAATGCCGGTGGACGAGGAGGGATTCAAAGGCGGTGACCGCACCAGTCTGGATCTTCCCAAGCCGGAGCAGGAGTTGCTCGAAGCCGTGACGGCTGCCGGAAAACCTGTGGTCCTCGTTCTTGCCAACGGAAGCGCACTGGCTGTGAACTGGGCCCAAAAACACGTAAACGCAATTCTCGAATCCTGGTATGCGGGCGAAGAAGGCGGCGCAGCCATCGCGGAAACGCTGTCCGGCAAGAACAATCCCGCCGGACGCCTCCCCGTCACGTTCTACACCGGGGTCGAGCAACTACCGCCGTTTGAAGATTACGCGATGAAAGGCCGCACCTATCGCTATTTCGAGGGTAAGCCCCTTTACCCATTTGGATATGGCCTGAGCTACACGACCTTTTCGTACAGCGGTCTGACGCTCCCCAAGAGCGCCGTCACGGCAGGCGATCCGCTTACGGCGGAAGTGACTGTCACCAACACCGGTACGCGCGAGGGAGATGAGGTTGCACAGCTTTACCTCAGTTTCCCTAGTGTTCCAGGAGCGCCCCTCCGTGCCTTGCGCGGCTTTAAGCGCGTTCATCTGAAACCCGGCGAAGCGCAGAAAGTGCTCTTTGAGCTGAAAGAGCGCGATCTGAGCATGGTTGGCGAAGTGGGTGAGCCGATCATCGCCGAGGGCAAGTATACGGTCTCGGTCGGCGGCGGGCAGCCGAATACAGGATCGCCAACGGTTGCCGGGACCTTCCAGGTGAAGAATTCCAAGGTGCTGCCGGAGTAGTCGGGCTGTGGGAGACTGCGTGGTTTTCGACGGCAGTCTCCCCGGACCACTCCATGGTTCGATCTCACTCAGACTGAGGCAAAGAAGTATTTTGGGACAGGACAGCGATGATGACGAAACGATGGCGTCTTGAGAGATTCAAGTCGAATGCTTGGGCTCCGCTCCTCGGAATGTGCTGCTTCTTTTTGAGCGCAACGAGTGGAAGCGCACAGCTCTGGGAAGTCCCTCCACTGCCCGCCGTCACGGTCGCGCTCGCTCCCGATGGCATGACTGCAACCGTGGGGACGGAGAACCTCCACATCTCGGTCTGCCGCTCCACGGTCATTCATTTCGTGGCCACCCCCGGACCGCCCGCTAAGGTCAAGCCGCACCAGCCATGGATGCTCGATTTGAAGGAGTCGTGTCCAGGCGCTAAGTTCCGGTTGTCGCAAACAACCGATGCCGCAATCGTCACTACGGATTCGCTGAAAATTGAACTGTCCCTCAAGAGGGGAAATGTGCAATACAGCACAAGAAGCGGCGAGGGTCTTCTGCGCGAGCGCGACTCCATTCCACGCACTTACGATCAGGCCGAGCTGAATAGCGAGAAGACCTTCCACATCGAAGACCGGTTTGCGCCCGATATGACCGAGGGCTTCTACGGATTAGGGCAACATCAAAGCGGCATGTTCAACTACCGCGGGGCGACAGTTGAACTCGCGCAGAACAACACCGATGTCGCGATTCCACTGCTGCTGTCGTCAAAGGGCTATGCATTGATGTGGAGCACCGCGTCGTTAACCTATGTGGACAATCGCTTCCCGCTTGAATTGAACTTGAGTTCTTTGGCCGGGCGCTCCATCGATTATTACTTCATTTTTGGTCCGGAAATGGACCAGATCATCCATCAATATCGCAACCTTACGGGACATGCCCCCATGCTCCCGCAGTGGTCTTATGGATTCTTTCAGTCCAAGGACCGCTACGTCTCGCAGGATGAAGTTCTTGGAATCGCGCATCGCTATCGCGAACAGCGCATACCGCTCGACGTTATCGTTCAAGACTGGTTTTGGTGGAAAACAGAAGGCGATCCGGTCTTCAATCCGAATTTCCCCGACGTGCCCGCTGAACTTAGAAGTCTCCACGATGAACATATCCACGCCATGCTTTCGGTGTGGGGCCTGTTTGACACCAAGTCTGAGAACTTCCGGCAAATGGCCGAGCAGCATCTGGACGTTCCCGATGCTCACGTGTATGACGCTACAAACCCGAAAGCGCGGGAGTTCTTCTGGAACAATTTGGCAGGCAAGTTGTTCGCTCAGGGGTGGGACGCTTTTTGGCTGGACAGTGCGGAGCCCGAAGAATTCTGGCCGCACATGGGCGACGCAATGCTTCGTAACAAACAAATTTATATCGGCAACGGCGCCGAGTACACGAACGTATTTCCGCTCATGCACACTCTTGGTGTCCAGCAATACTGGAAGGCAACGACGGACCGCAAACGTGTGTTTCTGCTCACCCGGTCCGCTTTCCTTGGGCAGCAGAGAGTTGGAGCAACGGTCTGGTCCGGCGACGTCTACGGCTCGTATTGGGGTTTAAGACATCAAGTCGCAGCCGGCTTGAACTTTGCGCTCTCCGGTTACCCTTATTGGACAACCGATATCGGGGGATATTGGCCGCCTCATGACGACCCCATCGCCGATCCGAAGTTTCAAGAGCTTTACGCCCGCTGGTTTGAGTACGGGGTCTTCTGTCCCATCTTCCGCACCCACGGACACAGGCCGCAAAACGAGATTTGGGCTTTCGACAAAGTCGAGCCCATCCTGATCGCCTACGACAAGCTTCGTTACCGCCTCATGCCATACATCTATTCACTGGCTTGGCGGGTGACCAACGAAGACTACACGATTCAACGCCCGTTGCTGATGGATTGGCGCACCGACCCGAGAACCCGCGACGTTGGCGATCAGTTCATGTTCGGACCAGCCATCCTGGTGAATCCGGTGCTTGCTCCCAATGCAACTCGGAGAACCGTGTATCTGCCAGATTTGCCGGCCTGGTACGACTTCTGGACTGGAGCCCCGCAGCCGGGAGGGCAGGAAATTGACGCCGTCGCTCCTCTCGACCGCATTCCTCTCTACGTACGTGCCGGTTCAATTCTTCCATTAGGGCCCGAGATTCAGTACGCCAATGAGAAGCCAGCCGGACCGATCGAACTCCGGATTTATCGGGGAGCAGATGGCACTTTCAATCTTTACCAGGATGCCGGCGACGGCTACGACTATGAGAAAGGTGCGCACACGGTCATCCCCTTTCGCTGGTCAGAATCCACGCGAACCCTGGCGATTGGAGCCCGGGAAGGCACCTACTCCGAAATGCCTGCGGGCATTCAGATCAATATTGTTTGGGTATCCCCCGGGCATGGCTCCGGGCTTGCAGCGGTAGCGAACCCTGACAAAACCATTGACTACGTTGGTAAGGCCGTTTCGATACAAGCTCCTTGACGCGCGTGGCAAGACTGCAATATCTCGAACCGGAGGCGGCGAGAGAGGTTCAAAGTGATTAAGACGAAACTGCGTTGTGTCGTAGCGCTCGCGATGGTTCTCGCTCCGTTGCCTCGGCTCGCTGCCCAAGTTCAAACTGACGTGCCTCCCCTTGTCCCAGGTGCGAAGCCTGTCACCGTGGAACACATAAAAGTCCACGGAAGGGCGCTTGAAGGCAATCTGGAGGGGAACGCGGTCGATCGCGACGTGTTCGTGTATCTGCCACCTGGCTACGCGCATGAACAGTCTCGCCGCTACCCGGTCGTGTACGCGTTGCACGGTTATTCGATCGGAGCAGAACAGTGGACCCACGAAATCCATGTGCCGCAGACCATAGAAGGCGCGTTTACACAGGGCGCGCAGGAAATGATCGTCGTGCTGCCCGATTCGAAGACGCTGCACAACGGATCGATGTATTCGAGTTCAATCACCACCGGAGACTTCGAACGATTTGTTTCGTACGATCTAGTGGCGTACATCGACGCTCACTACCGCACCGTCCCAGAGCGAAGCAGTCGCGGGTTGGTGGGCCACTCCATGGGAGGCTATGGTGCAGCCCGCATTGGCATGAAGCATTCCGATGTGTTTGGCAGCCTGTACATCATGAGCCCGTGTTGTTTGTCGCCGCGGCCGGCCGGACCCGCAAACCCAGAAATCGACAAGGTTCTGGAGGCCGTGAAGGCTCCCGAAGACTCAGCCAAGCTGCCGTTCTTGCCCCGTGCCATGCTTGCCACTGCGGCTGCTTGGTCACCTGATCCCAAGAACCCTCCGCTTTACCTCGATCTGCCGACAAAGGACGGCAAGCCGCAGCCGGAAGTCCTCGCGAAATGGACGGCAAATGCGCCGCTCGCATTTGTGGACCAGTACATCAGGGCCCTCCGCGAATATCGCGCAATTGCGATGGACGTAGGTGACCAGGACGGTCTACGAGTGGACGCCGGCAAGCTGCATGACGTTCTCGACAAGTACGGAATCGTAAACAGCTTCGAAATTTATCCGGGCACTCACACCAGCAAGGTAGCCGACCGTTTCCAGAACCACGTAATGCCTTTCTTCAGCAAAAATCTCTGTTCTCAGTCAAGTTGCCGGTAGCGGAGCAAGTTGCGCCATAAGCACTCGAAATTGTTTGCATGTTGCACGCCGCCCTGTCTCTTGTATTGGGCATGCTCGGGCTACGCACACAGCGGGCGGAACAGGCTAGTTTGAGCCGGTAGCCGGAGTGCGCACTCTCACGCCCAGAGTTCCGGCGTTTCCTGAGTTGAGATCGTAAACACCGGTGCGAAGGTGGATGTCTGTATTGGAAGGGAGGTCGAGCTCTTCTTCGAAGTGAACACCGGATTCTCGTGCCTCCTGCAAACCCTCGGGCGTGATATTCAGGAGCCCACGCTGCCCCGCCATGTTTAGCGGCTTTCCGGCGTCATCGTAGGCGACAGCCTTTACTTCGAGTTGAGCACGACGACTCCCATCCGGTTGGACATCCAGCTTAATCTGGTTGAGCGAGACACCGTAATCCAGCGTGTAGTGTGTAGTAGGTCCCTTCAGGTTGCTGACAGCATTACCGGAACTTCCCGAGGATTTGGCACTCGAGGGAGTGACGCTCAACTTGTAGACGATCTGCGCCATGTCAGGCAAGCCAAAGCCCATCAGTGGCAGCAGGGGATCGTGGGGTTCGGCTGATCCCGATCCAATTTTGCTGTCAGTGGCGTAATAACCGCGGCGATAGGAGAGAACGTACTTCGGGTTCGTCGATTCGACCCGCGTGTGGCGAAAGCGGTTGTCGATCTTGGTGTTCGTTGGACTGTAGGTCAAGGTGTAATAGTGCATGCCCTGGTTTGTGACCCGAGTCAGAATGTCTGTTATGCCGTTCGAATTAAAGAAAGCCTGCCCTCCCGTGTTCTTCGCCAATGATTCCGCCGTAAAACGTGTCGAAGAAACACTCTGCAATTCGGCATTCATCTGATCGACGTTGTTCTGGGCCATGATGCTGGGTCTTTGCTGGCCGATAGCGCTGGCATCGGCGTGATAAACCGAGTGAATCATCAGCCCTTCCGCTGTGACCGGATAAATCGCTATCTGGGCGGCGGTGCACAAGTCAGCAGTTTTTTGAATTTCATGCACGTACGCCTGCGGGGCAACGCCCAGATTTAACAAATTCGCTTCAGGAAAGAGGACGATGGGAAAGCTGCCAGATACCCATATCACGTTCTTGCGTCCCGGGTATCCGGAGAGATAGCGCGCCAGTTGCTGAAAGGCGGAAAGGGTGATGTTAACTCTGTCTTCCGTCATTGCGATGTCTTTCTCAGCTATCAATGCTTTGAGGGCATTTACCGGGTCGACGGCTTCCTGCGCGAGAGTGGGTGAAGTCGGAGTCGTGCTAGGAACCATTATGGCTTCGTTGATTATCGAATTATCAGCTTGTGACTCCGGCTGCGATTTCAGAAGAGGCGAAGGCCGTGGCCAAGAGAGAGCGGGATCATTCAGTGCTGCCAGGAGCCGCGACGAGTCGCTGGTGAACTCCTGGACCATCCGCAAGCGCGATGACAGAGTAAAAATCGCAACCCGTGCTCCCGCCGGAAGTGTTTTCAGGTACTTGAGGGTCTGCTGGTGCACGAACTGCTGATCCGGCATTTGCGTGTTCAGAGAGTCCATCAGGAGCACATTGATGGAATCCGCGGTCTTCACTCCGGGGTAGTTCGTATAAACATTCTTCGGCATCGGCGGCAGATCCGCCGTCGTGATGGGAGCGCCGGTGTGTTCCTTGAAGGAGGCGATGTGCTGCGGCTTGTCATCTTCAAAAACGCGAAAATCATTTTGCGTCAGGCCGGTAACCGGGGTCCCGTTGGAATCGGTGACAACTACGTCCAACAGAACGACGCGCACGTTCGACTGGAAGGTAGCTTGCGCTTGTGAGTCGGACGTCGGGGCAATCTGTGAAAAGAGAGGGACGGTGAGGAACAATGGAAGATACAGAAAGGTATATCGCATCAAGATCGGTCCGCGTTGTCCGAAAGGCAAGTTTAGAAGCTGGGAGTCCTGGTTTCAAGCGAAGGAACGCAAACTATCGTGGCCGGTGGCACAAGGGTGACATCCGTCTGTTGACCGCATTGCGAGGCAAGAGTTACGACAGCGAATCTGTTCCGCCGACACTGGCTCACCACGCGCGCCTGCTAACGGCGGAAAGTGTAGTACGACGGCCAGAAGCGACCAACGGGGCGTTAGGCAGGATTTTATCCGACCCTTGCAAAACGGTACCGAACGCACACTTGGAGAGCTTCAATGGACGACTGCGAAACCAGTCCTTGCACCCCCAAACTGGCTGAACAGTCTGTACGATGTTCGGCGCAAGATCGCGACCTCGAGAGTGGATTCCAACCAGGAGCGTTCGGATCGTTCGCTGGTAGAGTCTGCACAAAGCGGAGCGAAGATGAGGGCATGAACGGGCAGGTCTTCGAAAGCGATGGGTGGGGCCAGGGGCCTCAAACGCCAGCCCTTGCCCCACACCCCCATCAGGTTGCCAACACCACCGGCATGCGGGGCGACCAAAAACCCGAGAGAGTCTTGTTATCCCTGGACTGAGGATGGGGGAGCACGTCAGTGACGCAGGCAACGGCTCGCCTGTCGCGAACAATTCCTTGCGGGTGATTGGTTAGCGATGAGTTGTCTTGACCGTGCAGACGGCCCGAGAGTAGACGCTCATTCGCCATCGCGGCAACGTCCAACAGCCACACTTTCTCCACAGATCGTCGCGGACATGCGCAACTGATTGAACAGAAGGCAATTGTCTATTTCTCGGAGAGCGCGCAACTGATTCTGTATCAGTTGCACCGCGCTTCCGTAAATAGTTGAAAATGAATGACTGCACATTGAAACTCAAAGATTGTGGGGTTTATCTGGGGAGGGGATTAAGCTTGTAAGGTATTGATTTTAAAGGTTGGTGAGCGCGGAAGGAATCGAACCTTCAACCTACTGATTAAGAGTAGTCTGATTAGGGACCGACCCTTTCCCGCTTGCGGCTATAAAAATCAATAACTTACCCAAAACCAAGCCCGCACGGAAGCATTCGCGAAAGTATCAAAAAAGCCCACTTTGGCGCATACCGGATCGGAGCGCACGGCACACTTATGGCACACCTTAACGAGCGCACCCGACCCTTTTGGCCAACTGATTCTCGGTCAGTTGATTAGTCCGTAAGCGTACGACCGAGACTGCGCCGCCCGCTCGGTGGGCCCCGATGGGGTTGTGAGCGCTATCGCGATTTCTCGCCAATCTAGCGAAGGATTGCGGCTACTGCGGCAATGATGGCGACAGTCAGTCAGCGCAACTCAGCGAGAAAAGCGTGCATCTCGCGTAGCACGTCGGCCTCATTCGAGAGAAAGATATAGGAATTCGCGTCTGCCAGTTCGACTATCCGGACGCCAGATACACCGCGCTCAAGAGCGTCCTCGTTTCTCGCGACCCAGGTCAGTTCGAGGCCGTACCTAAGGCCTAGGGCGGCCCCTTCGGACGGAGTCTGAGGCTTGTAACGCTTCATCTGATCTTCAAGCGCCGCCGGAAGAGCAAAAAATGCCAACACCGGTGCGCGAACGCGTGCGTAATCCGGGCTCGCTAAACCCGCGAACATCGCATCACGCACCTCTTGGGAAACTAAATACTGCCCTACGCTGCCGTCTGGATTGCAGGCATACGATTGGCGGAGTTCGGCTTCGGGGAAGATGATTCCATGGTTGGCCCTCCACCATTCCCGGTAAGCTCCAAAAGACGTCTTATCCGGCTGCGGTGGGTTGCGGATCGCTTGCGGAAGCTGGGACTGCTCCGGTTCTTTGACGCTCTTGTTCATTGGACCCAGGCTAATATCTTCCGCTGAATCGAGGTAAACCAGTCCACCGACTCGATCGGGATGCATCGCGCCGATGACGCTCAGATCCTGCCCGCCAAAAGAGTGACCGGCCAAGATAGGCTTTTCTAATTTGAGGGCATCCAGAACTTGGAGAACATCCTCCGCAGAATCCCGCGCGGTGTAGCCCCCCGGCGATTTACTTGAATTCCCCAGTCCTCGCCGGGTGATTCCGTATACGTGGGCGCTGTCAGTCAGTTTTGGTGCTAGCTCATCGTAGACATGAGCAGTCGAGTAACCAGCCAGCAAAACGACTGGGCGTCCGCTTCCGCCCCAGTCGAGAACTTCCAGCCGAACACCATCTCTGACGGTTACGAACTGGACCTTGTGCGCCGAAGGATCATGCCAAGGGGCGCAGGCTTGACCGTGCATAGTGGCGGCGCTGACCACCAAAAGTAGAGCCAGCATGCAGAACGAGAACGATCTGGTTCTCATCTTCAAAAACCTTGTACTTCCTACTCCGTCAGCGGAAGCGCCTTTAGCTGTAGCTAGAGCTTAATGCGACAAGACAAGGCAAGGCCACCTCGATCATTGGCACACCGCGATACAGAACCCGCTCGGGTTGGGTCATGCCAGCATCTCGCAGAGTTTTGTTGCCCGGACGATGACGATGTGGCACTCGTATCGCGAGTCCGGCTTGCTGCCTATTTCAAGCTGTTGATTTCTTCTTCAAGCGGCGGCAGTGCCTCCAGAATCGCCGAAAAGTTCGGCGGTTCTCGAAAAAACATATCCTGCATTTCCTTGTAGTCGCGAGCCAGCGCTGGAACCTGATCCGCCGGAGGACTCAACCGGAACGATCCAGGTTTGGCAAGGTCATAGCGTGCCCAGGAAGAGGAGTAGAAAAGCTCCTTGAACTCGACAACGGCCTTGAGCAATCCAAGATCAGAAAATGCCGCATCCTTTATCTTGCTGCCCGCCAACTTGTAGACGTCGTAATAGTGACGCGAGTGACGGGCCGGTATGGTGCCGGGACGATGGGCTTCCTGATGGAGAATCGTTGCCTTCTCCCAGAACGTCCTCTCGGCTCGAATGGCCACGACCGCGCAGGTTGCTTCTTCAAATGCCTTGGGAAACATTTCAGCGGCATAGGGATGAATCGTCTGTTGACCGGATGGCACCCAGGACGCCAGCGGACCGATCTCAAGCCTCACCTCTGGGCGTACGTACGCAGCAGCGAAACTGGCTGGATACCTGACATTCACTGTATGCGGGTCGGTCGCATCAACGGAAATGGCGATGCCGGGTGCTGTGGCGAGAAGCTGGCTCAGTTGCACGAGGAGGTTTTCTCGGATGTACTCTGCAGCCCGCGCGTTCATCTCTAGGTTGTACCGAGTCCGCTGCGTTTTGGAAGGAAGTGTCCGGTAAGGATCATCACCTTGTGGTGGACCATAGCCAAGAAGACGCCAGTCGAGAACCAGATCAATATCTTCAGAAAAGCGGTCAATGAGTCCATAAACTTTCGAGAGCGTAGTTCCGCCCTTGAACACCATTTGATCTTTGAGCTGGGGATCAGCGAAGAGTCGTTTCAGAATCCAGCACACCCAGAAGTCTTTCTCGACGATGACCGGGCTCATCCCGAGTTTGCTCGCTGATTCGCTGAACAGGTCTCGCCGGTCGGCGGCTGCGCCCATGGCGAGCTTATCCATGCTGTTCCTCCTGTGTGGCTTGCTGAATCGCGGCGTACACCCATCCCGTGGCGGTTTTGGTATCCTGCAAGATTTTCGAACGCAGAGAAGCCGGCAGCCACGCTCTGATCTTTGAAATGACTTCGGGCGTGATGCGCTCCTGTCCGAGGGACTTGAGCGCCTGAACGATCAGGCCGCTCTCCCTAAGATCGAAACCCGCCTCCTTCAGGGCAGTGTGTTCGAATACAAGGCTGGTACTGCCGATTTTGTAGTTTCTGTCAGGACCATCGGATAAATAGACTGCACGTGATGGAACTTGAGTTGATAGTCCAAGCAAATTGAGCGCGGTTGCGCCACTCGGTTGAATTCTCCAGCGAAACTTGCGCGCAAGTGCGCGGGCAACCTGATCAATTTCTGGGCTCAATTGCTGTTTCAGAAGCTCGCTGAAACGTGGGTGGTCGTAGAGCCCGCGAATAACACGTCGCACCTGCCCTTTTTCGGCGAGGCGATGCAGGGCGGAATCGATAGTTGCTCGCTCGCCGAGATCCAAGAAATCGCGAGGAGAGAACGCCCACCCAGTCCCGCTTCCTCTAATCCGATTAAGAATCCTATTTTCAGATGATTGAGCCATATTTGTCTGACCACTTATGCAAGAAAAAATACCATTTTTTTCTTGCAAGCGCAATCCCTTGACGGGTCTCGTTACTCAAAGCACCCAAAAGGAGCCCTTCGGGACCATTTTCCCCACTCCGCCTTGGTTCGGGTGGACGCCGCTAAGTCGCGCCTCGGCCGGGTGCTTCGGACTGCGCCGGTTTCGCGCCAAACAAAACCCAAACCCGTTTGTCACTCACCGCGCTTTCACTCGCACCCTGCCACCGTCACAAGCCTCCGTTCAGTTCCTTTCACCGTTCCGTCTGTTTTTGTCCGCTGGCGCTCAAGTGAAGAACAAAAACAGGCCGGAAACGGCAGAAAGGAAAAAACAATGAAATTAGAAGAAATCAACAACCGCACCAAGGATGCAGTCAGCTATCTCGTCGAGGCTCTGGAGTCAGGGAAGAGTGAAGTCTTGACGCAGTATCTCTCGGCGATGGGCCGCTTTCATAGCTACAGCTTCGGCAACATCATGCTGATTGCCCGCCAGAAACCCGATGCCACCAACGTCGCCGGATTGAGGACGTGGAACTCGCTTGGCCGCTTCGTGAAACGGGGGGAGAAAGGCATTCTGATTCTTGCTCCGATGATCGGCCACAAGATAGCCGACAGCATAGCAGAGGCAACCGAAGACGCGAAGCAGTCACAGGCGCAACCCTGCGGATTCCGCGCAGTCTATGTATTCGACATCAGCCAGACCGAAGGGAAAGACCTTCCGACCTTGACCGAAGTGCAAGGCGATGTCAGCGATTACCGTGAACGGCTGGTCAAGTTCGTGGAGTCACGAGGCATTGCCCTGGACTATTCCGAAAAGATTGCGCCTGCTAAAGGCCTATCCCACGGCGGGAAGATCACCCTGCTTTCCGGGATGCAGCCTGCCGAGGAATTCTCGACCCTGGCGCACGAGATCGCCCACGAGATGTTGCACCGGGGAGAGCGCCGCACCATGACCACCAAGCAAGTCCGCGAGACCGAGGCCGAAGCTGTAGCTTTCGTGGTCTGCCAATCCATCGGGCTTGAGACGGGTAGTGCCGCCGCCGACTACATCCAGATTTGGCATGGAGACGCCAATCTGCTGCGCGAGAGTCTGGAAGCTGTTCAGCAGACCGCAGCCATGATCCTCGGGGGCATTGCCCCCGAAGTCGCGGAGGCCGCAGACGCCGCCTAGAATAGGTCTCCCCGAAAAATCGCGGCGGAGTGCCGGGCACTCCGGCGTTTTTGTCGCCGTATTAGGAAGCGTGTAGTCCATCCCTTGACACAATATAGTGAAATCACTATATTGATGCTTGCCAATGGTCGACGAACCCCCTTTGAAGCCGGTGATTTGGAGCGGATCGAGCCGCAAGGATTTGCGCGCGTTCCCTGAACCTGTCCAGGATCACATGGGCTATGCCCTTTATGTCGCGCAACGTGGCGGCAAGCATCGCGACGCGAAGGTACTGAGCGGCTTTGGCGGGGCCGGAGTCGTGGAAGTCGTTAAGGACTATCGCGGCGATACGTTCCGTGCGGTGTACACCCTGCGATACGCCGGGACGGTATATGTCCTTCACGCCTTCCAGAAGAAATCGAAGACCGGCCGGGAGACGCCGCGCCGGGACATGGAGCTGATTACGCAACGGCTGCGCGAGGCCGAACAGATTGCAAGGGAGATACAGCCATGACCAATAAGAAGGGATACGAAACCGGAAGCCGCAACGTGTTCAAGGATATCGGTGTGCCGAATGCGGAGGAGCATTTGGTCAAGGCGCAGCTTGTATTCAAGATCGACACGATCATGAAGGATCGCGGTCTGAAACAGGTGGAGGCTGCCGATTTGTTTGGCATCCGTCAGCCAGATGTATCGAAGATGCTGCGCGGCGAGTTCCGGCAGTTTTCAGTTGAACGCCTTTTGCTGTTCCTCGTGGCTCTCGGTCAGGATGTGCAGATCGTAGTGAAGCCGCACCGTGACAGAAACAACGTCGCCGCGCTGCAAGTCTTCTGAACGGCTTGGTGGTGTGCGTCTCGCGACCCGCGCATAAGATTCCCGTACACTCTCCGCGTTGTCGTACCAGCGCTGCCTACGGCAGCGGGAGGAAGGTTGACGCGCCACCCCTGAAAGGGTGCTGCACAGCGCCCGACGGGCGCTGAATGGAAACTCGCTGAGAGTGCAGATTTTTGGCAGGGTGTCCCGCGAAAACTGAACCTTCTGCTGCGTTGGACGCGGTGCTGAGATTGTCCTAGACTGCCGCAGTACCCAATGGCTACCGGGAGGGAGGTCCCTAAATTAATGATGGGTGTTTCACGCACAAGGTCGGCAGGAGCAAAAGTCACGGATGAAGAGTACGCGCAGTTTGAGGCGTTGGCACAGACCCGCGGGCTAACCGTCGGCGAGTGGTGCCGCGAAGTACTCCTGGCGCAATTGAAGCCATCTGTGGCCAACCTCCCCGAAGAAACGATTCTGGCCGAAGTCCTCGGCCTCAGAATGATTATGATCAATTTGCTGCGCGCTCTCGGCGATAAGGAAACGCTGACCCCGGAGAAGGTGCAAAAGGTTATCCAGTGGGCCGACACGGAGAAGTTTGCGACAGCTGTGGAGCGCCTGCGGGACTACGAAGCGCGGCGGAACTCCTAGTCGTCTTCGCGACGGCTCTCCTCCGCTGACTTGCTCATTTGTCCACGGTAGGAGCCCGTCACAACCGAGAAGACCGAGAGTACCATCGACCCGCTCAATTCAATGAACGCCCTGCTGTCGGCAACTGGCACTCAACTAATGGGATGGTCGCCGATTGACCGTCGCTCGGAAGGAATCTCGGTGATTGTCAGCGGCAAATCTCCCAGAACAGGACTTCTGGCCCGCTTCGATGGAATACGTCCTGCCAATCCCAAGGTGCGGCACTAAGCTGCCGTGGCGGCGATTTTCGTAAGCAGCACCACTTTTCAGCCGTTCCCGACATGGGTGAACAAAACTGCGACGTGAGTCACACCCGATCCTGTATTGTGAATCTAGAATTCAGGATCACGGACGCATTTGCTCTACAAGAAGTGGTTCCGCCGCCGCGGCTCGCTGAGGACAAGAAACTTAAAGGTTGGAAGCCAGCCAGCTATCTCATAGGCTTACGAAAAGGTGGTCATGAGTCCCATTGCTATCAGTGCGATCGTGTTCGCATGTGTGTTCGGCGGTGCGTTGCTCGGCATCTCCCTACACTCCCTTCTCAAAACCGACCATCTCGCTCCGGAGTCGAAGGAAGCGGTGCGCCTGGGAATGGCGTTGGTCGCGACTACGGTGGCACTTGTTCTCGGACTGCTCATCGCTTCTGCCAAGGGCTTCTATGACACGGGCAATACGGAGATGACGCAACTTGCGGCCGACGCTGTGCTGATGGACCGCATCCTTGCCCATTACGGACCGGAGACGCAGGAAGCGCGTGCATCGCTGCGCAACTCAGTGACTCGTTTGGTGGACTTTGACGGATCGAAGAGTGCGTTCGGGAAGACCCGTTTCGACCCCAATGCCCAAGAGCAGGATTCCCTGTACGACAAGATACAAGCGCTGGTGCCGGCCAACGAGGGTCAGCGCCACTTGCAGGCAAAGGCCCTGGAAGTCGCAACCGAAATCGGCCATACGCGCTGGCTGATGTTCGAACAGAAGACCACTCCGCTTCCCACGCCTTTGCTGGGAATGCTGGTGTTCTGGCTCACCCTGCTCTTCATCAGCTTCGCGATGTTTGTCCGTCCGAATGCAGTGATCGTGATCAGCCTGTTGTTTTCAGCGATGGCGCTGGCAGGCGCAATCTTCCTGATCGCCGAGATGTACCAGCCGTACAGCGGATTGATTCAGGTGTCGGACGCTCCCCTGCGGGCGGCGTTGGCTCAACTTGGGCGCTAGCCCAACAAGGGGCTCTCTCGCTGGAGGCCGAGGTTAGGCCACACTGGGCGGCAGATTGAGCAGATGCCGCGGACGGAAGAAGGCCCCCTCCAGCCGGTCCTTGCCGAACACGCGCCGTAACTCGGTGAAGCCAAAGAACGGAACCAGCACAACGAACAGCAACGCGATAAGACAGATTGTTCCCCTCCAGGATCCGTCGCCGCTAGAGGCGATGGCAGCGTAAAGAGATTTGCCGTGAAACATACCAACGGAGGTGTGTTCGACAACCTTGAACAATGCCAGCAGCATAGTGAACGCGAACGATTTCAGAAGAGTGGGATAAATTAGCGGTGCATCGCGAAGCTGCTCGGCAAAATGCAATTCCTGTGCAACCAGGATGATCTTCGCCAGCGCCAGTGCGTTGATAATCGCGAATCCGTGCGGCGCGAAGTCGATGTTATGTTCGGCGAGAATTACGACCTTATACACCGTAAACAGGGACAACACGACCCCAAGGTAAAAAGAGATGAGGAGGTATTCCATCATCCCCTCAAAGGCCTTTTGCTTCATTGATCGCTTGGCGTCATTCACGGTCTTGCCTCCTCGCACAGCCGGTTGGAATTGTTGGCGCTATAGGCGTCATTTCCGCCAAAGAGAGTTCGTATTTCTGCCCTAAGGCGCTGGCTCCGGAGGCTCGCCCGAAGCGCCCCGTTGCTTATAGGAACTGACTAAGAGCGCGACAGTGATCGCGATGTAAAGCACGCCCGCCACGCCTTCGAGCGCAGCCAGCATGCGTACTTCACCATAAACCGGGACGACATCCCCGTAGCCGATGGTCGAGAGCGTTACCAGACTGAAGTACAACAGTTCGCTGTGACGGTCCGCCAATGCGGCGTGGTTTTGCAGGATCGCACCCGGAAAGAAAACATCAATGGCGGAGTAAAGGGCGAACCACTGCATCCCCAGCAAGAGGTAAATACTGACCGCCGTATAGAGGTGCGCATCGGTGACGGAGCGGGCATTCTTCAGGTAGGGGAAGAGGCCGTACACGGTGAGTCCAAAAAATACGACCAGCAGCGCCCATTTGAGTCCCTCAAGAGTTGGATAAGGGAAGAATGTGTTCGCCACCGCCGTCAGAAATGTGGCCGCCATCAAGAGAGACGTCGGCCACACCCAGCCTTTTCTCTCCGATAGCCGGACAGTCGACAGCAGGAGTGGAACAAACATCAGCGCACCCGAGATCGCGCGCCGAGCGTCTCCGTGATCGAGCACCGGATACATCACGATGACGAGCAACAGTGATAACAGCAAGAGTAGGTCAGGTCGTGATGTTGCCCTCTGCAGCATTGGGAAGCCACCGCCCGCGTCAGTATTTCACTGCCTCAGCATCGAGCCGCTCATGGTCTTATGAGTCGATTTTGCACCGCGGCTGAATCAATCAGCACGCTTGGCGGCCGGCGGAGTCCAGCTTCCGTCCAGGATTGATGGCGGTGATGCCGTTGGCCAGTATAAACGCATGACCAAAACGAACTTGCCTTTCGGTGCCGGCAGCCAGTTCGCTTCTTTCGCCTTGCCCGGCGATTCGGCCTGTAGGTACATGTCGATCGAGCCATCAGCGTTAGTAATGTACTTGTTGCGCTGGCTCAACTCATAACGGTTGATGGAGTTCGGCGCGAAGAAGAAGTCCGGATCGTACAAGGTAATTGACCAGAACGCCTTGACCGGCGGGAACTGTCCTTTGTCGAAGTGCATCACGTATTTGTGTTCGGCGCCGTTGTACGGATCGTCATTCGCGTCTTTCTGTGACAGCGGATACACCGCGTCCTGCGGACGGTTCCAGCCGGGCCCGAGCATGTTGCCCATGGCACGCAAAGGATAATCGGTGCCCCAGTTGCCTACGCCGGAGGTGAAGTACAGCCAGCCATTCGTTGTCTTTTGCTCTTTCAGGAGCTTAACCATCTTCAACAACGCCAGTTTCGGCACGGCCTTGATCGCCTCTTTGTCGAAGCCACTCAGCTTGCTGGGATCGTAATCCTGCCCCGGAACCAAGCCGATCTTGGCCATGCGCGCCACTAGCGGAGCATCGGCGGCGGTCGGTGGATTGGTCTTCATCAATTGGGCAAGGCGGGTGAAATAGGCGTCGATGTCCAGCGCGTCCACCTGTTTGCGCACAGCCGTCTTCATGTCAAAATTGGGATCGACTTGCGCCGGGGGCGGCGCATAGGGCTTGCCGTAGGCCCTGAGCGGAACGACGGTGAATTTGCCCTGCAAGGCATGCACGGCCTTGTAGTCATCGGGCGTGCCGGTGCAGTAAACCCGCCCTAGAACCCACACCATGGCAGTTGGCGATTTGACTTGGGTGACGCCGGGCGGCAGTGTGCCCGTCCAACCCGGACCCGTAATGGCATACGTCTGGACTTTATAACCCGTGGTTGGCGGACTGGCGACACTGAGCACCTCGGAGTAGCCGTCGAGCATGGGCACGATGTAATAACGGTTGCCCATGTCAGGAATACCGAGAACCCACGGCTCCTTGGAGACGTCGAGCCAAGCCTCGGTGTACAGCGTGTCGGCATTCGGGGCGGCACAGCAGTGGTTGTCCACCGCCGGATAGGTCCGCATCCGGATCATCTGCCCAATGGGGGCGTGCTCGGCGTCGGGCACCGCGACGTTGGTCTGCTGCAACCGCGCCACATCGAACGTAATGAGCGGATAGCCGTAGAGGTACGCGTCGATGGCGGTGCTGACCGCTTCTTCCAAACCCGGCGTCTTCGCTTCTTTATTGGAACTGCAGGCGACAAGCAGAACCGCAAGCAGCACTGCCAGGCTTAGGGCCGCGCCCCTGATGAACTTCATAAGTCTTGCCTCCGGCAGCGAAAGTTCACGCTGCTGTCCCGAGCATCTTTCAGCGGGACACTACAGGGCAGGAGAATCCTTCCTGCCCTGCAGGCGACGTTCACGGTTGGTCAGTCCTACGGTTTGAACGAGCAGGCGGTCTGGCCATTCTCTTCAAAACACTTGTCGTAAGTGTTTTCCAGGTCGTCCTGGACAATCCAAGCATCTCCGTTGATCGCCTTGATGTTGAGATCACGGTCAAGAACCGTCACGCGGAACTTCCAGCCCGGCGGCAGCTTCAGCTTGCTACCCAAGTCCGCCAGTCGTTCATACGTTAGGTTCGGATCGACAATCTGAGCCGACGCTTGCATCACCCACGTGTTGCCGTCCGCATCGTCCAATAGGAAGACCGGCTTGCCCGCCACGAACCCCATAACGGAGTTTCTATGGCCGATGGTTGGCTTGTAGGCCGTTGAGCCTTTCTTGCCCACCTCCATGTCCTTGGGCAGCGAGACCGTCATGAACCAGTGCGTCTGTAGTCCGCCGTCGAAGGTAGTTACATCTTGGGCAATAGGGATCTGAATCCAGTCGTTGACCCACATCCGCGGCCCGTTCTTGAAAATCCCCAGCATGTCGTACTGCTTCTTCAGCGTCTCGGGATCGATCTTGGCCCAGAGGTCAGCCGGACATGTGACAAGCGGGTTAGCCTGGTTGTTCAGGTAGGACGTGTTATAAACGGCCGCTTTCAAGTTTTTGGTGATTGGATTGCCGCCAATCAGAAACACCTCGCAGTATTCCATTGCGCGCAGGTTGTCGTACTTTGTCATCGGAGCGGTCGCTGCAAAGTCCGGAACCGCCTTCGTGCAACCCGCGAGCAATGAAAGCAAAACCAACAATCCCAACAGCGGATAAACGCGAGCTATCTTACGAACGAAACTCATCGGAATCTCCTTGATGTCATTTGGGGGCCAAAAGGCCCGCCCCCAATTCCCGGCACGAACTTTGAGCAAGCGGAGGGCACAACCCTTCCTGTGCGGGAATGGGTTGTCCCGCCACGCGGCTCACTGCGAAAGTGAATTCAGTATCTTCTGCTTCGAGGCGTTGTATTCGCTCTCGTTGATCAATCCCTGGTTGTAAAGCGACTGCAGTTCCTGGAGCTGTTGCTGCGGCGACTTCTGTGATGCCTTACTGTCAGCTGCCGCAGCGTGACTGGCAGCCGCAGCCGATGCCGCAGCAGCCTGAGATGCGGCTGCCGCTGACTGAGCCGCTGCGGCCGTAGCCGCCTGCTGTTGCTGTGCTGCAGCCGCCTGTTGCTGCGCACCGGCTTCTTGCTTCTCTGCCGCGCTCTTTTCGGTCGAACCGACGACGATCGCCGTCCTTCGGACAGCCCGGCGCCGTACACCGGCGATGGCCGAACTCGGAGGCGCGTACACCAGCAACATAAGGACGCCCACCAATACCTTCATCAGGGCGGACTTTTTCAATAGGTTTCGCATTTTGACAATCTCCTTTGTCCAGCGTTAGGACTTCTTGCGGATGTACGTCAGTTCCATACTTTTAAACATCCTGCCACCCAGGTCTTCTTGCCATAACTCCGTGACGTGGTTCCCGTCCGGAGACATGGTGAGCCTCATCTCGAGTTTGGTGGGCTTAAGGGTGATCGCGTCGGCGATGGTTGCGGTCAACTTTGCGGACTTACCGTCCGGATCCATGCTTCCCCTGTACCACTCCATGCCCGTGCTGCCCGTGTCCATATAGCAGGCCACGTATACCCCCTCGACGTTGTCAAAACCCGCGTAGCCGATGCCGCTCCAGGCCTCGCCCATGATGTATCCGGACAGCATCTGTTGTATGTAGCGGTGGCCAAGCACCCAGCTCGCAACCCCAGTCGCCGTCGACTCGATCGGAGGCTCGGCTGGATTGATCCACACCTTGACCTTAACGTCGAAGGTGCCCACCATGAAGTCGAGCCGCTTCTGTTGGTCGCCCGGTTCCATGGCGGCATCCATCGCCTTGACGATGGCCTTGCTGTCCGCCGCAGTGATCGCCACCTGCGCACTAGCGCTACCTGCGAGTCCGCAACCGAACAGGACAAGCAGCGCGAAAGACGCTGTAAGAATCTTTAACGACTTATTCATTGGTGCCTCCTCAACTTCTGCTACCTGTGATTAGAAAGTTCTTTACCTTACGCCGGCCCCACGACCACCGACACCCACACCATGGAAACCGGGACCCACACCGCCGCCCACACCAATCGAGTCGATGAAAAGTGCTGTCGCGCCACCGTCGACTGGGATCTTTCCCTTGATGAGCTTGTAGCTGTAAACCAGGTCGTTTCCGTCAACGACCGGATGACTGATCTTGACCACAACGACGGTGTTATCTTCTTTTCCGGGCTCGTACACCGACAGAATCGCGTTGGGCGGGTCGACGGTGAAATTGTCCGGCCCTTCGGCCTTCGCCCATTCGGCCAGGTACTGGTCCATCTTCATGTGCCCGGCGATACGCTCAGGCCGATCGGAGAAGTACAGCGTCTGCTGGTTCACCTTCACCAATCGAAAGGTGCTCGCAGCCGGATCCACCTTGAGATCTTCCGCACTCTGCACGAACATGAGCTGCGTTTTAGAAGTACCGGCTGGGGTAGTCTGGCTTGCCGCGGTCGACAACATTGCTGCCGCGAAAAGGAATGCTGTGAGCGTGAATTTCGCGCACTTATACGTCTTACTGGTGATCTTCATGAATCATTTCTCCTTCTGTTTTCGCTTCGCGGCTTCTCAGAGCCTCGATCAGTTCCATAGATCGTGTACTCGTCACTTCGTTGAAGCTGATCTTCGGTTTGCTCTGCGCAAGCTCCATCGCGTTCAGTAACGCCAGGTACGAGCTGGATCGAATGTGGTTGCAGAAACTTTGCTCTGATTCCCATTTCTCTTCGTAGAGAATAGTGCGGCTCTGATCCAGCTTTTCGTAAACTCCGCACGATAAACACGCTGGGTTGTTGCTTAAGCCTCGCTCGACAAATTGCAGAATCTCCAGCATCGCTTTCCGTTCCCCGATACTGGGCTTCAGCTCTATGCACGCTACGATCATCACGGGCCTCTCTTAGCGGGCAACCAGGCATAACTTCACTGCCGGTCCAAGACATGAATGCAATGTTCTTCGATGAATTACGTTGCAGTCTTATGGCCACTGTCCGAGATGCCAGGGGATGCCTTGTAACCGCTTGGCGGTAAAGGAGAACTACGTGGAAGGACTGATTTGCCGCGGAGGCCGAAGAATCGAAATAGGACGATATATCGCCCTTAGGACGACATGTCGTCCTTCTCGTGGTTGGTAGGGATGTTTAACCGACGCATAGCCGAGTACAAGGTGGAGGGATTCATTCCCAACTGGCGCGCCGCTCCATCGAGTCCTTTGATCCGCCAGTGCGTCTTTTCCAAAGCTGACAGAATGTGTTGGTATTCAGCTTCCTTCAAGGTGGCAGAAGCGATGACGTCTAGTGCTTCCGGAATCTGCAGATTGAGCTGGCCGCCATCGCTGAGGATAACCGCCTGCTCAATCACATTTCTCAGTTGGCGAATATTGCCGGGCCACGAATAGTTTTGCAGTAATTGCATGCTTTCGCGGGTAGGTGGCCTGGTCTTTTTACCCATTCGCTGTCCGAATTCCTGAACGAAAGCCTTTACGAGAAGCGGAATGTCCTCCGCGCGTTCGCGCAAAGGTGGTACGTGAATGGGAAACACGTTAAGGCGATAAAAAAGGTCTTCCCGGAACGTGCCGTTCTTCACCTTTTCGGCCAGAGTTCGATGAGTTGCGGCGATGATCCGAACATTCACCTTGATCGTCTTCGGGCCGCCGAGACGCTCAAATTGGCCATCCTGCACAACCCGCAGCAGTTTTGCCTGCAATTCGAGAGACAGTTCCCCAATTTCATCGAGGAAAAGGGTGGAATCATCTGCCAATTCGAATCGCCCCATCTGCTGGGTCAAGGCACCCGTATAGGCTCCTTTTTCTCGTCCAAATAGCTCGTTTTCAATCAAGCTTGAGGGTAGCGAAGCGCAATCCACCCTCACCACAAGCCGATCCTTGCGCTTGCTCAGGTTGTGAATCGCGCGGGCGACCAGTTCTTTACCAGTGCCAGTCTCGCCAGTAATTAAGACGATGGAATCCGTGGGGGCTACTTGTTCGATTCTTTGAAACACCTTCTTGAGCGGCCCGCTTTGGCCGATGATCTCGTCAAACTTTCCCGAGACCCGGACCTCCTCGCGCAAGTAGTCCGTTTCTGCCTGCAGACGGTCCCTTAATGTCGTCAACTCTTTTTCCAGCAGTTTGGATTTGGTGATGTCAATGCTCACACCCATCAGTCGGATCGGCTGACCATGACCATCCCCCTGTCGGCGGCCACGCGAGGCAATCCAACGCACACTACCGTCAGCGAGCACTACGCGGTAGTCGGCTGAGGCTTCGTTACCCGACTGCATCGCGTCCCGAATGACTCGAAGGATCGTTTCGCGATCTTCTGGATGAACCGCGGCCAAAACCTGTTCCAAATCAAATCCATCGACTGGAGTAAGACCAAGCACTTCGAATGTCTTGTCCGTCGCCCAAATCTGACTTGTGTCGGGGTCCAAAGTCCACAGTCCGGCGTCAGCCGAAGCTGCAGCGAGGCTCAGTCTCGCTTCGCTCTCTCGTAATTTCTTCTCGGCGTTCTTACGCTCTAGCGCATTGGCGAATACTTGCGCTATGAGACGGAGCCTTTTCTGTAGCGGCTCCGGCCAGTCCCGCGGTGCACGGATCGCCTCGAAACCTATACCTCCAAAAGCCGGGCCTCCGCCAACTACCAGGGGGAAACCGATTGTTGCCTTGATGGAATACTTCAGGCAGTTTTCGCGATCAATCGCTGCTTCTGGGGGGAGCTTAGAAGTGTCAGGAACGCAAATCATCCCGTTGGCCATTCCTTGCTCCTGAGTCCACGGAAAGGAGTCGGGGCCAAACATTCGATCCGGCGCCGGAGGCAAACCGGCATCTCTGTAAAGATGAGTTAAAACGAGCGCTCCGGGGCTTTCCGGGGTAACCTGCCACAGGGAAGAATGCTCGATATTGAGACACTCGCAGATTCTGCGTTGTGCGTCTTCGATTTCCCCATCGACCTGATCGGCGGGAACATTCACGAACCGTGCCGAGATGTCGGCCACCAGCGTCTCAAAGCGTAGGCGCTCTTGCAGTTCGATTTGGAGATCCGGTCTTAATGGAACGACCAAATTCGTAACCTCGATGGGGCAAATACGCAGCCGCAACCCTGAGCGAATTCAGAGAACGAGGACCCTGAGGACGACCTGAGTTGGATGGCTAAGTTTAGCGTTGTTTTCGGATTGAGGAAAGTGACCCATGGCACCGACCGAAAACAGGACTCCGCATGGATTGGCGGCTTGCTGTGTCTAGAAAACATGCGAAAAGCCGACCAATGACTGTGGATCTGCGGTCTGCCAACCCGAAGTTGGCCGGAAATCGGCCTGTGGGAGATGCCGGATCAGACTTCGTCCGGACGGTTAGCAATCCGAAGTGATGCCGATCTCGAACCGTCACTTGGTGAAGGCCCGCCTTCCCGTGAGCGGAGAAATGGCGATACCCTTCGAGAACGCTCAGGAACAGGATCCCTCCGGAGTCCCCGGCTATGCATAAGTTATGAACCGGCGCACCTGCGCGGAATGGCACCGGTAGGTTCTAACCGAACCCTCTCAATAAGGAGTCCCTCTTAGCTGGTCTTCTCCGGTGCGCTTGGGCGACACCCATCTCACAGTTGAGAATTCGTCGCATACCCCAAAAGTGCCGGGTCAAGGATGGGCTATCACACCTGATCTTTCCGGTTGCAGGCGGCGGTTGTTTCGTGTGCATTTACGCAGATAGTAGGACGAAGGCGACTCACAAAACCCGCATAAAATGGGCCCGTTTGACAGATTCTTGAACCCGTGCGACTCTCCCCGCGATACACCACGTGCCCTTATCGGGCCGAAAGCGGGTGAGAGGAATGAGGGACGAATGGGGACGAGTGGAAACCCAGTCCTGGCCGGGTGACAAGCCAGTCTGGACATACGGCGTATTGATCCTGAGCTTGACCGTCGCGTGCGCCGGGCTGTGGCTGAGATGCCAAACCTGTACGCCCCTGCAGCAGTATTGGCTGATGACCTATCTGTCCGCCAACATTATGCCCGGATTCAATGTCTCCACCAGCAAGTACGGCTTGATGCTCGTCTTGCACCGGGACGGAGTCGGCTACCTGCCAACCGAGAACGATGTGCGGCAGGGTATGACGACCGCGCCGGACGGACGCCGCATTCCTTTCGTTCTGACCTAGAACGCGGAGCGGCAGGGGAAGCGGTTGATACTCATACCGCCCAGGCCCTGGAAAAACGAACTGATCAAGAACGAACTGCGGGATGCCGTGTACCGGGGGCAGAGCCTTAAGGATTTTGCTCGGTTGCCACTCCTGTGCGGCATGGGCTTGCTGGTCTTTGGCCTTCCAGTAGCCATTTCCAAGGACAAACAGAACGCGCAGCTATGCAAACAGGGCCGACCGCTGCGAGGTCCGGAAGAGGTCACAGCCGCCGAATTCAACCGCCGCAATCAATCCGACGGTATCGGTTTCGGAACACTCGAACCGCCAGCATTCTCCGAACGGCTGCTGCGCCGAGATGGTACGCAGGTATGCATTCCACGCTCGATTGAAGACAACCATTTTCTGTTTATGGGGGATTCCGGGAGCGGTAAATCTTCACTCATTCGGCAGGTCTTAGCTCAAATTGCCGAACGCGGGGAAACGGCTGTCGTCAATGACCCGGCTCTGGAATACACCGGCCAGTTTTACTCACCCCAGCGCGGCGACGTAATCCTCAATCCGCTGGACCAGCGGATGCCCTATTGGTCGCCATGCGACGAGGTCACGCGCCCTTCGGAAGCGTTGACGCTGGCCGCGTCACTATTCCAGGAAACCGACCGGGAAAACCCGTTCTTCGTGCAGGGGCCGCGCAAGATCTTCGCCTATCTATTGAATCTGAAGCCGACAACAGATGAATTGCTCGGCTGGCTCAGCGACGAGCGCGAACTTGAACGCCGGCTGAAAGGCACGCCCCTGGCGGCAATGATCTACGAAAGTGCCGGGCCGCAGCGCGGAGGCATGTTCGCCTCCCTCAGCATGGTGGCCGACAGCCTGCGGCTACTCCCAGACAAAGTGCGATCGGTGAAAAAATTTACAGTCGCCGAATGGGCCGAGCACCGGCAAGGCTGGGTTTTTGTGACCAGCATTCCCGAAGCCAGGGAGCAGCTTCGTCCGCTCATCAGCATGTGGCTGGACATGATGATCCTCCGGCTGATGAACCAGGGCAGACGTGGATCGCGCCCGGTTTGGTTTGTCTTGGATGAGTTGTCATCGTTGCACAAGCTGCCGCAGTTGCTGACGGCGATCACCGAAAACCGGAAGGCGGGAAACCCCGTCGTGCTGTGCTTTCAAGGGCGGAGCCAGTTGGAGGCCATCTACGGCCACCAGGCGGAAGCAATGCTCTCCCAACCAGCCACCAAAATCTTCCTGAAAACCAGCGAGCCACGAGCAGCCCAGTGGATCAGTGACACGCTGGGCGAGGTCGAGATTGAGCGACTGCGAGAGAGCCGCACCCACGGGCAGATGCCACAGCCGCGCGAATCGCGCAGCTACCAACTTGAACGTCAGGTAAGGCCACTGGTCATGAAGGAAGAGATTACGGGTCTGCCCAAGGGGTACGGGTTTTTCAAGTGCGGCAACTTGGTGGTGCGGATCAGCTTTCCCTACCTTGAGCTTCCAGAGAGGCATCCCAGCTTTCTTGAGCGCAAGGCTCCGTCCGGTAGCGCCGAGGAATCCCAGACACGGGCAGCGCAAAGCAAAGCGCCGCTGCCTGCTAGCAGCGGGGCTTCTGACGCGACCCGCACACCTTCAACTAAACCGCAGGCACCAGGTGAACGATGACAATTCCTCGCACAACGATCCAACGTGAGCACATCCTCAGGGCATTAGACGAAATTAGACGCTCTGGGTATCCACCGAAAAGAGAAGCGACGGGGTTTGATCTTTTGTTTGATGGCCAAATTTATCCCCCCAAATATGTCGTCGCTCTGGCAAACAAGTTGGCCATCTGACAAATCTTCGACCGAACTCACAGCCACGATTTCAGAGTCAATACAGTTGGCGGGAACGGCGCTGCAGAAAGTTACGCAGTAAAGTGCAGTGGGTACGACGGACACTAATACGGACGCAGATGGGATACACTGCTCAAAACGGACACAGGGCGGACACAAGATTACTACGACGGCGTGGGGATTTCGTGTAAGTTATTGAAAATATTGGTGAGCGCGGTAGGAATCGAACCTACAACCTACTGATTAAGAGTCAGTTGCTCTGCCAGTTGAGCTACGCGCCCGTCAAGTCAGTTGCCAATGGAATCAACAACATGCGGGATATTACTGTCTCCGCCGGACAGGCTCGATGCAAGCAGACCCTTTGCCGTTCGCCACGCAAGGACCGGCCCTTCAGGATCTCAGTCATGCAAGTCTGAGTTGATGCGGTGACTTGTTCATCATACCAGAGGGTGTTGCCGTCAGTCTTGAGCAGGTCTGAAAAAATCTTCGGCAACGCCGTCATGCCGCCTCTCCATTCCCGTTGAGCATGCGTTCACGGGCTTGATGCCGGAGTCGACGCGACCAGAGATGTCACTAGCGCAGAAATGAAAGGTGGTTCCGCTAACGTAGCATGTCCTGCCACATACCATGACACCGGCGTAATGACCTCCATCATCGATCGGGACCTGATGGTCTATCAGAAGGATCCAGGCAAAAACACTGTTGATCTAGCGAAGGCAATGACGGAGTTCAATCCCGACTAGAGTTGGACTGCGTTGCAGTGGATCTTCGAACAACGAGCGGTACCTTTACCGTGGCTGTAGCTCTAGCTGGGATGGCGCAGGATCCTGTTGGTCAGTGCGCGAGCCAACGAATAGGGCAGGGCTATGAGAACCGGGCCCACAACTAAAGCGGCGCCAGGGAACACTTCACGCAAGATCAGGAATTGCGATAACGCATCCAGGAGGATCGACATCGCGACCAACACGGAGAGCCGGTTGAAGGCTTCTTTCAGCAACTCCCACCGTCGTTGAGTGTCGAAAACAACGCTAAAAATGAAGGGCTCGCGGCCGGTGCGCGCATCCAAGACTCCCGCCCGTATGCCGAAAAAGATAGCGACTGCTGGCTGAAAGATGAACCGGAGTCGGCCCGGGCCCTTCAGCCGCTTGGGAAGGTCTTCCAGAAACTGACGCGAGAAGAGATAGAAGCCGCCGTGCTGATATGCGTACCGCAACGAGAAAGGGACCGTACCGAGCAGGGCCAAAACCATCAGCAAGAAAACCACGTTTTGGAGTGTCACGGTGCGTTTCACGCCACGAACCTTTGCCCATCAGAAACTCTTCCGACTTGGCCGTCGGATTCTACCGGCCGAGGCCTCGCTAACTGGCAATGCTTGCTCAACTCTCGTGACGGCGAAGCGCTTCGACCTCGGCCCGCTCCGCCTCGTGGAGCTGATTCAGTTTCGTCTCGATCTCTTCTCGCAGTGCGCGCCGTTGGTCGCGGGTCAGGCTGGCTTCCGCCTGCTCCTCATGGGTCTCGAGTGGATGTGCCTGCCCAGTTACCCGGGTGAAGACCCCTTCCATCGCTGTTTTCTTCTTTTTGCGCTGCAATGCGAGGTCTTCGACGAGCTGGCGTTGACTCTCGACAATGCTGAACAACTCGCCGGTCGTCCAGGCAAATGTGAAGAGGCCCGAGATCGCCATCAATGGGCTGAGTTCCCGCCAGTTGTAAGGCAGAATCATCAGACCGTATCCGATAGTCGTATAGGTGTTGGCGCTGAAATACATGGAGTCACGGAAGCTGGTGATGAGACCGGTGCGGTTGAGCGCGACTCCCCACACGCAAATCTCGAAGACGTGCAGAAACAGCATCAGCAGGATAGTCACGGCGAAGAGCGACGTTGCCAGGTACGGATGCCACAATTTACGGCGTAAGACCTCAGATCTTCTTTTGTAACGCTCGATGATGCGATCCAGCCCGGCACCATGGATCAGGACAATGATCACCAGCATCACGCTGCCGAAGCCCAATACCTCGATCGGAACCTTGACTGGAATGTCCGGATCGACCATTTTCAGGAGAGCGAACATGGATGGTTTATCCCGTGTTAGTCAGCCGACGGAGTTCCGGTTGCTGCGGCCCCCAGCGTCTTCGCGGACTAGCGAGGAGTGGGGGCAGCATGCTGTGCGGACCATCCATCATCATTTCGGCATGAACGTGAACAGCCCCACGATTGCGCTGGCAATCACCAATAGCGCAGGATTGATCTTGTAGCGCATCAGGATCATCAGGACCGCCACCGCGATTCCCGCCGTTTCCGTGCCGGTGACGGCGCCTTTGGCCATGCTGAAACACCCGGCTAGCAACAAGCCAATCGACACCGGCGCCAATCCCCGCTGAATGGAAGTTCTCCACGGCCATTTCTCCAGCTTGCGCCAGCCTTTGGCAACGACGAAGGCAAGTATCGCCGTCGGCCCGAAAAAAGCGACCAATACCGCGATCGCGCCCAGCGTTCCGCCTGCCCACTGTCCGATGGAGACGATCATCATCATGTTGGGGCCGGGGGCCATCTGCCCCACGCTATACAGGTGGATCAACTGCGGAAAGGTGAGCCATTGGTGCACATCCACCGTCAGGATCTTCATTTCGGGGAAGGCAGCCATGCCTCCGCCGACGGTCAACAGCGACAAGTACGAGAACACGCGAATCAGTGCGGGAATCTGGTTCATGGCGCCACCTCAGCTTTCTGTCCTTTGCGTGGATAGTGGAAGAGAATGGCCAGGATTCCAACCCCGATCAGAGTTCGGGGGACACCCAAATGGAGCCGGTTCACGGCAATCACGGTAATCGCCATGAACACGAAATCGAAATTACTCGAGAGCGACTTCTTGCTGAGGCTTACAACTGTTGAAAGGATTAGTCCAACGGCTGCGGCTGCCACGCCTTTCAACGCCGCCGTGATAAAGGCGTGGTCTCCGTGGTGGTGGTAAAAGATGCCCACCACAAACATGAGCAGTCCACCCGGTAAGCACATACCGATGAGGCCAGCAATCGCGCCCATCGCACCACGCAACTTTTCCCCCACCAGCACCGCCATGTTCGTCGCGTTCAGGCCGGGAAGGCTCTGGCTGATGGACAGCATCTCGACGAATTCCTTGTCGTCGATCCAATGCCGCTTGGTGACGAGGCTGTTGCGCAGGTACGGAACCACGCCCCCGAAACTGGTAGCTCCCATGATTAGAAACTCGAGGAAGATCTGAAAGACAGAGACTTCAGCCGGTGCGGTCGGGGCGCCGGCGGTGGTTTGCAATACGGGTTTCGCGGCTTTCTCACTCATGGCTTTGGGGCTCGTTTCCGTTGAGGCGGTACACCATGCCGGTCTTGGTGACGCCCAGCGCCAGCCAGTCCGCCACATCGTTTTGCAAGGTTACGTAGAACATGGCTGCCAACTTTTTCTGCTTCTCTCCGACAGCTTCTCTGCGATCGAACTGCACCTGGAAGGCGAACTCACCCACCAGCGACTTATGCTCGCCGCGGGTGCGCCACAACCCGATGTCGCATTTGGCGAGCAACCCTTTGCCGAAGTCCAACTGACCAAGCGGAAGCAGTACCTCTTCCACAATGCCCCCGTTTACCAGGGTCAGTTTCTCGTCCGTCGCCTTTTGCAATTTGGCGAGCGCCGGGAACACTTTCACCAAAGTGGCCATCGCCATCTTGTCGGCGTCGTGCATCTGGCTCAATCCGAACTGGCAGTTGTGCGAATACAGGATACGGTACCCGCCAACCTCGTCCTTCAACGGAAGGGCTTCGGCCTTGAACTTGATGCGGTACTTACCGGCGATCTTGGGGCGCACATCCACCGCCGTGGCAGCCTTCTCATCGGGGTGCCGGAACTTGAATACGACTTCCGGGTCGCCCACTGGAAATCCGTCCACGTATGCGATGCGCCGGCGCAGGATGAACGCGTTGTTGTAAAGCCGGAAGTCGGGAGTGTCTCCGAAAGTGATTTCCCGGATTTGCGGCCTCAGGCTGGCTTCCGCGTCTGGGATGAACCCGACGCCGACCTTTTTCGCCGTCTTCTGCACCAATTTGCCGAAATCGCGGAACGCGTGCACCGATGTGAAACGGTCCGGCTTCAAGATCAATTTGGCTTCCAGGTAGGTCACCTGGTCCAGCGGCGTACCGTCGGCGTAGCTTTGTCCAGGCTCAGGAGTCTGCGCAACCGGCTGCTGCACCACCGTTTCCTTGCCCTTAACCTTGCCCTTTTTGCCCTTGTCTTTCTTCTTCTTCTTGCTCTTAGATTCCTTGTCTTTCTTTCCCATCGGGAACTCCTGAATGATGCAAAGCTGTTGGCGGGGGAATTGCACCGCATGTTGAACAAGAACGGCAGCGACACGGAGAACTCTAGAGTGGAATCAGTAGAGGGGGCCCCCATGTCGCTCGGCAACCACTTTTGTTTAGTTCATTATTAAAGTGACTGTAATCTTTTACTCTGTTGCAGGGGACAAAGTCACTAGGAAAATGCCGTCGCAGGAATGACTATTGGCTCGAAGTCAATGACCGCGGGTGCGGTCTTAGGAGCGCGGACTTACAAGGCCGTTGGAGCTAGTCGATCTGCACCAGTTGGCCGGTGCCGACTGGAGTTTGCGGGGCCCGCATGGTTTGCGGGGCGCGCCAGAAATCGAAGTACGAGACCTGGTGAACGCAGGAGACGGTGCAGTGCGGCGCGCAGCTCTTTTCAGTCAGAAACTCGCGCCGAATATCTTCGACCGTGTACTGCTCGAGAGGAACGCCGGGGTATCCGCGTTGCTGCGAGCAGTAATGCACCAACCCGTCCTCGCAGATGTAAACGTAGCGAGCTCCCGCGCGGCAGCGCCACTGGTTCGGTTTGCCGTGCGCAATGTTGTCCTGGAACCAGTTAAGACGCGAGTAGTTCGTCTTTTCCAGCTTCTTCATCTTCAGAAAGACGTCGCGCTCTTCGTCGGACAGCGGCTGCAACTGTCCCCCGCCATCGTGGAGGATGCCGATGGTCGAGGTAAGTCCCAATTGCACCGCGCGCCTTCCCACCACCAGGGCGTCATGCGGATTGCGGGTCCCCCCGCCAACCACGGAATTAATATTCACGTGAAAATCGGCGTGTTCCGCCAGCAACTGCAGCTTCTTGTCGAGCACCTTCAGCGACTTTTTGGAAACATCGTCGGGCATCACGTTGTCGATGCTGATCTGCAGGTGATCGAGTCCGGCGCGGTTCAGCCGCTGGATGCGCTCGGCGGTCAACAGGTACCCGTTCGTGATCATGCCCACGATGATCGGGTACTTCCGCATGTGGGCAATGATCTCATCCAGTTCAGGATGCAGCAGCGGCTCGCCACCGCTGAGCGTGACGATGGTGGTTCCTAGTCGCGCCAGATCGTCAACCCGGCGTTTCATCGTCTCCAGTGGGATTGGTTTGGAGAAATCGTCGTACTCATTGCAGTACTTGCACGCGAGATTACACCGTCGAATTGGGATGATATGCGCCATCACTGGGTGGTCGGTTGAGGCCACTCCCTTGGCGATCATCGTGATCTCGCGAACCCGCCGCTTTACCGCAACAATGCGCCGGCGTACCCCTGTAGGCGTTATCGACATACCTTCGTCTTTTGATTACAACACACTGACTAACGACTCAGGGAAGCTCGCGCCTTTGTTCGGGGAATAATCGTGCCCGAGTGGTGCGGCTGGGCCACCCGATGGTGTTGCGAAATAACGCTGGCGGACCTAACTTATTGATGTAGCGATTGATGTAGCGACAGATCTCACGGCGACGAGTACTGGTTTATAATCAAGAATTCGACTAATCAATCTTGGAGTTCCGTACAAGCATGCTTCGATTCCTGCAAACCCCTGGCCCAATGAAGAAGATCATCTTGGGCGGTCTTCTCCTTGTCATCTGCGTAATGATGGTCATCACCCTCGTTCCGGGCGGACTTTTCGGCGACTATTTTGGCAGCACCGTGACCACCGCTGGCGTTCTGGCCAAAGTGGGCACCGACGACATCAACGTTCAAGAGGTCGCGCAGCGGGCCAAGATGATCGGTCGCCAGCAGTTCCGTGGAAACATTCCTCCGTCCATCATGCCGTTTCTCATGCAGCGCGCGGCTGACGGCATGATCACCCAAGGCGCCCTCGCGTACGAGGCCGACCGCATGGGTCTCGGTGTAAGCGACAAGGAAATTGCCGACTACCTGCACCAGGGCCAGTTCGGCCAGTTGTTTTTCCCCGGCGGGAACTTCATCGGACAGCAGCAGTACGAAGATTTCGTCCAGAACCAGTTCGGGCTGAGCGTAGCTCAGTTCGAAAAAGAGTTGAAGAACCAGCTCGCCCAGCAGAAACTGCTCGCCGCCGTGAGTGCGGCTGCGACCGTCAGCGACAAGGAAGTCGAAGAGCAGGTCAAAAAGCAGGATACAAAGGTCAAGTTTGATTATGCTGTCTTGACGCTCGACGGTGTGAAGACGCAGATCAAGGTCACCGACATCGAACTCAAGGCGTTTTACGACCAGAACAAGCAGCAGTACGTGAACTCCATTCCCGAGAAGCGCAAGGCCCGGTACATCCTTATTGATACCGCTAAACTTGCCGCTTCAGTTCCAGTCACGCAGGCCGATCTGCAAGCGTTTTACAACCAGCATCAGGATGAATTTCGCATCCCTGAGACCGTCACAGTTCGCCACATTCTGATCAAGACTCCAACTCCCGGACCAGACGGCAAAGTCGATCCTAAGGGCGTGGAAGCCGCGAAAGCCAAGGCCGAGGATGTCCAGAAACAGTTGAAGGCCGGCACGAGTTTCGACGAACTGGCGAAGAAATACTCAGACGATCCGGGCAGCGCGCAGAATGGGGGCTTGCTGCCTCCCATCACCAAGGGGCGCACGGTCCCAGAATTCGAGCAAGCCGCTTTCACGACGCCCAAGGGCCAGACAACCGATATCATCCGCACCAGCTACGGATTCCATATCATCCACGTGGAAGACAAGCAAAACGCCCGCGTCAAGCCACTTGACGAGGTGAAGGCGCAGATCGAGCCTGCAATCCGACAACAGAAAGCTGCTGCGACCGCACAGGGTCTCGCCAACTCCGTGCAGGGCCTGGCGCGTTCGGCTGGCATGGAAAAGGCTGCGGCTGACAAAGGTCTGACCGTGATCACGACCGAGATGCTGGCGCAGACGGAACCGCTTCCTGGAGTCGGCTCGGCCCAGGAGCTGGCGAACGCCCTGTTCTCGGCCAAGAAGAACGATCCTCCAGCCACGGCGCAGACCCCACAGGGTTTTGCGATTTATCAGGTGACGGAGATTCAAGCTCCGCAGACTCCAACGTTCGAGCAGATCAAGGCGCAAGTCGAGGAGCAGTACAAGGCGCAGCGCGCGCAGACGCTTCTGGCGCAAAGAACACAAGAACTGTCAGACCGCGCACATGCTGGACACGATCTGCGCAAGGCCGCGAAGGAACTCGGCGCAACCGTGAAGACCAGCGACCTGGTCAATGCCACAGCGCAAGTTCCCGATGTAGGAGCGATGAGCGGGCCAGCCAACGTGGCGTTCACTCTCGGTGTGGGCGAGATCAGTGGCCCGTTACAGGGCGGTGCGACCAGCGGCGTGGTGTTAGCTGTGTTGGAGAAGCAGGAGCCGTCGCCCGAAGAGCTAAAGCAAAACTGGGATCGCGCCAAGGAAACTCTGCTCGATCAAAAGCGACAAACGCTCGAGGGACTCTACGTCCAGAACCTGCGTGACAAACTCGAGAAGGAAGGCAAGATCAAGGTTAACAAGAAAGAAATGGAGCGCATGAGCCATTTGAGTGAGGGCTCCTAGGCAGCTTTCGCTTTGAGATGTGTGGCCAGCGAAGCAAGTCGCTGGCCTGGTCTTTCTGGCGCCCACAAGTGAGCCTGTGAAGATCCGGCTCTGCGTGCTTCTTACTCAAGCCATTTACGATCGAATCGATATCCATGTTCACGAAACGCTCATCCGGCATTCTGATGCATCCCACATCCCTGCGCTCCCGCGGCGGGATTGGCGATCTCGGCCCTGCCGCCTATGAGTTCGTGAACTGGCTGGCCGCCGCCCAGCAGACTCTTTGGCAAATCCTTCCGTTCGGTCCGGCAGGTTACGGCAACTCACCGTATTCCTGCACTTCGGCATTTGCCGGGAATGTGCTGATGATCAGCCTTGAGCGCTTGGTGGAGCGTGGGTACCTCGATCGTTCTCGGCTTTCGGAACTTCCTGATGGCGAAGTCTGCGTGGATTTTGAAAATGTTCGGGCGCTCAAACTTCCCCTTCTGCGCGAGGCGGCCCGCAACTTTCTGCAAAGCGCGCACGGCGTAGCGCGCGAGCGTTACGATGCATTCTGCTCGGCGAATCAATGGTGGCTGGGTGACTACGCGCTCTTCAGCGTGTTACGTGAACACTTCGGCGACAATCCCTGGAACTCATGGCCTGAAGAAATCGCCAAGCGAAAGCCAAAAGCACTATCGCAATTAGGCACGGACCTGAAAGACCAACTGGCGCTGGAGCGCTTCCTGCAATTCGCATTCTTCGAGCAGTGGAAAGCGCTGCGAGCATACTCCGCTGACCGTGGTATCCGAATCATCGGCGACGTCGCGATCTTCGTCAGCTACGACAGCGCCGATGTCTGGACTCATCCCGACATCTTTCGCTTGCACGAAGACCTCTCGCCGGAGTTTGTGGCGGGCGTTCCGCCCGATGCTTTCAGCGAGACCGGTCAGCGCTGGGGCAATCCTCTTTACAACTGGGAGGCCCTGAAGTCGCGGGGATACGACTGGTGGATACAGCGTATGCGGTGGGCCGTGGAAACCTGCGACATCGTGCGGCTCGATCACTTTCGCGGATACGAAGCCTGTTGGGAGATCCCGGCCGATGAGCCAACCGCCATCAACGGGCACTGGACAGCCGGTCCCAATGACGACCTCTTCAAGGCTCTTCGCAATGAACTCGGGAAGCTGCCCTTCATCGCGGAGGACCTTGGTTACATCACGCCCGAGGTCCGCGTACTTCGCAGGAAGCTCGACATCCCTGGCATGAAAGTCATGCAGTTTGGTTTTGGCGACCGCGGCGCACATATCTATCTGCCACACTTGTTCACCATCGATTCCGTGGTCTATACCGGGACCCACGATAACAACACCACAGTCGGATGGTGGGACAGCGACGCCAGCGAGAATGAGAAGCGTTGGGCGTTGGAGTATCTAGGGAAAGTAGATGACGGAATTCATTGGGCCTTCATTCGTGCTGCATTCGCCTCGGTAGCGATTCTTGCAGTCATTCCCGTGCAGGATGTCTTGGGACTGCCCGCCGACGCCCGCATGAATATTCCCAGCAAGCCGGGAGGCAACTGGTCATGGCGTCTCCGTGACGGTGCATTAACCCCGGAGTTGGCCAATAAGTTGGCGACCCTGACGACGGTGACCGACCGGGACGCATGCGTGAAGGTCCCTCGGTCGCCCGAGGATACGCGACGCGCAGCAATGGGCGCAGATTTCGCAGCTTGAGTCATCGACGCTTCGTGGCTTCTTTACTTAATTGCCACTGGCGCGGAGAATGAAAGTCGGGCCATTCGTTCGACTTCTCGCACCTGCACAGCGACTTGGTGCGCCAGGGTTAATAGAGCATATTTCGTAACTGGTTATTTGAAATGGCACGGCTTCACAGCTTGCGGAAGAACTCGATTCTGAACGGTTTTGTATCGGGGCACGACTGAAGTCGTGCCGTAAAGCGCTTTACTTTTGTCATCGCGAGGGGGCTTCAGCCCCCGAGGGATCTCATCTTCAATGGGTTTTATATCTGAAAGGACTCCTATGGGTGCCAGCGGTGAACTAATCCGCATGATGAATTACGTGGACGACATAGCGGCGACGCTCCGGCGTGTCAGTGGAAGCTTGCATCTCCTGGCCGACGACGAAAAAAAGCGCCTCGCCGAGTACATGCGCAAGTCCGATCCCAATTTCGTCTCCGTCCTGGCGGAATTGGAGCCCAAGGCTTAGTTGGATGGCAGAGATCCACACCATTGCCGTCATTGGCGCGGGAATCATGGGGCGCGGTATCGCCCACGCATCTGCGTTGGGCGGATACCGCACCATCCTCGAAGACATTCTGCCGACAACTTTGCGGAAGGCCGAGACTGAGATTCGTGCCAACCTCGATAAGGCTATTGAACTCGGCAAGGTGACGCCAGACGGTGCCGAGCAGGCATTCAAGCGCCTAGAATATGCCTCTTCTGTGGAGCAGGCTGCCCGCGAGGCCGACCTTGTGATCGAGGCCGTACCCGAAGAGATGGAGTCCAAACTTGAGATCTTTACTCTCTTGGACAAGGTCTGCCGGCCTACCACCATCATCGCGTCCAACACTTCGTCGCTCAGCATCACCGAGATTTCATCCGTCACCTATCGCGCACCCAAGTGCGTTGGCATGCACTTCTTCAATCCAGTTCAAAAGATGAAATTGCTGGAGATCGTGCGCGCGCTCGAGACCGACGACGAAACGCTGGCTGCTGCTGTCGGTGTTGGCCGGCACATGGGCAAGGAAGTGGTGGTGATCCGCGAGTCTCCCGGCTTCATCACCAGCCGCATCAATGCGCTGATCGGCAATGAAGCGTTCTATATGTTGCAGGAAGGCGTCGCCTCCGCCGAAGACATCGATAGGGCGATCAAGCTCGGCCTGAATCATCCCATGGGCCCGTTTGAAATGGTTGACCTCGTGGGCTTGGATACCCGCCTGCACATTCTCGAATACCTCCACAAAACCCTAGGCGAAAAATTCCGTCCCGCGCCACTGATGGTGCAGTACGTAAAAGCCGGACGCCTGGGCCGCAAAGCCGGCCGCGGCGTGTACGCCTATCCCGGACACGAACCGGGCCGACCAGATTCTTCCGGTGATTGAGAAATAGCTTATCGCCATCACTCAGTGCGAATAGCTTACGACATGGAGATGTCACATTCGCTACTGTTTCAGCAGCCTGAACGCCGTAAGTGTCGTCCCTGTACCGTCTTGACTGTAGCGAGCAGAAAATGCGAATCGGTGGCAGTAAAGTCATCCCTGCGAAGGCTGGGAACGATGGGGCTCCAAGCCCTTTGGTGCACGAGGTACTGGCAAATCCTAACCAGATACTCTGGATTGTGCCATTTGTGTCAGCAATTGAGTTTCTTGCTATGCTTAAGCGGCCAAGGTCTGCTACTACGCTGCAAGTGAGAGCCATATGTGTTCATTTTTGGCGCGTAAACTAATAGCAGCAGAGATTTTCTCCCTGCTGCTCCTTTCCGGAATGGCTCTCGCGCAAGCAAATGAGTCAGATGAAATTCGGGAATCTCTTTCTCAATCAATTCAGAAGGATCGAGTATCTGCCCATCTGCCAGAGGCAGAGCGTTTACTAAGGCAGGCAGCGAGTCTGGATGAAGATACGTACGGGCGGAACAGTCGAAGGGTCGCCGAAGACCTAGACATGCTTAGCGATGTTTTTAGCGAAGACGGAAAGTTTGCCGAAGCCGAGACGACACTTAAGGCCGCGCTGTCCATATATGACGTGATCGACGGGTGGCGAGTCGCCTCCAACTCCTATTATCTGGGTAGATTGGCCAATCTTGCCAGTCACCAGCAAAGGTTCGCAGAAGCAGAGCTGATCTACAAACAATTGCTCGCAGATCAAAGTACGGAGCAAGGATTCGAGAGCCCTGCGACATTGCGGGATCTTGCTGAACTTCATCATCTTGCGAAGGACTATCCGAACAGCGAGGCGGCTTATAGGAAGGTAATCGAATCGAAGTCACTTGAACCTGGAAGTGGCCAAATTCTGGGCGCGATTGAAGGGCTATGTGCTGTCTATGAGGAGGAGGGGAAGTTTGAGCAAGTAGAGGTTCTTTACCGAGATACAATCCAGACGAATCAAACGATCCTGCCGCGTGGCGATCTCGTAACTATCGCAGAGTTAAATGATCTCGGATTGTTTTATGAACGACGGGAAAGATGGCAGGATGCTGAGGCATACTACAAGCGTGCCCTTGCCCAGTTTGATGGCCTGGCACCTGATGCTAGCCTGATGGATTCTAATCTGGCCAGAGTGATTGATAACTACGCTCGTCTCCTGCGCGCCGAGGGGAGATTTACTGAATCGGAGCAATATGAGAATCGCGCGAAGGCGATCAGAGACAAACTCGGCGGCAATCGTTTAACAAAATAGTGCATCAGCACAAGATCGACCGCAGGCGTCTCAGGACAAAAACGGGATTCGAAATCTCGATGGGGATCTAAGTGTCCACGTATTTTTCTTAATGGACACTTAAGCCCGCGCGAGATGAGGCGGAAGAACCTCGGCGAGATTCCAAGGCAGGAGTTCCTGTAGTCGGTTGACAGGATGGCGGCGATGCATTCCAACACCCTGCGCAGGTAGGCTTCCGGATCCAGTCCGTTAAGCTTGGCCGTGCCAATCAGGCTGTAGGTCGTCGCCGCCGGGTGCCCCACACAAGCCGTTTTTGCTTGTGTGGGTCTTTGGCCTGTGAAGCCGAATGGCTCGACTTCGACAATTGTGCGGGACTCTCCCAGCGGGGATGGTGGTTAGTTTCGTTTCTTCCCGATGCTGATTTTGCGTGACTCCCACTCACATTCGCCGTATCCCTAAAACTGGGATGTTTCGCCTGGGAGCGGAACTCGACCCGCGACCGAGTTACGATTCCGGCGGCGTCGAATGGTTCGGGTCAGTCGGAACCTGTTTATCCTTCCGTTCTTTGAAAACTCGACCTCTACCAAATCCGGGAAGTGTGCAACAAATTGCAGATATAACCCCTTACGGCTGAAATTGATAGATATAAACTATTTATATTCAATAAGATGCAACGATTTTCTGCCCAAACTACTGAAGACAAACGATGCGTAAGAAGTAATTTTGGCAAATTTTGCAGATTCACCACGGTTTGTGGCAGTGCGGCCTCCGTGCTCCTGACGCTGTATGCGCTTTAAGGAGGGTATGAATAAGTGGCAAAGGTGGGAAGCGCTGGCCTTTAGGCCAGCGACCAACCCTCTGATATTGCTCGGGGGCTTCAGCCCCGGCTTCTGGGCGCGGACGTAATCAGAGATTCTCTAATGAAAGTCGTGCGACCGTACTTCCGCATCGGTGATGTCCACGCTGTCAGGCGCATACACTTCCCGCAGCGGTGCAACTCGCTCCACGCGGATCGAAACCACGCCCTCCTGATTTTGCAGAACCCCTTCCAGCAGCAAAAACTTCTCCGCAAGAATGACAACGCGATGCCGCTCCATAATGTCGGGAGAGAGGATCGCATTGCTGATGCCGGTCTCGTCTTCCAGGCTGAGGAAGACGAAACCCTTCGCTGTACCCGGTCGCTGCCGTGCAATCACGCATCCCGCCGTGCGCACAAAGCGACCTTGCGCGACCTGCGTCAACTCCTGCGCGGAAAGCACTCGGGCACGACGCAATTCGTCCCGCCGGTAAGCCAACGGATGCGGCCCTACAGTGAGTCCAGTGCCGTGGAAGTCGGCGACCAGCCGTTCTTCCTTCGTCATGGGAAACAGCGGCGAGGAGGTGTCGATCTCTGGAATGCCGTCCAGCAATGGTCCCGCGAATCGTGCAGCGCGTTCCACCTGCCATAAAGCATCACGGCGATGCAGGCGTTGCTTCTTGCGAGGCGAATCAATTTGTTCAGCGACATCTTTCGCAGTCGCACAGCCAATCGGATTCAGTGCTCCAATCGAAGCCAGCAAGACCAGTTCATTGCGGCGCAATTCGGGAACACGATAAGCAAGATCGGCAATCGACTCAAAGGCCCGCTGGCTGCGCGCGCCCACAATGGCCTGCGCTGTCTCTTCACGCAGCCCCTTGGCGTAGCGAACTCCCATCCTCAAAGCCAAGCTGGGGCGGAGCGCGTCTTTATCCCACGTTGTGAAACTCGCTTCCGTCTCCAGCGTGCACAGCCATTCCGAGCGCGTGATGTCCACCGGCTTCACCCGCAGTCCATGCCGCTGTGCATCTTTCACGATGGTGGCCGGTGAATAGAACCCCATAGGCTGGTTGTTGAGAAGTGCCGCCGTAAAGGCCGCCAGATAATGACACTTCAGATAGGCGCTGGCATAGGCAATCAGGGCAAAGCTGGCCGCGTGCGACTCGGGAAATCCATACAGCGCAAACGAAGTGATGGAGAGAATGATCTCCTCTTGCGCCTCGCGTGAGATACCGTTGCTCTCCATCCCTGCACGCAGCTTCACTTCGATATCGCGCATGCGCAATTCGCTGCGCTTGAAGCCCATCGCGCGACGCAACTCTTCCGCCTCGCCTCCGCTGAACCCGGCAGCGATCATGGCCATCCGCAATAGTTGCTCCTGAAAGAGTGGCACCCCAAGCGTACGTTCCAGCACCGGCTCCAGCGAAGGGTGCGGATACACCACGGGCTGGCGCCCCTGCCGTCGCATGAGGAAGGGATTCACCATCTTGCCCACAATCGGCCCCGGCCGGATGATGGCCACCTGTACCACAATGTCGTAGAAGCGCATGGGATGCAGACGGGGCAGGCACGACATTTGCGCTCGGCTCTCGATCTGAAACATGCCCACTGTGTCCGCTTTCTGCAATGCGCTATAAACGGCCGGATCATCCGCAGGCAACAGGGCCAGATTCACATCTTCTTTATAGTGATCGTGAATCAGCGTGATGCAATCTTTCAGCGCGGCCATCATGCCCAGCCCCAGCAGATCGACCTTGATGATGCCCATGTCGGCGCAATCTTCCTTGTCCCACTGCACCACTATCCGTCCGGGCATGGTGGCCGGTTCGAGCGGAACGACGGAATCCAGTTGCCCCTGGCAGATCACCATGCCTCCCGAGTGTTGCCCCAGATGGCGAGGTAGATCCTGCACCGCGACACAAAGCTCGAAGAACTTGCGAATGCGTGGATGCTGCAGATCAAATCCTGCATCGCGAAATTGCCGCGCGAGCGTATCGCCCGGGTCTTTGTACTCCCACGCGCTCACCAGGCCAGCCATGCGGTCGAGCGTTTCTTCATCGAAGCCCAGCACCTTGCCCACCTCACGTGCAGCCGAACGTCCGCGGTAGGTGATGACATTGGCCGTCATCGCAGCGCCCAGCTTGCCATAGCGCTCGTACACGTACTGAATCACTCGCTCGCGCTGATCTCCGCTGGGAAGGTCCAGATCGATATCGGGCCACTCACCGCGCTCTTCCGACAGAAAGCGTTCGAACAGCAACTCCATTCTCACCGGATCGACGGCCGTGATCCCCAGCGAATAGCAGACGGCGCTGTTGGCGGCAGATCCGCGCCCCTGCACCAAGATGCCTTGCTCCCGACAGAAGCGGACGATGTCCCACACGATCAGAAAGTATCCCTCGAGTTCAAGCTTCGCGATGAGCGTTAACTCGCGTTCAATCTGCCGCCGCGCACGTTGCCACAGTTCGCTTTGCCCGGGACGCTGGTAGCGCGCGCGCGCGCCCTCCATCGTGCGCGCCCGCAAAAACGCGCTCATCGTCTCTCCCTCAGGCACGGGATAACTGGGGAACTTATAACCAAGATCGTTGAGCGTGAACTCCAGGCGCGACGATAGTTCCAGCGTGTTGGCAATGGCTTCGGGGAGATCGGCAAATAAGCGCAGCATCTCCTGCGGTGTCTTGATATGCCGCTCGCTGTTGCGCGACAGCAATCGTCCAGCCGTGTCGAGGTGACGGTGATGGCGGATGCAGGTGAACACATCGAGTATCTGGCGCGCCTCGGGCTTGGCGTATTGCGCACCCTGCGTTGCCAGCAGCGGCAGCTTCAGGCTGCGCGCCAGCTCGATGGCCGCCTGGTTGCGCGCTTCCTGCACGCGGTTGTAGTGACGCTGCAACTCGACGTACACGTTCTCGTGACCGTAAATGGCGATGAGATGTTCGAGCGTGCGTCGCGCTTCCGGCAGGCCGCCGCGCGCCAGAGCATGCGCCAGAGGGCCTTCGTCTCCGCCGGTCAGGCAGATCAGGCCGGCAGAGAGTTCCGAGAGGTCTTCCATGGAGGCAAGGGCCTGTGAGGTCATTCGAGCCTGTTGCATAGATGTGCTTTGAAAGGGCACGGCTTCAGCCGTGCCGTACAAAGGCCCATAAACAAAGGGCTTCAGCCCCTGAGGGAGCTTTGCCCCACGCGGAACTGAACCCGGATATTTCGGCGCCCGCAATTTCATTCGCGTTACCAGTCGGCACAGATTCTGGTATCCCGTGCGCGAAGCACAGAGCAGCGGTATGCAAGGAAATACCACATTGTCAGATAGCGACACGTTGGACAGTAGAGAAGTAACTTCCACTCCGATATGTGCCTGCAGCCCCAGCTTCTTCATGGCGAGATGGAAGCGCGCCGCGCCATAAACTCCGTCGCGATCGAGCAGCGCCATCGCCGGCATCTGGTGAGCGTGGCACGCGTCGGCCAGTTCCTCAGGAGCGGATGCGCCTTCGAGGAAGCTGAATGCCGAGCGGGCGTGGAGTTCGATGTACATGTGTTGCGCTTTGAAAGGGCACGACTTCAGTCGTGCTGATAAGTCGTTCACTTTTGATCCGTCGCGCGGACTTGAGTCCGCGCGGCTGTCAGTCATAACTCGCATCGGCGAACCACTGGCCGCTACCGGCGTCGCGATAAATACGGTAGAGCGTGACGTCGCCGTCGGCGGCAAGAGCGATGTCCCACTCTTCGCGGCTCCAGGCGTGGGGCTCCTCTGCCGCTTGATTCACCGCCGGTTGCTCGGCCCACCAGTCGCCGGAGGAATGCCATGGGCCAGCGGACCAGGTGACCTTCCCTTGCAACTCGTCGCCGCCTTCCTTGCGCGCGGATGGCGCGAGACGACAAGGGCGTCCTTCCGCCAATTGCACGCGGACCGGGCGTGGCGGACGAAAGAGGCGCAAGGCAAGCGGCGGGACTTCCGGTATGCCTGACAATGTCAGAGTGCTGTTGTCGCCGGGCCCCGGTTGCGCGACGAAGCGCTCCATGCGAAAGGCATCGGGCCGGTGCCTATCGAGCAGCCGGGCGATACCGGCGCGGCGTTCGCCCACCACGCCGGTGATGCGGGCCAGCGTGATCTCCAGCTTTTCGGCCTCGGGAGTGACGGGCAGAAAGAGGCCTCGCTGCGCCATGCGCGGCCGCGCCGGTTCGGCCGCGAGCCACAGTTTGCAGACCGGCGCCCCCGGTGGATTGGCATCCAGGTCGAGCTGCAACAGCTTGAGGAAGACCCTGGGATCGCGCATGGCCACCGGCAAGCGCAACGTCCGAGTGTAGAGATCGCGCGCACCACTCGTTTTCTCCAACTCTTGCAGAGTGGTCGTTTGCTCGTCGGCGACGCGCGGCTCCAGTTGCAGGCGCAGGGTCAATTCCTGCACGGCGAGGGCGCGGGTCTCGAGGCGCGCGCACATCCGATCGAGCATGCGGTTTAGCAGGAACGAGAGCGGCTCGAGGGTTTCGACCGAAGATTCCGGCTCCAGAGCTTCTTCGAAATGCAAACGAGGTCCGCAAAGCGCCAGCGTGCGCCGGTGTGCGCCCCGGGCAAGCTGTTGCAAGCGAGTACCGGCTGCGCCCAGGCGCGCCGCCAGCGCATGTTCAGGCAGCAGTGCGAGCGTACGGAAGTCGCGCACTCCCCAACGTTCGAGTGTGTCGAGCATCTGCTCGTGCCGCTTCTCGCGCTCGCGGTCGGCCTCCGGCGGTGCAGTTTGCGAACCGGCGATGTCGAAGGAATCGAGCAGCACGGTGATGGGCAGAACGCCGAGCCGCTTTGCCTCATCGCCTGAGGGAATGACCGTGACGCCGGTGAATCCACAGGCGGCGTGCATGGCGGCGTCGGGATTGACGGCCAGGCCCAGGTTGCACTCCAGGCCCACGGTGCTCACGCGCGAGGCCAACTCGCGCGCCATGGCCGCGGCGGGGCCGTAGAGCCGCTCCAGCCCGTCGAGGTCGAGCAGCAGGCGGTCAGCGTGCGTATCTTCGACGCGCGGCGTGAACGCGTGAGCGACATCGAGCAGGGCGGCGTGGGCGGAGTCTTCCTGCGCCGGCGAGCGCTGCCGCAGGACGGCCGCAGTGGCCCTGGGGTGTGGCTTCGTTCGCTGGGGTGCGAATTCGATTTGCCGGGCCGGTTTGCGTGGTGCGGTTTGTTCTGCCGGCGTCCTCTGGCTTGCGGCTGCCGTGAAAATCGCGGCCTGCAACTTGGTCATTCCGATTTCCATGCCGAGCAGGCGAGCTTTGTCATTGAGCGCGGCCACACGCGCCTGCGGCGGACGTCCGTCGAGCACGGCGATGGCATGGTCGCGCAGCGAGGGCTCGGCCCGCACGATAGCAGCGACGGGAAAGTCGGGAATGTAGATGCAGGCAAACATTCTTGTTTTCTGCCGGAGAGATCACCACGCGGCGCGCAGTTCGAAGCCTGCGCCTGCCGATTGCACAGGCTTGCGCTGTGTCCCCGAGCGCAGCACTTCCGCACGCAGTCGCAGGCCATGCAGCAGGGAAGCGTGACTTACCGAATTGCCTGGCGGAACGCCTGTTTCCCTGTTGCTCAAAATTTTCCATCCCTGAGATCCCGTTTCTGTCGCGGGAGCGGAATCGCGTGCGCACACTGCTGTCCGCTGCAAACGCACCACCAACGAAGCACACGTCCTGGCGCAAGGTTCGCGCTCGACGACGAGCAACACCGTGGCCGTTGGCTCCACGGCGCGGCGAAAACGAAACCACGAAGTGAGTGGCACGCGGCGGGCGCTTTCTGCGGGAATGTCGCCAAGGTCGAGCACCACCATGCTGAACCCGCCGCCCTGCAACAGCAGGTCGGTGACTTTCAGCACTTGCTCCAGACGCCCGAGTGCGCCTCGACGCCGGCCTTTGCGCAGGGAAGCGCCAACCGGTTCGCTGCAACGCACCCACAACAAACGCTCGAGGTCCACGCCTGCCGCCGCAGCTGAAGCCGGATCGAAGTTGTCAGTGGCGTCCACCAGCGCGCAGGCCTCATCGCGGCGCGTGGCTCCGGCGAGTGCGGCCAGCATCACACCGGTTCGTCCCGAGGAGGCAGGGCCGGTGATCTCACTGAGCGCTCCACGCGGCAATCCTCCGGTAAGCGCGTCGAGCTCTGGCACGCCGGTGGGGACGGTCAGTGGGGCCGCTTTTTCGCGCAGTAACAGCGTGGAGGAAAGACGTTCGCCGAGCGCAGACTCGACGCTGGCACGTAGGGCAACAGGAGACGGCATGGAAGACCTCGGAGGATGAACGGCGAGCGGAAGGGAGAGAACTACTTTCGCTTTTTATTCGCCTATGCAGATAGGATTCTGCGCCCTGGCGGGAGGCTTGTCAACCCCTCGCAAAGCCGCTTCTGGAGCGGTTTTTGGCAACCTTGGTAAGTTTGTTATAATCAAAAAGTTGCCCCCAGCGTGGCGCTATCGTCTAGGGGTTAGGACGGAAGATTCTCAATCTTCAAACCCGGGTTCGATTCCCGGTAGCGCTACCAACTTAACCTTCCCGCTATCAATCACTTGCGCCATCCCGTAGCACAGCCGCTTGGAGCGGTGTGACTAAAAGTGTGACT
>Ga0208478_1000027_pt1 | contig 61606 bp, 58 predicted proteins | sample NGESurdeep072012_5_FD_184462 | JGI IMG/M metagenome (GOLD analysis project Ga0208478, IMG submission 184462) | Arctic peat soil microbial communities from Barrow, Alaska - NGEE Surface sample 415-2 deep-072012 (SPAdes) | ecosystem: Environmental > Terrestrial > Soil > Wetlands > Peat ...
CACAGGACGAGCATGGCGCTGGGACCGCACCCCGCCATTGTCTTGCCAGCGGCCCCACCGACCGAGCGTACCAAAAGCGTACCAAATACCGGCAAATATACCGGTATCTCCCGTTACTAACCCTATCTAACCTCTTTATAGTCAATAGCCGGTGGGTCGATGGCGACCGTGTGAAGATGGCACTCTACCGCTGAGTTAAGCGCCCACAACTGCGGTAATTAAGATTGTAACAAATTCTTCGGAGCTGCTCCTCGCCGCCCGCGCCCAATCGCCGCTGCTTTTCACTTCACGTCCTTCATTGGCGTCAACGTCGAGTAGGCGTGCCCATCCTTGTCCGTCGCCCGCGCAATCACCGCACCAAACCCGCCGCGCAACTCTGGATATTTCGTCAACAGCGCCTTGCTCACAGCAAGGTTTTCTTGCGCTGCCAGCGTTGCGTTGGCCGCACCGGACGTCTCATATTGCACTCGCAAATCGAGATCGCCTGGTACCGGGACCGCCGCCATGTCAGTGACCTTGAACGTCTTTCCTCCCGCCGCCAGCTCCAGCGGCGCGGTGGCGCTCGGCAGATCGCTGGGACGCGCGGCCTGTAGCTCGTTTGACAGCTTGTCCAGTAGCGGGGTCCCCATGAAATCCACCGGAGCGATCAAGTCCCATGCTGTCAGATAGTAGTACCAGGCGTTGTACCGCTGCCCCTTTTCCTGGTATTCGCGCGCCTTGCTCAGGAACCACTGTCCGTCATGTTTGCCGATGGAGTTCAGCCGGGCGTAGTAGCCGGCCAGCTTCCACGAATTCTTTCCCATATCCTGCAGGATCAAGGTCAGTGTGATTGGGTTCTCGCCGGTGACTTTGGCGATCGACACTGCGTAACGTCCGGGCGGAAGGTTGGGAATCGAGAATCCCACGCGGTCGGCGGAGTTGTAGATGCCGCAATAAAATTCCGCCCGCTGCGCCGTAGTCTTCGATTCGCTGGCGTCGAGCACAAAAACCCGCGTCTCCGACGGCGGTGCCTCGGCAAAATACAATTGGTTGGACAACACGGCCTGCTCAATGCCCGCGAAGTTTGCGGCGATCTCCGGAATCGCGCTCGCCCGCAGGCCAGCCACGTCTCCCTGGGCCGACATATTGAAGTACAGTTGGGCCGCCGCCTCGACCGCCTTGCTCGTGGGCGCATCGATTTCCGGGCCGGTGTAGCAGGTCTGCGCTGGTGCTCTGCAAACCACCGCCAACAGCAGCAACACGACGCTCAGAACGAAACGGTGGCAATCTCGTAGCAAGGGCACAATTGGCTTCCAGTTCGTGATCGGAACCACGCGACGGCGAAATCTTCCCGGAGCAGCAACCCTTCCGCCCGTCAGGGGTTACAATGACAGTCCGGGAGAGCCACCAACACCGCGCTTGTCCCTCAACTTTATGTTACGCCCCAGCGGAAGACTCGGGTTGGCATTGTTGCTGCTGGCCGCCTTCACGGTTTCAGCACAGAAGATCGTCGCGCAGATTTCGTCGCCGCACCCTGCACAGGCGTCTTCGAATAAGACTGCCGCTGCGACTCCCGCGCACAAGTCACAAGCCCACGCCGGGAAATCCACGCCAGAGCCTGAAGTCCCGCAAACTTCCCCGCCTCCACCCACGCTGGAGCAGCAGCCTCCCGCTCCGCCCCAGGTTTCGTACTCGAACGGCCTACTCACGATTGACTCTCAGAACGCCACCCTCTCGCAGGTGCTGCACTCGGTGCAGGTCCAGACCGGAGCTGCGATCGACATTCCCGCCGGCGCGGGAAGCGAGCGGGTCGTTGCCAGGCTCGGACCGGGAAATCCCAGGGATGTGCTGGCTTCGCTGCTAAACGGATCGAAGTTCAACTACGTGATTTTGGGTGAGCCAAACAACTCCGGACGCGTGCAGAAGATCATCCTGTTGTCGAAGAACAGCTCTGCTGGCGACAACGTTTCTGCAACCACCGCTCAGAATATTGCCCGCCCGCCATCGCCATCGCAGGCGGTCGAGCCAGCCGAGGACGAGTATCCTCCGCCCGACCAGGAAACCGATAACCAAAACCAATTGCAGCCTGGGCAGCCCGGGATGCCGGGAAGCGAGCAGTTGCAGCCCGACGTGATCAATACTGCGCCGGGACAGAATGCTGCCGGAGCCCGCACTCCCGAGCAGATGCTGCAGGAACTGCAAAGAATGCAGCAGCAACAGCAGCAACTCCAGCAGCAGCTCAATCCCTCGAACCAGCAGCCAACACCGTTCCCCAGCCAGCCGCAACCGATCTCGCCCCAGTAGTCGGATCGAATCGTTCCGCGTGCCAAAGCGGCGTCCCGCGAGGACGCCTCTTCTTCGAGTTGCAACTGTACGACTCAGGCCGTGACTTTTCCCGCCACCAACTCCGCCAGTGATTCCTGGTACGGGGCCCGCGCCACGCCGCGCTCCGTGATGATCGCTGTCACATACTTGCTGGGAGTCACGTCGAACGCGGGATTCTCCACCCGCACTGCGTCGGGCGCAATCTGCTTGCCCGCCAGGTGGGTCAGTTCCGTGGAGGCGCGCTGCTCAATCGGGATATTGCTGCCATCCGTCGTGTTCAGGTCCACCGTCGAAATCGGCGCCGCCACGTAGAACGGGATGCCATGTTCCTTGGCCAGCACCGCCACCGTGTAAGTACCGATCTTGTTGGCCACGTCGCCATTGGCGGCGATGCGGTCCGCACCCACGACCACCGCATCGATCTTGCCTAGCCGCATCATCGCACCCGCCATGTTGTCGGCGATCAGCGTGGTGGGGATGTTGTCTTTCATCAACTCCCACGCTGTCAGACGTGATCCCTGCAGAAATGGCCGCGTCTCATCGGCGAAGACTTGGATCTGCTTGCCCGATTCCACGGCGGCGCGAATCACGCCCAGCGCCGTTCCGTATCCAGCCGTTGCCAGTGCCCCGGCGTTGCAGTGCGTTAGCACGCCTCCGCTACTGGGCATCAGTACCGCGCCGTGCTTGCCCATGGCTTCATTGGCGGCGATGTCCTCCACCAGCATGCGCTGGGCTTCGGCCACCAACTCCTGCCGGATCTTCTCCAGCGGTTGCGCCCGCAATTGCTCGAAGCGGTCGCGCATCCTGCGAATGGCCCAGAACAGGTTCACCGCCGTGGGACGCGTCCCCGCCAGCACATTGCAAACTGTGTCGAACTCGCGTTCCAATTCCGGCATCGTTTTCGCCGATGATTGCAATGTGCCCAGCGCCACTCCCATCGCGGCCGCCACTCCGATTGCCGGGGCCCCGCGCACGATCATGGTGCGGATCGCATCCGCAACTTCTTCGTAGCTCTTGCAGGTGACGTATGCCTCTTCCGTCGGCAGCTTCGTCTGGTCGATGAAGCGTACGCCTGCTTCCGTCCATTCCAGTGTTTTGATCATCCGTTATTTCGTTCCCAGAAGTTTCACGTGCTCTGCGCGCACATCGTTGGCCGTGAACAGCGCCACAAACGGTGCCGGGGTGGCGGCCTCTTCCACGTTGACGCGTCCACCCGCTTCCTGCCGTTCCACCAGGCACAACACGCCCGTCACTTTGAATCCATATTCGCGCGCTGCTTCAATCGCCTGCACGGTGGACGCCCCGGTGGTACACACATCATCCACGATAACCACGCGCGCGCCGTTCTCGCGGAAGCCCTCGATACGCTGGCCAGTGCCATGCGTCTTCTCCGCTTTGCGTACCAAGAACCCGTCAATCGGCGTCCCCAGTTGCGCGCTGATCACCGACGTCGCCACCACGATCGGATCGGCGCCCATGGTCAGCCCGCCAATCGCGTCCGCCTCCCAGCCACGGTCGCGGATCGCTTGCAGTACCGCTTCGCCAGTGGCCAGTGCTCCCGCGGCATCCAGTGTGGTCAACCGGCAATCGATGTAATAGTCTGAAGTTCCGCCGCTGGAGAGCTTGAAATTTCCCAGGCGAAACGACTTCTCCGCCAGCATCGCCAGCAGCTTTTCACGTGCTTTTCCCATGCGACTCCACGATACCATTTTCAGTTGGCCACCTTTTCCAGATGGCGAAAGTGATCGCTCGCGAACCACAGTATTCCAAACAACGTGCTGTTATAGCCGCAGTGCATCAGGAAGGACGCTGCCACCGAATTCGTGCGCTCGCGCACCAGCGTGAACACCAGGCCCACCACGAAGATGGCGAGCACCGGGGCCCACGCCCATCCCAGTTGTATACCGTGAATGCCGGCAAACGCCCCCGCCGTGACCACCACGCCCACCGCCACGCCCCACGCCCGGCGGAACAGCGGGTACAACATTCCGCGAAAGAACAACTCCTCCAGTAGCGGAGCCAGCGTGACCCCGAACGCCGCCATCAGGTACGCTCCTGTGGCATCGCTGAAAAATTTATCCACAGGAAGCGACTTGGGAATCGGCAGCCAGCGCGACGCGAACTCCACAACCACGGCAAAGAAGATTCCCGAAAGAAAAAGGCCCACCGCCGCCGCTCCCGGCCAGTTCCAGCGGATCGCCGTCAAGAAACTTTCGTCCGATTTGCCGCGCACCAGCGCGATCATGAACAAAATCACCACGGGATACGCCGCGAGTTGCGATCCGATGACGACGATGGGGTTCGTCGCCAGGTCGCCCAACGACACGTGATGCTTGCTGGTGACGACGTGCGCGATTCCCAGTGCAATAATGCTGAACAGCAGGATCGCCGCCACCGTGAAACCCAGGACGGCTATCGCATCCCAGATCGACCAAGGCGGGAACCCAATGCGCCGTGGCAACGGGGGCAACGCCTCCTCCGTACTCAAAGGTGGCAGACCCGGCAGAATTTCGCTCCACGTCGCCGTGCTCTCCTCTGGCGTTGCCATCGATGGTTCCAGAGGCTCTTGTTCAGGGTCCATCATGGTAGTCAGTTTCGAACCTGTCGCGATACCCTACGCGATCTTTCCATTGGACGCGCCCAGCACCAACTTGGCGAGCGCTTGTCCGGTGTACGACTTCTTGGTCCGCGCCACTTGCTCGGGTGTGCCCTGGGCCACGATGCGCCCGCCGTCTTCGCCGCCCTCCGGTCCCAGGTCGATGATCCAGTCCGCGTTGCGGATTACGTCCATGTTGTGCTCGATGATGATGATGCTGTTGCCCAGGTCGGTCAACCGGTGCAGCACCTCCAGCAGCTTGCTCACGTCGTCGAAGTGCAGGCCGGTGGTGGGCTCGTCCAGCAGGTAGAGCGTCTTGCCGGTCTGGCGCTTGCTCAGCTCGCGCGCCAGCTTGATACGCTGCGCCTCGCCGCCTGATAGTGTCACAGCCGATTGCCCCAGGTGAATGTATCCCAGCCCGACGTCCACCAGCGTTTGCAGCTTCTGCTTGATCTGCGGAATGTTTTCCAGCACCGGCAACGCATCCGCCACCGGTGTCTCCAGCAAATCAGCGATCGAATGGCCCTTGTACTTTACCGCCAGCGTCTCGTGGTTGTAACGCTTGCCGCCGCATACTTCGCACTGAACGTACACATCAGGCAGGAAGTTCATCTCGATGCGCCGTTGCCCGTCGCCTTGGCAGGCCTCGCAGCGCCCTCCCGCCACATTGAATGAGAAGCGTCCTGCCTTGTAGCCCCGCTCCCGTGACTCGGGAAGCATGGCAAACAGATCGCGGACCTGCGTAAACATGCCAGTGTAGGTTGCCGGATTCGAACGCGGGGTGCGCCCAATCGGCGACTGGTCGATGCGAATCACCTTGTCGATAAATTCCGTGCCTGCGATGCTCTTATGCAAGCCCGCCTCTTCGCGGGAGCCATAAATCGCTTTCGCCAGCGCGCGATACAAGATGTCATTCACCAACGTTGACTTGCCCGAACCCGAGACTCCCGTCACCACCGTCATCACGCCCAGAGGGAAGCTGACATCGATCTGCTGCAGGTTGTTTTCGCGCGCGCCCAGAATGGTGATCGCCTTGCCGTTGGTCTGCCGCCTCGCGAAGCGGTACATCACCTGCTTTTGTCCAGAGATGTATTGTCCCGTCAGCGAACGCGGAAAATTCTCGATCTCAAGTGGAGTCCCGCTGGCCACCACTTCGCCTCCATGTCGTCCCGCGCCCGGCCCCAGGTCAATCACGTAATCGGAGCGGCGGATGGTGTCTTCATCGTGCTCCACCACCAACACGGTATTGCCCAGATCCCGCAGCGACTCCAGCGCCTGCAACAGCCGGTCGTTATCGCGGTGATGCAGTCCAATCGACGGTTCGTCGAGCACGTACAGCACTCCTCGCAGCTTTGAGCCAATCTGTGTCGCCAGCCGGATGCGCTGGCCTTCGCCGCCACTCAGCGTCATCGCCGAACGATCGAGCGAGATATAGCCGAGGCCAACCGCGTTCAGGAATTCCAGCCGTTCGGCAACCTCGCGGCGTATGCGCCCGGCGATCTTCTCCTCGCGCTCGTTCAGCTTAATGCGTCCCGCCGCCTCCACCGCGCGCGAAACCGGCATCGCGGTGAAGTCTGAGATCGACATGCCGTTCACCTTCACCGCCAGGCTCTCCGGCCGCAGCCGTTTGCCGTCACATGCCGGGCAACGCGTCGCCGACATGTGATCCAGCAGCCAGTCCCGATAGCCCTGCGACGAACTGTCTTCCATGTTCCGGCGCAAATAGGCGAACACGCCGAGGAATCCACCCTTCTTCTTTTCGCCCTGTTCCGGCCCATACAAAATGAGGTTCTGCGTCTTTCGTGGAAGCTGTTCAAACGGCTTCGCAAGATCGAAACCATAGGCCGCCGCTGCCAGCTGCAGCGAGTGGATCAGGTTCTGCGAGGCCGATCCCGGTCCCAGTCCGCCGTCCAGCAACGGCTTCGACCAGTCGGTGACCACCTTCGCCGGATCGAAGTCGTACTTGCTGCCTAGTCCATGGCACTCCGGACAAGCGCCATACATGCTGTTGAACGAAAATGAACGCGGCTCCAGCACCGGAACGTTGATCCCGCACTCCGGACAGGCTAGCTTCGATGAGTACAGCTTTTCATCCCCGCCGACTACCGCAACCTGAACCAGGCCGCCTGCCAACTTCATCGCCGTTTCCACTGCCGACGCCAGCCGCCCCTCGATTCCGTTCTTCACCAGCAACCGGTCCACCACTACTTCAATGGTGTGGTTCTTGCGCTTGTCGAGCTTGATGTCCTCGTCGGCCAGGTGGTGCAGTTCACCATCGATGCGGGCGCGGACAAATCCCTGCTGCACCAGTTTGTCCATCTCTTTCTTGAATTCGCCCTTTCGTCCGCGCACCATGGGCGCCAGGATCATCACCCGGTCTTCCGATTTCAGGTCCATCACCCGCTGCACGATCTGCTCCGCCGACTGCCGCGAGATCTCGCGTCCGCAGTTCGGGCAATGCGGCAGCCCAATCGAACTGTAGAGAAGTCGCAGATAATCGTAGATTTCGGTAATGGTCCCGACCGTCGACCGCGGACTGCGGCTGGTCGTCTTCTGCTCGATGGAGATCGCCGGACTCAGCCCGTCGATGCTGTCCACGTCTGGCCGCTCCATCTGGTCGAGAAACTGCCGCGCATACGCCGACAGGGTTTCCACGTAGCGGCGTTGCCCCTCGGCGTAGATGGTATCGAAAGCCAGTGACGACTTGCCCGAGCCGCTCAGCCCCGTGATCACCGTCAGGGTGTTGCGGGGGATCTCGACGCTGATGTTCTTCAGGTTGTGCTGCCGCGCTCCCCTGACACTGATGTGCGTAATTCCCATGGTTCGGTTGCCGACAATTCTTCGAAAAGTGACGCCTGGCCGAGCTCCGAGGTCAAGAAACCCCGCATCTGGTTCGGGATGCCATCCCGAAGCCGTGATATCCATCCTGATCGCACTAGAGAGTCCACAAGAGGGAAGACGTAGCTCGACTCCAGTATCTTATTTGGCAACACCGAACAGCGTCAACGCGCGGTAGAGTAAGTTCTAGCCGCACCGCGGTGTTTTGAGGTGAACCCCCATCGCCCCATTTCCGCCATGAGAGCATTCTCAACCGCCGTCGTTGGGCTGTAGAATGAGAGGGATATGACGCCGTTCCTGCTTTCGTTCCTTTTACTCTTTACCATCATCGTTGCTTTCGTTTTCGGGATCTCAGTGGGTTATTGGGCGGTTTGCGGCATCCTCTATTTCTTCAACCCTGACCGGAAGCAGAAGAAGCCAACCCCCACTCCCACCCTCGCCCCCTCTCCCAGCGGCGACTGACGCTTCCACGCCCGTTTTGCCCTTCTCATCTTGAGCGCAGGCGGCCTTGCCGCCGAAGTCGAAAGACCTCTTTCTTGCACAATGACCTGTTCTTCGCGATGATGATCCCAATGGCAGGCGAACAGTGCCTCGCCCAACTAGAGTAGCCGCATTTCGCATCGTCTAGCCTCATTATTGGACGCCACTGAGGCAATTCTCCTCACCCCCGCCCGTTTACCAGTTGCAAACCTCCACAACTTTCTTGCCTGATGTTGCGAAACGCATCACGTTCACAGGTGACGACCGTCACAGAAGTGCTCCGTCCCCTAGGAACACACTGATCATGCACAGGTTGTGATCGTGTGTGCGGGCCAATCGTAGAGAAGTTCAGTCCGTTAATTAGTATCACTGTTATTCTCGGTCCGCTTTAATAGACGGTACCTCTTGAAGAGGATGGAATGAAGAAGGTCATCTTAGCTGTAATGCTCACCGCCCTGGCGCTGTTTCTGATTTTGCCGAATCTGTCGTGGGGCATTTAACCCGGCGATTCGTCGAAGAAGCCCAGTCACGCGTCTGCCCGCATGGGTGTCAGTCAGGCCCAAGCCTTGAAGTTGGGGGCCGACGCTAAGATTTGAGCAATCAGTAGTTTCCAGCCGGCGCCATCACCCGAGACGCCCCAATTGCGAGGGGCTGCCTCTTGATGCAATCAGGGTCGGTCGTGCGTTACAGCAGCAAGTTTCGGGCCCCGCAGTCTGCGGCGCAAGACAGGTTTGCGCGAAGCTCCAGGGAATGCCGTACCCTTTTCTTGACCGCAGCAGTGTCCCCGGACCCCGGCCTTCCAAGACCCGCCCGGCATGCGGTCTCCTCACCGACGAATCGATTTCTGGCCGTGAAATCCCGTCCTCTGGCGCGCGCCGCTTCGCCCGGACGGGATTTTTGCTGCCCTTTCAGCGATTTGCCCGACTGGGTCCTTTTCACGCCGCTCTCTACTGCGGTGGACCGCTCGGGCGCGCCTGGAGTAAGCAATGAGCAAGGGAATTCTCTACGATGCCACGATGTGCATCGGCTGCAAGCAGTGCGAGCAGGCCTGCGCTTCCGAAAATGGCCTGGCGTACGACGACAAAATTGCAGCTCAGGATGTCACATCAGCGCATAAGTACACTACCGTCCTCACCAAGGGCGACAAGTTCATGCGCAAACTGTGCATGAACTGCGACGATCCGGCCTGCGCTTCGGTTTGTCCGGTAGGAGCTCTCCAAAAGACCGCACTTGGTCCCGTCACCTACGACAAACACAAATGCATGGGATGCCGTTATTGCATGGCGGCCTGTCCCTTCAGCGTTCCCAAATACGAATGGGACAAGGCGGTTCCCGGCGTGCGCAAATGCATCATGTGCGCGCCTCGTGTGGCCGAAGGCAAACCGACGGCCTGCGCGGAAATCTGTCCCACCGGCGCCACCAAGTTTGGCGACCGCGACGAGCTTCTGAAGGAAGCCCGCAAGCGCATCCAAGACAATCCCGGAACCTATCTGCCTCACATCTACGGCGAAACGGAAGTTGGCGGGACCTCCGTACTGCTGCTCTCCTCGCTCGACTTCCAGAAGTTCGGCTATCGCAATGATCTGACCGAGCGTGCCTTGCCGCTCTATACCTACCAGGTGTTGTCGCGTATTCCCGACTTCGTCCCCCTCTTCGGAGTACTGCTGGGCGGCGTTTACTGGATCACGCATCGCCGCGAAGATGTGGCCGAAGCCGAAGGCCACGATAAAGACAAGCACTCAACTCACGACCAAGGCGGTGCGCGATGACAGTCCCCAAGTTTCGCTTCACATTCTGGAAGGCTGTATTCCTCGCAATCATGGCGGCTGGCGTTTATGCCACGTACATCCGCTTCGCCCACGGGCTGGGCGCTTCCACCAACCTGAGCGATCAGTTCCCTTGGGGACTCTGGATCGGCTTCGATGTCATGTGTGGAGTGATGCTGGCGGCCGGCGGCTTCACCCTGACCGCTGCCGTGCACATCCTGAACATCGAGCGCTGGCACTCGATCGTCCGTCCCACCATCCTCACTGCTTTTATGGGATACCTGCTGGTGTGTGCCGCCCTGATGTATGACCTCGGGCTGCCCTGGAACATCTGGCATCCGCTGGTCATGCGCAATCCGCACTCGGTGATGTTTGAAGTCGCCTATTGCGTGATGCTCTACACCGCCGTCCTCGCGCTGGAATTCTCGCCCATCGTCTTCGAACACTTCAAATGGCGTAAGGCGTTGCTGGTGGTTCGCCGCGTCATGATGGTGTTCGTCATCCTCGGCGTGATTCTTTCGACCTTGCACCAGTCCTCGCTGGGCACCTTGTACCTGATTATGCCCAATAAGCTGCACCCGTTCTGGTACAGCCCGCTGCTGCCGGTGTTCTTCTACATTTCGGCCATCGCGGTCGGCTTGGCGATGACCATCTTCGAGTCGTCGATGAGCTCGAAGTACTTTGGCCGCGAACTCGAACTCTCGATCCTGAAAGACCTCGGACGCGTGCTGGTAGTGGTGCTCGCCATCTACGGCATCCTGCGCTTTGAAGACCTCTTTCACCGCGGAGTGCTGGGGATGGTCTTCGTTCCGGGATACGAGCAGCGTTTCTTCCTGCTGGAGATGTTCCTCTCGGTCGTCGCCCCGCTGGGACTTCTGCTGGTTCCCAAAGTGCGCAACAATCCCCAGGGCTTATATCTGGCGGCAGTTTTGACATTGCTGGGATTCGTCACGAATCGCCTCAATGTCGCCATCACTGGCGTCGAAAACTCCGTTGGTGCGCGCTATACCCCGAAGTGGACGGAAGTCGTGATTACGGCCATGTTTGTCGCGCTGGGCTTTGCCATCTTTGGCTTTGTCGCCCGCTATCTGCCCATCTTCCCCGAGGAGACGGCGCACTTACCGGCGATGAGTCAACCGCAAGGCGTGCGCGCGGAAGTTGCGGTGCCTGTTCATGCCGGAGACTGACCAACCCGACGGCGACCGCCACAAACCCGCCTGGCTGGTGGGTATGGGGCGCAGCATCAGCGCCAAGCTGATGGTGTCGATCTTTGTCACCATGCTGGTGATCTTCGCTCTGCTGGGCTACTTCAGCATCCGCCTACATCAGAAACACCTCGAGGCTGCCGCCCTCGTCAGCGCCGAGCAGCAGAGTGAGGTTCTCCGCCGTAGCGCCTCCCATTACATGCTCAAAGACGATCGCGACGGTCTCTACCAGATGATGATCAACATGGCCGACCAGCCCGGCATTGTGCGGGTGCGGATCATGAACTCCGAGGGCGTCATCAGCTACTCCACCGCTCCTTCCGAGGTGGGTGGCACGGTCAATAAAGATGCCGAGGCCTGCTACGGATGTCACGAACATTCCAAGCCGCTTGCTCTGCTGAAGCGTTCGGACCGTTTTCGCGTTTACCATGCCGGAGATTCCCGCGTGCTGGGTGTGATCACTCCCATCCAGAACCAGCCCGAGTGCTCGAACGCAGCCTGCCATGCTCATCCCGCCAGCGTTCAGGTTCTCGGTGTGCTCGACACCAATCTATCGCTGGAGAAGGTTGACATCAGCCTGGCGCAGGAGCGCCGCACCATGCTGGCCTACACCGCAATTGCGTTGCTGATTGTGGTCTTCCTCAGCGGACTGTTCATCTGGGTCGAGGTCCGCAACCCGCTGCGCGCCTTGAAGGCCGGCACCGAGCGTGTCGCCAAGGGGGAACTCGGTTTCCACATTCCAGTGAACTCCAACGACGAGGCCGGCGAGCTGGCGCACTCGTTCAACGACATGAGCAGCCGCCTGCAACTGGCGCAGGCCGAGATCACCGCCTGGGCCCGCACCCTGGAAGATCGTGTCGAGGAAAAGACCCGCGAGCTCAAGCAAGCCCACAAGCACATGGTCCAGGTGGAGAAGATGGCAACCATCGGCAAGATGGCCGCGGTCGTCGCCCACGAGATCAACAACCCGCTCTCCGGCATTTTGACCTACTCGCGCGTGGTGAAGCGCTGGATCCAGAACAACTTCGCCTCCGCCCCGCGCACCGAAGAGATGAGTGGATCGCTCGACCTGATCGCCAGCGAGAGCAAGCGTTGCGGCGAGCTGGTCAAGAACCTGCTCTCGTTCTCGCGAATCACGCCCATGAACCTGGAGTGGAGCGACCTCAGCCAGGTCATCGACCGCTGCATCCGCCTGGTGCAGCACAAGATGGAGATGGCGGGCATCCAGCTTGATCTCGCGCTCGCCAACGAGCTGCCCCCGGTACACTGCGATCCCAACCAGATCGAACAGGTCGTGCTCGCCATGGTGATCAACGCCATTGACGCCATGCCACAGGGAGGCAATCTCTGGATCAACACCCGTCTGCAGACCCCTTCCACCGTGGAACTCATCATCCGCGACGATGGCATGGGCATTCCCGATGAACATCTGGCCCACATGTTTGAGCCGTTCTACACCACTAAGGAATCAGGCGGCTCGGGACTTGGCCTGGCCATTAGCCAGAACATTGTTGAGCGCCACGGCGGCAGCATTGCCGTCCACTCGGTGGTGGGGCAGGGAACCAGTTTCACAATTTTGCTTCCAGTTGACAGCCAGAGGCCAGCGCCGGCCAGCGACTCCGATCGCACGCTGACCGGGGTGTCGTAAAAAGAGAGGTAGAGGAATGATCAAGGGAAAATTGCTGATTGTTGATGATGAACTGAGCGTCCGTGATTCTCTGGCTAAGTGGTTTGCCGAAGAAGGCTACGACGTGGGCACCGCCGAGAGCGCCAGTGAGGCCCTCACCCGGGTCGCCGAGACGGCCTTCGACGTCGCTCTCGTCGATATTAAGATGCGCGGCACCGATGGCATCGAATTGCAGCGCCGCCTGCATGAAATTTATCCTGACATGCTGGTCATCATCATGACCGGATACGCTTCGGTTGAGACCGCCATCGCCGCCCTCAAGAACGGTGCCTACGACTACGTCAACAAGCCGCTGGATCCCGACGAGATCGCGCACCTGGTGGGCAAGGCCATGGCGCATCGCCACACCCTGCAGGAAAACACGCGCCTGAAAGAAACCGTGGCCGACATGTCGCATCCCACCGACATCATCGGGAAAAGTGGAGCGATGGAGCGCATCTTCGAGGCCATCGAAACCGTAGGCCCCACCGATGCGACGGTGCTCATCACCGGAGAGAGCGGGACCGGCAAGGAACTCGTCGCCCGCGCCGTCCACGCTGCCAGCAATCGGCGCTATCATCCCATGGTCGTCATTCACTGCGGAGCGCTCACCGAGAGCCTGCTGGAAAGCGAGTTGTTCGGCCACGAAAAAGGCGCGTTCACCGGCGCCCAGTATCGCAAGAAGGGCAAGTTCGAAATCGCTGAAGGCGGCACCGTCTTCCTCGACGAGATTGGCGACATCAGCCTCAAGACGCAAACCGACTTGTTGCGCGTCCTGCAGGAGCGCGAGATTGTGCGCGTCGGAGGCAACCAGACCATCAAGGTCGATTTCCGCATCGTAGCTGCCACCAACAAGAACCTGGAGCTGCTCATCGAGGAAGGCAAGTTCCGCCCCGACCTCTATTACCGCCTTAACGTCTTTCACATCGAATTGCCGCCCTTGCGCGAACGCCGCGAAGACATTCCGCCGCTGGTCAATCATTTCGTGGTCAAGTTTTCGCGCGAGATGAACAAGAAGATCACCTGCGTTTCGCCCGCCGCTATGAACCTGCTGCAGCAGTATCCCTGGCCGGGCAACGTGCGCGAGTTGGAAAACGCCGTCGAGCGCGCCATGGTGGTGTCGCAAGAGCCCGAGTTGCGCGAGCAGGACTTCACTCTCAAGGCGCGTAACGGCAACCACGCCGGCAGTTCCCGCAGCCTGGAAGATGTCGAGAAGGACCATATCCTCCGCGTGCTCGAAGACTCCAGCGGCAACCAGACTCGCGCCGCCGAGGTGCTGGGCATTGACCGCGTCACCCTGCACCACAAGCTGAAAAAGTTTGGCTGGAACCGCAAGGAAAAAGAAAAGGAACTGGCCGGTATTGAGAGCCAATGAAGAAGCTGCAACTGTTGCCGGTGGGAAACGTTGATCCCCGCCTGCTCGATTGGTTGCGGCAGGCGCTCTTCGACAAGTTCCGTGTGCCCGCGGAGGTCCTTCGCCCCGCGCTCGATCCCGCCTTCGCATTGCACGCCGAGCGTCAGCAGTTTCACTCGTCTGAAATTCTGGCCGCCATGCAGTCCTCCATCAGCCATGACACCTGGCGACTGCTGGGCGTCACCGGGCACGACCTCTACATCCCGATTCTCACCTTCGTTTTTGGCGAGGCCCAACTGGGAGGCGCCAGCGCCATCGTCTCCTACCATCGCCTGACCCAGGAATTTTATGGATTGCCGCCCGACCTTGACCTGCTCGCCAACCGTCTGCTGATTGAGTCGGTGCACGAGCTCGGGCACACCTTGCGCCTCACTCATTGCGACGACTTCCACTGTGCCATGGCCCCCTCGCACGCCGTCGAGTGGATCGACATCAAGGACAGCGGCTTCTGCGAAGACTGCCTCGCCCGTGCCACCCAGGCGGTGTGATTCCGCACCCTTTCTTCTCCAGATCATGCTCGCGCACTTGGCATCCCGATCGCGGTTGAACGTGCCAGTTTCGCTGCTAGGGCAATCAATTGGCGCGCCAACCCGAGAACGGCCTCTCGGCGAGAAGATTTCTCTTGACATCATATATCAGTAAGCGATATATCATTTACCGATATGGCAAGGATGTGCGTCGTGATGACTCCTAAAACCACTGGCATTTCCGATGACCTTCAGCAATTGCTGCCACTCACTCCGGCGGTGTTCTTTATCCTGCTTGCGCTGGCGGATGGTGAAAAGCATGGCTACGCCATCATGCAAGATGTGGCATTACTCTCGGAAGAAAAGGTCCGAATGGGGCCCGGAACGCTTTATACGACCATTCAGCGACTGCTCGATCTGTCGCTCATTGAAGAGACCCGGGGTTCTGGCGAAGGCTCGGACCACGAGAGCAGGCGACGTTATTACCGTCTGACGCGCACCGGAAAGAAACTGCTCGGGGCCGAAGTAAGCCGGATGGAATCAGTTGTGCTGCTGGCCCGGCAGAAAAAGCTGGTGCCGAAAGGCACGGTGTAATCCCATGCCGAAGGCTCTCAGAATCAGCTGTGCCGCATACGGCCTGTTGCTGGCCCTTTACCCGAAGGAACTGCGTCAACGGTTTGGCGAAGACATGATGCAGGTCTTCGCCGATCAAATGTGCGGAGAGTGGCAGCGACGCGGAGTCATCGGCGTAGTTCGAGTCTGGTTCACTTCCGGATGGGAAGTGATCAGTGTGGCTGCGCCTCTTCAACTCCGTAACCCGGTGGTGATTGCAGCTGCGTTTTCGTTGGTCAGCTCGTCGGTACTCTTCCTGGCGTTCTTCCGGGCAGTGTCGCGGTAGAACGCGAAATAGCTAGCTGAAAAAGAAAGCGGCATATGTGTCTTCGATGACATAGGAACAAGTGTGTCTGGAAAATCGCCGGGCGATTTGCGCGAGGAGGATGCAACCATGGAGACCACCAAGCCGGTCCTGGAGAATTCAGTTGACGATTCGCGCCACGCGTCGCTGCAGAAACAGGCGTTGACTTACGTAGCACTCGCGTTCGCCTTGTCCTGGCTGATGTGGATAACGGCGATTAAGTTGCATTTGCAGGAACCATTTCTGAACTTAGGCTCAGCCGGCCCTGCGATTGCCGCCTTGGTCTTGTCGTTTTTCCGCAAGCCCGACTTATCTCTGGGTAGGCTTACGCGATGGACCTGGTTTGCAGCAGTGCTCGCGCCCTGCTGGATTGTGATTTCACTGCACTACCTATGGCGGAGTACGGATGGACTGGGTCTGCGCCTGAATCCATTCCTGATCGGACCTGCGATGTTGCCTGCATGGATTATCTCTGGAGCATTCTCGCGTGACGCCGGCGTGCGTGTCCTATTGCGACGATTAGTACATCGGCCGAACCGGTGGTCTCTCTATGCATTTCTTTCATTTCCCACCTTCCTGCTGATACCGGCGGCCATCGTCCATCAGTTCGGGGGGCATCTTGTCCGGCCTCCGAATGAAGGTACGGCGCTGGTCACGGCGACGAGAGCAGCGATCTTCTTTGGGTTCAACCTTCTCTTTGTGGGCGTCCTGGAGGAACCTGGTTGGCGCGGCTTCCTCCTTGATCGATTGCAACATAAGTATTCGCTGCTACTGTCGACCTTGTTGGTGTGGCTTCCCTGGGCTTTGTGGCACTGGCCGCTCGACTACTTCCGGCCCGTTCCCTTCACTCTGGGGGTGTGGGTGCTGCTCCGCGTCGTCTTCATGGTCCCACTGGCGATTATCCTGACCTGGTTCTACAACCGCTCCGGCAGGTCGATTCAGACAACCGCTATCTTTCACGCAGGCATGAATACATTTCCATTTATCTTGCCGTACTTTCAACCAGCATGGGGACTGATTTTCGTTTGGGCAGCCTACGCGGTAAATTCGCGACCGGATGTGGCGAATTGGTGCGCACGCCTCGGAGTGACTACCCTGACATCATGAGAAGGATCTTCTGGTCTAACTACTGGCTAGTTGCTCAACCCATGCATCCGCCCACAACGGAAGTTCACTGGTGGCCACACCCCCGCCTTAGCGCACCAGACCGGGCGCTGCGCCGACTCCTCAGGCATTCGACTTCGACGACACCTTGACCGGCTTGGGTTGGTCGGCCCAGTGTCCGCTGAACAGATGGCCCTTGTGTTCTTTGGCCATGGCGGTGAAAGCCATCACGCCCATGACCAGGAAGATCAGGAAGAAAACCACCGCAATCACGAGAACAGGCATACCTCACCTCTACGCCCATTCTGGGACGGAAGCGAACTGCCTGCTGTGATTGCAATCACCGGTGGATGTGAGCCTGTACCGCGGGAAGGTACGTCGTAGCTGGAAAGAAGAAAGAGTGCTGGGAGGGAGAAGCGCGCAAAGACAAAAGTCAGTCGCGACCTTGATCGAGCCTCGTTCTTCAGCCGTCGCTGTGCAGTTCCCAAGCCGTATGCACACTCGCAACGGCCCGAAGGCCGCTGGCGACCGATGAATCGATCAGTTCTACAGTGAGGCTATCTGTCGATCCAGGTCCTTCAGGGTCCGCCGCATTAGTTCGTTGAAGCGCTCGTTCGTGCTGTGCTCCAACTGCTGCACCACCCGGCTACGCGACAGTAGCAGATCCGATTTCTTGATCTGGTTCTGAGCTTGTTCCGCTTTAAGCGCCAGCTTGGCCTTCGTGGGCCTGGCTGAATGTGCTTCTTCCATCTGGGCTTCGACTGACTTGCTTTCCCAACCTCGTGCCATATCCTCAATTATAGGTCATGCCCGCTCTGCCCATCGCGCCATAGCCTGAATAAAATCGGTTCTCTTGCAACCAAAGTGGCATTCGCCAAGGGCCCTGCAGCGTCCACCTCGACGGCTTGAGACGGGCGGCCCCGGCTCCCAACGGACTTTTCGGGTCTATCGAATGCCGGGGCCTCGGGGAGGAGAAGTTTAGGGGGAGGGGAATTGCGGAACTCGAAGTCTATCGCCGCCGTGCCATCGCGCCGGCAAGGCCTCGGCCACGCGCGACAACAGGCTCTCGACGGTGAAGGGTTTCTGGATGTGATTTTGCAGGACTCCGTGCGCGGCCGCGCGCAGAATTTCGCTGTCGGCATATCCGCTCATGAAGATCGTGATCATTCCTGGCCGCGACGCGCGCACCCGGCCCGCCAGGTCGGGACCGCTCATCCCCGGCATCACCACGTCGGTCAGTAGCAGGTCAATCACCACCGATGGGTCGTCGGCAATCCTCGCGCCCTCCTCCGTGCCCCCGGCTTCCAGCACGCGGTAGCCGCCCATTTCCAGGGCCTCGCGCGTGACCTCGCGCACCGCCGGCTCGTCTTCCACCAGTAGGATCGTCGCCAGCACCGGTTGTGGCCAACCGGTTGGATCACTCCGGTTCTGCATCTCTGGATTCATGGCGCCCCATCGCAACTTCAAATTTCACTCGCAACACGCCCATCCTCAATGCACGTACGTGACCAACTCCGCTGCGCTTCCGCAAACCCAAAGGATGCAATACTCTACGAACAAAAAGCGAAACCGGCGAACGAACGGCGAGGCCCGGACTGGGAAATCCTCCCCTTTTGGTCCGCCCATTTCGGGAACCACGTTCTGGCAGCCTTCAACCAATCGCCGCCGCCTGCCGATTCTACGAGCCACTAGCCACGATCCACTAGCCACCGGCCACTCTCCACTCACCCGGTGTTATCCTTTTCATTTACTTAACTTGGCCGGATCCACCGCGCCTCCGAAGGACCCACCTTGCTGATGACTCTCCGATTTCGCAGGCACTTTGCCCTGCGCGCCGCCGCCGCCTTGCTTGCTCTTGCCATCGCTGCTCCCGCCGATTTGGTCGCGGCTTCCTCAAGCGCCCCCACTTCCGACGCCCCCAACCTCGACGTGATGACGCAGATCCGCCAGGAAGGCTTCCACAACTCCAAGGTCATGGAGATCGAGGGCCAGCTCACCGACGTGATTGGTCCCCGCCTCACCGGATCGCCCGCCATGAAGCGCGCCAACGACTGGACGCGTGATCAGTTCACCGAGTGGGGCCTGGCCAACTCCCATCTCGAGAGCTATGCCTTCGGACGCGGCTGGTCCAACGACTTCACCGAAGTCCGCATGGTTGCGCCGCAGGCGTCGCAGCTCATCGCCTACCCCAAGGCTTGGACGGTCAGCACCAACGGCGCATTGCGCGCTCCGGTGGTGAAAGCCAAGCTCGCCACCCAGGCCGACCTCGACAAGTACAAAGGACAGCTCGCCGGCAAGATCGTGTTCAACGGCGACATGCGCGAGGTCAAGCCGCAATCGGAAGCCGCGCTGCAGCGCTACGACGACAAGAAGCTCGCCGAGATTGCGCAGTACGAAATCCCCAGCGAGAAGCCGCGTTACAGCCGCGATGAGATCGCGCAGCGCATCGCCTTCCAGAAGACCCTCAACCAGTTCCTCATGGACGAACACGTTGCCGCCATCATCGATCCCAGCCGCAGTGGAGACGGCGGCGCCGTCTTCGTACAGGGCGGCGCCGGCCACAACGCGGGTGATCCCGCCGGAGTACCCTCGCTGGTCATGGCCATCGAGAACTATGGACGCATCTCCCGCCTGCTCGACCGCAATATTCCCGTCGAGTTGGAGATCGAGGTCCGCAACCAGTTCTTCGATTCCGATCCCAACGCCTACAACACCGTCGCCGACATTCCCGGCACAGATAAATACAAGAGTGGGGAAGTGGTCATGCTAGGCGCGCATCTCGATTCCTGGCACGCCGGCACCGGAGCCACCGACAACGCCGCCGGAAGCGCCATCGCCATGGAAGCCATGCGCATCCTCAAGGCCATCGGCGTCAAGCCGCGCCGCACCATTCGCCTCGCTCTGTGGAGCGGCGAAGAGGAAGGCCTGCTGGGCTCGCACGCCTACGTAAAAGACCACTTCGGCTCGCACGCCGAGCCGACCGACGCCAAGGAACTAGCCATGCCGGAATGGTTGCGCAAGGACGACACTCCGCTCAACCTCAAGCCCGACCAGGCCAAGGTGTCAGCCTACTTCAATGTCGATAACGGTACCGGCAAGATTCGCGGAGTCTATCTGCAGGAGAACGAGTCGATCAAGCCCATCTTCTCCGACTGGATGCAGCCCTTCACCGACCTCGGCATGACCACGCTGACCATGCGCAACACCGGCGGCACCGATCACGAGTCGTTCGATACAGTCGGAATTCCGGGCTTCCAGTTCATCCAGGACCCAGTCGAGTACATGACGCGCACCCACCACTCGAACGAGGACGTGTACGAACGCATCCAGCGTGACGACATGATGCAGGCCGCGGTAATTCTCGCGGGGTATGTCTATGACGCAGCCATGCGCGACTCCATGCTCCCGCGCAAACCGCTGCCGAAACCAGCGCCAGCAGCGTCACCGGCACCGGCACCTGCGAAGCCGTAGCAGGCTATTGTTGATTTGTCATCACGAACCGCCCCTCGTTATGTCAGCCCCTATCGGATGTCAATGACGCAGCCATACCCCTACTGGACGCTTGAAGCTCCGTTTGTGACCATCATCGGACTGTACTCAAACGTGGAGGGAAGCCTCGATGCGCGCGGGCGAAGCGACCAGCAGCACTTTCTTGAGACCCAGATGAAGAACGCCGACCCCAACAAGAAGCTGCTTGTCACGGTCCATCACCCCTGCTACTCGCTTGATTCGGCCCACGGCGGCACTCCCGATATTTTGAATGCCCTCGATCGCGCGGCGGCAGCCAGCGGGAGAATTCCAGATGCTGTACTCTCCGGACACGTTCACAATTATCAGAGATTTTCGAGGGTCATTACCAAACACAAGGTGCCGTACATTGTGGCGGGTGACGGTGGATATGCAAACGATTCCCGCAGCCTCCACAAGCTGCGGAAGGCTCTGCAGGGCAAGCCGGCCCCAATGAAAACAACGCTTCCTGACGTAATCCTCGAGAGCTACCCAGACAGCGAGCCTGGTTTTCTCAGAATAACCGTCGACAAGAAACGCATTGTGTTTGAGTTTTTTACGGTGGCTTTCGCGGACGGAGCGGTCGCATTGTACGACAGTGTTACCGTCTAGAAAGCCAGCCGGTACTGACAACAGCCAGGGTTCGACCATGCCACCTCAGTGCATCCCGTAGTGCATCCCGTCCAAGCGCGGCTGGGCGGTGTGTTTCCGAACTGATGGCGACATACATTACTTCTCGGCACGAACGGCTTTGCGGTTGCACTGCGCATCCCTCCCTTGACTCCCGCCTCCAAAGGCAGATAATGTTCCCATCTCAACTCGGAGGAAATCACCATGGGCCATTATGTGACGCTGATTCGCTACACGCAGCAGGGCGCGAGCAAGATCAAAGAAAGCCCGGCGCGGCTGGACGCTGCCCGCAAAGCCGCCGAGGCCGCTGGCGGCAAGATCGTCTCCTGGTTCTTGACTATGGGAAAGTACGATGCCGTGATCATCTCCGAATTTCCCAACGACGAGGCGAGCGCGAAATTCATGCTGAAAACGGGTTCGCTGGGCAACGTGACCACCCAGACCATGAAGGCCTTCACCGAAGACGAATACCGGAAGATTGTCACTTCGCTGTGACGGTGGGCGGCGAACGAGAACTTGTTTCATACATCGCTGGTCGTTCTGGCGCGGGAGAACTTGCGTCGCAATGTCGCGCCGCCAATCGCGGCGCTCCCCCTCTACTGCACCAGCAGCAGCAAGCGGCTACCGGAATCGACATACACCGAGCCCGTCTTCGATTCCAGGATCGTCCCCGGGCTGGATGGCGAGTACGACACCATGACCACGTCTGGCAGGTAGGACTTTCCCGGCAGCATCTGGTTTTCGCCCACACTGGTCTTTGACGCCGGCGCGCGCGCCCCCAGGCCGCGGCTCAGCGCCTCGCCTTCGTTGGTGGTGTTGTTCAGCGTGTTGGCCCCGCTGCCGGCCTGCATGCGGTTGCCACCAGAGAAGGGATTGCCTGCCGAGAGCAGGTCAGCTTCGCCCTGCCGTAAGTGCGGCGCCACCGTGACCAGGGCCATCCGAACGGGTGTCTCCTTGCCATTCTTCACCACCGCGCTGGTGAAGAGCAGTCCCAGTTTCGACGGACCATCTTTGTCGGCCTTGACCTTCAGATCGGTGATACTGCCCACGAGCTTGCTACCCTTGGGCAGTTCGGTGCCGTCGCGCAGCTTGGCGGGAGCCGTAAGATGCGCCGTCACGGCGTCGCCGGTCTTCACGCGCTTTACGTGTATCAACTTGTCGAACTCGGCGAAGATACGATTGTCGAATTGCGGGGTTGGCGGCGTTGCGGCCTGAGGTTGGGCTGGGACTTGACTGCTGGCCGCCACGCACGACAGTAAAACAATGAGGACGTACTTGGATAAATGGCGAAACGCCGGTACTGCGAACTTCATGATTCGACTCCCGCAAACCCGCGATGGGAGAGGTGCGCTCTTCCGCTTTGGACGCCGTGCGACGGCCTTCACAGAAAATGATAATCCTAGCGCCCTTCCTACGGAAAGGAATCGAAAGTCCCGGGCAGGCGGACCAAGCCTCACACCGAAATCCCAGCACTTTTTCCCAGCCTCGCTGGAGTGTCGAATCCTGTCCGCCGTTTTGGCGGACAGGGTGGGGGCGTTGTACGGCTGCCTTTCATCGCTTCCCCGAGCTTCAGCTACTTCAGCAATCTACAATCTGGGACCCGCGGGTCGAGAGTACCGGGCAGCGCGCGTGGCGCACCACTGAGTGCACCACCGTCCAGGGCAGGTGACTGGCCGCGGCTCCACCGGGATGCACTCCCATCACGATCAGCTCCGCCTGTTGATCGCGGGCGGTGCGCACGATCGATGTCGCCGCCTCGCCAATCTCGACCGCAACATGGGGCTTGCACCACATGGTCGCGTCGGTAGGAACCAGGTCCCACAGCCGCTGGCGATAGTCGGCCAGCACCTCTTTCGAATACTCGACCGGCATCGGCTGCACTACTTCTATCACGTGCAGCAGTGTGAGCTCGGCGTCGTTCTCCTCCGCCAGCGAAAGCGCGTAGGGCAGGGCGAGCATGGAGCCGTCCGAGAAGTCGGTGGCAAACAGGATGTGCGACAACAGCTCATGATCGACCAGGCTGGCCACCACGTCAGGCCCAATCGTCAGCACTGGGCAATCCGCGTGCCGCAGCACCTGCTCGGCGACCGAACCCAGCAGGAGCGTCCCCATCATGCCGCGGCCGTGCGTCCCCAGCACGATCAGGTCGACGCCTTTGTCCGCGATGATCCCTGACATTTCCAGCCACGGGTTGCCTTGCTTGAGCAGGGTTTCATGCGGATACATATGCAGCGGCTCGAAGTCTTCCAGCCGGGCCAGGCTCTCCGCCGCCTTCTTTTTCTGCCAGTCCATCTCCAGCGGGACCGGCTCCATCGGGATGGGACTTTGTGCTTCGGGTGGCGCGACGTGCACGACAGTGAGTTTGGAATCGTAACGTTTTGCCATTGCCAGCGCGTGCAGCAGCGCATGCTGCGACACCTCGGAAAAGTCGGTTGCGAAAAGGATGTTCTTGAATGCCACACGCGTGGCGACGTTTGGTGCCATGGGACACCTCCGCGGGCGAGTTCTGGGAAGAACCTACTCTTTTCTTACTCCCGCCCGGCCCTCCTCGCAGTGATTGCAGTCACGGGAGCGTGTGAGAGCTCTCCCCTATCATTCGGCTCGGCGCCGACCTACTTCTTCGCCTGGAGAAGAGCCACCGGGCGCTTTTCGTCGATGAGATGGCGCCGCCCGTCTTCGCTGGTCGTTGCTCCCTGCTTGATGAGTTCAATGACTTGCGCGGGCGTGAGAGAAGGGTCGAGGGCAAACAGTTTGGCTGCGAGGTTGACGACGTTGGGAGTTGCCATGGACCTCCCGACAGCTTCAGCCTCGTCCCGCCGGGAACGAAGCTTTCAACCTGGTAACCGTCTGCGTCCACGACCACGGTGTCGCCGTAGCTTGTGAAGGAAGTCTCGTCTCCCGCCTGGTTGACGGCACCGACCGTGATAAGGTTTGGAAGGTGTAGCGACGCTGGCACATCTCCCGCGAAGCCTGCGTTGCTATCGCTGTTTCCCGCTGCCGCAACGAACAACGTGTTCGGCGAGTTCCTGATGGCAGTCTCGATGGCGTCGCGCCAAATAGCGTAGAGTTCGGCCGCATGCTTCTTGCGTTCCGTAGGATCAGCGCCGCCACCGGTCTTGGTGAGCCAAGTTTCAAACTCCTGGACATCGTCCGACCAACTCATGTTGACCACCCGCACGTTGCGGGTGCGGAAGAAGTCGGACATCTGTTGGAAATCAGCTCCGAGGCTGCGGGCCCATTCGGCTGTGGGAGGAAACGGCAGGTCCGCCAACTGATCATTGAAGCGCGCAACCACCAGGCGTGCGGTTGCATTGCCTCGCACCGCAATGCCCGCACAGTGCGTACCGTGGAGATAGAAACCGATCACCTTATTCAGCTCGAAGAGTTGATGCATCTCCTCGGGCGACATCGTATTGAACTTCTTCTGCAGGGCGTCAGCTTCAGACGAGTCGATACCGTACTCGATGTCCAGAAACCCTGTGATTTGGTCGCGCATGTCTGGATAGGCCTTCTCCTGCTCCGGAGTCAAGGGATACAGCCAACGTGTCGACGGGTTTCCCTGGTCGTCGAAGGCGAGTCCGTGCGTGCCACTGGCCGTCGGGTGTGGGTCGGAATAGAGCTGATCGGGGAACAGCGATACGTCAATGCCGGAGTCCCAAATCGCGACCAGCACGGGTGCTAGCTTCTGTTCGTTAGTCAACGTGACTTCGCGGGCCGCCCAAATGTCTGGCTTAACGACGTTATGTGCCGCGATGTACTGCTTCAGGATTGGCCCCAGTACTGGTTCAAGCGGAATGTAGAATCGCAGGCTGGCTCGCGTACCGATCAGGTCCCAGGCTTCCAGGTTGTCGGGTGCGCCAGACTTCTGAACAGCGGGGTCAAGGTCGGTCTTTACATCGCCGAGAGCAAACGATTTCGTGTAAACCCGGGTACTGGCATACCAGCTTCTGATGTCGTCCTGAACGATGTCCCATGGCAGCGCATTAATTGATTCGCTAAAACGCTTGGTAAACACCTGATCAAAGGTGGGGCCGGCAGTGCTTTTAGTCTCAATCACAGCTTGCAGCATCGCGAGATCGAAGAGCCCCGACGTCAATTTTGCCGCTGGCTTCTCCTGCGCGGCACGCAGGGCATCGACCGATTCCAGAGCCGCCCGGTATTCGCCGACGAGTCGCTGGAGGTTGAACCGGGCGGTAAGCAGCGTTCGCAAGGTGGATTTGTCTTCGATCTCGTAATCCCGAAAGATGGTGTCGAGATCAGTCTGGACCTTTTTGGCGAAAACATTGAAAGTGGCATCGTCAGCTTGCACGAGCTCGGAAGCCGAGCCTTGCACAGGGTAGGTGAAGCGGGGTAGGTCAGTCTGGCTACTGACTTTCTTCTTCGCACTCGATTGTGCATAAGCAACCGGGGTTAAAAGCAGGAGAAGCCATACAAGCACATTCCGCAGGGCGCGATTACGCTTCATCATGAAACACCTCAGATTTGAGATCGAACGCGGAGGGCCCGAGGCAGAGTACGCAGGAGTTTAAGTGGAGAAGGATAGCCTGTCATACGGAAAGCGACATATCGCATGGGGACATTTCTAATGTCCTCGCATGGGGACATTATCAAAGTCGCGCGACATACGGAAAGCGACATACGAAAGCGACATACGGAAAGCGACTGCTTCGAATGCATTCTCGCAGGAGAGTCGAGAGGGACCCTTCTACCTAGCAAGCGCACGGCCTGACCCTTGCTGTCCCGTGTTGTGTTCTACTACCAACGAACCATCGCACTCCCTTGACGCCCGAACCTCCATCCCTGTGGACCAGCCGTCGCTGGCGCATCGCCGTGCTGCTCGGCATCGGCGTCATCATCAACTTCTTCGATCGCGTCAACCTCTCCGTCGCCATCACGCCGCTGAAGAGCGAATTCGGCCTCAGCACGGTGGCCATCGGATACCTGCTCAGCACTTATAGCTGGACGTATGTATTGCTGCAGCTTCCCTCGGGCCCAGTGCTCGACCGTTATGGCGTGAAGCCGGTCATCCGCATCAGCGCATTTCTGTGGAGTGTCGCCTCGTTCGCCACCGGGCTGGCGCGCGGCTTTGCCGGCATCATCTCTGCCCGGCTGTTGCTCGGTGTCGCCGAGGCGCCTACCTTCCCCGGCAACGCCAAGGCCATTGGCGTATGGTTCCCACGCACCGAACGCGGGCTGGCGACTGCCATCTTTGATGCTTCCGCGAAGTTTGCCTCGGGCATTGGCATTCCCATCGTAGCGATCGTCGTCCACTACTGGGGATGGCGCATGAGCTTCGTCTTTACCGGCGTGCTCAGCCTCGGATACTTCGCGCTCTTCTGGTTCGTCTATCGCGACCCCGCCGGCGACCCGCGGCTGTCGTTGCCTGAGCGCGAACACATTGCCGCCGGAGGAGGCCGGGACGAAGCCGCCGTCGATCCCAGTCGCGTCGCATCGCTGTTCTTCCTGCTGCGCCGCAAAAAAGTCTGGGGACTCGCCCTGGGCATGGCCGCCTACAACTACAATTTCTACCTGTTCCTCACCTGGCTTCCCGGATACCTCAGCACCGCGCTGCATCTCAACATTTTGCAGTCGGGCTTTTACACCGCGATCCCGTGGCTTGCCGCGACCGTCAGCGACCTGCTGGTTGGTGGATGGCTGGTCGATCACCTCATTCGTTCGGGTCGCGACTCCACCCGCGTTCGCCAAACCGTACTCGTCGCCGGTCTTACCCTCGGACTGGCTGTGGCCGGCGCCGCGCGCACCACCAATCCGCGTGTGGCCATCTTCTGGATCTCGATCGCGCTCTGCGGGTTGGCCGCCTCGGCTCCGGTCGGCTGGTCGATTCCGGGGCTCATCGCGCCTGCGGGAAGCACCGCGCGCGTCGCCGGCATCATGAACTTCGTCGCCAACGTTCCCGCGATCCTGGCTCCCGTCATCACCGGATACCTGGTCGGCAACTCGCAGTCCTTCCGCCGCGCCTTTCTCGTCGCCGCAGCGGTGCTGCTCGCCGGCATCGTGTCCTATCTATTTTTACTGGGTAAAATCGAGCCTATTCCGGGACCCGCGCCAACATCTTCCGCCTGAACTGTGTCGCGTGGCTTGGACTCTGAGACAATATCCTTTCGTCATCATCAGCAATGTACCCTGAACATCATCATCACGATGGGCATTACCAGACCGAACCTGTAGCGCCCGCTGCCGACAAGAAATCCGGCCTCGCCTACTGGGCCGCTCGTGTCCTCGAGGAATGCGACAAGGCCGGCGAGGATTTCGCTACCGATCCAGTGCACGATCTGCGCGTGGCCATTCGCCGCTGCCGCTCCATGGCCGACGGCTTTCTAACTGTCGATCCGGATCCCGCATGGCGGCAGATGAAGAAGCTCGGCAAAGGGCTCTTCGCCAGTCTCGGCGACTTGCGCGATACCCAGGTCATGATGGAGTGGGTCACCAAGCTCTCCGCGCCCGACGACCCTTTGCGGCAAATCCTGCTCGATTCGCTGCAGCAGAAAGAGGAAGCGCTGAAGCTGCTCGCCCAGGAAGCAGTCAGCAACTTCGACCGCAAGCGCTGGATGGAGCTCAATGCCAGGCTTGCCGAGCGCGCCACCAGCGTGCCGCTGGACGGCATGGTCTTCCAGTATCTCGCCCTGGAGCGTTGGCACGATGCTTACGAACTGCATCGCACGGCGTTACGCAACCGCAGTGCAGTGGCTTTTCACCAGTTGCGCATCGGTATCAAACGTTTCCGGTACACTGTCGAGAATTTTCTGCCCGAGCGGCATCAACGCTGGTCGCGCGATCTGCGCGATCTACAGGACGCCCTTGGCGAGGTCCACGACTTCGACGTGCTTTGGGCGATGGTCAAAACCCACGCCGAGGTTGGCTTGGAAGAACGCGCGCTCTGGCAACAGACCATTTCTGACCAGCGCCAGAAGCGAATTGCACTCTACCGCAAAAAGATGCTGGGAAGGGAATCGCTGTGGCAGAAGTGGCGCGCCGAACTGCCCGCGAAAGAAGCGCTGGCGCAGGCGGCACTGCAGAAGATGCGTACCTGGGCCGCTTTTCTCGATCCCGACGACAAGCATGCACAATTCGTCACCGCACTTGCGCTTGAGGTTTACGATGGATTGGTCCGCGAGGGCATACTCGCGGAATCGGAAATGTCACGCCGCATTCTTGAGGCCGCCGCGGTCATGCACGATGTAGGGCGTGGAAAGGACGGCGGTCACCGCAAGCGCGGCTATCGGATGATCCGCAATCTGAAGCCGCCCGTGGGCTGGAGCGAGGAGTACCTGCAGTGTGTTGCCATCGTGGCGCACTATCATCGGGGAAGCCTGCCGCCTTCCAATCACCCGATTTTCGCTGGCTTGCCGGCGCAACGGCGTGTTGAGTTGATGCCTCTCGCCGGTGTATTGCGGCTGGCCAACGCGCTCGACGACCTACACGATCAACGCATTTCTGCGGTGAAGGTGGACTGCCGCAACAACGCGATCGCTCTCTACGCGCAGGGACTCACCACTTCTGTCGGCCCCTTCGGCGAGCAACTCGCGCAAGCGCGCTACCTGCTCGAGACCTGCATTAAGATGCCGATCATGATCCGGCCTCTACCCGCGCGCCGCAAACCGTCAACCATGCCTGCGACTCAAGAGAGTTAGGTGCCTGGGTGGCATCGGAGGACGCCGGAAGCGTGTAGAGGCAGGTCACCTTGCCCGAGCGATTTTGCAGCCTACGCTGCGTTGTGGGTGTCTTTGTACGGATCGCCAACGAACACGAAGGGATACTTTTTCAGCGCCTCGACGTCTTTCGCCGTGGCATAGGTCTCCACTTCTTCCATCAGCTTGGAAACTTCATCCTGGGGCATGCCTTTGGTGGCCTTCCAGAACTTGTCGGGGAAAAACCAGATACGCTCGCGTTGGTCAATTTCAGCGCTAGGATCAGATTCGACTTGCATAACACTCCTCCCACATTGTCAGACAACCTACTGTTGGGCCTGTTCTGTGAGCATCGTTGCTGGTAAGAGAAAGTTTTTACTCCTTCTATTATGGCCTGCCCATGGGCGGAAGTAAACGCCCGTCCTCACACGCTGTTTCGAAAAACCATTGTAGTTTCGCGGAAGTCTGCCAACCCCTCTCCTATCTTCACGTTGCACGCGAACGGTCGCGGAGCCGATTGTTACAGGAATGTTACAATCCGGATTTGACTGTGGAAAACTCGCCGCTTCGCATCGGGCAAGTTCTCCAGTTCGGCGATGACGATCGCGCAATTTGCAGGCACCCAGGCGCAACACATGGCCGTGTACGTTCACGTCGATGCCATCGACCCTGCTGAATACTTGTTTGTCGGTGTGCCACAATGTAAGACATTGGCCACCGGTGAGGATCTGCGACCCGACGAGGGCGCTTGGAGTTGTTGACGGAGTAGCATCGCGGTTCGATGAATCTCCTCATCCACATTGGCATCGCGGACCATGCGCCGCGTGTTAGCCAACCATGACAAAACATCGATATCCCACATTGTGGCATTCCAGAAATCCATCGCGCGCCGCGCGCTCAACGCACAAGTTGCCGCGCGACGGATCACGCTACTTCCGTTGCGTCTTCGTCGCCGGCCGCTTCCGCCGGGACCGCCGAGGCTGCGAATGCCTGCTCCAGATCGGAGATCAGGTCGCCCGCATCTTCGATGCCCACCGAAATCCGCACCAGGTCGCTGGGCAGTTCGCGCAGCTCGCCGACCTCGGGTGGAACGCTGGCGTGCGACATCGATCCCGGCAGGCTGATGGTCGAATTGATGCTGCCGAAGCTGACGCAAATACTGAACATGCGCGCCGCCTCCACGATCTTTCGCGACAATTCCTTCGACCCGGTGGTAAAGCTCAGCACCGCTCCCGCGCCGCGCGCCTGCTTGCGCTGCAACAGATATCCGGGAGAAGTCGGCAGCCCGGGGTAGTTGACTGCCGTGACCTGGGGATGCGCCGCCAGGAACTCGGCAATGGTCTGAGCGTTTTTCTGCTGGCAATCCAGGCGTAACTTCAGCGTCTTCATCCCGCGCAGAAACAGGAACGCGTCAAATGGCCCCAGCGCGTTGCCTTCGGCGTTTTGCAGGAAATAAATCTGCTTTGCCAGTTCCTCGTCTTTCACCACGATGACGCCACCAGTCACGTCGCTGTGCCCGCACAAGTATTTGGTGGCCGAATGTAGGACAATGTCAGCTCCCAGGTCGAGCGGGTTCTGCAGATACGGCGACATGGCGCTGCTGTCGACGGCGAGCAGCGCTCCGTTGGCATGCGCCAGCTCGGCGATGCGGCGAATGTCGATTACCCGCAGAAGAGGATTGGTTGGCGACTCCAGGTAGAGCAGCCGGGTGCGCTCATGGATCAGCCCGGCGAAGGCATCTTCATCGCACGCATCTGCATAGCGGGCGGTGATACCGGTGCGCTCCAGCACGCGAGTGAACAGACGGCACGTCCCGCCATAGAGGTCGCTGTCGGCCAGAATCTCGTCGCCCGTCCGCAGTAGCCGCGTGATGGTGCTGATGGCCGCCATCCCGCTCGAAAAGCAGAATCCGCGCGTCCCGTTTTCCAGCGACGCAATCTGTTCCTCCAGCACCGTCCGGGTGGGATTGCCGCTGCGCGAGTAGTCGTACGGCCCGAACGCCGTCGCCTCCGCCTGCTCGAAGGTTGCTGTCTGGTAGATCGGCGTGGCCATCGGCCGGAAGGGATCTCCAGGAGCGACGTTAAAACTAACCAGCCGGCTGGCAAATTTCATGATCTGCAGTCTTCCTTTCCGTTGTCGCGTTCAACCCCGTGTCCAGCGCCTGTCGCAAGTCGGCGATCAAATCCTCCGCTGCTTCTAATCCCACCGATAGCCGGACCAGCCCATCGGTGATGCCCAGTCTCTGCCGCGTTTCCGCCGGAATGTCGGCATGCGTTGCCGTCGCCGGATGCGTCACCAGCGACTCCACGCCGCCCAGGCTTTCCGCCCGTGTCCACAGCTTCAGGGCATTTATCGCCTGAAACGTCTGCGCCGGACTCGCCTTCAATTCAAAGCTCAGCATCCCGCCAAACGTCTTCTGCTGGCGCTCTGCCAACGCCTTCTGCGGAAACGAATCCAGCCCTGGGTAATACACTCGCGCCACCGCCGGATGGGCCTCCAGCCACTCGGCAATGGTGGCCGCACTTTCCGAATGAACTTTCATTCGCACCGGCAACGTCTTGAGCCCGCGCAGCGTCAGCCACGCATCCAGTGGGGCCTGGATTGCGCCCACGGTCTTGCGGACCAGCCGGAAGCGCTCCAGCAATTTCTCGTCATGGCACGCCAGCGAGCCACCCACGGTTGAGTTGTGTCCCTCGATGTATTTCGTGGTCGAGAGCACCGAGATGTCGGCGCCCAGCTCGATGGGCCGCTGCAGCACAGGCGTGAGAAATGTGTTGTCCACCGCCAGCAGCACGTTATGACGCCGGGCGATCCCGGCAATTGCCGCGATGTCGGTCAGCTTCATCGTCGGATTGCCCGGGGTCTCGATGAGGATGATGCGCGTCTCGGGCGTGACCGCGCGCTCCACCGCCTCGGCGTCTGAAGTATCGACACTGGAATGTGACACGCCCAGCCCCTTGAGGATCTCGACGAACAGTCGCACCGTGCCACCATAGATGACATCCGAGATGATGGCGTGATCCCCCGCCTTGAGCGTGGACAGAAACAGCGTGGTGACCGCAGCCATGCCGGTGCGGAAGCAAACCGCCTGCGGCGTACCTTCGAGCGCGCCAATCGCATGCTCCAGTGCGTCAATCGTGGGGTTCGACACCCGCGAATAACTGTGGCCCTTGGTGACGCCCACTTCCTGCTGGCCAAACGTCGCGGTCTGGAAGATGGGGAACACCACCGCCTCAGCGTGGGTGTCGGGCACCCGGCCTCCGTGAACGGCCAGTGTGGATATTTGAAAATTACAGTCGGAAGACATTTCGACCTCCCTCAGCTAGAGCGTTGCGAAGTTTGGCGAGTGGCTCGCCGCCGTCTTGGTTGACCCCCAGGCGGCCGCTCTGTGATGGGAGGTTATGTGTGCTTACGCTCCCGACGCAGACCGGTCCCCGCCTGGGGGACACATGGCCATGGGCATTCGGGAGTTGTTCATCATAGCTTGCTGGAATCCCCTAATTATGTTGCGAGTTTCGTAAGTATAGCAATTGTGCGGAGACTGTCAAACCAAAGATTCCAGGTACTGTCGCGCGCTGCGGAGCCCGGCTCCGTTTAGGCGCAAATTGCTCCTCGGTTGCCTCTTGATGCGCGATACCCGCGCCATGGTGATCAATCCAGCGCCCAGCAGGGCCAGCGTGGCCGGTTCCGGGACCTTCGCTCTGGTGGGTATCTCATCCGGCGCGACCGCAGACAAATCAGCTACAAACGACGTGGTCGGTGCCGAACTGACTGACTTGAGCCCCCCACCGTCGCCGATGTCCGCCATTCCGGTGCCTGCATCGCGTGGGTTCTGGATCCATCCGGCACCTGACCAGGCGGTTGCTTCGACCAGCACTCCTTCGCCCGTCGAGGCCATGGCACAATATCGTCCTTCGTAAGACTGCTCCGCGTTAACCCCCGAGGCGTCTGCAGACACACCCGCGGACCCGCCACCGCGTGTCTCACTCTGCGATGTTTGGCAGCCTGCGTCCCAAGCCATTCCAGACAGGGATTCCGAGCCTGCATCGCCCACTGCATTCACTGCATGTCCCCACACCGGTGCCGTCGTGCCCACCAGCAGAACTGAAATCGACAACCAGCCAGACGCGACCGTGAACCGCACTTGAACACTCCAAAAGTAACTTAAGTAAGAGTTACTATACACGTTGCTACTATACTTTCAAGGAGTCAAAGGTGCTATATTCGTAAATTTTGTGTGAGTCTTGATGATGCCCGCTCGGGGCGCTGGATTTGTTGCGGATTCATCTGATATCTACGTAAACAATTGATAACAAAAAGTAACTATCGCGGTTCATCGCTAGGACTGCCTTTTAGCCGATAACGGTTAAGTCATATTTCAGGAGCCAGCTACGTATGGACTGTTGAGATTTTCTGCAACTTAGGTAACTATTACCAAACGCGGAATCTTTAGTCTGCGGCAAGCTTCGTGCAGACAGGATTGGCGACAGCAAAAAGGGCGGGAGACCGTCCCGCCCTTCCGATATAAGAAATCCCGAGTGAGCTTACGGTTCCAGTTCCGCCGGTCGCCCCGTCAGGCGCTCGATGCGTTTGGCAATCGGAGGATGGGTCGAGAACAGGTTCGAAAAATCCACTCCCAGCAGCGGAGCCACGATGAACAGGTGCGCCGTGGACGGCGTGGCCTGCATGGGGACGCGTTTGGAATATGTATCCAGTTTTTTCAGAGCGCTGGCCAGCGCGAAGGGGTTGCCGGTGTATTTCGCGCCGCTGGCATCAGCCTCGTATTCCCGCGAACGTGACACTGCTAGCTGAATCAGGGTCGCGGCGATCGGCGCCAGGATCAACATCATCAGGGCCACAAACCCGCCGCCACGATCGCGGTCATCGCGCCCGCCACCGCCGCCGAACAGAGATGCCCAATAGCCCATGCGCGCAATCATCGTGATCGCGCCCGCCAGAGTTGCCGCCACCGAGCTGGTCAGGATGTCGCGATTGCGAACGTGCCCAATCTCATGTGCCAGCACGCCTTCCAGTTCCTCATCGGTCAGCAGGTTGAGAATGCCCTCGGTCATGGCCACCGACGCGTGCTGCGGATTGCGTCCGGTAGCGAACGCATTGGGCGAATCGGTCGGAATCACGTACATCTTCGGCATGGGGATGCCGATCTTCTGCGTCAACCGTTCGACAATTTCATAGGCCCGCGGCAACTGCTCACGCGTTACCGGTTGGGCACGATACGCCGCCAGTGCAATCTTGTCGCTGAAGAAGTAAGAGGTGAAGTTCATCACGACCGCGAAAACCAGCGCGATCATCATGCCCCGCTCGCCGCCGAAGGCCTGTCCCAGAAACAACAGGAGCAGCGTCATGGCCGTCAGCAACAAGGCTGTTTTAAAGGTGTTTTCCATAGTGTGGTCCAAATGCGTGGATCGGTAATATTGATGATGCGATTGCAATTCGGTTGCGCTCAACTCCGCGTGATGAAGCCGCCAGGCGGAAACAGTGGAGTTCGGGCCGCGCAGCGGCGGCTGCGCTTTTAGGCCGGCGTGCAAACGCCATTTGTGAATGTCAGATAACGTATCTCAGGCCGCGCAGCGGCCCATAGCGCCGCTTTATACGAATCCCTCATCGCGCCCCGACTTCTTTCGTTGGTTGTAATCAAAATCCGTCATCGCGGTGATGGCGGTCTTGGCCAAAGCCTGGCGCGCAAAAAACTTGGCCTCGCGTTGGTTCTCGATGTTCACCAGCCGCGGCATGGCGGCGGTCATGGCGATCAGCCCGGTATCGATCTGCCCGTGCATGGAGTAGGGAATGACCTTGCGCGCGCCTCCCGGGTAATCGGTGAGCAGACTGACGGCGGCGGTTGCACCCCCGCATAGCAGCGACCCGATGGCGGCCCGACGCTTGCGCTTCCAGAACAGCGCTCCCATCAGCAGAAACGATCCCGCCACCGCGTAATCGAGCGCCGAGTGCACCCGCGGACTGATCATTTTGGGCATGCGTCCGGCGGCCAGCGCAACCCCTTTTTGTAGCAGAGCCATGGAGCCCAATCCTCGTTTCGCAGAGACAAAATAGAAGATATCGTATCGTCACGCGGCCCAAAGACAAGAGCCGCGACTGCCGATTCTACGCCTCTGGGTCGCCGTCCGCACAGGGCAGCAGAGCCTGTCTGGGTGCCCCAGTCATTCCTTGGTTTCGCCCAGGCCAGCGGTGCTCCGGGTTTGCTGGCCTTTTGGCGTGACCTTGGTAAACGTTCCGCCACTCCGCGTCACGTTGCTTGTCAGGCAAATTCAGGTCGTAATCTATCTCCGTGCTCAATTGCTTTCAATAAACTCTCTGTTCTGCCGCGGCTGTCACATCTAACAAGTGAGTCCCACCGTTAACCGAATAGCGCAGTTCCGGCAGATCAATGGACTGCGGAACCATGAACGGGATCGCTCAACTTTCAATGAGGAGTGGAATTTGCGGATCTTGACCTTGCTTCTGTCTATGACAGCTCTCTCCGCACTGGCGGCACCCCACAATGCTGGATCACCCGACGTGCCCACCAGCACCGCGCGTTTCCCCGAAGTCCAGGCGTCCAACCTCGAGGACCGCGCCTTCGTACTCCCACGCGACTTCAAGGGCGACAGCAATCTGGTCTTCATCGCCTTTCAGCGCGAACAGCAGGAGCAGGTGGACACCTGGCTGAAAGAAATGAAGCGCTTCGAAGAGATCGATCCCAGGTTCCACTATTACGAACTGCCTACCATCGACAAGCTGAACTCGCTGTCTCGCTGGTTCATTAACTCCGGTATGCGCCGCGGCATCCCTGACAAGAACGCTCGCGCCCGCACCATCACTCTCTATATCGACAAGAAGCCATTCGAGCAGGCGCTCAACCTGCCCAACGAAAAGACCATCTATGCGTTACTGGTCGATCGCTCGGGCAACGTGCTGTGGCGCGCGGATGGCGTGTTCGACGAAACCAAGGCCGAGAGTCTGCGGCAAGCGCTTACCCAACAAGCAAAGTGAGGATTGCGACCCCGATTATGAAAGTCCCCAGGTCTGCTGCATCTCGTAAAGGTGTTTTTGTCTTCGGTATTCTGATGCTGGCGTGCGTCACAGCCGTTGCGCAGGACATCCCGTCCACCATCGCTGCGGCCTCGTCCGTTTCGGCACCGCCGGATTCGGTCTGGCTCGGATTCACCACGTCCTCGCACACTCGCGTCATTCCTCCGTCACTCACGGGCAAGCAGCGCTGGGACAAATATGTGCGCGACACCTTCACCACGGCGCCCATTTATTTCGCCGCCTTCGGCGCGGCGCTAGGGGATCAGGCATCCAACACCCCGAAGCCATGGGGGCGCAACATCGGAGGCTATGCGAAGCGTGCCGGCACGGAATACGCGACTTTCGCCATTCAGACTTCGCTTTACCAAGGGGGATCGGCGTTGCTGCACAACCAGGGCGAATATGTTCCATGCCAGTGCAGTGGCGGATGGCATCGCGCCGGCTACGCGCTGGAGATGACTTTCCTCACCTACCACGATGGGCACAAGGTGCTCGACGCTCCGCAGTTTGTGGCCGCCTACGGAGCGGGCATGATTCCGGTCCTCTGGTATCCAACTGGCTACAGTCCGACCGTGCAGGGAGTGCAAAACGGCAGCGTGCAGATGGGGGTTGTGGCTGGGGTTCGCGAAATCCAGGAGTTTGCACCGGAGTTAAAGCGCTTCTTCAGCAAATTCAAACCATAAGCTGTATTGCGCGCTCAAGCGGCATCGATATCGCGGTTAATCCTTCTGGTGGAGAACGGAGTGCCTGAAGTCAGGCCAGAATTCCTTGATTACGTTGAAGGTCGCGTCCAGTGCGAGCTGCTGGCCCCACCGCTGTCCCGTCTTCGTCCAGGTGCGATCTGTGGGTGGGTAATACAGGTCTGCGATCCCCGCGGCCGCACCATTGCCGATGATTTCTGAAAAGTTGATCTGCGACCCGCCGCTATCGGTGCGCGTAATGGCCAGACGGCTAAGGGCGTACCCGGTGCGGTTGAAGAAGCCGCCGTGCCCTTTGGTGAAGTATCGTGGGTCCTGTTTGAAGGCCACGGGCAGCAGGAACTCCGTGAAGGCATTGCCCACGGCCTGGTCAACAAAGATGTGCCAGTAGTAACGCGAGTACGCGTCAGCACCGTCTCCGAACTGCGGAACGTTGTTCTGTGCCATGCCAATTCCAGCGAGAATTCCCACTGAGATGAAGGTGGAATAGTCAAAAGTGTCATCCAGCATGAGTCTGAACTTACCCTTCGCATCCAGCAGTGCCACCACCGCGTAGGCACTGACCGCGCGATAGTTGGGGATGATGTACAGGATGCGCTTGGGCTGCTCTTTGGCGACAGGCGTCTGGGCGGAGTTCTGCTGGGGGACCGATGACTCCCCGAGCTTTGGATCGGGGCCTGGCTGCTGCGATTGTGATTCGCCCTGCCGGGAAGACGACTGCTCCTGCTCCAGAGTGGAACTGGGAGCATCCGGAAGTGCAGCCGCGGAGGCATCGACCGTTTTGGCCTCCTGCGCACCCAGACTCGCAGTCAGTAGCACCACCGAACCTGCCAGCGAGATTGCTCGGTAAGGGATTCGCATATGGTTAGTCGTATAACCCAGAACTTCTGTTTTAGTTTCTGGTGGCCCCACCACGTTAATCCCATGGAAACCGCGAGAAAGTCGATCGCACCATTTTCATCTGACCGGGTCTGTTTTTAGACAGAATGGTTCCCACGCCGTTCTGCGGCGGAGCCCGCCCAACGCGTATTCGCAGGGTAGGGCTTCTGGCTACGGACTGGCAGTATCTTTGAGCACCGCCCGAAACCACGGCGGATAGAACAGTTGCGAGTCGATCACATCGAACAATACCAAATCCGCCTGGTCCAGCTGCCCCTTCGCGACAAAATCGCCGATCAGCGCCCGCTTTTCCCGTAACCGTGTCTCGTCCAGATCCTTGATCGCGTACATCAGCGCCGTCTTCACGCGGATCAGCTTCTCCTCCACGGCATTCGCGGTCTTCTCCATCGTGGCACGATCGCTCTCGCTGAGGGTAGACACCTGCAGTGCGCTCTGATGGCCCCACCACGCGGCTAGAAACCGGATCCCCGCTTGTTGCAGCGCGTCATAATAGCCGTCCAGGTCGAGTCCCCGGTGCTCCCCGTCAGGCCGCTGCTCGCGGGCCAATTGCAGCGTGCCATCGCCACCCTTCCGCACTGCCTTGATCGCGATCCCAACCTGCTCGCCGCGGCCCTGCGCGAAGCAGTCGTGGATGAGCCGTGCCGCCATTTCGGCAACCGACGGCACTCCCGATGGATCGAACATCCTCCGGAACAGGGTTGTCTCCTGCGCGTCCTTCGCCGCCGCCACCTGGTGTGCGACGGCGTTCATGAGCATCATCCCCGCCACGTCAAAGCCCGTGACCTTGCTGCTGACCAGGCCGGTGCCCGCCATCCGCGCCAGCCGTTGGTCGAGATAGGACAGCACCGCGTCGGTTCCCGCACGGACCAGCTCTGCCCCCTCACCCGCCACCTCTCGGGCAAGTCGCGAGGCGTGGCCGGGACTGCTCAGTTCCGTCAAGTCCGCGATCATTGCCTTTACTTCGGGACTGGTCTCAGTGCGCACCAACCCGCGCAGCATCCCCGTCAAGTAATCGAACATCGACGGGACCCGGGCGTTGGCTGGAATCACCAGCACGTCATTGGGATCGACGCCCGCGGGCAGGGTCTCATGAAACTGGCCGCTGCCGTCCGGCTTGTAGTGGATGAAGCCCGCTTCGCCAGCGTTACGGTACCAGTGCCCCGGAGTTCGCTGTGCTTGTGGGAGCGCAGCGAAGCGGTGCTCCTCCTGCCACCCATTTTCCGCCGACCCAGGATCGATCAGCACGTAGTAACGCTGCAATGCGGCATACGCCCGGGCCTGAGGGTCCCACGGATTCACGCTGCCCGCTCCTCTCGAATGACCTTGAGCCCTTCAGCCCTTACCCGCGCCGCAACCCGCGATGCGACATCTTCATCTGCCCCTTTGGCCAGCGCCTTGGCCAGCGCGCTCTCCACTGCGGCTGAGATCGCAGCCAATTGCTCCGGACTCAACTCCGCCCTGGCTGCCGCCGCGGCCTTCGAAGAATTCTCCAATTCGTGGTTCTGCTCGCTCGCATTCTTGCCGCGAATGTCGTGAATCACACCGCCCACGAAGTCCACCAGGGCTTCGCCCACCTTCTTGCCCGCAGTCTCAGCAATGCCCTTGAAAAAGGCGGTTAGAAACACTCCACCTAGCAACGCAACCGCCGCCGGAACCAGGAAGTTCTTGTCACCGGACGGCGTAAATTCTGCGATGTCCGGTCCGATTTCACTGGCCACTGCCAGTTTTGCTTGATCGAGATTCTCTGTCATGTTTCTCCATGCTAAGGTACGCAAGATTTACGCCGGGATTTCCGCGTGCGTCGCGAGAGCACCACACTATACATCAATCGCGGAGCGTTGGCATGCGATTTGTTGATTGGTTGGGAGCCGAGTCCGCCTCGATAAAAGCCACGGCGGCATGCTCGGTCATTGACGCCCGTCTTTGGCGAGAGGACGGAACTCCGTCGGGTATAAGAACCACGCCTGGTTAGGTGATCTGCGTGCATGATTTCGCCGCAGTGCGATCTTGCCAACCAGGCCTGGTTGGCGACACATTGGAGTGTGTGGAAGGTCGCGCCGCGTAGCGGGCCTGCCGAGCTAACGCTTGCTTCGCGCCAGCGCGCGCTTGATCGTCTCATCCAGCGCGGCCTTTGCCTTCGCGTATTCCTCTGCAGTGACCTTGTCTTGCTGGCGATCGAGTTCCAGTTGGAAAAGCTCTTCCTTCATCGCCTCCAGCAGCGCTGTCCCGCGCGCCGCTTTAGGAGCCACTTCGGAAAGATCCGCCGTCGCGGTTGCCTTGGCCGCCAGCACCTGGTGATTCGATTTCGAAATCACGAATGCTCCGCCCATCACCAGCACAAGCGCAAACACGCCCAGGATCACGGCGCGGTAGTCGTGCAGCGGATCGTTGGAATCAATCGGCGCGCCCAGCCCGCCTCCGGGACGATTGTCACGCCCCGTAGCCTGTCCGCCGCCCATGGCTCCGCCGCCACCTTCATCACCGCCGCCCGCAGCCTGCTGGGCCTCGGGCTGGAACTGCCCACTGCCCGTCAGTTTAAAGCTCAAGTCCTCACCGGGCTTCGCGTTGGTCGCCACCATGATGCCCGAGCCCGACTCGTCAGGCATCGACTGGAATCGCTTCGAATCTTTTGCAACGAAGTTCATGCCCTTCGGAGTCATCACGACAAAATGCTGCACCTCGGCCAGCGGCTTCGGGGAGAAACTCGCTTCGCCGCTGTACGGCATGTGATAGCTCACTTGGAACTGCGTCTCGCCCGGACGCAGCGGGAAGCTGAACGTATAGTGTCCCTTCTGTCCAGTTTCTGTGGGCATCGTATTCAGCGGCTGGCCGCCTGGCGACTTTGCCATGCCAGAATCGATTTGCGCCCCTGCCGGCAGCACGAACTCAAGTGTCTTGTCACTGTCGAGCGCGCGTGGCGGGTTCGATGCGTTCTTGATCGCAAACAGCGCGATCCCTTGTAGTTGGCTCCCATCGCTCTGGTAGCGATCGACCTCGACGGTCTGCGATACGCCGTCGAGTTTCTTCGCCGTGTCGTACACGGTGACTGCGGCGGTGGTTGCGCCCGGCATCAGCGGGCCACCTTGTGGAAAATAGTTCACTCCGCCATGCGTGACCCGCACCATGTGCGGTACCTGCTGCTCTGCCGGAGGCGCTATGCTGAATTTGCCCTGTGCGTCGGTCTTGGTCGAGCCAACTTCCTGCATGCCCTGCGACAGGGACAGCAGCGTGACCTCATCGCCCGCCGACGGCTTGCCCGTCGTGCCGTTGGTCACCGTGCCGGTAATGTTCTGCGCAGATGCCACCATGCTTAGGGCCGCAATCACGATCGCCAGCGCAACAAGCCTTGTCATCCCGAGCGCAGTCGGCCATGCCGCCGCAGTCGAAGGACCCCTATACCGGCGCAAATCCGTAATCTGCGTTGCGCTCATGCCCGGCCTCCCTTCGCCAAGGGCTCGCGCAGTTGTGTCTTCTCGATGGCTTCCATCTCGGCCAGAATCGCCGCCGCCTCGTCTTCCAGCGACGCCTGCTGCATGGCGTAATCTTCCTCGCTCAGCTTGCCAGCCTTGTATTCGAAATTGAGGTCGCGCAGGTTCTCGTAGGTCGCGTCCCTGCGCTCCTGCAGATACCCGTAGCGCGTCTTGGCCTCGCCGACTTCGACCTCGCCCGGCTGATAGAACACGTACACGAACAGCGCCGCCGCAAACAGCGCGCATCCAAACAGGATGAACGGCGTCTCCTGCGCAACAACCACAATTGCGATCAACGAATGAATCAAAATTCCGTCTCCTTACGAGCCTTCTTGCGAAGCTCGTCGAGTTCGTCGCTCCCCAGGTTGGGATGCGCCACGGGATGCGCCACCGGACGCGACTTCCACAGCCGCACCAGCCACACGGTCAGCGCGCTGGCCGCAGCAAACACGGCGAACGGCATGATCCACGCGATCACGTTAAAGCCGCTCGTGGTCGGGGCCGATAGCACCGTGTTCCCGTACTTCTGTACGAAGCTCTGCAGTGCCAGTGAATCGTTGTCCCCGCGCTCCAGCGACGCGGTCAGCTCATTGCGCATGCGTTCGGAGTAGGCACATCCCACGTGGTTGCACTCCAACAGCACCTGGTTGCAGCCGCACATGCACATGAGCTGATGCCCCAGTTTGTTAAAGCGGGCATCGACATCGGCACCCATGAATGTAATGGCAAGCACGGCAATGCCGAGCAATTGAACCGTGCGGAGCAGTCTTTGTTTACGTATCATCAGTCTCCGCCCACTTCCACCCCGCCCTGTTTCAACGCCGCTTCCGCTTCTTCGCGCTCCTTCTCCGCCGCTCGCACCTTGGGCGGCTTCCAGTTCGGGATCAGCGCCAGCACCGTCCCAATTCCCACCACCACCACGCCAATCCAGATCCACATCACCAGCGGATTCACGTGCGCCTTGATGATCGGCTTGCCGGTGTCAGGGTTTTTGCCGGTGTACACCAGGTACAAGTCTTCGTTCGGCCGCGAGCGGTTGGCCACGATGGTTGACGTCTGCTCGCTCGCCTTGTAAAAGCGCCGCTCCGGAAACATGGTGTCAATCTTTTTGCCGTTCTTGAAGACATCGAGCACGGCCCACTCGCTGCCATAGTTCGGAGTGTCGTCCTGTGTGTACGACTGGCATACCAGCGTGTAGTTGCCGATCTGCATTTTGTCGCCGAACCCCATCTCCTGCTCTTTGTCCTGATTGAACGGCAGCCCGGCAAATCCAATCACGATCAGGACCACGCCGAAGTGCACCAGGTATCCGCCGTAGCGCCGGGTGTTGCGTCGCGTAATCTGGACCATTCCGGAGAAGACGTTGATGTGCTGCTGCCGCGCGATGACCCGGCCGCCGCGCCAGAACTCGCCGACGATCGTTGCCGTCACTAGTGCTGACAGCGAGATCGCCATCAGCGAATAAAAGTACGCGCTGTCCCGCCACGGCCGCATACCGCCGGCGATCAGCGCGACGGCGGTACCCACTCCAATAATGGTCGGCCACAGGAAATTCCGCCGCAGGCTGTCCCACGATGTCTTACGCCACGCCAACAGCGGGCCGATGCCGGTCAGAAATATCAGGAACAATCCGATGGGTACGTTGACGCGGTTGAAGAATGGCGGCCCTACCGTGACCTTGCTGCCCGTCACCCATTCCGAAAGCACCGGAAACAGCGTGCCCCAGAGCACCGCGAAGCAGGCCACCAGCAGTACCAGGTTGTTGAACAGGAAGCTCGACTCGCGCGAGATCAGCGAATCCAGGCGGTGCTCGCTCTTCAGCGTCTCGCGGTTGCGCACGAAGAAGTAAACGCAGGTCGCGAACGCAATGGCCAGGAACCACACGAACCAGATGCCGATGCCCGACTGCGCGAACGCGTGCACCGAGCTGACCACGCCGCTACGCGTCAGGAACGTTCCGAAGATGGCCAGCAGAAACGTGATGAAGATCAGCCACATGTTCCACGTCTTCATCATGCCGCGCTTTTCCTGCATCATCACCGAATGCAGAAACGCGGTCATCGTCAGCCACGGCAGAATCGACGCGTTCTCCACCGGGTCCCAGCCCCAGTAGCCGCCCCAGCCCAGCACCGCATAGGCCCAGTGCGCGCCCAGGAAAATGCCGACGGTCAGGAACAGCCACGCCACCATGGTCCAGCGCCGGGTGATGTGGATCCACTTCTCGCCGGGATACTTCATGATCAGCGCGCCCAGCGCGAACGCGAATGGCGCCGTCACGCCGACATAGCCGAGGTACAGCATCGGGGGATGGATCACCATCTCGGGATACTGCAGCAGCGGATTCAATCCGTTGCCGTCCGGCGGAATCGCGCCCGCAACCAGCCCAAAGGGATGCGCGGCAAAATTCACCAGCAGCAGGAAGAACACCTGCACCGCCGCCACAATCGCCGAAGCGTAGGCCGTGAGTTGGGGATCGACCTTGTAACGCAGCCGCATCACCAATCCATAGGTTGACAACAGCCACGCCCACAGTAGCAGCGAGCCTTCCTGGCCCGACCACAGCGCGGCAAACTTGTAGGCGATGGGCAGGTCGCGGTTGCTGTGGTGCAGGATGTAGGCGACCGAGAAATCGTTGCCGAAGGCGGCCAACACCAGTGCGATGGAGGCGATAGTGACCGCGGCCCAGCACGCGATTCCCGCGCGCCGTGCGGTCTCGCCCAGCCGGTCGTCTTTGCGATACAGCGCCAGCGCCCCGGCTGCAAAAGAATAGACCGCCAGGGACAGGGCGAGTAGAAGCGTGAAACTACCTATTTGTGGCATGAGTGATTCAGTACCTATATTGTCTCAGAGGCGGACCAGTCTGGGGCCCACGCCATCCTGCATGAATGATCTCATTTTACTCGCAAGCCAACGTACCCTGTCATTCAAAGTGCAGCGACCGGAGCGTGCGCGGCCCAGCGACCTGCAATTACGGATCGGTAACCACGATCGACTGACGACTATCGCTTGAATCAAGCTGCGCCTATCCGTGTCATCCGTGATTGCTTTTGTCGTTCGCCCGGCGGGGCGAGTGCCGTCACTTGGAACTCGCCACACCCTACCTGCTACGATGTTCTCGTGCCAATCCGGCCGCTGGTGAACGCATGACGCAGGAACAGATACTTCGCGAACAACTCGGAAAAATCCTCGACTGGGGTGAGGCGCACGTTGATTTCCGCACAGCCGTGCAAGATCTCCCCCTCGACCTGCGGGGCGTGATTCCGCCGGGTTTCTCGCACTCGGCATGGGAGTTGCTGGAGCACCTGCGCATCGCTCTTTGGGACATCGTCGAGTTCACCCGCAGCGCGCGTCACAAATCGCCACCTTGGCCAAAAGGTTACTGGCCGCCAACGCCCGCCCCTCCGCAGGACGAAGCCTGGGACCAGTGTGTGCAGTCGGTCCTCGATTCACTCGAAGACATGCGTGCACTGGTTCTGGACCGCTCGCGGTCGCTGCTCGATCCCCTGCCGCGCGGACAGGGGCAAACCTTGCTGCGCGAGGCGCTGCTGGTGGCCGACCACAACGCCTACCATCTCGGACAACTGGTGCAGCTTCGCAAGGCCCTCAAAGCCTGGCCGAAGGAATCAGTTTAGGTCAGCGATAGCGCGTCGACATCCACAACCAAATTCGTCCGCGGAATCTTCTGCGCCGCCGCGTGCTCGATCATCGCTCGCAACGCATTATTCATGCGCTCCCGGCTCGCCGACTTCAGCAGGAAGTGGTAACGGTACTCGGTCTTCAGGCGCACAATCGCCGCCGCCGCCGGACCCATCACCCGCACGCCCTCAAGGCGCGTGGCTTCGAACCACTTGCCGAGAATCCCCGACCAGGCGAGCGCTTCGTCCAGTTTCGCGCTGCGTACCACCACGTTGCTGACGGCGTTGAATGGCGGGTAGTGCATCCAACTGCGAAACCGCGCTTCCTTCTCGTAGAAGCCGCGATAGTCGTGCGCCGCCGCGTACTGGATGGCGTAGTGATCAGGATAAAACGTCTGCAGCACGACCTTGCCGGGATTCTCGCCACGTCCCGCACGTCCCGCGACCTGCGTCAGCAACTGGAACGTTCTTTCGGCCGCGCGGAAGTCGGGAAAACTCAGCGCTGCATCCGATCCCACCACTCCCACCAGCGTTACGTTGGGGATGTCGTGCCCCTTGGCGATCATCTGTGTGCCCACCAGCAGGTCGATCTCCCCCGCGTGCAATGCGCTTAAAATTCGCTCCAAGTCATCGCGTCCGCGCACCGTGTCGCGGTCGAGGCGGCCAATGCGTGCCTGCGGAAACAGCCCGTGCAGGATCTGCTCCAGCTTTTCCGATCCCGTGCCCAAGTACTGCACGTATTCGCTGCCGCACTTGGGACACGTCTTGGGCGCGGGCCGTACGAATCCGCAGTAATGGCAGATCAGCCGATGCTCACGCTTGTGGTACGTCATGGCGATAGCGCAATTGCGGCATTGCACCGTATCTCCGCACGAGCGGCACAGCACGAACGACGAGAAGCCGCGCCGATTGAGCAGGATCATGGCCTGCTCGTTGCGCGCCATGCACTCGCCAATTTCTTCGACTAACTTGCGCGACAGCACCTCTTCCTTCTTGGTGCGCTGGAATTCCTCGCGCATGTCGAGGATCTCGACCTCGGGCAGCGGCCGCGACTCGATGCGTTCCGCCAACTCAATCAGCTGGTAACGCCCCTGCGACGCGTTGTAGTAAGTCTCGAGCGACGGCGTGGCCGAGCCCAGCACCGCCACCGCGTTGCACATCTTGGCGCGCATCACAGCGACATCGCGCGCGTGGTAGCGCGGCGTCTCGTCCTGCTTATAGGAGTGGTCGTGTTCCTCATCGACCACGATCAGCGCCAGGTCGGGCACGGGCGCGAAGATGGCCGAGCGTGTACCTACCACAATGTGGGACTCGCCATTGCGGATGCGCTTCCACTGCTCGGCCCGCTCATCGTCGGTCAGCGCCGAGTGCAGGATCGCGACCTCGTCGCCGAAAATCTGGTGCAGGTCCGCGGCCATCGCGGGCGTCAGTCCGATCTCCGGCACCAGCAGAATGGCCGAGCGTCCCTTGGCCAGCATGGCTTGCATTGCTGACAGATAGACAGCCGTCTTGCCCGAGCCGGTGACGCCATGCAGCAACATGGGCAGGAACAGCCGCTTATCGACGGCGGTGTTGATCTGCTCGAGCGCGGCCTTTTGCGCCGGATTGAACAGAAATTCCAGCTTGCGCGGTTTCAGCCCCGACATGCGGAAGCCCGCGGGCTCATCGCGCAACTCGACGATGCCGCGCCGCACCAGGGTCTGCAAAGTGGTGCGCGGCACAGCCAACTCTCGCAGTGCGGCCGCTGTTGCGCTCCGCTCCGGCTGCAGACCAAGGTAGTCAACGATGCGCTGCTGGTTAAGGTTGAGCTTGCCTCCGGCCGCTTTCAACGTCGCGATCTGGATGTTGCGGCTAGCGTCGCGAACGCCACTGAGGTCTTCGCGGGCGATCCACTTCTTGCGGAGAAGGGTCAGCAGCACCGAGCGCGGAGCGCCGGCCGCGGCCCGCAGCGAGGACTCACGCATCATTTCGCCATCGGCCAGCCGGTTGAGCACGGCGTACTCCAGCATCTGCTGCTCCGGCTCCTGCCGCGAGCGCAGCGACGAGCCGACGGTCGAGGCGGCGTGCAGCGCTTCGAGTCCCTTGTCAGTGATGCGATATCCGATGACGCGGCGAAACTCGGCGGCCAGTGGCAGCATGGTGCGCAAGACTTCGCCGATAGGAGCGATGTAATAGTGGGCGATCCAGCGGCCCAGTTGCATCAGCTCGGGCGTGAGAGCCGAGACTGTGTCGAGCACCTGCAGCACCGGCTTTGCCGCGAACTTGGGTTCGCGATCATGAAGCTCGGTGACGATGCCGCACAGGCGCTTTTCGCGGAAAGGAACGATCACGCGCCCACCGACGCAGGGCTCGGACATGTCTTCGGGGATGGAATAAGTGAAGGTCGCGTCCAGCGGAACCGGCACGGCCACATCGCAGAAGCTGGGCATGGCGGGCTAGCGGCCTTCAGCGTCCTGCGTGGTTGCGCGTGGAGGCGGTTGCAGTCCCAAGAACTTCATCACCATCTGCAGGTCCTTCCACGTTTCTTTTTTCTGCCGCGGATCGCGCAGCAGAAATGCTGGATGATACGTTACGGCCAGCTTGCAATCGAATGGCGCATCCGTCAGCGCGGCCTTAGGCGAGAAATCGTAGAAGCGCCCGCGCAGCGCTGCCATGGAGTCGTTCATGCCCAGCAGGTTCTTGGCGGCGGTGGCGCCCAGCGCCACGATCACCTTCGGCCTCACCACGCGAATCTGTCGCATCAGAAACGGCGAGCAGGTGTCGCATTCATCGCGCTCCGGGGTGCGGTTTCCCGGCGGACGGCACTTCACGACGTTGGCGATGTACACCGCTTCGCGCTTCAGTCCGATGGCGACGATCATGTTGTTAAGCAATTGCCCGGCGCGTCCCACAAACGGCAGTCCTTGTTCATCTTCATCCGCGCCCGGGCCTTCGCCGATGAACATCAACTCTGCGTTGGGATCGCCCGTTCCGAACACAATTTGCTTGCGGCCGAGTTTGGCCAGCTTGCAGCGCTGGCAGTTGGGGCCGATGTCGTCGAGGATGACACACAACTGCGCCGCGCGATTTTCGCCGCTCAGATTCTTGTTGCTGGGAATATATGCCTCGTTAGCTACTTGCTCTTGCTCTGCCGCTAGTTGATCTCCAACCGCTGCGAGAACTTCGACGATTGCCTCGCCGGCATCCGCGCCAGGTTCGACCGCACGCCGATACAGCGGGCCAATGCCCAACTCGCGATAAAACTTCAAGCGTTCGCGTAGTGCGGATTTGCTGGCGGGATCGAAAGTCATCGGCTACGGACCGGTGCAGGCACCAGTGTAGCGTGTTGCTGGCGGAGCCGGACCGCGGCGTCGAGAATTTTCTGTGCAACGTCCAGCTTGCTCGCCTCCGGAATCGCGATCTCTTCCTGCGCGGTCACCAGCGTGACCTCGTTCCGGTCGGAGTTGAATCCGATATCGGTGCGCGCGACATCATTGAGAACGATCGCATCGACCCGCTTCTTGCTGAGCTTGGCGCGCGCGTTCTCCAGCAGGTTGGTGGTTTCGGCGGCGAATCCGATCAGCAGAGGCGTGACCTTGCCGCTGGCGTGCCGCAAGCTGCTCAGGTCGGCGAGGATGTCGGGGCTGGGATCGAGCTGCAGCTCGATGGGGCCACTGCGCTTGATTTTATCCAGCGAGACATTCTTCACGTGGTAGTCGGCCACTGCCGCCGCCATAATAATGATGCCTGCCTTTTCCCAGCGATCGAGCACGGCGGTGCGCATTTGCTGCGCCGTCTCGACAAAAATGGTTTCCGCAGCCGAGGGCGGAATCAGAGCGGTTGGTCCGCTGACCAGTACGACGTGAGCCCCGCGACGCAGTGCCGCTTCCGCCAGCGCATATCCCATCTTGCCGCTGGAGCGATTGCCGATGTAGCGTACGGGATCGACGGGCTCATGCGTCGGTCCGGCGGTGACCAGCACAGTCTCGCCCACAAGATCTTGCGCCACGCCGAGCCGCTCGAGCGTAGCGGCGACGATGTGTTCGGGTTCGGCCAGCCGTCCCGCGCCGATCATGCCGCATGCCAGGTAGCCGCTGTCGGGTTCGACGACTTGCACTCCGCGTTCCCGCAAAATCGCGAGACTGGCGCGCGTCGCGGGATGCTCCCACATATTCACGTTCATTGCCGGAGCCACGATCACCGGCGCCTTGGTCGCAAGATACAGAGTGGTCAGAAAGTCGTTGGCGATGCCTTGCGAGAACTTCGCGAGGATGTTGGCCGTGGCCGGCGCCACCAGCAGGGCATCGATCGATTGCGCCAAAGCGATGTGATCCACGACGGCGGAATCCAAACTCGGCTCCGCCTTGCCACTGCTGAACAACCCCGTGATGACTTGCTCGCCTGACAGCGCCGCAAAGGTAAGCGGCCGCACAAACTCCTGTGCCGAAGCGGTCATGACGACCTGCACCCCCACGCCGCGGTCCCGCAGCAGGCGCACGATCTCGGCAGCTTTGTAGGCGGCGATGCCTCCGCTCACTCCCAACGCAATTTTCATGACACCCTCAGCTCTCTCCCGCACCTGCTGTGGGATGCAATTCTTAGATGCGGACGAGACCTAGTCGTCGCTCTCTCCGCCCACTGCCTTCGACAATATCTCGCTGGCAACTTCCACAGGAGTCTTGCCCACCTCCCACTTCACCTTGCCCGCGTTGATCTCCTGCTCGGCGATCCGGCATGCCTTGGCGGAATGCGGCTCTACCACCGGGGGCGCGCCATTCTGCAGTTGACGGGCGCGCCGGGCTGCCACCAGAACATAGCGATATTTACTGTCAAATCCATCAGCCAGATTCATTTGTCACTCCGTTTAGCTGCGAGTACTGGAAAAATCAAATGTCGCCAGGATCGACTGCACCTTCTCCATCATGTGCCGACGCTCAGCTAGTTCTGCGGCGGTGAGCACGCGCTCCTCCTCGGCATCGCGCGGGTGCGGCGAACGCTTCACGCGCTCTGCCTTCACAATGGCCTGCAGGACGTCGATGGCGGCCTCCACCTTCTCATTCACCAGAATATAGTCATACTGCGAATAATTCTCAATCTCGCGCGACGCTTCCTGCAAGCGCCGCTGCAGGATGGCCTCGACTTTCTCCTCGGGCATTTCCTCGCCCGTCAACTGGCTGCGCTCCGCGTTCTCCGCCACGGTCCGTCGGCGCAAGCGGCTCTCCAGCTCTTGTCGCGATGGCGGAAGAATAAAGATGCTCACCGCCTCAGGCATCCGCTTCTTCACCTGCGCCGCACCTTGCACGTCGATGTCGAGGATCACGTCATTGCCCCGCACAAACGCCTCGCGCAGAAAGCTGCGCGCCGTGCCGTAGTAATTGTCAAAGACCTCGGCGAACTCCACAAACTGGTCTTCGCCGATCATCTTCTTGAATTCCTCGCGGGTGATGAAGAAATATTCGCGCCCGGTTTGCTCACTGCCGCGCGGCAGCCGGGTGGTGTAGCTGATGGAAAATTCCAGGTTGGGCACGACGCGCCGCAACTCCGCCGTTAGCGTCGTCTTGCCCGAGCCTGAGGGGGCCGAGATGATGAACACGATTCCACTCATTCGAGGTTCTGTACCTGTTCGCGAGCCTTTTCGATTTCCGACTTCATCGCCAACCCAAGTTCGGTGATGCGCAACGCCTCGCCAGCCACTCCCGTGGTCTTCGACAGCAGCGTGTTGGCCTCACGGTTCATTTCCTGCAGCAGAAAGTCCAGCTTCTTGCCCACTTCGTCGCCACCGTCAAGGTGCGACAGGAAGTGCTCGATGTGGTTCTTCATCCTCACCAGCTCTTCCTGAATGTCGCTGCGCTCTGCCAGCATCGCGGCCTCCTGCAGGATACGATCGGCATCGGCGTGCGCACCGATCAGTTCCTGCATGCGGCCGTGGACCTTTTCGTGATAGGCCTTGATCACCTTGCCGCGCAGCCCTTCGACCTCTTTGGTCGCCTTCGACAGATGCTGCATGCGTTCGCGCAACTCCGCACCCGCTCCGCGGCCCTCCTCTTCGCGCATCTGGTTTAGCCGCTCTATCGCTTGCTCCAGCGCGGCGGTTACTTGCTGCTCCAGTTCTTCAGCAGCTTCGCCCGGCCCAGCTGCGTTCAGAGCACCCGGCAATTTCAGCACGGCATTGAGATCGGGTTCGGCACTCACGCCAAACTCCTCGGCGGCCCGCCGGAACGCGCTCAGGTATCCGCCCACCAGCTCGCGATTAACGGCAAACTCCACGCCTCCCGCACGCTCCAGGCTCAGCGTGACTTCGATGTGTCCGCGATGCAGCCGCTCCTTCAGCACCCGCCGCACCTTCATCTCGACTTGGTCCAGCTCCGAGGGAATCCTCAAGTGCAGATCGAGGAAGCGATGGTTCACCGACTTCAGGCTAAGCGCGACCGTGAGCTGATCGTTCACATGCGTCTTGACCTGCGCGTATCCCGTCATCGACCGGATCTTCATGCCTGACTCACTCGCTCCCGTTGGCAATCTCGACATCCACAAATTGCATATCGTACAACCGGCGATAGGTGCCGGTGTGCGTCATCAGCCGCTCGTGCGTGCCCTCGTCGGTGATCATGCCGTTTTCCAGCACCAGGATGCGATCAGCTCGGCGCACTGTGCTGAGCCGGTGCGCGATTACGAACACCGTGCGTCCAGTCATCAGGTTTTGCAGCGCCGATTGCACCAGCGACTCGCTCTCGGTGTCGAGCGAGGAGGTCGCCTCATCGAGAATCAGAATAGGCGCATTTTTCAGGATGGCGCGCGCAATGGAAATGCGCTGCCGTTCGCCGCCGCTTAGCCGCAGGCCGCGCTCGCCGATCTTACTGTCATAGCCGTTGGGCAGCCCCAGGATGAAGTCATGCGCCAGTGCCGCGCGCGCCGCTTCTTCCACCTTTTCTCTTGGCACAGTTGGTTGGCCGTAGGCGATGTTGTTGCGCACCGTATCGTTGAACAGGATGGTGTCCTGCGTGACGATGGCGATCTCGGAGCGCAGCGATGCCACCGTGAGATCGCGCACGTCGTGGCCGTCGATCAGCAGCCGCCCGTGGCTCACATCGAAGAAGCGCGGCAGCAGATGCACCAGCGTGGTCTTGCCCGATCCGCTGGAGCCCACGATGGCCACGACTTCTCCCGGCACGACATCCAGGTTAATGTCGTGCAGCACTTCGCGATGGTCGTCACCCTGCTTGTAGCTGAAGTACACGTGCTCGAAGCGAATCCCCTGGTGAAAGGGCGGCATCTTGATCGCGCCCGTTTTCTCGCGCACGTCGTCCTGCGCATCGAGAAAATCGAAGATGGCCGACGACGCTCCCAGCGCCTGCTGGAAGTTGTTATTGAACTGCGCGAACTTTCGCACTGGCTCGTAGAGCTTGAACACCGCCACGATGAACGCCAGGAAGATGCCTTCCGTAAAGATATGGTGCTTGATGTATTCGCGTCCCATCAGGATCAGCAGCGCAATCGCGATCGCGCCAAAAATGTCCATCATGGGCGAACTGATGGCAGCGGCGCTCACCGAGCGCAGGTTGGCCTTAAACAGTCGCTTGGCGGCATCGCGGAAGCGCCCCGTCTCCCAAGCTTCCATCGAGAACGCCTTGACAATGCGCACGCCGGTGATGGTTTCGTGCAGGATGTTCTGGATTTCCGCCAGCTTGTCCTGCCCCTTGCGCGTCGTGCTGCGCACCCGCTGACCAACCCGGCGCGCAGACATGAGAATGACAGGGACGAACAGCACCAGCACCCCGGCCAGCTTCCCGCCCAGCAGCACAACCACCACCGCGGTAAAGATGAGGGTGAAGAACTGCTGCAGAAATTCCGCCAGCACTGTGGACATGGCGTACTGCACTCGTTCGATGTCGTTGACCAGCGCTGACAGCAGCGTGCCCGTCGAGTGTTTCTGGAAAAACGCCACCGAGCGTCGCAAGGTAGCGGTATAGAGCTCGTTGCGCAGATCGGTGATCATGCCGAACCCGGCATAGTTCACCAGGTAGGTGCCGAGATAATCGAATACGCCCTTCAGCACCGTGGCCGCGACCAGCGCGAACGCCACCATCGTCCACACATTGTGGAAGCGGTCGGGCACGAACCAGTTCAACTGCAGGGCCCAGCGCGTAGTGGGCAGAAGCTGCAGTTCGTGCGATTGCGTCCCGGGATTCAGCACGTGGTCGAAGATGGGCCCGATGAGCAGCAACCGGAACGCGTCGAACAGCCCCACCAGCGCCATCGACACCACGGAAGCCAGCAACTGCAACCAGTACGGCCGGACGTAGTGCAGCAGTCGCTTCAGTTGACGCATAGGCCCAGCGCTTCCCGGAGCGGCGCAGTCGCTTTGGAGGGATGGAGGTGCAAACTGTGATTTTATCGGAACTTGAGGCTGAGAGGATATGGGCAGATGGGGTGGGGTGGCAGTTCGGATGCCCCGTCCAAGAGAAGCTTGAGCTGGGATTTCGAGTCATATCACCGCTTGAGTACGACCGTGCCTTACGTACCCACCGGCGAGTCGCGATGGACCACCTTCACGTTGTACCCCGCCTTGGCCAGCCGCTTCTTGACTTCCTCGGCAATCAGCACTGAGCGGTGCTTGCCGCCGGTGCAGCCGAACGCGATTGTGAGGTAACTCTTGCCCTCGCGAATGTAGTGCGGTATCAGGTACACCAGGAGTTCGGAAATGCGGGCGATGAATTCCTTGGTCTGCGGGAACGAGAGGATGTAGCGCGCCACCTGCGGGTTGCGGCCGGTGAATGGCCGGAACTTGGGAATGAAGTGCGGATTAGGCAGGAAGCGCACATCGAACATCAGGTCGGCGTCGTCCGGCACCCCCTGGCGGAAGCCGAAGCTCACGCAGGAGATCAAGATGTTCTGCTCTCGCTTGGCGCTCTGGAATCGCTCGGTCAACAGGTTGCGCAACTCATGAACATTAAACTTGGTGGTGTCCACCACCAGGTCGGCGATCGCGCGCACCGGCTGCAGGCGGCGCCGCTCCGAGAGCAGCGAGGCCTTGACCGAGGTCTCTCGCCCCAGCGGATGCGGTCGCCGTGTCTCGCTGTAGCGGCGCAGCAGCGCTTCTTCGTTGGCTTCCAGAAACAGTACGGTCGTTTTGAGCGAGACGCGCAGCGATTGCAGCAGTTGCGGCAACTTGTCGAGTCGCGCCCCTTCCCGAATATCGACCACCAGCGCCGCGCGCTCAATTTCCGCCGAGTCGCGCACCAAGTCGGCGAAATTCAGAAGCAGGCCGACCGGCAGGTTGTCCACCGCGTAGTAGCCGAGGTCTTCGAAGGTCTTCAGGGCGGAGAGTTTACCGGCGCCGCTGATGCCGGTGATGATCACCAGTTCGTGAGGGCCGCGGGCCCGCGCCGGTGGCATAGCCCGCTTCTTCGGCAACGATTTCTTTTTCGCGGCTCGCGAAGTAGCGCGTTTCCTCGAGGCCATAGTTTCGGGAGTTTCCTGTGGGCAGAGAGTATCAGACTTCGCGTCCCACGTCAGTCGTCGGAGGGTGGTGTCTGGAGATGCGGCTTTCGTGGTTGTCAGCCTGGGAGAAGGCGCCTGCTGCCGCGGGAAAGCCGAAAAACGTGCGGTTCCATCCACTGCAACTCGAAACTTCGAGCACAAAACAGGTCCGCGTAGTCCGCTGTCGCCTTTGATTTTCTTTTGTCGGCCTTATCCGTGCAGTCCGTGCAAATCCCTGGTTTCTTTCTCTCGAAACTCAAAACTGTCCCCGGATAAGAACGACGACTTTTACTTGCCTTCCGTCGTCGGCAGCAGATCGTGATTGAGCGCGAATAGCGCCAGCTCCAGCCGGTTCCCCACGCCCAGCTTATTGAAGATGTTGGTGAGGTGGCGCTTGACCGTCTCTTCGCTGATGCCAAACTGCTTGGCGATGTCCTTATTCGTGCAGCCTTCGGTGATCAGGGTGACCACTTCCAGCTCGCGCGCTGTCAGTCCAAACGTTTTGCGCACCGGCGGAGCGGTTTGTGCCGTGAGGTCGCGCAGCACGTGCACCAGATTTTGCACAGGCCGTCCTTCCAGCCAGTATTGTCCCTGCATCACCGCGCGAATGCACTGCGATAGGTGTTCGACCGCGGCGTCTTTCAGTACGATACCGCGCGCTCCCAGTTGCAGCGCCTCCAGGATCTGGCGATTGTCGATCAGCCCGGTCAGCACGATGGTGCGGGTGTTCAGGCTGCCCGCAGTCATTTCGCGAAGCGCCTCCATGCCCGCGACAATTGGCATGGCCAGGTCGAGCAGCAGAATGTCCGGGCGCAATCTCCGCGCCAACTCCAGTGCCTCGACGCCGTCGCGGGCTTCGCCCACCACCGTGACGAGGGAATCAGCCTGTAGCATGTTGCGCAGGCCGACCCGCACCACCGGGTGATCGTCAGCGATCAGTACGCGAATTGGAGTCGTTGTCACCGTTCCGCTCGATCGATGAAATGGTCTTGTTATACTGCCGTCTTGTCTCCCGGAACCACCGCGGCGCCCAGACGACGTGACAACTCGGACTGAACTTCCTGCAATGCCTGCCGGGTCCTCTCCAGCATAGCGCCCGCACCCTGTACATCCGCATTGCGCCCCATTTCCTCAAGGGCCGAGGCGCACTGTGCTACCGCGCGCGCGCCCAAAACCATGCTGCTGCCTTTCAGATGGTGCGCATTCGCTCGGACATCGTCCGCCCGCTGCAACTGTGCCGCGTCACGCAACGTCCTTAGCGCGTGCCACGCGTCGGCCAGGTAGTCGCGGTAGAGTTCCATAAAACCGTCGGGATCGCAAGCCATGGCTTGCTGCAACTGGTCGAAGACCTGCGACGCGAGCGTCGTCTCATTCACCGGCATGGGCACTGCCTTGTGCGACACTGAGTACCCCATAGGTAAACATTCTCAGCAACTTACGTCAAGCGGGTGATACCGCGCGCCCCGGCTTTGCGGCGAGATTCCGGCATCTTGTCACAGTGCATCACTAGTTCATCACTATCGAAACTGTGCAAAATTGGGTTTGCGCTTCTCGAGAAAAGCCGCCAGCGCCTCGCGGGTCTCCGGAGAGCCCAGCCGCTCGGCGATGACCTGCACTTCCTCGCGGACGGCGCGCTCCAGTTCAGCGTGGCCCGCCTTGCGCAGCAGCGACTTGGTCGCCCGCAGCGCTCCCGCCGGCTTTTCTGCGAGCTTTTGCGCTACTTCCAGTGCGGCCGGCAAAAGCGCCTCGGGAGCAACCACCGCGTTAACCAATCCCAGTTCATACGCGCGTTGCGCAGTCACCGGAGCGGCCAGCATCAGCAGCTCCGCCGCTCGTTGATGTCCCATCAGGGCGGGCAACAGCACGGTCGAGCCTGCCTCGGGCACGATCCCAAGGTTGACGAACGGCATGACGAGCCGGGCGTTGTCCGCGGCATAAACCAGGTCGCAATGCAGCAGGATAGTGACGCCGATTCCCACCGCCATTCCGTGCACCGCAGCGATGATCGGCTTTTTCGCGCCTACCACTGCCGCGATAAAGCGCAACGCCGGTGGCACGGTCTGCCCCTTCCAAGGGTTGGCTACGAAGTCTCCGAGATCGTTGCCGGCAGTGAAGGAGTCGCCGTTGCCGTGCAACAGCATCACCCTGACATCGGGGTTTGCCTCAGCCTGCTCCACCGCCTCCGCCAGCATGGTGTACATCGCATTAGTCAGGGCGTTCTTTTTTTCCGGACGGTCCAGCGTGATGCGCAGCACGTGCGCTTTCAGTTCGGTTTGTACATGGCCCATGTTCGTACCCCTGCCGCGCCAGAATTGAACTGCACCCATGGCAGCGCGGCCAACGGAATTGTACTGGAAGAAATTGCGGGAAGCGGTGATTGCGTTGAACTGCCTACCAACATTTGTCTTTTGATGTAAGCTGAGGGGAGTTCCATGGCTTCCGAGCCTTCTATCGCCGGATTGTTTGCGCTCGTCACCGCGGTACGCGTCGTGTGTTCATGAAGCGGAGCTTTCGGACTGCATCCCTGGCAATTCTGTTATTTGCTTCCACCTGTGCCGCCCGCGGTGCTGGTCCCGACGCAGTGACGCCGCCATGCGGGGCCGCGCACAGCCTCACCAGCGAGCAGGTTTCTGGGCGCTTGGCAACGAACAACGCGGAGCGGGCCCGACAGTTGCGCAACTTTGAAGCGCATCGCCAGTACACGCTTGACTACACCGGTTTTCCCTCGTCACGCAGCGCCGAGATGAACGTGAAAGTCTCCTACCACGCGCCCGGGACCAAGGAATTTGCCGTGCTCGCCGAGTCTGGTTCAAAGCTCATCCTGACCCGCGTGTTTCGCAAGCTGCTGGAGTCGGAACAGGAATCTTCTGGCGACGAGAAAAGCCGCACCGAGGTGGCGCTGACCGCCGACAACTACCGATTCGCTCTGCGGGGATGCGAAGTGGACGGCGGGCGCGATCTTTATGTGATGGATGTGCAGCCGCTGCGGGAGACCAAGTTCCTCTATCGCGGGACCATCTGGATCGACGCGCAGGATTTTGCCGTGACTCGCATCGATGCCGAACCCGCTAGGAGCCCCTCGTTCTGGACGAAGAAGTCGCAGATCCATCATCGCTACCAGAAGATTGGCGAGTTCTACCTGCCCTCCCTGAACGAAACCGTGACCGACGTCCGCCTGGGCGGAAAGGCCGTGCTCACCATCCGCTACCAGGACTACAAGCTGAACCAATCCGGACGAAATGCGGGCGGAAACTAACCACGAGTGGAGGGCGAAACGGCCCATGGTTAACTCCCGATTGCGGCCCATAGGTCAGGCCGGGAACTGGAGTTAGAAGTTGGTGTGCTACAGTCTATAACCGGCGAGGACTATTTCAGTGGTTAGTCGCGAGCTGGCATCGGATCTGCGCCTGCGGCCTTCGGCCCGTCCCAGCCGCTTGGCCCTTTTCCTGGCCTTCTTCGCGATCTACGTCGTCTGGGGATCTACCTACCTCGCGATACGCTACGCCGTGGAGACGATTCCGCCGCTGGTAGTCGCCGGTGTTCGCCACATCGTCGCCGGGCTGACGCTGCTGGCCTGGGCCTACGCCCGCGGCCACCGTCCAACCCTGCAACAGTGGCGCGCCAGCCTGGTGCTGGGTACGCTCTATTTCGCCATCGGCCACGGCAGCCTGCATTGGGCCGAGGCGGTGGTGCCTTCCGGATTGGCGGCGTTACTGATCGCCAGCGAGCCCATCTGGATCGCGGGAATGGCCGCCGTGGTGTCACACGGCGAGCGCCTTACCGGCAAGACTGTGATTGGCTTGCTGCTGGGCGTTGCCGGCGTGGCGCTGCTCGTGGGGGGCGTGACCGCCTCGGGGAACCGCGCGGTCCTCATTGGATCGCTTGCCATCCTGGTGGGGACGCTTTCGTGGTCGGTGGGTGTCTTTTACTCGCGCAGCGCTTCTCTGCCGCGTGATGCGGTCGCGCGGGCAGGAATGCCCGAGATCATGGGAGCCGCGGTTTTGCTGCTGGTCGCAGGCTTCACTGGCGAGTTTTCGCACTTTCATATTGCGACCGTGACGGCGCGGTCGGCGTGGGCGCTGCTCTATCTGATCACCTTTGGATCGATCGTCGCCTTCACCGCCTACACTTGGCTGCTCGATCATTGCTCGGCGACGCTAGTGTCAACGCACACCTATGCAAATCCGATTATCGCGGTGTTGCTGGGATGGTTGTGGGCCGGGGAGGTCATCAGCACGCGCGTGCTGGAGGCGGGACTGCTGACGCTGTTTGCCGTGTTCTTGATCAGCCGCGGCACCCGTCAGTCCGGGCAACTGAAGTCGGAAATCGAGGAATCTGAGGTCGCATGAGCTAACCTCTGTTCGAGAGAATAGTAGTTATAAGAGGGGAAACATGACGAGAGCGAAAGCCGATTGGGAGCGGGAATTCGAACTCAGTGGGGGCGTTTTATGCCTCGATTTCGCCAATACCGTGCTGAAACGCAACCAGCCAGGGAGAGCAAAAGACGAGTTGGAGAACTATGCCCGCCTGGTTGGGTTTGCGAAACAAAGCAAACTGCTCTCCCCGGCCAAGGCCGACCAGTTGCGAAAGCGGGCGTCGGTATCTCCCCGAACCGTGCGCCAGGTGTTGCCGGCGGCGATCAAGTTGCGGGAAGCGATCTATCGCGTTTTCTCCGCGCTGGCTGCCGGCAAGCCAGTTGCGTCCAAAGACGTGAAACTAGTCGAAGGTTTCGCCCTGGAGGCGGGTAAACATCGGCGGCTGATGCCGGCGTCGCATGGCGGCTTTCGCTGGCAGTGGAAGCCGGAGGAGACGGAGAGTCCCGAGCAAATACTATGGCCAATCGCGCTGTCGGCGGCGGAATTGCTGACGTCGGACCGGCTGCGCGCGGTGCGAGAATGCGCCGCCGACGATTGCGCGTGGCTGTTCCTCGACGAGAGCCGCAACCATAGCCGTCGCTGGTGCGATATGACAGTCTGCGGCAATCGTCAGAAGGCACGGCGGCACTACCATCTGATCCAAAAGTAGCCCGCGAGCCTCAGTCACGCTGGGACTGGGGAACAATTAACAACTTGCGCAACTCCGTATTTCGCACTACCTCTACCTCCGCAGCCAACCCGCTGCGTTCCGCGGTAAGCAGGCGGTGCAGGTCGTCCACGCCGGAGATAGATTGCCCGGCGAAGCGCACGATCACATCGCGTTCACGCAATCCGGCGCGCTCCGCGGGCGAACCCGCGACCACGCTTTCCACCAGCAACCCGCTATCCGAGGGCAGATCGTAGTAACGGACGATGCGGCGATGCAGTGGCACGCCCTGTCCCATGACGCCGACATAGCTGCGGCGAATGCGGCCATCGCGAATCAGGCGCGATGCCACGAATTCAGCCGTGTCTGCGCCAATGGCGAAGCAGATGCCCTGGGCGCCCAGGATGGTTGCAGTATTCACGCCGACCACGCGCCCTTGCGAATCAACCAGCGGGCCTCCTGAGTTACCGAGGTTCAACGCGGCATCGGTCTGCACCACGCCGTCGATGAGGCGACCGGAGCGCGAGCGCATGGTGCGTCCTAGCGCGCTCACGACTCCCGCCGTCACGCTGTGCTGGAAGCCCAGCGGATTGCCGATGGCGATCACCAGTTGTCCCACGGCGAGTTGGCGCGAGCTACCCAGCGGAACTGAAGGGGCCGAGCTGCGTCCGCGAATCACGGCCAGATCGGTGTCGGGATCGTCGCCCACCAGTTCAGCGGGGAAACGATCGCCCTCCTCCGTGGTCACTGAGATTGCGGCGGCGCCATGAACCACGTGGCTGTTGGTTAGCATGAAGCCGTCGGGGGTAAACACGAAGCCGGAACCGGATCCGCCCTGGCGGCTATCTTTTTGTTGCACCTGGATGTGCACCACCGCGGGGCTGACGCGCGCGACCGCGCCCACCACGGCTCGCGAATAGGCGTCGAGCAATCCGGCTTCGGGGTGTTGGAAGGGGACGGTTGAATCCTTCAGCGCATCAGAAAGCGCTTCTTCCATGAGCCATTGCAAAGCAGCCATAATTCCTCGTGAAGATGTGGATGCCGGCAGAGGGCATTGCGATTCGCGCGGGGAAGCTGAGGAGTCGAGAGCGCCCCAGGTTATTGCGTCCGCTTCTGCAATTCGAGGCACTGATCGTGGAGCTTGGCGTCGTGCGAGAGTCCGTCGGCAACCATGCACTCGTCGAGCGCGGTTTTGGGATCGGATTCCTTCAGCAACTTCACCAGCATCAAGCGAGGGGAAATCCAATCGGGCGCCAGCTTGCTGGCGGATTTCAGCTCGGCGATGGCCGAAGTCAGGTCGTTTTTGTTTTGATAGGCGATGGCGAGATTGAAATGAATGTTGGCGTTGTTGGGACGCAGGCGAATCGCTTCCTGGTATTCGACGATGGCTTCGTCAGTCTTGCCGATCACATCGAGAGCGGTGGCCAGGTTCATGCGCGCGTCAGCATTGTTGGGCTGGAATTGCAACGCCGCTTGGTAGTGTTCGATGGCAGCGGGGTACTGCTTGCTGGCATATAAGAGGTTGGCCAGATTGTTCTGGGCGGCGACCAGTTTGGGATTGAGGCGGATGGCCTGAAGATATTCCGCGGCCGCACCTTTGGCGTCGCCGCTCTTTTTCAGCGCGAATCCGAGATCGTTGCGGGCGTTGGCGTCCGTAGGCCTCAGCATCACGACCTGGCGCAATTCGACGATGGCGTCGGTATAGCCCTGGCGATCCATCAAAAGATCGGCGAGGTGGTAGCGCGCGTCCACGTAATCGGAATACTCCTTGATGGCGGCGCGATACTCCGACATGGCCGTCTCGAAGTCCTTGTCCTTCTCGGCAATGCGTCCGGCATGGTAATGGCGCTCGGCAGCGGCGGGAATGACGATTGCGGCCTGCGCATCGGCGGCCGCGGGAGGCTGCACCGGAGTGGACGACGGCTTGGTACGGGGCGTCTGTGGAGTAGAGGGTGGCTGGGGCGAAGTTTGCGGCTGCGGATTGGCCGGAAACTGTCCTTCCGCGGCACTTTGCGAGAAGGAAACGCAATCCGCCACAATAACCAAGCAGAGTATGCCGATCAGCGCCCGGTGGCCCGCGAATATCGCCCAGATTCTCATGAACGCGTAAGACGAGTATATCGCTTCAAGGCACCGCGAACCTGGTCAGGATTGATTCACGAGCTCAGTCAGGAGGCGCTTCACAACCGGCCACTCTGCCGCCACAATCGAATAGCGCACCGAGTCGCGAGGGATAAAGTCGGCGGCCATGCGATGGGCGCGGAGAATTCCCTCGAACCTCCCGCCTATGCGTTCGATCGCGGCGCGCGAACGCTGGTTGCGCACGTCCGTATGCAAGCAGATGCGGAGCACCTGCCAGGATTCGAAGGCATGGGTCATCATGAGCAGCTTGGCCTCGGTGTTGGCCGCAGTCCGGATGGCCGAGCGGGTCAGCCAGGTGTAGCCGATCTCACAGGCGTCGAGAATGTGACCGTGCCGCGGATGGCCTTGCGGCCACGACCATCGCTCCATTTTAAAGAAGCGAGTAGAGCCGATCACGACACCGTCATCGAGTCGGACAGTCGCGAATGGTACAGCGGTGCCGGCGTCCTGCCAATCCAAGGCAGTGTCGATGTAGCTGATGGCCTCCGCCTTACCTTGGGGAACGGGACTCCACCGATACAGGGAAGCGTCATCTGCCGAGGCGGCTGCGAGACCGTCAACGTGCCGGCGGTCAAGCGGCTCAAGACCAATATGCCTGCCATGCAACACTGGAGCTTCGATTTTCACGGCTTTCAGTATCTACTGAGTCCCTATGAGGCTGCAATGTAAGTTACGGCCTCGCAACTGG